>WNFV01005681.1_pt1 | contig 16743 bp, 19 predicted proteins | sample 5400101 | NCBI WGS metagenome assembly WNFV01 (sample SAMN13153361, study PRJNA577476) | soil metagenome | isolation source: 115 cm soil or saprolite under grassland replicate 1 | place: USA:California | collected 2016-06-15
CAGGTGCGCGCCGCGCCTCACAAGGCGCGGTGGTCGCGCCTCGCAAGCGCGACAGGTTTGGCGCCTTCTCGGCGCTCCGCTCCCCGTTGGGGAGAAGGAAGAAAGAGAGACGCGGCGCCCGCGCGCGGAGTTCAGCGGGCGGAGCGTTGTCTAGGGCTGTTTGACATCGTGAGATGAGAGTACGCGAGCGGTCCACCGACCCGCTCGCGCGCGAGTGGTCCGCCGACGGTGCGGCGAACTCGGGTGTGCTCCCTCTTCCGCTTGCGGGGGAGGGGTGGGGAGGGGGTGGCCGCACGCGAATATCTTGTCGCATGCCCCCTCCCTATCCCTCCCTCGCAAATTGGGGAGGGACGCCGCGGCACCCGCCGTCGCGCCACGCGCGCCACAACACGCGTCGCTGCGTCGTCGGTGTTCGGTGCCGGCTTGATGAACGAACGGTTACGTGGCGCCAATCAATTCGACATTCGACGAGTCCGCGCGACCCAAAGGGCCGCGGCCGCCATGCTAACCGCCATGGCAACGTCGATCACCGCATAAGGAGCACCAGATGCGCAAGATCATCCCCCTGGCTGGAATCATCATCTTGGCCGCGATTGCCATTCTTTGGTCGAAATCCTTCTCCGACCGGTCGCCCATCGTTACCAAGGTGGAGGCAACCGAGGTGCCAGCGACGATCTCGCCCATGGATCTCATGGTGAAGCGGGGCAACACCCTTCCGATCGAGTACCCGACCGATCCGTTCTGAGCGTGCGGTTCGGCGGGCGCGGCCCGGATAAAGCCTTGGCGAAATCCGGACTGCGCCCGGCGCGGGGGGCGCGCAGCGCCGCGGACCGCAATCGCTAAGGCCTGATATTGGCGTCGCGGATCAGCTTGGCCCATTTCGGCATGTCGGCCCGGATCCGCGCCGCGACGTCCTGCGGAGTTAAAGCGGTGGTCTCGAAGCCGATCGCCGCCATTTTCTGTTTCAGCTCGGGCGTCGCCACCGCCCGCGCGATCTCGCGGTACAGGAGATCGATGATCTCCGGCGGCGTGCCGGCCGGCGCCCAGACGCATTGCGGCGCTTCCTGCTCCTGTCCCGGCACGCCGGCTTCATCCATCGTCGGCACGTCGGGCAGGATCGAGATGCGCTTGTTGCTGGTGACCGCGAGCGCGCGCAGCAGGCCCTCCTTGATCTGCGCCGCCGCCGCCGGCAGCGCCGAGAAGGCGATCGGCGTGTGGCCGGCGACCACCGACTGCACCATCGGCCCGCCGCCGCCGAACGGCACCGTCACGAAGTCGAGCTTCAGCGACAGCTTGAACAGTTCGGTCGACAGGTGCGGCGGCGTGCCGGCGCCGGGCATGGCGAAATTGGTGTATTTCCCGGCGCGCACCAGCGCGATCAGCTCCTGCACGGTCTTGGCCGGCACCGAGGGATGCACCACCAGCACCTCGGGCGACGTCGCAGCGATGATGATCGGGTCGAAATCCTTGACCGGATCGTACGGGATCGAGGGATAGAGGCTGGCATTGACCCAGACCGTCGAGCTGCCGACCAGCAGGGTGTAGCCGTCGGCCGGCGCCCGCGCCGCGACGCCGGCGCCGATATTGCCGGCGGCGCCGGGACGGTTCTCGACGAAAAACTGCTGGCCGAGCTGCTCGGACAGTTTCTGCGCAATCAGGCGGGCGAAAATATCACCCGGCCCACCGGCCGCGAACGGCACCAGCATCTTGACCGGCCGATTGGGATAAGTCGCCGGTGCGGTCTGGGCTTGGGTGGATGAGCTCTGCGCCACACTGGCGACGATGAGCGCCACGCCGCCGATGAATGCGCCAATCAACGCGTGCATGTCGAACCGTCCTGGTTTGCCATACTGTCGCGCACCGCGTCTCACAGCACAATGCGGACCTGGTCACCGTCGGCGGCAAGGGTCGCGCCGAGCTTCTTGCTGCGCGCCGCGCAGTCGGCGAGCGCGTCGGCCTCGTCGGTCAGGCGGCAGGTTACGGTTTCATTGAGCTCGACCGGTAGCCAGTCGTGCGGCCCGTGGCCGATGACCAGGTCGGCGCCGGCGTCGATCGCCGCGCGGCCGATCTCGGTCATGTATTGCAGCGGGTCGCGTTTCAGGCCCCAGTGGCAGGAGGCGACCAGAATGTCGACCTGCGGGCGCAGCGTCTCGATGTCCTTGCGGAAGTCCGCCAGATAGGCGGCGTCGGCCCAGGTGATGATGTCCGGCGGAACGCCCGGCCGGTTCGGCGGCGGGATTTCCACGCGGGTCTTGGCCATCGGCACGTGATAGGCGGTGTGGCCGCGGATGACGGCGATGCCCGGCGCATCGTCGCGCGCCTCGTGGTCGGTCGGCCAGTAGACGGAGCTGCGCTGCAGGAAGCCCACGCGCGCGCCATTGCGGGCGACGATCGCGGGGGCGCGCGCGACGGCGAGATTGGGGCCGGCGCCGGTGTGGCCGACGCCGATCTCGTCGAGCCGCGCGATCGAGGCCGCGATATTGCCGGCGCCGTAGTTCACATTGTTGGCGATCCCGACGGCGTGGATGCCGGCGAGCCGCAGCGCCTCGCCGCCGATCGCGGGGTCGGCGAAAAATCCCTCATTGGCGAGCGAGTGATTCGATTGAGGCCGATGCAGACAGCACTCCAGATTGCTGAACACCACGTCGGCCGCGCGGAACAGGTCGAAGGTTTTCCGGAACGGCGTCGCCGGATCGCTGACGTTCATCAGATTGACGTCGCCGGTCAAAATCAGCTTGGTCGCCAAGACGCCCGCCCTCCAACCGATCAAGCGCAACAACGTAGCCCGGATGGAGCATCAGTGAAATCCGGGGCCAGCCGATGCCGTGCCTCGCCTAACCAAGCTTCTGCAACAACGGCCGCAGATCCCGAATATTCCCCACGCTCTCGATCCCGAGCACCCGTTCGATCAGCTCCCGAGACGTGGCCGGCCCCAGCACCGGGGTCAGCAGGTCGCGGCACTTGGCAACGACCTCCTCGCGCGGCATCGGGTTGTCGGCGGTGCCGCGCACGGCGCGGACATGCTCGTTGAGCGCCGCGCCGTCCGCCAGCGTGACCTCGACGATCGCCTCGCGAACCCGTTTTTCGAGCTCCGCGTCGGGAACGAGCTCGACCTTGGCGCGTTCATGCAGCACCGCGGAGTCCCGCATGCGCGGCACGTCATGCGCCGCGTCGAAAGAGACGGTTTTGTCGAGCAGCATCACCGCAACCATGTGCTGGAGGCAGATGTCCGGGATGTCGCGGTTGTTCACGACCGATGCTTCGCGGGTGCCGAGCCGCACGACGACTTTTTGCACCTGTCCGGCGTCGAAAGGGCGTCGTTTCAACATGAGCTCCAGCGCATCGAGCGGCGCCTGGATCGGCGAGCCGACCGACCATTTTTTGATATTGGTGCGGATGATCTCGTAGCGCTCGCCGAGCCTCTCGATGAGCCGCGCGGGGTCGGCGTTGGGCGCATTGGCCAGGATGAAGTTGTCGGGCCCCGACAGGATATCGTCGATGCCGGTCCAGCCGGAACGGACCAGCAGTGCCGAGGTAACGCCGCTGCGCGCCGGCATGCCGCCGAACACGAAGGCCTTCTCGATGTGGTCGCTGTCGCGCTGCCAGGCGGCGATGCCGGAGGACTGCTGGGCGGTGTAATCGATGAGCCAGCGCATCTGCTGGAGGTCGAGAGCGGCCGCGCAACCGGCGGCGGCCGCGGCGCCGAACACGCCGGCGATGCTGTGGCTGCTCTTGTGCGCCTCGCGCGACAGCGCCGGAACGCCGAGGCACATGGTCACGCGCGGGCCGATGTCGTAGCCGAGCGCCACCGCGCGCAGAAAATGCATGCCGTCGATGCCGAGCTGCTCGCCGACCGCCAGCGCCGCCGGCACCACCGCGCAGCCCGGATGCGACAGCGAGGGGGCGTGCGAGTCGTCGGTCTCGTCCGCATGCGCCAGCACGCCGTTCGCCAGCGCCGCCTCGATCGGGCCGCACAGCACATCGGAGCCGGCGACCGTCGCGACCCGGGCGCCGCCATAATTTCGCGCGAAGCCGATCGCGGCGCGGCCCGGCAACAGTTCCGCGCCGGAAATCATCGCGGCGAATGTATCGAGGACGTGGTGCTTGGTCTTCTCGACCACGTCCGAGGGCAGTGTCCGGTCGCGGGCCTCGCTCATATAGCTGCTGAGCGCAGCCATGACCGGTCCTACCGGCTGAGCGCCGGTCGCCGCGCCCGAGGGGAGCGCGGCCGCGACGGCGGCGCCGCCGTGCTGCAAGACGCCACGCCGCGTCAGCGTCGAGCCATTGCTCGCTCCATTCGTGGGCGGGTCGCTGTCCGGTGTCATATCCATGCTCCAGCCGTCGGCTCGGATAGGTTTCGAGGTCGAGCAGAATATAGATGAAAGCGAAGCGGCTCGCTTGCACACGAGCTCAGGATCACCTGTGCGGACGGCTCTTCGCCCACTCGGTGTATTTCTTGGCCTTGGCGTGGGTGTCGGCGAAATACTTGGCGTATTCCTCGCCCACCATGATCTTGATGGCGAGGCCCTGGTTTTCGAGCTTGCTGACGTGCTCGGGGTCCTCCATCGCTTTCTTCAGCACGTCGCGCAGCTTGCTCACAATCGGCTCAGGCATGCCCTTCGGTCCTGCGATTCCACGGGTGGAGTTCGACATGACGGTTGGATAGCCCAGTTCCTTCATGGTCGCCACGTCGGGCAGGAACTTCGAGCGCACGTCGTCCAGGACAGCGAGCGCTCGGACCTCACCCGACTTCACTCGCGTCATGATGCTGCCGACATTGTCGAAGGCGACGTCGATGTTGCCGGCCATAATCTCCTTGAACTGAGCCGCGCCCCCCTCGAGGTGCACGAGCCGGAAAACGGCGCCGGGCGCCGCTTCCTCCGTCATCAGGATGGCGAGATGATCGTCCGACAGAATGCCGGTGGTGGCGGTGCGGATGGTGTTGGGCGATTTCTTACCCGCATCGATCAGGTCATGCACCGTCTTGTAGGGGCTGTCCGCCCTGACCCAGATCACTCCCGGGTCGAGCACCTGGTTGATGATCGGAGTGAAGTCCTTCTCCGTGAAGATGGCCTTGCGGTCGGGGTCGAGGATGACCGTGTTGGTGGCCGGCAGATTGATGAAGCCGATGTAGTAGCCGTCCGGTCGCTGGCGCACGAACTCGGTCCAGCCGACCTGGCCGCCGGCGCCGCCCTTGTTGACTACGATAATCGGCTGATCTAGCGACTTTTCGGCGATCGCAGCAACGATGCGCGCGCCGATGTCGGTCGAGCCGCCGGCCGGGTACGCGACCATGAGCTGCACGGGCTTGGTGGGAAAGGTCTGCTGCGCGCCGGCGCTTCCGGTCGTTGCGGCGAGCGCCAAAACTGCACCGATGGTGGCGGTGACGATGTGAGACATCATTGACGTTCCTCCTTCTGGTTGATTGCCATTTAAGCATTCGATTCACGCGCCTCGGGCGGCGGCGGGCGCAGCAGCGATCCAACGAGGACGACGACAGTGGCAAGCAACAGCCCGAGGCATATAGGCCGCGTGTAGAAGATCGAGAAATCGCCGCCTGACATCTCGAGCGAGGTTCGCAGCGATTTCTCGATGAACGGTCCGAGGATCAACCCGAGCACGAGAGGTGCGAGCGGAAGATCGATCTTGCGTAGGCCATAGCCGATGACGCCGCATACGATCATGACGCCGACATCGAACACGCTCTGCTGCAGGCTATAGGCGCCGATGACACAGAACAGCAGCGTCCCGACGCACACGTACTGATAGGGCAGACGCAGCAAGCGCGCCCACAAGCCCACGAACGGCAGGTTCAAGATCAACAGGATGACGTTGCCGACCATGAAGCTTGCGATCACCGCCCAGACCAGGTCGGGACGCTCCTTGAAAAGGAAGGGGCCGGGCGTCAGGCCGTTGATGATGAAGGCGCCCATCAGCACCGCGATGGTCGGCGAGCTCGGGATGCCGAGCGTCAGCAATGGGATCATCGCCGCGTTGGCGTAGGCGTTGTTGGCCGTCTCGGGTGCGGCCACGCCCTCGATGGCGCCGTGGCCGAACTGCTCCGGCGTCTTCGAGAGGCGCTTCTCGAAGACGTAGGCCACGAAGGTCGGGATGATGGCGCCAACGCCGGGGATCAAGCCTAAGAAAAAGCCGACGCCGGTGCCGCGTGCGATGGCCCCGAGCGAGCGGCGCCATTCCTCGCGCGAGGGTAAGAGCGACGTGAGTTTCGTCTTGATCACCTGGCGGTACGGCGCCTCGACGGTGAGCAGGATCTCGGCGATGCCGAAGAGACCCATCACCACCGGAATGAAGCCGACGCCGTCATAGAGGCTGGGGATGCCAAAGGTGAAGCGTGGCGCTCCGCGCACCGGGTCGATGCCGACCATCGCGATCAGCAGCCCGAGCACGGCCATGACGAGACCGGTCAACAGCGACTGTCCGGCGAGACCGGTAATGAGACACAGGCCCACCAGCATCAGCGCAAAGAACTCAGGCGGGCCGAAACTCAACGCGATCCGCGCCAGCGGCGGGGCGACCACGATCAGTGCAACTGTGGCGGCGATACCGCCTACGAACGAGCCGATGGCGGCAATCCCGAGGGCGGTGCCGCCACGGCCCTGCTTCGCCATTTGATAGCCGTCGAAACACGTGACGACCGAGGCCGCTTCTCCCGGCACATTGATCAGCACCGACGTGATGGTGCCGCCGTACATGGCCCCATAGTAGATGGCACTCAGCATGATGAGAGCGCCGATCGGATCGAGCGTGAAGGTGAGCGGGATCAGGATCGCTGTGCCCGCTGCCGGCCCAAGCCCTGGGAGCACTCCGATCAGCGTGCCCAGGAAGCAACCAATCAGCGCGAAGCCGAGGTTTTGCAGGCTCGTTGCCGCCGTCAAGCCCGCCAGGAGATGCTGGAAAGTGTCCACTGTGCATCCCCCTCAAAGTCCGAGCGCGCCGATCGGCAGCGGTACCTTGAGCCAGTAGAAGAAGACATGGAAGACGCCGAAACTTCCCGCCAATGCGGTGAGCAAGATGGCGGACGGCGAGCGCGCGCCAAGCGCAAACAAGAGGCCGGCTATGAAGAGCAGCATGGTCAGCCGGAAGCCAAGCGGCTCGAGCAGTGCCGCCGCGGCTGTCAGCGCGATGAGCACGCCGCCGACCTGCCAGGCCGCCTGCCGGTTCGGCAGGATGTCCACGGTGGCAATGTCCTGGCTGCGCGCGTTTTGCATCAGGATGGCGACTGTCAGCGCAGCCCCGATCAAGCTCAGCCAGAACGGAAAGAAGCCCGGCCCCGGACCCAAAGCATCCATGAGCGAGTAGTCGAGCGAGGTGACCAGGGCAGCCGCAAAGATGCCCAGCAGGCAGACGCATGCGAGTTGGCGCCCGCGCCGCACAGTTCCTCCCCTCGGATTTGTCTTGTTGAACGGAGGCTAACATGATCCGCGCGGTTGGGACAATCGATGCCCAAGACCTGATGCGTAAGACCCGGCGTTCGCCAATAGACCTGCTGGCACAAGCGCGCCGACCGCCGCGCGTGGCTTGTGAAGTCCGTTCTGTGCCGATTACGATCCGTGCCGTGCGGAGCCCGCATGACCCATCCGACTTCGCCAGGGCCGCCGCTCACGTCACCGCAAAATATGCCGACGCCCTGCGCAGGGCCGGGCTGCCGGAATGATCGGAGGGAATGGCGATTTTCGGTCAAGCTCTTCTTGCCGCCGGGCACGTGCATCCATAGATCGACCAGCACGCGCGCGACCGTCGACCGGGGGACCGTCATGAGTGCATTGGAAGAAAAGCTGCGGCAGATGGGCTCCACGCTGCCCGAGCCGTTCAAGTTTCCCAAGCCGAACCGGACCGGCTGCGTCGTGGTCGGCTCGATCGTGTTTGTCTCGGGCCATGGCCGCTACAACGGCCCGACGCCGGGCATCAAGACAGTCGGCAAGCTGGGCCGCGATCTCACCATCGACGAAGGCTACGCCGCCGCGCGCCTCGTCGCCCTGTCGATCCTTTCGAGTCTCAAGCAGGAGCTCGGTGACCTCGACCGCGTCAAGCGCATCGTGCGGCTGCTCGGAATGGTCAACGTGGCGCCGGGGTTCGACCGGATGCCCGAGGTGATCGATGGGGCGTCCGATTTCTTCTACGAGCTGCTCGGTCCGCAAAATGGTCGGCATGCGCGCACCGCGGTCGGGCTTGCGGAGCTCCCGCACGGCATCCCGGTCGAGATCAACGGCGAATTCGAGCTTCGCTCCTAGGCGGGACATCTCGGCGCATCGACCGCTCCAGGGGCACTCCCATCAGTCAGGCATGGAGGCACAGATGACAGCACGCCCGCAGCTCGGCCTGACCCTGTTCGGGGCGGTCCTCGTCGCCCTGGTCTCGCTCGCGGACGCCAAGGCGCAGACTTATCCCAACCGGCCGATCACCTTCGTGGTGCCGTTCGCGCCGGGCGGGCTCAGCGATGTCCCGGCGCGCGTGCTGGCCGCGGTGATGCAGGAGCGGATCGGCGCGTCCATCGTGGTCGAGAACAAGACTGGCGCGTCGGGCGTCATCGGCGCAACCCATGTCTGGCGGGCCGAGCCGGACGGCTACACGCTGCTGGTCAATGCGCTGGCCGACGTGCAGAACTTGCACTACATCCCGGTGCCCTACAACGCGGTGACCGACTTCGCCCCGATCGGAAAGGTCACCGACGGGCCGCCGCTGGTCCTCATCATCGATGCCAAGCTGCCTTACAAATCGCTCGCGGAGCTGATCGCCGACGCCAAGGCGAACCCGAGCAAGGTGAGCTTTGGAACCTCCGGCCCCGCCAGCTCGCCGGTGATCGCGCTGACACAGCTCAACGCACTCGCCGGCACCAGGATCGTCGACGTGCCCTATCGCGGCTCCGGGCAAGCGGCTGCTGCGGTGGCGACGGGTGCGATCCAGGGCACCTTCACGTTCTATTCCAGCGCCAAGCCTTTGGCGGATGACGGCAAGGTGCGCGCGCTTGCGGTCTCGAGCCCGCAACGGATCGCCGGCTGGCCCGATATTCCCACCATGGGCGAACTCGGTTTTCCCGGCTTCGACCACCGCGGCTTCGTCGGGCTCGCGGCGCCGGCAAGGACGCCCGCGCCGATCATCGCGCTTCTCAACAAGCACCTCAACGAGGCGATCAATTCCGATTTGTTTCGGCAGCGCATGGAGGCGCTCGGCATGACCATCCCGACCGACAATACGCCGGAGAACTTCGTCGAATTCATGCGCCGCGAAACCACTCGCCAAGGGGAGCTCGCCAAGCTCTCCGGCCATTCGCCGACCGAGCCGAAGCGGTAAGCAAACTGAACTGTAGCCGTCACAGGGAGAGAAACGATGGCGAAGATCACCAGGATCAACCCCGAGGGCATCTCGAAGCCGTTTTCGAACTACTCGCACGTGGTGACGGCCGAGGGCGCGCAGAAGCTGGTGTTCTGCGCCGGCCAGGTCGCGGCCGACGTGGACGGCAAGGTGCTCCCGCCCGACGATTTCGAGGCCCAGGCCAAAATGGTGATGGCGAACCTCACCAAGGCGCTGGCCGCCGGCGGCGCCAAAATCTCCGACGTCACCAAGATCACGATCTACATCTGCAACCCGCACGACGTGCCGAAGGCGCGCGGCCTGTTGCAGACCTATTTCGCCGGTCATCCGCCCGGCAGCACGCTCTGCATCCTGCGCGGGCTCGCCAACCCCAATTTCCTGCTGGAGATCGAGGCGATCGCCGCGGTGTGACCCTATGGCGTCGTCAATGCGCTTTGGTGGTGTAGGCGGCGCGAACTTTGTCGAGCAAGGCCGGCGACAGGTTGCTGACCTCGGCCACGAGCTTCTGCAGCTCTTCACCCGTCATCGGGGAGACGCCGAGCTTTATCTTCTCGACGTCGGCGAGGAATTCCGCATCCTTCATGGTTGCATCGAAGGCGCGGCGAAGCGCGGCCAGCCGGTCCGCCGGCGCGCCGGGCGTCGTGAAGAAGGCGGTGCCGACCTCGGCCGCGTTCATGATCGCGCCGAGGATTGCCCGCTCCTCGTCGCTGCGACCAAGGTCGACGGCGGTCGGGATGTCGGGGAGCTCGACGTGGCGCTTCAAGGAAAACTGCACGAGGATCGAGACGCTCTTGTCGCGAATCCAATCCGGGTGCGCGACCTTGAGCGCCGTCCAGGAGGTCGAGTGGCCCTCGACCTCGCCGCGCTCGACCGCGAGCATGGCTTCGTTCGACCCGCGATAGCCCATGACCAGCTTGAACTTGGTTCTGAACACGTTGTTCATCACGGTGGGATAGATCGAGACGGTCGAGCCGGCGCCGGTCCCCGACAGTGTCGATTCGATCTTCTGCGCGTCGGCAAAGGTCTTCACCGGCGAGGTCTTCCACATGAACACCATGTTGATGAGGGAATCGACGCGCCCGATCCAATTGAGCTCGGCGGTCTTGAAGCGCACGCCCTGCGTTCCGAGCTTCTCGTCGAGCGGCATGGTCGGAGCGCCGATGCCGATGATGCTGCCGTCCTTCGGCAGCACGTTGAAGACCTGGTTCACCGCCAGGAAGCTGCCGGCGCCGGGCATGTTCTTCGGCACCACGTTCGGCTTGCCGGGAACGTGCTTGCCGATATGACGGGCGAGAATCCGCCCCCAGGTGTCGTTGCTGCCGCCCGGCGGGTAGCCGATCACCAGGTCGATCGCCTTGCCCTTGTAGAACTCCTCGGGCGTTTGCGCCGCGGCTTGGCGATCCGCGCCGATGATCGCGGCGAAAGCAGCTGCGACGAAGCTCGCGCGTCGAAAAACCTGCACGTCTTGTTTCCTTCTTTGGGTGTACTGGACGCCGACCGCGAGCGTAGCCCGGATGGAGGGCTTGCGAAATCTAGGATTGGCCGATGCGGTGTCAGGTCGCACGAGCGGGTAGGGCGGATTAGCCAACGGGTCGGCGCGAAGCGCCGCCCGATCAGGCTCCGCGTAATCCGCCAACTCTCGGGACACGGCGGGTTATGCCTTCGGCTAACCCGCCCTACGAGCTTGGTCGTGAGAGTCAGGCCGTGCGCCCGAGCACGCTGGCGAGGTCGTGGTAAATGGTGTGCAGGTGCTGCGCGGCGGCGTCCACCGAGCCCATCTCGATGACGAAGCCGTCGCCGATCACGCGGTAGCCGAACGCCTGTTCCGGCGTGTTCGGGCCGTACCAGGCGAAATGCACCGCTTCGCGATCGCCGGATTGCACGCGCGCGCGCTGCGCGGTGGTCAAGGACGGAGAAACGTACTCGACCGCGTAGGTCTCGATCAGCTGCCATATCAGGTCGCGTTGCGCCGAAGTGAGCTCGGCGGCCGGGAGACCCAGCTTTTGCGCATTGGCGCGTTCGCGGCCGGCATAGGACATGATGTTGTTGATCGCCCGGTCGGATACGCGCGCCCTTGCTTGCAGCTTCGGGGCAAGATCGCCGATGAGCCGCCGCGCCAGCGCCTCCTCGTCCTTGAGCGTGTTGAGGCCGGCATGCGGTCCGGAGGTGACGCGGTTGGGCAAAGCCGAGAACGACGACGGCGTGACCGAAACGATCCGACCGTCGCGCACCGCGATCGATTGGGTCAGATGGTGCCCCTCGAGACGGAAGCCCCACGCTCCCGTCTCGGCCGGCGTACCGAAGAAAGCGAACGAGAACCGCTCCGAGGAGCGCTGGCCGGCGCCGTTGCCGCTCGCCGCCAGAATGTCCTGCAGCAGCATGACGTTCTTCGTCTTGGCGAGGCCGGCCGGCGACAGCAGCGTCGACAGCAGCTCCCAGGCGGCGGCCTTCTGTGCCGGGCGCATCTGCTCCAGCCGCAGGCCCGGCTTGATGAAGCCGGCGACGCCGAAGTAGTTCCAGCCGTTCCATTCCGGCCCGTTCCAGGCGAACGAGGCGGCCTTGCGCTGGTCGGGCTCGAGCCCCGACAGGAACTTGCGCGCGCCGGCCAACAGGTCGGCGGCCGGGGCGAGCCCGGCGTCGGTTGCCGCGGCGGCCCTATTGGGCAAGGCGGCGATACCGAGCAGCGCGCTGCCGGCGAGCACGACGCGACGGCGGTCGGGGAGTGCGGAATCAGAGCGGGACTTGCGCATGGGGCGCCTCCGTGTCCGGCAACTATACTGCGATCGAAAGGCGGCACGCCATGGTTTCGCATCGGTGCTCTCACGCGAACGTGATGGACCCGGTTTGCCGCTCGCATCGGAATTTCGCTGACGCTGCATCCCTCCTGCACGGTTCGCGCTCCGGGAGAGACGTCGGCCCTCCGAAGCCCCTTTTCGGGCGCAGCAGGGCCAGGCTACCCTGAATACGGCGAGACACGGAGAACCCGACCATGGCCAAGTTTACCTACGACCATATCCATCTGCGCAGCCCGAACCCGGAGGCCACCGCTCAATACTACGAGCGCATGTTCGGCGCCGAGGTGGTCCGCACCATGCAACAGGGCAAGCCGAGGATCGACCTCAAGCTCGGCGGCGTCGATATTTTCATTGCCCCGGTCGCCACCGGCGACGGCGTCAACCCGGCCCCGACCACGCCCTATCAGGGCCTCGATCATTTCGGGCTGCGGGTCAGCGGCATCGACGCCATCGTCGCCGAGCTCAAGGCCAAGGGCGCCGAGTTCACCAAGGAGCCGACCACGGTCCGGCCGGGAGTGCGCGTCGCCTTCCTGCGCGGGCCCGAAGGCGTGTCGATCGAGCTCCTCGACCGCAACGTCTGAGCCGGCAGCAGGCGGCGACCCGAGCGGAGAGGCGAGACGATGGAAAGCAAACGCTTCGAGGTGACCCATAGCGACGAGGAGTGGCGCCGGCTGCTCACGCCCGAGCAGTACGAGGTCCTTCGCGGGCACGGCACCGAGGCGCCGGGCAGCTGCGCGCTCAATTATGAGAAGCGTGCCGGCACCTTCGTCTGCGCGGGCTGCGGCCAGCCGCTATTCGTGTCGAAGCGGAAGTTCGAGAGCGGCACCGGCTGGCCGAGCTTCAACGATCCGGTCGAGGGCGCGGTCGAAAGTTCGGTGGATCGCAGCTACGGAATGGAGCGCACCGAGGTGCATTGCAGCCGTTGCGGCAGCCATCTCGGCCACGTGTTCGACGACGGCCCGCCGCCGACGCATTTGCGCTATTGCATCAACGGCGTGGCGATGAACTTCCAGCCGGAATGATCGTAGCCCGGATGGAGCGTTAGCGAAATTCAGGGAACAGGTAGCGAGAATAGCTCGTCCCGGATTACGCTCCGCTCCATCCGGGCTACGCGCGCCTACTTCTCCCCGTAGGTCGAGCGGGAAATGTCCGGCACCGGGATGCCGTCGTCGATCGCCTTGCACCTGAGCACTTCCGCCTTGGCCTTTTGCTCGGCCGCCTCCAGCACTTCGAGCACGAGATCGCGCGGGATGAAGCAGACCCCGGTATCGTCGGCGACCACCAGATCGCCGGGCGCCACCCTGATCTCGCCGATCTGGATCGGGCCGTTAATCTCCACCGTCTCGAGCCGCCATTTGCCGGTGACCGGCGTGATGTCGCTCGCCCAGACCGGATAGCCGACCGCGCGCGAATGCGCGATGTCGCGCACGCCGCCCTGCACGATCGCGCCCACTTCGCCCTGGCGCTTGCCGGTCTGCGCCGAGATGCCGCCCATGTTCGACAGGTTGGCCACGCCCTGGATCACCAGCACGTCGCCTTGCTGCGCCAGATTGTGCGCCTCGAATTCCGCCATCCGGTTGACGTGGTCGCGCGCGCCCTGCAGCGGGTCGATGCGCTGCAGGATGTTGCGCAGGGTCAGCGCCGGTCCGACGATGGTGGTGCCCGGGATGGTCGGCCGCAGCACCGAAGCGCCGATCACGCCGGACGGGATGCCGAGCTCGTCCATGGTGTCGGAGATGATCCCGGTCGGATCGCCCAGCGCAACAAAGCGCGCGACCGCGCCTTGCGGCGGGCGCGGCACCGCCATCAGCTTGATGTTCTCGGCGGCGATGCGGCCGGTCAGTCTCTTGTTGTCTGCGACGTTCACTGAACCCTCCCGCTGCTGCGGCCCTGCCGCCGACGCGCAACTCTACATCCATCCCGGGGAGCGAAACAGTGGAGCCGCCGGCGCAGGGCTGATCCGATGGTTGGGCGCTTGCCCCGAGTGGCGGCGCTCGTTACCGTTGCCGCCTCTCGGTAAAACAAAAGGCTCATTCCAATGATCGATCTTTACGCGCTCACCAGCCCGAACGTGCAGAAAATCTACATCATGCTCGAGGAGTGCGGGCTGCCCTACAAGGAACACTTCGTCGACGTCTGGAAAGGCGATCAGTACAACCCGGAATTTTCGAAGATCAATCCGAACAACAAGATCCCCACGATCGTCGATCACGAGGGACCGGGCGGCAAGCCCTACACGGTGATCGAGTCGGGTGCGATCCTGCTCTACCTCGCCGAGAAGACCGGAAAATTCCTGCCGAAGGACATGGCCAAGAAATACGAGGTGCTGCAGTGGCTGATGGTCCAGGTCACCGGCGTCGGGCCGATGTTCGGCCAATGGACCCACTACAAGCTGTTCGCGCCGAAGGCCGGCAACGATTATTCGATGGCCCGTTACAATTCGGAATTGAAGCGGCTCTACGAGGTGCTGGAGAAGCGGCTCGCCAAGGTGCCGTATCTCGGCGGCGACGAATACTCGATCGCCGACATCGCGACCTTCCCGTGGACCCGCAACCACGACGCCCAGGGCGTGAAGTGGGAGGACAATCCAAACCTGGCGCGCTGGTTCAACGCCATCAACGAGCGCCCGGCGGTGAAGGCCGCGCTCGCCAAGGTCGCCGTGATCAAGTCGAACCGCGAGACCGCCTCCGACGACGACAAGGACCGCTTCTTCAACCGCGGCCGCTACGCGCGGGCGTGACGAATGCCGGCGTCGCAACAGACTGAAACCCGCGGCGGCGTCGCCTACGCCACCCACGACGGCGTGTCGCTTGCCGGCGATCTTTATTTGCCGGCGGGCGCCGGGCCGTTCCCGGCTTTGGTCGCGGTGCACGGCGGCGGCTGGCAGGCGGGCGTGCGCAGCGCCTTCCAATATTGGGGGCCTTGGCTCGCCGAGCGCGGCTACGTGCTGTTTGCGGCCAGCTACCGGCTGGCGAAGAAGGGCCAAAAGGCGTTTCCGCAGGCGGTCGCCGATGTGCTGGCCGCCGTGCAATTCGTCCGCGGTAGCGCGAGCCAAATCAAAGTCGACCCCGAGCGTATCGGCCTGTTCGGCGCCTCCGCCGGCGCGCATTTGGCGTCGCTCGCCGCGCTCGGCGGCAGCGCGGCGATCTTCAAGGGAGCTTATCCGCAGGATGCCCACGCCTCGGTCAGCACCAAGGTCAAGGCGCTGGTTGGCGTCTACGGCGTCTACGACGTCGCCGAGATGTGGCAGCGCTACCAGCTGCAAAGCCCGCGCGAGAACAATATCGAGAACTTCATGGGCGCCGCGCCGATGGACGACCCGCGGCTCTATTTCGATGCCTCGCCGATCAACTACGCGACCTTCGCCAACAACCAGATCGGGGTGTTCCTGAGCGTGGGGACCGAGGACGATCTGGTCGACCGGCGCGCGCAGACCGACGTGTTCCTGATGAAACTGAAGCAGGCCAACTTCTTCGTGCGCACCTGCATCGTGCAAGGCGCGCCGCACTACTGGCTCAACGACCCGATCGAGGAGCCGCGCAGCTATTCCGGCTTCGTCGCGCCGCGCCTCGTTCGTTTCCTGAAGGAGCGGCTCTGATCCAGGGAGGGACCGATGGTCGCATTCACCGTCAACGGTCAGCGCAAAGAGGTCGGGGTCGACGGCAACACGCCGCTGCTTTGGGTGCTGCGCGAGCACCTCAAGCTGACCGGCACCAAGTTCGGCTGCGGGGTCGCGGCCTGCGGCGCCTGCACGGTGCACGTCGACGGCAATCCCATCCGCTCCTGCATCACGCCGCTGTCGATGGTGGAAGGCATGTCCATCACCACGATCGAGGGCCTGTCGCCTGACGGCAGCCACCCCATCCAGAAGGCATGGATCGCCGAGCAGGTGCCGCAATGCGGCTACTGCCAGTCCGGCCAGATCATGCAGGCGGCGGCGCTGCTGGCGCGCAACAAGAACCCGTCGCATGAGCAGATCGTCGAGCACATGGACGGCAATCTCTGCCGCTGCGGCACCTATCTGCGGATCATCAGCACGATCCAGCGCGCGGCGCGGGAGGGCTGAGCCATGAACACGCATCGCAATCGGCGCGATTTTCTCAAGGAGACCGCGGCCGGCCTCACCTTCGCGCTGACGCTGGCGGCCGATCCGCGCGCTCTGACGAGCGAGGCCATGGCGGCGGAGATGCCGTATGCGCCGACCGCCTGGCTCGGCATCGGCACCGACGGCACCATCACCATCGTGTCGCCGGCCGCCGAAATGGGGCAGGGCAGTTTCACCGGCCTCCCGCTCATCCTGGCTGAGGAGCTCGATGCCGACTGGTCGAAGGTGAAGATGATCCATCCGCCCACCTGGGACGGGAAAAAATGGGGCAATCCCGACTATGGCGGCGGCTTCCAGACCACGTCGAGCTTCGCGGTTTGGGGCTATTTCAAGCCGCTGCGTATCGCCGGCGCGCAGGCGCGGCGGGTTCTGCTCGACGCCGTGGCAACGAAGTGGGGCGTGCCGGTCGGCGAGCTCACGACCGAGCCGAGCGTGGTCGTGCACCGGGCCTCCGGCCGCCGCATCGGCTACGGCGAGATCGCCGCCTTCGCCAAGGCGCCGGTCGAATTG
>WNFV01004725.1_pt1 | contig 16742 bp, 15 predicted proteins | sample 5400101 | NCBI WGS metagenome assembly WNFV01 (sample SAMN13153361, study PRJNA577476) | soil metagenome | isolation source: 115 cm soil or saprolite under grassland replicate 1 | place: USA:California | collected 2016-06-15
CGCCGGACTCGCCGGACGGTTTACCGCTGGATCCCTCCGGACCGCCCCAGGCGGACACCCCCTCGCGCCGGATGATGCCGTCGCAGACGCCGAGGCCGCCCGACGCGGAGCCCCGGGAGGAACACGATGGGAACGGTACGCTATGCGCCACTGCAAGACTTTGGGAGGCCTGAAGCCATGAAGTTCGGTGCCGGTTTGGCTCTGACCGCGGCCAGCGATCCAGTGTTCGTGCGCGACCTCGCCCAGGCGCTGGATGAATCAGGCTTCGACGTGCTGACGGTGAGCGGCCATCTGCTGGCCGCCGAAGCGGGACGTTTCCCCGACCGGCCCAGCGCGACCTACGCTGGTCCGTTCCATGACCCGCTCGTCTTGTTCGGCTATCTGAGCGCGATTACCAGTCGACTCCACTTTCGGCCGAACATCCTGATCCTGCCGCTGTACCCAACCGTGATCGTGGCCAAGCAAGCCGCCGAGCTACAGCTGCTCAGCCAGGGCCGTTTCGAGCTCGGCGTCGGCATCAGCTGGAACGCGGCTGAGTACGCAGCCACCGGCCAGGATTTCACGACCCGTGGCCGGCGCCTCGAGGAGCAGATCACCGTCCTGCGCAAACTCTGGTCGGAGCCATTCGTGACGTTCGAAGGCCGTTGGCACAAGATTGACGGTCTCGGCCTCAATCGCCTGCCCATCCCGGCCATCCCGATCTGGATGGGCGCCAGCACGAGCGAAAAGCCGCTCCGCCGCGTGGCACAGCTCGGCGATGGTTTCGTACCACTGGGTGAGCCGGCCGAGCCGATCGGCATGCTGCGCCAGTACATGGCCGAATCCGGCCGGGATGCGTCCACGCTGCTGATCGGCTCGCGCATCGTCGCCGGGCCCGGCGGCCACAATGCCTGGGTCACCGCCGCGCGCGGACTCGAGCAGCTCGGCGTGACCCAATTGACCATCGCCGCGCCACCCGACGTTAGTCCAGCCGATGCGCTGGAGCGCATCGTCGAGGCGCGCCGCGTGCTGGCGGAGGCATTCAGCGTCGAGCGCGTGCCCTAGCCCACCCCGGGCCGTGGTACGGCCTGTGCGTCCCATCCAGATTCATTCCGCGCGAACCTGCTCGAGCGCAGGCAAGCATTCAGGGGCGGGTCGAGAAAAAGGTGGCAGCGGACTGGGTCTGGCGATCCGCCACGCCATCGTCCAGCAGCATGGCGGCCGGATCTGGGCCGAAAGCCCCGGCCTGGGTCGCGGCAGCACGGTGCACGTGGTGTTGCCCGTGTTGCACGGCACGTGCACCGACTAATTCCGCCTCGACGGCGGCTTTCGGCGGATTCGGACGGCCAGCCCCCGCGGGTCCTCGCGCTGCGCGCGCCACCCGGCCCAGGAGGGTTCCGCCTTGCGGCGGGGTTGGGGGCGCGACGAGGATGGCTGAGGAGGGTTCCGCCTGACGGCGGTTTTCGGTGAGGATTCGACGGCGGGTGGGAGCGTTAGCGGAGTTTGCCTCGGCCCAGGATCGGCCAGACCAGCTCTACCTGGTCATGGCGTAGGCCATAGAGCTCTTCGTGGAGCATCGTCGTCGTGTCCGAGTAGCCGACGATGAATTCGATCTTGTCGCCGACTGTTAGATCGGTGTTGGGTTCGGCAAGCTCGATGGTGGTGTGCTCGGCAGACAGGCCCATCGAGCGGATGGGATCGGGAATGCACGGGCGCGGCATCGCGGCGTCGCTGCTCATGGTCTTCTTGCCGGCGTCGCAGATGATGCGCGTGGGCGTCGGGCGGCTGGTGACCGTGGCCAGGATCGTCAACGCAAAGTCGTGATCGACGTGCATCACGTCGCGGTAGTACACGTCGCAGAAGATGCCGCCACCGGCTTGCAATTCGGTGATACCAGGCAGACGAGCGGTGTGCTGGTAGGTCCCAGTGCCGCCACAGGTCACGATGTCAATCGGAAGTCCCGCGGCGCGGCACTGCTCCGCGGTATCGACCAGCATCGCAATCGCAGCAGCGATAGCGCGCTGCTTCTCAGCGGCATCGGCGATCTTGATCGTCTGGCCTTCCCAGCCGAAAACGCCCGCCAACTTCAGCCCCGAGCAGTCAGCAGCACAACGAGCTAGCTCAACGGCAGCTTCACCGGGCAATACGCCCGCGCGGTGCATGCCGATATCGACTTCGATTACCACGCGCAGCCGCTGACCAGCCGCGGATGCGGCGCGGTCCAATTGCCGCACATTGTCCACGCTGTCGACCGCGACGATGACATCCGCACTCGACAGAAGCGCCATCAGGCGTTCGATCTTGACCGCGCCGACGATCTGGTTCGCAATCAGGATGTCCTGCACGCCGCCGGCGGCCATGACTTCGGCCTCGCCAAGCTTGGCGCAGGTCACGCCAAACGCCCCGGCCGCCAGGAGCTTATGCGCCAGCGCCGGCACTTTGATCGCCTTGGTATGCGGTCGCCACCCGACACCGGCCTCGCGGAACGTCCGCGCCATGCGCTCGATGTTCCGCTCCAACACATCCAGATCGACCAGCAGCGCAGGCGTATCAAGGTCAATTTTGCGTGAACCTATGGCATTCATATCCAGGCGAAGCTCAGCGTACAATGCGCGGCCGTGCGGGCGGTGCGCTGCGCAATCATTGTCGCGGCACTCATCGTCCTGAGCACGCAGGCGGTCGCGGCGGACAGCTGGTACCGCGACGGTCTCCAGCGTCGAGCGCTCGAGCCGCCCTATCGCACGCAGCTGGATGACTCGATCTACGCACGCTCCGATTGCGGGCCGGCCGTTCTGGGCATGGCCCTGGCGGCATACGGTTTGAATCTGGACACGTTGGAGCTGCGCGAGCTCGCGCACACGTACCAGGGCACCTGGCCCGCCGTGCGCGTGGGCACGGCCCTGCAGCACATGGCGCACGTGGCCGAAGACCTCGGCTTACCGGCATACGGCCTGTACGACGCCGATGAGGAATTCCATCGCTGGACGGTCGACGAGCTCACCGAACAGGTGCGCGCCGGCCGGATGGCCGTGCCGCTGGTGCGTTTTGGACTTCTGCCAGGCCACGAGACGACGGGCTTACGCTGGGGGCACTACATCCTGCTGTACGCCGTGCAGGGCGACGGGTTCCTGTACCAGGATCCGGCCATGCGGCCCATCGTCGACGGCCGCGCGCGCTGGATCAGTCGCGCGCAGCTCGACGAAGCCATGGCGCCGGTGTGGCCGCCCCGCCAGGCACTGGTCCTGGGCTGAGCGAGGGCGAGCCCAAGTGCAGTAAGCCTCGCGGGCCTCTTCGCACGCGCAGGCGTCAGACGGGCCGTCAGGGTGCAACTGGATTCAACTTCCAGGTACCGTCGGCGCGGACCTCCCAGAAGCATGGGCCGGACGCGAATGCCAGCTGCTGCTGCTCCTGGACTGGGCCGTTCGCTTCGGAGACCAATACGCTGCCGCCCACGCAGTGGGCGTATACGACGAACTCCGTCTGGCCATCGTGACTAACAGACCAGGCACCAGCGCGCGGCGGCATGAAGTACGCACTGACGAGGTCGCCGCTGCCGCTGAACGCCGCGGAGCCGCCGCTCGACATCGGCTGGACCTTCAACGACCAATCACCGTCGGCGGTCACATCGAACGCAACATCGCCCATGACCACGAGCGGTCGCTGACCGCGATACGGTCCGAGCGCTCGGGTGAGCACCTCGGCCTGGCCGCCCTGCAGTGCGGTGACGATGAAGCTCGAATGCCCCGTATGCGTCAAGGTCACGACGGCGATGCCGACAGACAGGCTGCCAGCGTCAGGACTGACTTCATCGGTCTGCGCCGACCCGCGGCCTTCGATGCTGATGCCGCGGCCAGGCAGCGGCCGAATGGCGGGTACGACGGGCGTGGGCGTGGGCTGCGGCGGCGCGGGCAAGACCTGGGAACAGCCAGACATCGCCAGCACCACCGAGCCAAAGACGGCCCGCCACACGCGACTATGGTAGGCGCTACCCTTGCCGAGATGCCCCAGCACCGCTTCGTGGTTCTCGATGACTGGACCCACTTCTGGCCCAGAGTCCAGGCTGTCAACCGCCTGCGCGCCCGCGGCGAGGTCGTCCTGCACCACGTCCCAGCAACCAGTGAAGACGAAGTGATCGAGCGGCTGCGCGGCGCCACCGTGGCCATCCTCAACCGCGAACGCACGCCGATGCCTGCGCGAGTCATCAAGCACGCCGAAGACCTCGAGCTGATCGCCCAGAGCGGCCGCATCAGTCCGAACGTTGACGACGACGCCGCCTCGCAACAAGGTGTGGCGCTCGTCGCGGGTGCCGGGGCACCGGGCGGTCATGCTGCCGTCGCCGAGCTCGGACTCGGCTTGCTGCTCGCGCTCGTGCGCCAGATCCCGGCGAATGACCGACGCACGCGCGCGCGTGATTGGGATGCGCCGCCGACCTCGATGCTGCATGGCCGAACGCTGGGCATTCTCGGCCTGGGCAACATCGGGGGCTGGATGGCTCGCCTCGCGAACGCGCTGGGCATGACGGTGATCGCGTGGGGGCCAACGCTGACCGCCGAGCGCGCCGCCGAAAGCCAGGTCGAGTACGTCGCCTTCGACGACCTCTTTGCGCGTGCGGACGTCCTGTTCGTCTCGGTCCGGTTGTCTGACCTGACCCGCGGCCTGGTCGGTGCACAGCAGTTGGCGGCGATGCGTCCGACGAGCTACCTGATCAACATCGCCCGCGGGCCGATCGTCGACGAGGCGGCACTCGTTGCGGCGCTCCAGCAGGGTCGGCTGGCTGGTGCTGGGCTGGATGTGTACGACGCGGAGCCGCTGCCTGAAGACCACCCGCTGCTGAAGCTGGACAACGTGATCCTGACGCCGCACATCGGCTGGGGCACTGAGAGCAACTTCCTGAAGATGGTCGAGAACACCGTCGAGGCCGTGATCCGCTACCTGGACGGAGACCTGAGTGGCGTTGTCAACGTCGCCGTACTGGAAAGGAGAGCGGCAGGATGTACGAAGGCTTGATCGCCGAGACCACCAGCATCACTGGACACAACGGCGACTCGATTGAGGCCTATGCCGCACGGCCCATCGGCCTCGTGCCAGTGCCCGGCGTCGTGGTCATCCACCACATGCCGGGCTGGGACGAATGGACCAAAGAGGTGGTGCGCAAGTTCGCCCACCACGGCTACGTCTCGATTGCGCCGCACTTGTTTTCGCGCTTCGGCCCAGGCCAATGGGAGGATGTCACCGCGGCAGCGCGCGCCGCGGGAGGCGCTTCCGATGCACAGGTGGTTGGCGACGTCGACGCAGCGGCTCGGTGGCTCAAGAGCTTGCCGTATTCGAACGGCAAGGTGGGCATCATCGGCTTCTGCTCGGGCGGGCGGCAGGCGTACATGCTGGCGTGCAAGCTCGACTCGATCGACGCGGCCGTCGACTGCTGGGGCGGTCGGGTGATCGCCGCTCCGGAAGAGCTGACGCCATTACGGCCACAGGCGGTCATCGAATTGACGCCCGACATGCGCGTACCGCTGCTGGGCATCTTCGGCAATGACGATGCCAATCCCGATGTGGAGCAAGTCAATCGCACGGAGGCCGAGCTGCGGCGTCTTGGCAAGGATTACGAGTTTCACCGCTACGACGGCGCGGGGCACGGCTTCTTCGCTGTCGATCGGCCGGGGTATCGGCCCGAGCAGGCGGTCGACGCCTGGAAGAAGGTGTTTGCGTTTTTCGAACGCCACCTCGGGGAGTGGGGAATGCGGAGTGGGGAGCGGGTGCTGACTACCGCCCGCTAGCGTCCTCCTCCTCCTCACTCCCCGCTCCTCATTCCCCGTGAATGAAATAGAGCTCGTTCTCGGTCTGATGGTGGCCGTGGCGCTGCTGGGCATCGTTGCCCGCCGCCTGGCCATCCCGTACCCGATCGCGCTCGTCCTCGGCGGACTCGTAATCGGGTTCATCCCGATCCACATCGACGTCGTCCTGGCACCGGAGCTGGTGTTCCTGCTGTTCCTGCCGCCGCTGCTGTACATCAGCGCCTTCTTCACCTCGGCGCGCGATTTTCGTGCGCAGGCGACGCCCATCCTGCGCATGGCCGTCGGCCTGGTCCTGACCACGATGCTGGCCGTGGCGCTTATCGTTCATGCGCTGCTGCCCGAGATGGGCTGGCCTCTGGCGTTTGCACTGGGCGCGATCGTCTCGCCGCCCGATGCGGTGGCAGCAACGTCGATCGTGCGCCAGATGCGCGTACCACGCCACCTGGTCACGATCCTCGAAGGCGAGAGCATGATCAACGACGCGACCGGTCTGGTCGCCTATCGCATCGCGGTCGCCGCGGCGCTCACGGGGTCGTTCTCGATCCTGCAAACGACCACCCAATTCGTGTTCGTCAGCATCGTGGGTGTGGCGATCGGTCTGATCGTAGGGCTGTTGATCGTGCGCGTGCGGAAAACACTCAACGATCCGCCAATCGAGATCACGATCTCGCTGCTTACGCCATTCGCGGCCTACTTGCCGGCCGAAGCAGTCGGCGCCTCCGGCGTGCTGGCCGCGGTCGCTTGTGGGCTGCTGGTCGGGCGACAGTCACCACGCATCATGGAGGCCGAAACGCGGATCCAGGGTCGGGCGGTGTGGGAAACGCTCATCTTCGTGCTGAACGGGCTCGTGTTCGTCCTGATCGGACTGCAGCTGCCACGCATCATCGGCGAGCTGCAGGCGCGTCCGCTGATGCTGATCGTCGATTTGGCGGTGCTGGTGTGCGTCGCCGTGGTCGGCATCCGCTTTGTCTGGGTGTTCTTGACGGATGTGGCGCGGCTACGAACCGACCGCCAGGTGTGGCGCGAGGACATGGTGCTGTCCTGGGCAGGCATGCGCGGCGTTGTCTCACTCGCAGCTGCGCTCGCGCTGCCGCTGAGCACGGCGTCGGGCGAGCCGTTGCCCGAGCGCGACCTGCTCATCTTCGTCACGATGTGCGTCATCCTGGTCACACTCGTGGGTCAGGGTTTGACGCTGCCATGGGTGTTGCGCTGGGTTCGCGTGCGCGGCGATGGCGGCGAAGATGCTGAGGAGGCGTTCGCGCGCGAGACCGCGACCCAGGCGGCGCGCGAGCGCATCGAAGCTTTAGCTGAGGAGTGGCCTGGCCACCGGCCGCTGATCGACACGCTGCGCACGATCTACCAGCATCGCGTCAGCCACCTGGCCGAGCGGCACGACCAGGCGGCCGTATCTCAGGACGCCGAGCAGGAGCTACTGGAGCACCGGGCCATTCGCCACTCGGTCATCGAAGCCGAACGCGGCGCCATCCTGGGCCTGCGCGACACGGGCCAGATCAGCGACGACGTCCTGCGCCGCGTCGAGCGCGAGCTCGATCTCGAAGAGCTGCGCATGGAGGCGTGACCAGGGGTCAGGGACCAGGCGTCAGGGACCAGGCGTCAGGGACCAGGCGTCAGGGGTTTGAGGAGTCGGTTTCGTCATCGGGCGTGCGCCGCCGTCACTGGACGTGCTCACGCGACATGGACTCTTCTCTTCCAGAGGGGTTTGAGGAGCCTAACTCCTGACCCCTGGCCCTGACCCCTGGCCCCTGAGAATGGGGTCCGGTTCCAGGACGCGCTGCAGGCAGCGCAGGGTCCAGCCGTGAATGATGCTGTTGCTGGCGATGTAGCCGCCCTGGCTGTAGAGCCAGGAGGCGCCGTGTTCGTCGGTCAGCGTGCCACCGGCGCGCAGCAATACAACCGCGGCGGCGGCGAGGTCCCAGATCTTCAAGTCCAGCGCCCAGTACGCATGCAGCCGGCCGCAGGCGACGTAGCACAGGCCGAGCGCCGGCGAGCCGTACGAGTTCAACGTGATGACCTGGCGGGCCATGATCTGGCTGACCTGCAGCGCCTGATCCAGGCGATCGAGGTCGTGCGGCCAATCCGTGCCGACCCAGGCCTTTTCGAAGGCATCGTAGCCCTCGGAAATCTGCTGCACCGAGATGGTCTGCCCGTTCAGCGTCGACGGCGACGACAACGACGCGGCGAACAGTTCATCACGACACGGATCGTAGACCACGCCGAGCCGAATGGCGCCCCGGCTGCGGAGCGCGACCGACACGGCGAACATAGGCACGCCCTGAACGTAGTTGAGACTGCCGCAGATCGGATCGACGATCCACAGGTCCTCGGCATCCACGGGCAGCGGCTCGTCTTCTGGTCCCTCCTCGGCCAAGATGCCAAACGCTGGGGTTTCGGCCCGCAGCACGTCGAGCACAGCAGCCTGGACAAGCAGAGCGGCTCCAGAGACGACGTCGCGGTGCTGCTTCCAGCGCTGGTAATCGGACTGCCCGAGCCGCTCCAGCGCCACCGCCCCGCCCGCCCGCGCGGCGCGCGCGGCAACGTCAAGGGCCTGGGCGTCCTCCACGTTTCGTATCATACGGGTTGGTCGATGGCGGACGGCGAAGAGGAACATAGCGCTCCAGACGAAGAGACCACGCCCGAGCCACCGGCTGAGGTCGAGCCGGAGCCCGATGCCAACGCGGCGCCCGGCGCACGCTTGATCACCCGCGTCGTGGTCGGCTATCGCATCGGCTTCTTACCAGGCGAATGGCTGCAGACCTGGCGACGGCTCGACCGCGTTCTTGCCCGCGCGCAGCTGAAAGTGAAGGCGACGATGGCCCCGCTCGAAGAGCTGCCCGAGGACACGGGCATCCTGGTCGTGCCGCCGGACCTGCGCGAGGCCGCGCGGGAAGCCGCGCGGCCAGGCACACCCATCCTGGTGACGCCCGCCAGCTCGGCCGCGGGCGCCTTCAATGACCTGGTGGCTCGACTCGAAGCAGGCACCGAGCTCACCGCCGACAAGATCGATCCCGACGAGGCAGCGGGTCCGAAGATCGTCAGCTACACCGGATATACGCGGATTGACTGAGTCTCAGCAGCAGTTTCCGACGATGCATCCGGTCACCCGGCTCAGCCGCGTGATCCAACAACTTCGCTCCTTCGGCGACCTGCATGCGGCGGAGTTCGAAGCGCTGGCGCTGGAGCTCGAAGGCAGCGGAGCGCCCGAGGCAGCCGCCAGGGTGCGCGTGCATCGGCATGTCCAGCGCGACGAGGGCCAACTGGTCGTCGATGAGTTGATAGATATTCAGCAGGCGCTGGCGGCGGCGGCGCAGCCCCCCGAACCAGCGCTCGATGCGCCTGTAGCGGCGGCGCCAGAAGACCAGTGGAAGACCTCGGCCAAGCGTGCGCAGTGGCTCGAAGAGCAGGCCGAAGCGCGCCAGCCGCGCACGCGGCGCGACCTGTTCAGGCCGGCTCGGAACGCGCCGTAATCAAGCGCAAGACCTGCCACAGCACGGGCAAGCAAAAGAGGATCAGCACCACGCCGCCGAGCAGCGGCAACGACTGCAAGATGAAGCCTTTGTGAACCATCTTGTCGGTCAGCGCCTCTTTGAAAAAGAGGTATCCGACGAGCGCATTGCCTGCCAGAAAGATCAGGGCCAACAGGGCAACCAGAAATTTCATGCTGGGCGGCCTCCAACAGGTCGAACCGGCGTAGCGGCGGACGCGGCGTCCGGCGTGGGCTCATCGGTGACATGCCAGCCAGGATGTCGCGCGGCAGCGTAGCGAGCGCTAACCCAGCCACTCATCATCGCGCCCATGAGCGGCCAGCGCGACGGCGCCAGCACGTAGCGCAGATGGTCGAGCACCTTGATCGCCAGGAGCACCATCGCGCCCACGTGGATCGCCGAGACCCAGTACAGCACATCACCTGGAATCGGATAGATGTAGCGCATCGCCTTCAGAATGCCCGTCAACGCGATCAGCCCGATGGCAATCACCCAGGTCGGATACGAGATCGAGCGCTCGTACCACGTGAACTTCTCGGTGGGCGGCGGCGCGCGGCGTAGGTCCAGACCGAGCATGTAAGCGAGCGTGCCACCCAGCGGCCGCGGCAACTCATGAGCCAAGCCGCGCAGCGAGCGAATCCAGCCACCCTTCGGGATTCCGAGGCCACCGGAGCCGCGCAGCCACCACTCCGTGATGGTCAGCGCGATCACGAACATGAGCAGCGACGCGGCGATGTAGTGCACGCGGTAGACCAGTGGCATCGCGATTGGCGATGAGACGTCGAGCAGACCCTTCAGGTACTGCCACGCGCCGGTCGCCAGGCCGAGCAGGACGGCCACGGTGCCGATCCAGTGCAGCCAGATGGTGCTCGCGTCGAAGCGCCGCGCGGCGCCAGTCCGCCGCTCGACCGCACGCCGCGGCCAGTTCGCGCGGGCATAGCCCAGGGCCACGCCCAGGCCGAGCGTGAATGGTAGCGATCGGGCGAGCATGAAATTGTCGAGGAGCGTCTGGCCCCATGGTTGGTTTGCGTTCGCTTCGACGAGGCTGACGATCAGTCCAATCAGTAGCAGGGCGATGGCGATAGCGGCGATGGCAATGTGGCGCATGGCGATCAGGCCTTCCCCTGTGCGGGACTGCCCTCGAACGTCTGGAACGCGCGCAGCTTGTTCCACGTCTCGCGATTCGCTGCTGGCGCATCGAGGCACATGCGGTCGCTCTTCAGGATGCCCTGTTTGATGCGGATGTTGACCGGGCACTGCTGTACGCAGGCCGGGCCACTACCCGGCAGGCCGGTCTGGTTGCCGTCGCGCCAGTAGCACAGGTCACACTTCGTGAAGGTGTCGGCTACGGGGTCGTACGAGATACGTGTCTGCTGGCCAATTTTGAGCTGATTGGTCGCGTCCTGCTCGCCACTGACCGGGAACGGACACGCTTCGGCGCACCGATTGCACGAGACGCATACATCTTCGCGGATAATGCGCGCGCCGGTGGTTGGTTCGACTCGCAACGCATTGACCGGGCACACATACAGGCACTCGGCGGTTGGGCATTGGAGGCACGGTTCCTGGTGGAACGAACCGCGGCCAGGATAGGCAGCCAGGACCTCCGGATCGACTTTGACTTCCGCGTCGTTGAAGATACGAATGCGCGGGATGTCGGACAGCCCGGCGTCCTTGTGCACGCGCGAGCAGATAACCTCGCAGGTCAGGCAGCCAATGCACAGCGACGGATCCGGATAGATCACGCCGTTGGCCGTGGGAGTTGTCTTCGGCGCAGCGCCGGCGGCCAAGCTGACGCCACCGATCGCTTCGAGTGCGATGAATGCGCCGACCGCCGCGGTTGCGCCCTTCAGAACCGTGCGCCGCGTTGGCCCTCCGTCCGTGGCAGGCGTCGCGCCGTTACTCGCCATCAGATCGCACTGTCCTCCTCCTCATTCGCCGCCGAGTGATGATCACCGCCTCGACCACCCCCCAAGCCACGGCTAAGCCAACCAGCGCCAGCACGTACGGGCTGATGCCGTCCGGGATGATCCCAGTGGCACCGGCATTCGGAGCTGCCGCGACTGGTGCGACCGCCGCGTTGCCTGGAGCGCCCGCGGCTTGCGGCAACGGTACCTGGGTTGGGTGCCCGGCCGCCAGTGCGGGCGCGAGCTCCGTATCGCTCGAGACGCGCTTGAGCGCCTCGGCGCCGTTCGCGTCCAGATTGGCCACGTAGATGTCGAAGCTGCCATTGCGCGGCGAGGCGAAGAGTACCTTCTGGCCGTCCGGGCTGAACTCGAACGGACCCTGCACCTGAACGTCCTCGAGCAGCGCCGAGGCAGGCTGCCCCGAACCGGGCATGACCGCCCACACGTCCGTCCATGATTGGCCCGGATTGATGTGCTCAGTTACATACGCCAACCGACCATCGGCCAGGTACGCCGGGAAGTGACTACGACCGGTCGGATCGTCCTGCGAAACCTTGATGCGATCGGTGCCGTCGTTGGACCGCATGGTCCACACGTGCTGCTGATCGCCGTCCGAAAACGCCAGGCGCGATCCATCTGGCGACCACGCCGCCGCGTGGCAGGCGAACGTGCACTGGCTGTTGGTCTCGGACGCGAGCACCTGGGTAATCGGCGTGGGGCTGGCGCCGTCTTTGCCGACAACCCACACATCCAGCGCGCCGTTCTTATACACGTAAAAGCTCAGCTTGGAGCCGTCCGGACTCCAGGCCGGAAAGCTGGCGAACGCGTCGAGCCTGGTGACCTGAGTTCGGGCGCCACTTGCCAGGTCCAGAATCCAGATTTCGCGTTTGATCTCGGTACCGGAATCAATCGCCAGGTGGGTGCCGTCGGGGCTCCACGACGGATGCCGATCGTCGACGTCGCCATGGCTGACCGCCCGTCGATCGGAGCCATCGGCGGCCATGGTCAAGACACGGTACGCGCCGTTCTGACTACTTTGAAAGGCGATCCGGCTGCCGTCCGGACTCCACGACGGACGTACCGTCGACGTGCCCTCTGCTGTGACTTGCACGATCGCGGCGGAGGCTGCCCAGGCCACATGGGCACTGAGCAGCCCGCCGAGCGTCGCCAGGCACAGCAGGCGAACGAGAGGCAGAAGGGCCACGCCGAAGGGGCGCTACCCGAGTGCCTGTAGAACCGTTCGCTCGATCAGGCCCTGGGCGATATCTACCTTATATGCATTGAGACTCATCGGCCGCGCGACGGTGCGAATCTGCGCCGCCGCCGCTTTGACGTTGCCCTTGATCTCCTTGCCTTTGAGCGCATCTTCGACGACCTTGGCGCGGTACGGAACCGGCGACACGCCGCCAAGCGCGACGCGTCCGTCGCCCCAATTCCCGCCGTCGGCCGTAAACGCCACCGCGACCGCGGTCAGGGCGAAGTCGTAGACCTGGCGGTCCTTGAGCTTCGTCCAGGCCATCCTGGTGCCCGCGGCCGGAGTCGGAATGAAGACTTCGGTCATGACCTCGTTGGGTTTGAGGATGTTTTCACGGAGCACGTCCTCACGCGGCCCGATGAAATAGGAGTCGAACGGCACCATGCGCTCACCGCCCGGGCCGGCAACTTTGGCCTGCGCATTCAGCGCCAGCAGCGCCGTCGCGGTGTCCGAAGGATGGACGATATAGCACAACTCGCCGCCGATGATCGCGTGATAGCGATTGTCGCCGGTGACCGCGTAACAGAAGTCGCCACCCTTCTTGTAGCAAGCGAAATTCTCACCTCGAAAGAACCAACACCGCGGTCGCTGGTTGATGTTGCCGCCCAGCGTGCCGAAGTTGCGGATCAACGGCGAGGCGATGCTCTCCGCCGCCTGCACTAGCAGCGGGAACTGCTGCTGCAACTCCTTCGATTCGACGATATCCGTCAGCGTGGCCGTTGCACCGATGTGTGCGCCGTCCGAGCCGATCTTGATCGCATTGAGGTCCTTGATCGTGGTCAGGTCGACGATCTGGGTTGGGATGGGCATGCCCTTGCCCGCAACCCAGTCCTTCATAACGCCCGTGATCAGGTCGCTTCCGCCGCCGAGCGCTTTGCCGGTGGCGCCGAACTTGTCCAGCAGACCCACGGCCTCACTGACCGTGGTCGGCTCGTACAGCTCAAAACTCTTCATATTCGGCTACCCCCGCCTCAGGCGCCCTTCAGCGCCGCGAGCACCTTTTCACGGGTGATCGGCATGTCGGTGATCCAGACACCCACGGCGTTGTACACGGCGTTGGTAATGGCCGGTGCGCCCGGTGCCATCGGCGGCTCGCCGATGCCGTGCGCGCCGAACACGCCGTACTCCTTGGGGTGTTCGAGCAGGATGATCTGGATGTCGCGCGGCGCGTCCTTGATGCTCAACGGTTTGTAGTCGAGCATGTTCGGATTCAGCGGCAGACCGGTCGCCTTGTCGGACAGCAGTTGCTCGGTGAGCACGGCACCCATGGCCATGACCACACCGCCTTCGATCTGCTGCTCGAGTGCAAACGGATTCAGCGCTCGCCCGACGTCGTGCGTGGCTACGTACTTGGTCACGTTGACCGAGCCGGTCACCGTGTCGACCTCGAGCTCGACCGCGTGCGTTGCCCAGGCGGTGCGCTCCCAGCGCGGATCCTGCACGTAGATCGAGCGCCCGAGCACCGGGCCGCCTGCGAACTGGACCACCTGGGCCAGCGGCAGCTTCTTGGACGGATCGCTCTTCAGGGAAACCTGGCCGTCCTGAAGCTCGACATCCTCAGCCTTGACCTGGATCTCCTGGTTGGCCTTCTTGGCATCGTCGATGAACTTCTTCGCGCCCCAGTCCAGCAACTGACGTCGAGCATCCTGACCCGCTTCGTACATGCCGCGACCGCCAGTGTTCGTCTGCTGGCTGCCGAAGGTGCCGCTGGCGTCCGTGGTCAGATCCGTGTCGACGAACGGCGTGATCGAGACCATGTGTAGCGGCACGCCGACCGACTCGGCGGCGATCATCGACATCAGCGATCGCTCGCCGGGGCCAATGTCGTTGGCGGCTGAAACGCACTGGACGGTGCCGTCGGAGTTAACGATCACCTGGCCGCTGGCCGGGTTACCACCCGCGCCGTGGCTGCACGCGTGCGCGGCGATGCCGATGCCGTGGAAGACACCGGGGCGAATCTCCTTGGCCTTCGGAGCGTGCCAATTCTGCTTCCAGCCGATCCGATCGGCCGTCTGCGTTAGACAGTCGCGGATACCGGGATTGCTGAACGGTCGCTTGGTGTCCGGATTGCCTTCCTCGTTGATGTTTTGCAGCCGGAACTCGACCGGATCCTTGTTGATCGCGTACGCCGCTTTGTCCATCAACACCTCCAGTGCGAAGGTGCCGTTGGGATGGCTGACACAGCGGTACGGACCTGACTTGTACGAGTTGGTGAAGACGTCGACGGCTTCGAGCTTCAGGTTCTGGAACTTGTACAGGTCCTGGAAGATGAACCATGAGCCATTGGCTGCCGCGGCCCGCTGCGCGCCGACGTTGGCGATGATCTTGAACGAGCCCGAGACCAGCGACCCATCGCGATTGAGCGACATCTTGACTTCGTCGCGGAACTGCGGTCGGTGCTGGCGCACGACGAAGTCTTCGGCTCGGGTATAGGTGTTGCGCACCGGGCGGCCGGTCATCTTGGACAGGATGGCCGCGTGTGCCTCCGCCAGATCGATACCGCTGCGGTAGCCGTAGCCCGAGCCAACATAGCCCGGCTGAACGACGCGCACCTTGTTCTGCGGAATCTTGAGCGCTTGCGACAAACCAGCGCGCGTCCCGTGCGCCCACTGGTTCGTGTAGTACATGTTGAGCTTGTCGTTGTCCCACCACGCCACCGAGTTCGTTATCTCGAGCGCGAGATGCTGCTCGGTTGACTTGCTGAGGATCGCGTCGACGCTGACCTCGCCTTTGGCGTTGTCGGGGTCACCGCGCACCAGCGGCGGCGTGACGCCCATGGTCAAGCCTTCGAGCTTGCTGTCGAACTGCTTGGGCGTCGACGACTTCATCGCCTCGAGGAAGTCCATCGCCGCCGGCAGCACTTCATATTGCACGTCGATCAAGCGCGTTGCCTCATCGGCGATGTGCTCGCTCTCGGCGGCGACGACCGCGACGGGCGCGCCGACCTCGAACACCTCCTCGTCGAACAGACCGCGATCGGGCGGGCCGGCGCCGAGCTTGGTGTCCTTGTACTCGTCGGGCAGGTTGCCGCGGTGCAGGATCGCGACGACACCGCTGACCTGTTCAGCCTTGCTGGTGTCAACCGCGCGCACCCGAGCATGCGGATGCGGGCTGCGCAGCGTGCGCGTGTACAGCATGTTCGGCAGCGTCATGTGCTCGACGTACTGGCCGAGCCCGGTGACGATGCCGAGGCCCTGAACGCGCGGGACCGGCTGGCCGATGACGTTGAATGGCCCGGCTGGCGGCTGCGGCGCCGGTGGCTGGGCTGCCTGGAAGAAGCCCGGCAGCATGTTGCCGTGGGTGTCGATCACGGACGCGACGAGCTCGCGCTGCTCGGCTACGAGCTGCTGCCACTCGGGCATTTGCGCGAGCTGATACCAGTCTTGAGCGCTCAGGCTCGCCGCGTAGGAGGCCTCCTGAGCGACGCGCAGAACATCGATTGAGCGTGCCATAACTCCCTCCTACTTGACCGGGTGACCAGTGTCGGTCAGGAGCTTGCGCACCGCCGCTTCGTCGATCTTCGCGGGATCCCACTTCACGGTGATCGTGCGCTCGCTGCCGGTGACCTCGAGGACGCCGGCCTTCTCCTTGAGCGGCGAAGCCATGGGCTCGAATTCCTCGATCGTGGCCAGCGGCGTGGTGAACTCGAATTGCTTCGAAGTGCCCGCGGGCGCGGCCGCCGTGGCAGCGTTAGCCGCCTGCGGCTGGGCAATTGGCGACAGGAAAATGTTGGCTGGCGCGCGGTGGGTGACCGGTTCGCCGCGCATTTCGGCCGCCGCGTTATTCACCGACGTGTAGATCTTGACGTACTCACCACACCGACAGATATTTCCCGACAGCGCCTCGGTGATCTGCGCGTCGGTCGGCTTTGGATTCGCGCTCAGCAGCGCGTACGTCGACATGATGAAGCCGCGCGTGCAGATGCCGCATTGGAACCCGCCGTCCTCCCAGAATGCCCGCTGGATCGGGTGTAGCCCGGCGACACCGCCACCCTTGGCCAAACCCGCCACCGTAAGGATCTTCTGCCCGCGTCCGAGGCGAGCCGAGAGGACCGTGCAACCATTGACGGCACGACCGTCGACGACGACGGTGCAGGCGCCGCACTGCGCGCGGTCGCAGCCCAGGTTGGAGCTGGCCATGCTCAGTTTCTGGACCATGGTCTCCCACAGGCTCTCGCGCACGTCGACGGTGACGTCCCGATTGACACCGTCAATGTTCAGGCTGACGCGGCGCATCGTCGGCGGCAGCTGCGTGGTTGGCACTGCTTGCTGCGGCGCCGGCTGTTGTTGCTGAGCTGGTTGTG
>WNFV01005108.1_pt1 | contig 16738 bp, 17 predicted proteins | sample 5400101 | NCBI WGS metagenome assembly WNFV01 (sample SAMN13153361, study PRJNA577476) | soil metagenome | isolation source: 115 cm soil or saprolite under grassland replicate 1 | place: USA:California | collected 2016-06-15
TTCCGCTTCCGCAGCTCGTCGTTCCGAGGGTCATTGGCGATGGCCTACTACACACTCACGGACAAGGGGCTGGCTGCGCTCAGGGAGTGGCTCGGCCGGCCGTCTTCGTTTCCGCGCATCCAGAGCGAGGCGTTGCCCCAGTTTTGTAGAGCGAGTTGACGCCGGCAGCTCCCAGGGCGCTCGCGGGTCGAAGAGCACGCGGGGAGCGCATAATCTCCCCTGCGGTTGCCGGCTGAGCGCCGAGACCCGATCGAGAAAGGAGCCCCGTTGACCTCCGCCGAGATAGCGAGCGAGCTTCGCTTCGAGCCCCCGGGCCCCGGGGCGTGGGAGCTGGACGCGGTTCACTTTCCGCGTCCGGCGACGCGCTACTGGGTCGAGATGCACCCCGAGCCCTTCATGCGCGGCTTCCGCGAATTCACCCGCTACTACGGGATGCTGCTCGACACGCTCGAGTACCGGTACGTCAACGGCTTCGCCTACAAGACGGTGAGGCCGGTCGCCGACACCGAGGTCCCCGAGCGCTTCCAGCGCGCGGAAGAGGTCTTCGAGCGGAAGCTCTGGCGCGACCAGCTTCGCGAGTGGGACGATACGTTCAAGCCCGCCTCGATCGAGACTCATCGAAGCCTGCAGGCCGTCGATCCCGACGAGCTCTCCGACGAGAACCTCGTCGCGCACCTGGCGCGCTGCCGCGACCACCATGCGGAGATGATCTACCAGCACATGCGCCACACCGGTGCGGCGATGGTCGCGATCGGCGACTTCCTGGCGCACGTCGGCGACTGGACGGGGCTCCCGCCGGCTGACCTGCTCGACCTGATGCGTGACACGGCGCCCGTATCCGCAGGCGCATCCGCTGAGCTCGAGCGGCTGATCAGGGCAATCGAGCAGGATCCTTCGGCTCGACAGCTGCTCGAGTCGGAGGACGAGCCTGGCCAGGTGCTGGAGAAACTGCGAAGCGGATCGCCGAGGTCCGCAGCCAGGTGCCGGAGGAGCATCGCAAGCAGTTCGACGAGCTGCTCGAAGAGGCTCGTCACACCTACCGGATCCGGGACGAGCGCGGGGTCTTCAGCGACATCTGGGCCTCCGGGATCCTGCGGCGCGCCGTGGTAGCGGGCGGCCGCCGGCTGGCAGACCGGGGCCGGATCCACGACTCCGAGCACTTTGTCGACGCCGGCTTCGAGGAGATGGGAGCGCTGCTCTCGGGCGCGAACGGGCCGTCCGCGGACGAGCTCGCCGAGCGCTACCGGTCTCGCACCTCGCATACCGCCAAGGACGCTCCGCAGCACATCGGCGACCCGCCGTCCCCTCCGCCGGATCCGTCCGGCCTGCCCCCCGCCGCGGCGAGGGTCATGCGCGCGACCGGGATCGTGATCGGCGCGATGTTCGGCAGCTCGGAGGCGCCCCACGAGGAGAAGCTGCTCAGAGGACTCGCGGCCAGCCGAGGTGTGTACGAAGGGCCGGCACGGCGGGTCGCCGGTCCCACCGAGTTCGATCGGATCACCCAGGGAGATGTCCTGGTCACCGAGTCGACGACCGAGGCGTTCAACATCCTCCTGCCGCTGCTCGGGGCGATCGTGACCGATAGCGGCGGCCTGCTCTCCCATTCGGCGATCGTGGCCCGCGAGTACGGTATTCCGGGCGTGGTCGGGACCCGGGACGCGACCGAGCGCATCGCCGACGGGACGCGGGTACGTGTGGACGGTGACGCCGGCGAAGTGGCGGTGCTCGGGTGAAGAAGGTCGTCCCGCTCGTCAAGGCGCGCGATGGCGCGCTCTTCGGTTCAAAGGCTGTGGGCCTGGGTGAGGCGGCGCGGGCGGGCCTCCCGCTGCCGCCCGGTGTTGCGCTTTCCGGCGCGATCGTCGAGGCCGTCGCCGCCGGCGATGAAGGCGCGATCAAGAAGGTCTCGAAGTCGGTCCGGCCGCTGGGCGGTCCACTTGCCGTCCGCTCGTCGGCGGTGGACGAGGACGGCGCGGAGGCCAGCTTCGCAGGGCAGCACCTAACGCTGCTCAACGTCCCGTCGTCGGAAGAGGTGAGCGAGGCGCTGAGGGAGATCTGGTGGTCGGCGAACTCGGACTCGGCTATCAGCTACCGGCAGCGGGTCGGTCTCTTCGTCCGGCCAAGCGTCGGCGTCGTCGTCCAGGCGCTCCTTGATCCCGACGTCGCCGGCGTGATGTTCACGCAAAATCCGATCACCGGGGCAGACGAGCGGATGATCGAGGCGAGCTGGGGACTCGGCGAGGCGGTCGTTGCGGGACTCGTGATCCCGGACAACTTCCGGGTCGACCGCTCGGGCGAGGTGCTCGAGCGTACTCCGGGGCTCAAGAAGGTCGCGATCCGCACGCTCCCGGAAGGGGGCACGATCGAGGCGGAGGTCCCACCCGAGCTCGTCGAGCGACTCTGCCTCGACGACGGCCAGCTCGAGGAGCTGAACCGCCTGGCCGGGCGATGCGAGCACGTCTACGGGCCCGCTCGAGACCTCGAATGGGCGTTCGCCGACGAGAAGCTCTACCTGCTGCAGTGCAGGGCGGTTACGCGGTCAGGGTCCTGACGGCAGAGCCGCCAGCGCGCCTTCCGGCCGAGACCGGGATTCTTCTCACCGTCGCGCTCGGCACGATGCTCGTTCCGCTCAACTCGACCATGATCGCGGTCGCGCTGCCCCGCCTGATCGCGGACTTCGACGCAAGACTCACCTCCGCGGGGTGGCTCGTCACGGGTTACCTGATCGCGATGGCGTCTCTGCAGCCGGTCGCGGGCAACCTCGGCGACCGGCTCGGCCGCCGGCCGCTCGTGCTCGGCGGTCTCGTGTGGTTCGCCATTGCCTCGCTCGGGGCCGGGCTCGCGTCGAGTCTGCCGCTGCTGATCGGCTTCCGGATCCAGCAGGGGATTGCAGGCGCTCTTGTCTTCCCGAACGGGATCGCGCTGCTTCGCGAGATCGCCCCGCCCGGGCGGCTCGGCAGCCGCCTCGGCCTCGTCATGAGCGCGCTGCCACTTGCGGCAGCGCTCGGCCCGCTTCTGGCTGGCGGGTTGCTCGCATTCAGCGGTTGGAGATCGATCTTTCTCGTCAACCTTCCGCTGCTCGTCGTTCCGCTGGTGCTCGGCTGGCGCTCCATCCCGCGAGGCCGCAGGGGGAGCGCGGCCGGCCGTTTCGATCTGGTCGGAGGGTTGTTGCTCTCGGTGTTCCTGGTCGCGGCCGCCTGGGCGCTCAATCGCGGGCTCGCAGCGAGCGACGGGATCGCGGCGATCGCGATCGCCTGCGTGGCCGCCGCGCTGTTCGGAGTGCAGGAGCTCCGCCACCCGCGGCCCGTCGTAGATCTACGGCTCTTTCGGAGCTCGGGGTTCGTGGCGGCCAACGGCGGGGTGGCGCTGAGCAACCTGGCGATGTACGTGACGCTCTTCGCCCTCCCGATCCTGCTCAGCCGAAGAGGGGGCTGGACTGGTGCCGAGATCGGCCTCGTTCTTACGACGCTGACGATGACGATGATGATGTTTGCCTCCTCGCCCGTCGGCGGTCGTCTGGCCGACCGGCGAGGAGCCCGCCTGCCCGCATCCGCGGGACTTGCCCTCATGACCGCGAGCCTCATTCCGCTCGCGCTCGCGGTGACCGATCTTTCCGGCGCCGTGCTCATCGCGGCGCTGCTTGGTGTCGGCACCGGCCTCGGTCTTGCGACCGTCCCCCTCCAGATGGCGGCGCTCGAGGCAGTGGACGCCTCCATGGCTGGATTTGTCTCGGGCATGTTCTCGACCAGCCGCTACCTCGGGAGCATCGCCGGCATCAGTCTCCTCGCCGGCCCCCTCGCGCCGGCAGAGAGTGGGTTCGGCGGTTTTCGGGTGCTGTTCGCCGTGGTCGCCGGAGCGGCCGCTGTTTCTGCTGCTGTCGCACTCTTGCTGCCGGCGCGCGCGCGCCTTCCGCGTAGCGCTCCATTCCGCACCCGGGTTAAGATCGCCGCGGTGCGAGGCGCCCCCGTCGAAGCCCTGCGTCGTGTCCCGCTCTTCGCCGACCTGGACAAGCGGGAGGTCGAGCAGATCGCGCGCGCGTTCAAGGAGCGACGCTTCTCCGAAGGCGAGACGGTCACCAGGGAGGGCTCGGGCGGTGCCGCCTTCTACGTGATCGGCTCCGGAGACGCGAAGGTTTCAGTCGGCGGCAAGGAGCGCACGACGCTCGGGCCCGGCGACTATTTCGGCGAGATCGCCCTGATCGACGAGGGCGCGCGCGCGGCGACCATCACCGCCTCCGGCGAGCTCGTCTGCTACGGGCTCACCTTGTGGGAGTTCCGCCCGCTCGTGCAGGAGAACGCCGCGATCGGCTGGAAGCTGCTGCAGGCGCTGGCGAAGATGCTGCGCGCCGTCCAGCAGGATTAGCTCCCTTCAAGTGCCGGGAGGGTTCGGGAAGCTCGAGCCAGACGTCGGCTCCGCCGTCGAGGTTTGCCGCGTGCGCGGAGCCGCCGTGAGCACGAACGATGACGTCGACGATGGCGAGCCCAAGCCCGGTGCCGGCGCCTGACCGTGCCTGGTCACCCCGGCTGAAGGGCTCAAACGCGTGGGCGATGAACTCCTGCGCGAACCCCGGGCCCTCGTCGCGGACGTGCAGCTCGACCTGCCCGTCCCTTCGTTGCGCTTGCAGGCGAATACGCCCGAGACCATGGCGGAGGGCGTTCTCGACGAGGTTCCCGATCGCCTGCTCGGCGCGCAGGCGATCGACGGACAGCTCCAGTTCGCGCTCCACCTGAATCTCGAGCGGCCGGTCGGCCGCAGCGGCGCGGCGCTCGTAGCGCTGCCGCACGCCCGCAATCAGCTCGCCCGCGGCCAGCCGCTCCCGCCGGACCGGTAGCTTGCCTCCCTCGAAGCGAGCCAGCACGAGCAAGTCCTCGGCGAGCTGGGAAAGGCGCTCCGTCTCCTCGGCCGCAGACCGAAGGGCGCTCTCGAGCTCTTCCGGGGTGCGCTCGCGACGCAGGGCAAGCTCGAGCTCGGTGCGCAGGGCGGCTAGGGGGGTTCGCAGCTCGTGGCTTGCGTCCGAGACGAAGCGGCGCTCGCGCGCGAACGCGGATTCGAGGCGCCCGAGCATGCTGTTCAGCGTCTGCCCGAGACGGTGGATCTCGTCCCGCGCGGGTGGAAGCGAGAGTCGGCGGCCCGGCTCGGCGGCGGAGACGGACTCCGCCTCGCGTCGCATCGACTCCACCGGGCGAAGTGCGGCGGCGGCGAGTCCGTAGCCGGCGAACGAGGAGACCAGAAGGGCAAGGGGCCCTCCGATCAGGAGCGCCAGGAGCAAGCTTCCCAAGGCTTCCTTGCGGTCCTCGAGCGACGCGCCGACGACGACCACGGCCCGTCCTCGCGGCGTGTCGACGGGGGTCGCGAGCAATCTTGCGGGTTCGTCCGAGCCGGGAACGCCGCGGCTCGAGACCTCGATCGCCGCGGCCTCGGCGCGCGAGGTTTCAGCGTCCGTGAGAAGCGGGCGCCCGAGCCCGCGCGTCGAGTCGACGATGGAGCCGTTCGAGTCGAGGACCTGGGCAAAGCCCTCTCCCCGCTCGGCGAGTCGCGAGTCGCCCTGACGTACGAGCGCCGCGACGTCCGTCGCGCGCTCCCGAAGGCTTTGATCGATCGTTCGGTCGAGAGCGGCGCCGAGGCGCAGGTAGAGGAACAGACCCGTGGCCGCGAGGACGACGGCCATCGCAACCGCGAAGGCGAGCGTCAGGCGGAGGCGGACGGGCATTCCCGCGAAGTAACCCATGACGCTCACCCGCCGCCGTCCGCTCGCAGCCGGTAGCCCGCTCCACGAACCGTCTCGATGGCGTCGAGCCCGAAGGGACGGTCGATCTTCTCCCTCAGGTAGCGGACGTAGACGTCCACGACGTTGGAGCGGTTCTCGTAGCCGTAGTCCCAGGCGTGCTCGAGCAACTCGAGCCGCGTGAGGACCTCGCCGGCTCGGCGCATGAAGGTCTCGAGCAGCGCGAATTCCTTCGCCGAAAGCTGGATCTCGAGGTCATCCCGCCACGTCCGCCGGGTTGCGGGATCCAGCCGGAGTGATCCCACCTCCAGGACGGCGGGCCGCTCCGGAACCCCGCGGCGCGCAAGCGCCCGGAGCCGCGCCAGGAGCTCGGCGAACGAGAACGGCTTGCTCAGGTAGTCGTCCGCGCCGCTGTCGAGACCCTCCACCCGGTCCTCGACGCCGTCACGGGCGGTGAGCATCAGGATCGGCGACCAGACGCCGCTCTCCCGCAATTCCCGGCAGACCTCCAGACCGTCCCGGCCTGGAAGCATGAGGTCGAGCACGATGGCGTCGTACGGCGTTGCCCGGGCCATCCAAAGCGCCTCCTCGCCCGTCCGCGCGACGTCCGCCGAATAGCCCTCTTCGGCGAGGCCGCGGCGGATGAGCGCCGCCATCTTGGCCTCGTCCTCGACGACGAGCGCGCGCATGACCTCATTTTGGGTCACACGCGCTGCGAACGGGCCTCACCCGCCGTTCGAGTCGCTCTTGTCCGAGTCGCCCTCGACGGCGACGAGCTCGAGATTCTCGTCGAGACGGACGTCGACCGTGGAGCCGTCGTTCCTCGTCACCTCGACTTCGTAGGTGGCGCCTTTCTCGGAATCTCGCTCGACTGCGTTGGCGTGGCCACCGCCGGTGATCCTCAGCGCGGCCGCCTTGGCACGGTCCGCCTGGAGTCCGGTCAGCTGGGCATCGCCGTCGTCGAAAGCGCCCGTGGCGCGGGCGATCGCCGTGCCACCCAGTGCCAGAGCGAGTGCGTCTGAACCGATGGCCAGCCTCTTCAGCGTGCGTTTGTTCATCTTCGACCTCCATGAGTTTGATGCGTTTCGGCGAGCGTAGTGAGCCCTGATGAAACGACCATGAGAACGAGATCGGCGGGCTCTCATCCCCGTCTCATGGGCGACCCGTACCGTGGTTTCCGACCTCAAGGAGGCCAACGTGCGCCACGCCATCGTTGTCATCGCCGCTGCCCTTTTCATCGCGACGGCCGTCGCCTGCGGTGGGGGGAAGTCAGCCGCGTCGACGCTCCCCCAGGGCAGCGAGCCATTCGAAGTCGATCCGGCGGACTTCACAACCGAGATCGACAATCCTTACTGGCCGATGAAGCGCGGGAGCCACTGGGTCTACCGCGAGACCGACGCCGACGGGGATGTGCAGCGCAACGACGTGATCGTCACGAACAAGACGAAGACGATCATGGGAATCGAGGCAGTCGTCGTGCACGACACCGTCAAGCAGGGCGGTCAGCTGACCGAGGACACCTTCGACTGGTACGCCCAGGACTCCGAAGGGAATCTCTGGTACCTCGGCGAGGACACCACCGAGTACGAGAACGGCAAGGTGAAGACGAAGGAGGGGTCCTGGGAGGCCGGCGTCGACGGCGCCCTCGGGGGGATCATCGTCCCCGCTCATCCGGAGCCGGGGCTCACCTACCGCGAGGAGTACTACAAGGGCCATGCCGAGGACGGCGCCGAGGTTCTCACCCTCCACGCCCATGCCAAGGTTCCGCGCGGCACGTACGACCGCGTCCTGCAGACCAGGAACGTCAGTCCCATCGAGCCGAACGTGGTCGAGGAAAAGTTCTACGCGCGGGGAGTCGGCGTCGTGCTCGAGATCACGGTCTCGGGCGGCTCGGACCGCGGTGAGTTGATCAGCTTCAAGGAGGGGTCGTAACCCGTGCATGAAATAGGCTTCCTGCAGCGCGTGAGCGAGTGCCTGCGCGTATGGCAGAGACAGGGCGTTTCGGTTCGGAGGAGGGAGAGATGGCGCTGCAAATCGGAGATACGGCACCGGATTTCGAGGCGGACACGACGGAGGGTCGGATCCAGTTCCACGACTGGATCGGCGACTCGTGGGCGGTGCTGTTCTCGCACCCGAAGGACTTCACCCCGGTGTGCACGACGGAGCTCGGCTACATGGCGAAGATCAAGCCCGAGTTCGATCGCAGAGGCGTGAAGATCATCGGCGTCTCCGTCGACTCGACGGGCGACCACGAGGGCTGGGCCAAGGACATCGAAGAGACACAGGGGCAGGCGCCGAACTACCCGATCATCGGCGACGCCGACTTCACCGTGTCGAAGCTGTACGGCATGCTCCCCGCGAGCACGTCGGGCGATCCCAAGGAGCGCACTCCGGCCGACAACCAGACGGTTCGCAATGTCTTCGTGGTCGGCCCGGACAAGAAGGTCAAGCTAATCCTCGTCTATCCGATGACGACCGGGCGCAACTTCGACGAGGTGCTGCGAGTGATCGACTCGCTGCAATTGACGGCGACGCACAAGGTCGCGACACCGGTGAACTGGCAGCAGGGCGAGGACGTGATCATCGCCGGCTCGGTCTCGAACGACGAGGCCAAGGAGCTCTTCGGGGACTGGGAGTCGCCGAAGCCGTACATCCGGATCGTGCCGCAGCCTCGTTGAGGACGCGGCCGGCGCAATCCGCCCAAATTTCACAAACGCCGTTGGCACCAGACATCGCCTGGCAGGCTAAGTCAGGTACCGTTGTCCAATCGAGGGGGTCATCGAGATGGAGGCGTCGCGCCGGCGGGCTGGGCGGGGAGTTGGCAATATTGAGGTTCTCGCTGAACCGGCGGCGGCGAGCCATGGCTGAGGTCGCCGGCGGACGACAGGCAGGTGTGAACAAAGATCCCGCGCTCGTCTTCGCCCCGGCGCCGGACGGGGTCCCGCCCCTCGAGCTGAAAGTCAACTTCGGCCTCTTCTCGGGACGGGAGGCGACGCCCGCCGAGATCGAGCAGCTCGGACGCGACCTGCTTGCCAAGTTCGCCTACATCTCGATCGTCTCCGAGCGGCGCTTCGAGATCGGAGCGGACGCGGAAGGAACCGTGCACCAGGTCCGCGTCGAGGTCGGTTCGGAGTTCCTGCCCCGCGACGAGGACGAGCTCGCGGAGCTCCGCGGCCGGCTGCTCGAGGTGACCGAGCGCTGGATGCAAGGCTGTGTCGCCCATCGCCACGCCGAGATCAACGACGAGCTCGAAGAGCCGCTTCTGCCGGGCACGTAGCCCCCTCGGCCCCCGTTTCACCCGGTCGGGGGAGCGGGCCGGCGCGCGGGAGATGCCGATACCGACTTTGCGCGTCCATTCACGCTGAACCAACCTGGAGGTATCGAGCATGGGCTTCTTGAGCGATCTCCGTGCGCGACTCGCGTCGCTCGTGCGGAAAGACGACGGACAGACGATGGCCGAGTACGCGGTCGTTCTGGCCGTGATCACGGTCGCGACCATCGCCGTCTTCACCGCTCTTTCCGGCGGGATCTCGGGCGCGATCTCGAACGTGACCGGGCTGCTCTAGCCGTCGTTACTGCGGCACGTGCCGCTCGCGCCCGCGCGGGCGGCCGTCGCCACCTCCCTGTCGCCTGTCACTAGCTTCGCGCCCGTCCGCGAGACGTGGGAGGCTTCCGCCGTGGGCGAGATCGACAAGGACGTGGTCTCGTGGGACCAGCTGGCCACGCTCGTCGAGGAGCTCGCCGACCAGGTGCGCGGCGAGTACGACGTCATGCTCGCCATCACCCGGGGCGCGCTCGTGCCGGCGGGGATCCTGGCCTACCGATTGGGGATCAGGAACATCCTCGTCGCGGCCGTGGCCTACTACGACGACGAGGGTCAGCCGCACGACCCGCCGACGTTTCTCCAGTTCCCAGCCGATCCCCTGCTGCACGGCCGCCGCGTGCTGATCGTCGACGAGGTCTGGGACTCCGGCACGACCATCCACGCCGTGGCCGAGCGGGTGCGCAGTGCAGGCGGCATGCCCACCACCGCGGTCCTCCACTACAAGCCCTCCCGCTCCCGCGTCGAGGAGGCGCCCGACCACCACGTCGTCACCACCGATCACTGGGTTGTCTACCCCTTCAAGGGCGGTGCGTAGCGATCCCTGCACGCGACCGCCCCGCTGTCCTATAGTCGCGTCGATTCGCTCGGGAAGGCGAAGGCGACGATCGGGAGGGCAAACATGAGGAGACGCAGGGTCGTGCTCGGCGCGACGCTTCTTGCACTGATTGGGGCCGCCGCGGTTCTGACCGCGAACATCTCGGCCGGCCCCTCGGCTGCGTACAAGGTGGCCTGGATCTACGTCGGGCCTCATAACGACCACGGCTGGTCGGAAGCGCACGACAAGGGGCGCCTGGCAGTCCAGAAGGCCTTCGGATCGAAGGTGAAGACGACGTACAAGGAGCTCGTCCCTGAGGGGCCGCAAGCGTGTCAGGTGATCGAGGGTCTCATCAGAGATGGCTACAAGATGATCTTCTCGACCTCGTTCGGCTTCCAGCCCTGTACGGTGTCCGAGGCGAAGAAGCACCCGGACGTCCTCTTCGAGATGGCCACGGGAACGGCCCAGCGCAAGAATCTGGCCGAGTACTTCGGAGCCGGGGAGGACACGATCTACCTGGCCGGAATGGCCGCCGGCGCGGCGACCAAGAAGGGCGTGCTCGGCTACATCGGCTCGTTCCCGATCCCTGAGGTCATCCGGCACACGAATGCCTTCGCGCTCGGCGCGCAGCGGACGCACCCGGGCGTGAAGGTGAAGCTCGTCTGGACCCACGACTGGGTGTCGGTCGAGAAGGCGCGGAAGGCCGCAGAGAGCCTAGTGGCCGCGGGTGCCGACGTCCTGGGCCAGAACATCGACCCGCCGACGGCAGGTCAGTACGCGGAGCAGAAGGGGATCGCGTGGACGGGTTACGACGCGGACGCGCGCAAGTTCGCGCCGAAGGCGTGGCTGACGGCGGCGATCTACAACTGGGGCGTGTACTACGTGCCCCGCGTCAGGGCCGCGATGAACGGGACCTGGAAGACCGGCTTCTACTACGGGTCGATCAAGGACGGCTTCACGAGCCTGGCGCCCTACGGTCCCAGGGTCAAGAAGGCGACGAAGGTGGCCATCGCGAAGGTCAAGGCGCAGCTGGTCTCGCGAACGTTCTACGAGTTCACCGGCCCGCTCTACGACCAGAAGGGCAAGCTGCGCGTGCCCAAGGGCAAGAGGCTGACGGTCAAGGACCTCTACGCGATGAACTGGCTCGTCAGGGGCGTGATCGGCAACCCGAAGGGCTAGGTACATGGGGGAGCCGGCTTCCCCGATCAGTGACAGGCAACGGAGAGGCGCCGGGCGGACGGGCGCCTCTCCGGTCCCGGCCGTCTCCATGCGCGGGATCACCAAGCGCTTTCCCGGCGTGCTCGCCAACGACCACGTCGACTTCGAGGCCGCCGCCGGTGAGGTGCACGCGCTGCTGGGCGAGAACGGCGCCGGCAAGACGACCCTCTCGAACATCCTGACCGGCCTCTACCGGCCCGACGAGGGGGAGATCGAGCTCTACGGCGAGGCGGTCCACTTCCACTCGCCGCGCGAAGCAATCGATGCGGGCGTCGGCATGGTGCACCAGCACTTCCGGCTCGTAGAGCCCTTCACCGTGGCCGAAAACGTCGTGCTCGGCGATCATCGAGCCGCGGGGCGCTCCTTCCTCCTCCGCTCGCGGGCGCTCGAGCGCAAGGTGGCGGAGTTGGGGGAGCGCTACGGCTTCGCCGTCCACCCGCGCACGCGGATCTGGCAGCTCTCGGTGGGCGAGCAGCAGCGGGTAGAGATCCTGAAGGCGCTCTACCGCGAGGCGCGCATCCTGATCATGGACGAGCCCACCGCCGTCCTCACACCGCAGGAGGCGGAGACGCTCTTCGTGACGCTCCGCGCCATGGCGGCGGAGGGTCGTACCGTCATCTTCATCTCCCACAAGTTGCACGAGGTGAAGGCGGTCGCGGACCGGGTGACGGTGCTCCGCGCCGGGCGGACCGTGGCCACGATCACCGGCGCCGAGGCCACTTCTCGCTCGCTCGCCGCGCTGATGGTGGGCCGCGAGATCGACGAGGCCAGGCGAATCGAGCGCGGCCGGCCGCCCAGGGATGACCTCGCGCTCCAAGTCGACGGCCTGAGCGTCGAGGGCGACAGGGGAGGAGCGGCGGTGAAGGACGTCTCGATCTCCGTCCGGGCCGGCGAGATCCTGGGCGTCGCCGGCGTGGCGGGGAACGGGCAGCGAGAGCTCGCCGAGGCGGTCTACGGCATGCGTCCGCCGCTCGAGGGCACGGTTCGCGTGGCGGGAAAGCTTCTGCGCGGCGGAGATCCACGTGCAGCGATCGACGCCGGGATCGCCCACGTCCCCGAGGATCGGCTCGGGACGGGTCTCGCTCCCGGCCTCAGCGTGACCCAGAACGCCGTGCTGAAGACCTACCGGGGCCCACCGGTCTCGTGGGGCCCGCTGCTCTTGCTGCGCAAGATGCGCGAGCTGGCGCTCTCACTCATCCGCCGCTACGAGGTGCAGACGCCCGGGCCAGATACGGAAGTGCGCAACCTCTCAGGCGGCAACCTGCAGAAGCTCGTGCTCGGGCGCGAGTTCGAGGGCAGTCCGCGGGTGCTCGTGGCCGCCCAGCCGACGCGCGGGCTGGACGTAGGCGCCAACGAGACGGTGCACGCGTACCTCCGGGACGCGGCTGCGGACGGCGTCGCCGTTCTAATGCTCAGCGAGGACCTCGACGAGATTCGCGCGCTGGCCGACCGCATCGTGGTCATGTACGAGGGCGAGATCGTCGGCGAGCTCGATCCCGAGACGGTGACCGTGGAGGAGATCGGCTATCTGATGGCGGGCGGACGGGAATGAGGATCGAGCGACGTCTGGAGCAGCCGAAATGGCTGCTGGTCGCCGTCCCGGTCGGTTCGATCGCCTCGTCGTTCGTCCTCATGGCATTCGTGCTCCTCGCCACAGGCCACAACCCGGGCTCGACCTACCGCCGGCTCTTCGACGCCGGCTTCGGCTCGGCCGGAGCGCTGACGTCGTCGCTCGTGTTCGCGACGCCGATCATCTTCACAGGACTTGCCGCCGCGGCCGCCTTCCGGATGCAGCTCTACAACATCGGCGGCGAGGGGCAGTTCTACTGGGGGGCGGTAGGCGCGACCGGAATCGCCCTCGTGCTGGGCGACCACGGCGTGAGCTCCACGCCGGTGTACATCCTCGCCATGGCGATCGCAGGCGCCGCCGCGGGCGCGGCCTGGGCGGCGATCCCGGGCTTCCTCCGGGCCTACCTGCGCACGAACGAGATCATCACCTCGTTGATGCTCAACTATGCGGCGGGACTCGTTCTGACCTACCTGATCATCGACAGCCTCTCCTACTGGCGGGACACGGAGACGTTCGAGGGGAAGACGTTTCCGCTCGGCAAGACGATCCCGGACGCGGCGAACTGGCCGACGTCCACGCTCGGCAGCATCGTTGTCCCCTTCGGGTTCATGCTGGCGATCGCCGTCGCGGTCTGCGTGCGGGTCGTCTACCGGCGCACCCGTTTCGGGTTCGAGCTCCAGGTGATCGGCGACTCCCATCGCGCGGCGCGCTATGCGGGCATGCGGATGCGGCGCAAGATCATGGCGGTCATGTGCCTGTCCGGCGCGCTGGCGGGCCTCGGGGGAGCGAGCCAAGAGGGCGATTTCGCCTACCAGCTGGATCCAAACGGGCTTCAGAGCTCCTTCTACGGCTACACCGGGATCGTCGTCGCCGCGCTCGCGCGCTACAACCCGCTCGCAGTCCTCCCGGTCGGCGTCCTGCTGGGCGGGTTGCAGGGCGCGGGCTTCGCGCTCCAGGGGCCGGACTTTCCCTCTGGGCTCGTCGGCGTCCTGCGAGGACTGATCCTCTTCTGCGCGCTCGGCGGAGAGCTGCTCGTTCGGTACCGGATTCGTCTCGGCAGGCGAGTAAGGGGTCCGGTCGAGCCGGCCGCGCCGAGCCCGGAGCCTGCGGCATGAGCGCCGCGCTCCTCCTCGCCGGAGATGTAAATGACGGGTTCTTCGTCGTCATCGCCGCGTCGGCCGTCGTCTACGGGACCCCGCTCGTCTACGCGGCGCTGGGCGAGCTGCTGGCGGAGCGCTCGGGCGTTCTCAACCTCGGCGTCGAGGGGATGATGCTCGTGGGGGCGGTGATGGGCTTCTGGGCCGTGCAGCGCTTCCACGTCACGTCTGCCCTCTCGCTCGTCGGCGCGCTCGCGGTGGCCGCCGTCGCCGGGTCGCTGATGTCCCTGATCCACGCCTTCCTGGTCATCACGCTGCGCGCCAGCCAGATCGTCTCCGGGCTCGCGCTGACGATCTTCGCCGGGGCAGCCGGGCTCTCGTCGTATCTCGGCAACGACCTGCACCTCGCCGAGTTACCGGCACGACACCAGTTCAACGACGTGAACCTCCTCGGCCTGCAGGACCTGCCGGTGCTCGGACCGATTCTCTTCAGGCAGACCGTGCTCGTCTACGGCTCGTGGCTGTGCGTGGTCGCCGTCGGCTTCTACCTGACGCGAACGCGACCAGGACTGAACGTGCGTGCGGTCGGAGAGTCTCCCGCCGCCGCCGACGCAATGGGGATCAACGTGACCGCCTATCGGTATGCGCATACGCTGGCGGGAGGCGCGTTCGCGGGCATCGCCGGCGCCTGCTACAGCCTCCAGATCACGCCGGAATGGGTGAGCGGCCTCACGGGCGGCGCGGGCTGGATCGCGATCGCACTCGTGATCTTCGCCTTCTGGCGGGCCGACCTCTGTCTCGTCGGCGCCTACCTGTTCGGCGCCTTCCCAGCGCTGCCGTTCACACTGCAGGCGCGCGACTACCGGTATGTGAGGGACGTGCCCTCGGAGGTCTTCCAGTCGCTCCCCTACGTGATGACGATCGTCGTGCTCGTCCTCGTGTCGACCGGCTTCGCCAAGCGGCGCCTCGGTGCTCCTGCTGCTCTCGGGGTGCCTTACGTGCGCGAGGAGCGGTAGGCCCGCATCGGCACCTAGCCGTTAGAGGCGGGCGCCGAAGTCGACCGTGGCGATCATGACGGTCTGGCCCCGGTAGACGCCCGGAGCCACCGGGCTGGCCACGACCGAGATGCCGATCTCCCGCCAGGTGCGGCTCAGCAGGTTGGCGCGGTGCGGTGGGCTGGCCATCCACATGCGAAGGGCCTCCGCCGCGGAGAACTCGGGCGCCTCCCAGATCAGGTTCTCACCCACCGTCCACTGCCGGAAGCCCTTGGCCGGATAGAGACGCTGAATCCGCTTCCAGAAGGCGGTGCCGTCGGCGGAGGAGTGGGAGAAGTATCCGCGCTCGGCCATCTGCGACGAGTGGCGGGCGGCCGCGGCAGACAGACCGGGTGCGAGACGGAGCGGTCGCAGCCCGTGCTGCGCCCGGAGGGCGTTCACCTGGACGAGCAGCTGTTTATCCAGCACCTTCTGCCGCGTCGCCGAGGACCTGTCCGCCGACGCCGGCGACGCGAGCACGGCCGCTACCACGAGCGGCAGGAGCAGAAGCAGGCGGATGCGCGCCATCTCCTGGTGCATCGGCGCGGGACTGCTGATCCATGATCCTCTATCGGGGTACCGGATTCGAGGGAGTCGTCAGGCCGTGCGCAGAAGGGCGAGCGCCGGCTCGACAGGGTCGGCAAGGTCGCCGCCGCCGAGCGCATACCCTGGCCCGAACGGCATGGTGAAGCACCAGCGCAGGATGGCGTTCTGCTGACCGGAGTCGAGCCCGTCGAAATGGATCCCCGTGCGAACCGTGCCGTCCTCCTCAGGGTGGACGGCCGTCACGCGGGCGTCCGTCTCGATCGTCGTCTCGCCCAGCTTCAGGCTCAGTTTGAGGCGGCTGCCCGGCTCGAGCGACGCCGAAGTTCGCATGCCCAGGCCGAAGAGGCTCAGGTCGTGGACGGAGGCTCGCCCCAGGGTGGGCTCGGGCGCTACGGTCGCGTAGCGGGCCTCCAGCTGGACGGGGAACCTGTGGGTGCGTCGCCGGTGCCGGACCGACGTGGCCCAGAGGATGGTGGCGGTCAGAAACCCGCCGCTGAGGACGGCCCAGGCCACGGTCACCCCGCAGGCGAAGGGCGTCAGCGCGCCAGGAAGGCCGGCGAGCTGTGCCGCCACCTGGTACGCGATGCCGAGCATCGTGAGCACGGCGAGTGCGAGCTGGATGCGAACTGCTGCGAGCGGAGGGGCTCCGCGGCTTCCCGCCCCCTTTGGGGTCACCTTGAAGGCGACACGGCCACGTTTGAAGAGCGCGCTCGCCGCCGACGTGTACGCGGCCATCCGAACCAGGGCGAAGCGGTCGCCCTCCAGGACGTGGTAACGGCCCCGCGCCATTGCCGACGTCGCGAGCGGGACTAGCACGAGTTGCGGCAGGAAGAGCGTGAGGTAGAGGATTGGGGGGGCGGACAACGGCAGCGTGCCCGTGAGCAGCGTGAGCGACGGTACCAGCACGCCGATCAGCCGTTGCGGGCCCTCGAGGTAGTGCGTGACCGAAGAGAGGTAGTGCAGCCGCTGCTTCCAGCCGAGCCCCCGGTGGAACAGCGGGTTGTCCTTGCGTAGCACCTGGTAGCAGCCCCGGGCCCAACGGCTTCGCTGGGTCAGGAAGGCGTTGACCTCTTCGGGCGCGAGTCCGAGGGCGAGCACCTCGTCGTGGTACACGCTCTTCCAGCCCGCCGCATGGAGCTTCATCGCGGTGTGGGTGTCCTCGACCACCGTGTCCGTGGCCACGCCTCCGACCGAGACGAGCGCCTTACGGCGAATCAGCGCCGAGCTTCCACACCAGAAGGCGGCGTTGTGGCGGTCCTTGCCACGGCAGATGACGTCGTAGAAGAGACTCTGCTCGTTTCGGATCGGATCCCCGGAGCGGCGTGAATGCTGGAAGCTCTGGTTGAAGAAGGCCTGCGGCGACTGGACGAAGGCGACGGCGGGATCGGTGAAGTAGCCGATCGTGCGCTCGA
>WNFV01012896.1_pt1 | contig 16738 bp, 19 predicted proteins | sample 5400101 | NCBI WGS metagenome assembly WNFV01 (sample SAMN13153361, study PRJNA577476) | soil metagenome | isolation source: 115 cm soil or saprolite under grassland replicate 1 | place: USA:California | collected 2016-06-15
ACCTGCACCTCCAGCGACGTCGTGAAGACGCATGTGACCCGTGCTTTGAGGAGGATGAGATCGCCGACCTTGATGGAATGCAGGAACTGGAGGTCGTCGACGGCCGCGGTCACGAGGAGCGTGCGTGTATGGCGGTGACACGCGATGGCGCCGGCGATGTCGATGAGGTGCATCACCGTGCCGCCGAGGATGAACCCGAGCGGGTTAGCGTCGTTCGGCAGGACGACCTGCACCATTTCGGTCTGCGAGTCCGCAGCGCGCTTTGGCGTCATGTCCATACAAGCGTCCTTCGTCGCGCCACGTCGTTCATTCGCCCGACACCACGGGCTCCTGGTCGAGCTGTTTCGCCACGTTCTTCAGCAGCGCATCCATCGTCGCATGATGCCCGATCACGAACCGCGATATGAACCGGAAGATTGGATTGGCCACCCAGCCGTCTTCGCTAATCGTGAGTGTGGAACCGTCGGGCGACGGCGAAATGGCAATCGTCCACGTGCCGCCGAAATTCCTTTCGGTCTCTTTGACGCGCGTCACGAGCCGGGTGGGCGGAGTGCTTTCGACGACCTCGACGGGGATCGACGAACCGCCGGCGAGCTCAGTGACGACTGCCCACACGTCCTGTGGCGCGCGACGGACGTGCAGCGTGCGAGAGGCCACATGGTTTCGCGGGAGCATCGAACCGACGATCGCGACGATGGCAACCACGACGACGAGAGCCACGCCGACGAGCAACAGCCATTTCATCACTGCCTCCCTCATTCTCGACGTATCGGCACCGGCGATCGCACGGGAATGCCGTGGTCGCGTGACGCCTGCATGAACGCGTTGGACGCACGCGCGAGCAGCTCCAGCCCTTTCAGCGCCGCCGCGCGATCGGCGGGGGAGAGCTGCTCCAGGACGCGCTCGACGCGCACCGGGTCGAGCACCGACTTCGCCTCGCGCACGCGCAGTCCCGCTGCCGTAATCCGGAGCAGCACGCGGCGGCCGTCGCCCGGATCGCGGTCGCGGCGGGCGTAGCCGCTTCGTTCCAGGCGATCGACGGCGAGCGACATGGTGGCCGCCGTGACCCCCATGTGGCCGGCCAGGTCGGTCATCGAGAGCGCCTCGACCTCGTCCAGATGGTCGAGGATGCTCGCCTGATGCGCGCTGATCTGGGTCCCCGACTGCGGGTCGCGGACGTGGCGGGTGTGACACGCAAAGAACACCCGGGGATAGGCGTCCAGCACCCGCCGGACGTGACGATCGCGTACTTTACTTTGTTTTGTCAAACCAAAGTATATTAGCTCAAAGAAGGGACTCGGGCTTTGGGGTTAGGGATTAGGCGCCGCGGCGGACTAACCCCTAATCCCCAATCCCTAATCCCTAGAAATCGTATCCAATCCAGACGGCGAACCGCGGCTTGCGCCACTGGGTCGCGCCGTTGACGCAGCTGCCGCGGCTGTCGAGCGAGCCGCACGCAAAGACCACGTCTTCCCAGTCCTTGTTCATCAGCGTGCGCCACGACCAGTCGAAGTGGATCGGGAAGCCGAGCGCGAACGTTTCGAGGCCCAGCCCGTACGACGCGCGCCCATCCTGCAGGCGGAAGCCCGACACGCGCTGATTGGCATAGGTGAGGACCGGCGCCTGTTGGCCCGACAGCGGATCGGTGGCGAAGACGGCGTTGCCGGTGGCATCGAGCTTCACGCCGGTCGGAACCCGACAATCGACGCTGCTGCTGTTCGAGAAGCGGAACTCGCTCGAGAGACCGGTGCACGTCGTAGTCGACGGCTGGTTCTTGAACCAGGCGCCGCCGATGCCGGCGAAGAAGACGCCGCGGATGCCGCCGATGACGCCGATGGGCGTGAGCGCCGCTTCGATCAGCGGGAAGCGGAGCTCGGCGTTGGCGAACACGACGTTCTGCCCGGCGAACTCGAGGTAGTTGTAGCCGCGCAGTTCGGAGTTGCCGCCGAAATACAGGAAGTCGGGAAAGTCGCCCGTGCTCTTGAAGCCGCGGAACCGCGTCGCGAGCAGCCCGCTGCCGCCGAGGCGCAGATAGTGGCGCAGGTCGCCATCGACGCTCTGGCGCGAGAGCATCGAACCGATCTTCGGCGCCGCGTCGTACGCGAGACGCATCGTGCTGCCCGCCAGCGGACCGAACTCGCGGAAGATCGTCGTCTCCTGCACGAACGCCGCGCCGAGCGGCATGAGGCTGCCGTTGCGGAAGACCTGCTGTCCGTATAGCGCCGCCTGGTAGGCTTCGCTGTACGCCTGCAGCCCCGGATCGTTGTACGCCTCGCGAAGCTGCACCAGACCGCCCGATATCTCGACGCGCCGATACCGATCGAACGGGTAGATGCCGAAGACGCTGCCGCCGCGAACCGTTCGCGTGGCGATCGCATCGTCGCGGCTCAGGAACGGCGCGTACGCCGGATCGTAGAACAGGCCGCCGAGCTGCCCGTAGAAGAACTGCGTTTGCGAGTAGCCCTGCAGCGCGTACTGGAACCGGCGCGACAGATTCACGTACGAGAGCGACATCGTGCGGTACTGCGCGATCGACGCCGCGAACAGGTTGATCTGCTTGTCGCCGAGCACGTCGCCGAAGCTCACCTGCGTGCCGCCGAGGACGTCGCCGTTGCTCGTGACGCCGACGTTCACGGGCGGCCGTCCTTCGAGGAACATCTTCTCGAGCGCGCCCTTCTTGCGGGCGTTCCCTTTGACCAGCGTGTGCTGCAGTGGCGCCTGGAAGTCGATGATCGGCCCGGGCACGCCGAAATCCGACGAGGCCGCGGTGTGCAGCGGCTCCTTGCGCTCGAGCGTGTGGATGCCGTACTCGCCCTTGTAGTAGCTGACGAACGCGATGCGGTTCGTCTTGCCGTCGTTCAGGACGATGGCCGACCAGTTGCCGCCGAGCGCGTCGGTATACTGTCGCAGCTCGCCGGACTTCAGGTCGAGCGTCCAGATGTTGTAGATGTTGCCGTTCCTCGACACTTCGGGTTCGAGCGGCACGGCGGGATCGGTCGCCGTCGACGAGAACACGATCGTGTGATCGTCGATGAACTGCGCCGCGGTTTCGTCCGCGGTGCCGAAGGTGAGCTGCGTCTTCTTTTTCGTATCCAGGTCGAAGCGGAACAGCTTCTGGTTGCCGCTGACGCGCGCACTGTACAGGAGGTATTTCCCGTCGGGCGAATACACCGGACCGGAGTCGCCGAACGCATCGTCGGTGAGATTGGTGACTTCCTTGCTGTCCAGGTTGATCGTGAAGATGTCGCCTACGCCCCCGCGCAGGGCGGAAAACGCGATCAACGTGCCGTCGGGTGCGAAGGTCGGCGATTCGGGCTCGTCCACGGACTTCATCGGGAGCCTCAGCTCGATCTTCTTCGTGAGGACGTTCTGGATGATCAGCGATCGCTCTTTTTCGGTGCGCACGAAGAACGCCAGCCGATCCCCTTTCGGCGACCATGCCATCCACGGCATCTCGAAGTGCTCGCCCATCTGGACGATGTGATCGAAGCCCATGTCCTTGTCGAAGCCGCTCGTGAGGTTGCGCACCAGCGATCCGTCCTTCGCCGAAATCAGGACGAGATCCAGCTCGCGGTCCTTGCGGTTCACCGTGACCGCCGCAATCAGATCGCCGGAGGGTGACGGGGCGATCGAGAACGCCTGCGCGAAGTGCGTCTTTTCCTTGTTCGGCGAGAGGTCGCGTCCGTAGTCGGCCGGCCGCTCCTTGTCGCGGAATGGCTTGAAGCGATCCTTCAGATACCGTTCGAAGGCCTGGTCGAACTCGTCCTTCTTCATCCTCAGCGCTTCTTCGTACGCGTCTTCGCCGCCGCCGATGACGCTCTTGCGGAGCGCGAACATGAACTGGCGGATCCCTTCCTTGCCGAACTTCGCCTCGATGAACTCGAACACGGCGTGGCCGAGGTTGTAGACCAGCCTCGGGTTGCCCGTGTTGCCGTAGCCTTCCATCTCCGTCATTTTCGGGACGATGTCGGCGACCGCCGCGTCGCGGATCGTCATCAAGTCCATCGGGCTCCACTGCCCGCGCTCGTAGTCGGCGCCGCCTTCATTGACCCAGAGTGGGATGTTCCGACGGATCAGTGACTGCGGGATGATGTCGAACTGAAACTGGTGCGTGAGCTCGTGCACGATCAACCCGTACAGGCGGTCCGGCGGATCGTCGATGGGCATGAGCATCCGTCCCCGCACGGGCTCGGCGAACGCGCCGACGCCTTCTGACGAGGCATCGGGCGACGCGACGTTCTGCTGCTCGAACTCGCTGTGGGTCTTGAACAGGATGAGAGACAGCTTCGTCGAGAGATCGTGTTTCAGATCCGCGCTGATCTGCTGATAGGCGCTTTCGGCATACCCGGCCACGCGCTCGAGGTGTTTTTCGATCTCCGGGTAGTAATAGATTTCGAAGTGATCCGTGGTGTAGATGTGCCAGTCGAACCGGTCGTAATGGATGTTGTTCTTGCCGAAATACGGCACCATTGGGGTTTGCGCCGCCGCGACAATCGGCGAGGTGGCGACGAGGATGGCGACAACCGCCGCGAGCGCGACGGACGCGAGAGCGGGCAATGGCACGCGGGGGCGCATAAGCAGTACCTCGGAAAGGAACGGGGCCGTTCGGAAACCGCTGCGATCTTACTGTTGACGCGACGCGCCTGCAAACGTCGTGCTCGGCGGTATCGCCCGTTTTCGGGTGGATTTGTCCTCTGCCGGCGGCGTCCGGCGCCCCCTTTGGGCGACAAGGCTATACTGGGCCTCCTCCGCGCGTCGACCCGGTCACGACGCGCTTCGGCGGGCAGCCTTCAGGGGGCTTGCCAGCCGAAGCTTCCGGCAAGCCGAGCGAAGGCTGGAATAAATGAAGACGCGGCAGGGTTTACGTGAGGTGTCGCCCGCGTTCGAGGCCGAGGCGCTGGCGGCGCTCGACAGCCTGTACCGCGCGGCGCTGCGCCTCACGCGCGTGCCCGCCGATGCCGAGGATTTGGTGCAGGACACCTACCTCAAGGCGTTTCGGGCCGCCGATCGCTTCGAGCCCGGCACGAATTTGAGGGCCTGGTTGTTCACGATTCTCCACAACACCGCGCGAAACCGGGCACGCGACCGCGCGCGCGACACCGTGTCCGTGGACAGCGAAATCGTCGAGCGCTCCAGCGATGCGCCGCGGGCGTCCGCTCAGGCCGAGACGCCGGAAACGTTGTTGCTGCGCGACCTGCTCGCGCCTGAGTTGCAGGCGGCGATCGATGCGCTGCCGGAGGCGTTCCGGCAGGCGGTCTGGTTACGAGACGTGGAAGAGTTTTCGTACGCGGAAATCGCGGAGATGCTGTCGATCCCAATCGGGACCGTGATGTCGCGCATCTCGCGCGGCCGGCGCGCACTCTATGACGCGCTGGCACAGCCGTCGTCAGTCACCAGTCCTCAGTCATCAGTCGGAAGTCCTCAGTCATCAGCCGGAAGCCGTCAGTCACCAGTCGGACGACGTCAGGCGCCAGTCGCCGTCACTGACGACTGAGACGGACGGCTGATGACTTCGGACCGACAACTGACGACCGACGACTGACGACCGGCGACTGAAGACTTTGTAGTTCGCTGAGGCTTCACAGCACATGAGCAACTGTCACGACATCGATTCCCTCGCGACGCCCTACGTGGACGGCGAACTGTCCGACGCCGATCGCCGCGCGCTCGACCATCACGTCCGCGTCTGCGCGCCGTGCCATTCGCGCATCGCCGCTGAGCGCACGGTGCGCGAGGTGATTCGCTCGCGGCAGACCGCACTGTGTGCGGCGGCCGCGCCCGCCGCGCTGCGCGCGAAGTGCGCGACGCTCATCGCGGAACGCAGCGCTGCCGCCTCCGCGCCTTCAGCGCTTCGGCGTGCCTTGCCGAAGCTCGCCTTATTCTCGCGCGAGCGAAGGCACGAGGGCCCGCGCCACAACCGAAACGACGCCGCGTGGCGCGTCCGCCTCACGCCCTATGCGCTTGCCGCCTCCCTTGTCCTCATCGTCGGCAGCGCGTTCGTGTATCAGGCCACCGATGCATCCGCGCGTGTCATGGCGATGGAGCTCACCGCGGATCACGTGAAGTGCTTCGCGCTGAACCGCATGCTCGGCACACAACAGGCCGCGGGCGCCGTCGAGAGCTCGATGGTGTCGAGCTTCGGCTGGAACGTGCATCTGCCGGAACACGCGGCGCGCGCGGGGCTGGATCTGGTCGGCTCGCGCCCCTGTTTGTACGGTGAAGGCAAGATTGCCCACATCATGTACCGTCATCAGGGGCGTCCCGTCTCGTTGTTCATGCTGCCCGACAGCGCCCGCACGCAGGAGCTGGTTGAAGTACTCGGACACGAGGCGGCCATCTGGTGCGTCGGTAATCGCACGTTCGTCCTCGTGGCGCGAGCGCCGCGGCAGGACGTCGAGCGACTCGCGTCGTTCGTCCGGTCGGCGTTACATTAGCAGGACGACAGAGTAGCTCTCAGCTGTCGGCTAGAGCTCGCAAAGCCCCGGACCGGAAACTGAGAGTCACGCTGAGAGCTGAAGCGGAGAGCTGAAAAGCTGAGAGGCAATGAGAATGACGACTCGATGGGCAATTGCGACGGTGAGCGCACTGGCCCTCGCGCTCTTGACGCTGCCGGCGGATCCGTGGCCGTCATTCGACGACGTCGCCGCTGCGGCCGGCCTGGCGGCGCCTGCGGCCGCGTGTCCCGCGAACGCCAAGCCGGCGAACCTGAACTTCACGCTCAAGGACCTGAGCAACAAGGACGTGAAGCTGTCGGCGTTCAAGGGCAAGGTGATCCTCCTCGACTTCTGGGCCACGTGGTGCGGCCCGTGCAAGATCGAGATTCCGTGGTTCATCGAGTTCCAGAACAAGTACGGCAAGGACGGGCTGCAGGTGATCGGCGTGCTCACCGAGGACACGGCCGAAAAGGCAAGGCCGTTCGTCGTGCAGTGGAAGATGAACTACACCGTCCTCCAGGGCAACGAGCGCGACGATCTCGACGATGCGTACGGGCCGATGTTCGGTCTGCCGGTCACCGTCGTGATCTCGCGGGACGGCCGGATGTGCGCGAAGCACGTGGGACTGTCGGGAAGGGATGCGTTCGAGAGGGAAATCAAATCGCTCCTCGCGCTGCCGAAGGCGACCCACTGATGGTATGATCGGAGTCGATGTTGAAGGGGTTCACGCACGCGCGGCTGGCCTGTGGCTGCCGCATTACCTTCCGCGAGGGCGTGGAGGGCAGTCCGGTCACGGTCATCGTCGACGAGAAGGCGCCGGCCTGCACGGTCCCGTTGCACGTGCGCAATCTGCCGCTGTTCGATTATCGCGAGGCGCTGCGCCCGTCGACGCGGCTCGGCCCGCCCGAGGAAGAGGAGTTCGAAGAAGAGGGCTGACGAGCGGCGTCCGTCGCCGGATGCGCGCCGTTCGTCGGTAAAATACCCCGCAGGGCTCCGCCCTGCGTTCTTTTTGTACCCGTGACAATCCACTCAGACGCACCGGCCGGCGACCTGTCGCGGCTGCGAATCGATCGGGATGCCGCTCCGCGACGCCGCTGGCTTCCGTGGGTCGTGCTGATCGTGCTTGCGGGTGCGGGAGCGGCCGTCTATCCGACCGCGCGCGCCTACATCAACGAGCGGCGCGCACCGGAAGTCGAGGTGGCGCACGCGACGCAGGTGGTCGCGACGGCCGGCGGATCGACGGCGCTGCCCGTTCTGGTGGCGACCGGTTACGTCGTCGCGCGCCACAGCAGCGACGTCGGCGTGAAGAGCGGCGGACGGCTGGCGCGCCTGAAGTTCGAAGAAGGGACGCGCGTGCGGAAAGGCGACGTCATCGCGGAGATCGAGCATGCCGACATCGAGGCGCAGCTCGAGGCGGCGCGCCGCGGCGTCGCGGAGGCCGAGGCGCAGCTGGCGCAGGTGATTGCGGCGCGCGACGAAGACGCGCGCAACCTCGAACGGCAGCGCGCGCTGGCGAAGGACGGCATCACGACCGCCGCCGCGCTGACCGGCGCCGAGTCCGCCGCGGCGGTGTCGGCGGCGCGCGTGAAGTCGGCGTCAAGAAACGCGCGGAGGTCGGCGAAACGGTGTCGCCGTTTGGTGTGGCGGGGCAGGCGACACGCGAGGGCGGCGCCATCGCGACGATTGCCGATCTGGGCGAGCTCGAAGTGCAGACGGAAGTGAGCGAGAACAGCGTCGCGAAGCTCGTCGCGGCGATGCCGGCGGAAGTGAAGCTGCAGGCGTACCAGGATCAGACCTACAGCGGTCGGTTGCGGCAGATCTTTCCGTCGGCCGACCGCGCGAAGTCGATCGTCGAGGTGCGCGTGACCATTCTGGATGCCGACGCGCACGTGAAGCCGGAGATGACCGCGAGCGTCACGTTTCAGGAACGCCGCGCCCGGGGACAGACCGGGGATGGGGCAGGGACGGACCGGGGACGGAGTGGGGACGGCGGAGGGACGCAGCCGATCGTGCTGGTGCCCAGGCGCACGGTCGCCGAGCAGAACGGGCAGTCGTTCGTCTGGGTCGTCGCGCGCGGGATCGTCTCGCGCCGGCCGGTGACGCTCGGGTCCGAACGGCTCGATCAGATCGAAGTCCGGAGCGGCGTCGCGCCCGGCGAGACGCTGGTGCTGAATCCGCCGCCCGGCCTCACGGATCGCGCGTTGGTCAGGATCAAGGGGTCGTAACGTGTATGGCACTCATTGAACTGAGAGACGTCAGCAAGTCGTACCAGCGCGATGCGATCGAGGTTCCCGTGCTCGACGGCGTGTCGATTACTGTGCCGGCCGGAGATTTTCTGGGTCTCATGGGGCCGTCGGGGTCGGGCAAGTCGACGCTCCTGAACCTGCTGGCCGGCATCGATCGGCCGACGCGCGGATCGGTGCGCGTCGCCGACACCGAGATCAGCAGCCTGTCCGAGCGCGCGCTGGCCGCGTGGCGCGCGCGCCACATCGGCTTCATCTTCCAGCTGTACAACCTGATTCCCGTGCTGACGGCGTTCGAGAACGTCGAGCTGCCGCTGCTCCTGACGAGTCTGTCGAAGGCGCAGCGGCGCGATCACGTCATGACCGCGCTCGGCATCGTCGCCCTCGCGGACCGCGAGAAGCATTACCCACGGCAGCTCTCGGGCGGGCAGGAGCAGCGCGTCGCGATTGCGCGCGCCATCGTGACGGATCCGACGCTGCTGCTGGCCGACGAGCCAACCGGCGATCTCGACGCGAAATCGGCCGGCGAAGTGCTGACGCTGCTGCAGCGGCTGAACCAGGAATACAAGAAGACGATCATCATGGTGACGCACGATCCGCACGCCGCCGAGCGCGCGTCACACGTGCTGCACCTCGAGAAGGGGACGCTGGTTGAACAGGTCGCGAGCACCACGAATGTGTAGCTCGCAGCTGTCGGCTCTCAGCCGTCAGCGAGAGCGTTCTGGCCGGGAGCTCGGACCTGGGTAAGGTGAGTGTTCTAGCCGAGAGCTGATAGCTGAAAGCTAAGAGCTGGTTATGAAGTATGTATCCCTCGTCCTGAAGAGCGCGCGCCGGAGCAAGCGCCGGACCGCGCTGACGATAATGAGCGTCGCGATCGCCGTGTTTCTGTTCGCGTCGCTCCGGGCGGTGCTGGACGGGTTCGACGCCGTCGCCGCCGCGAGCTCGTCGACGCGCGTGGTCACGATCCGATCGACGTCGATGATCTTCAACATGCCGAGCAGCCATGGGGAGCTGATCAAGGGCACGCCGGGCGTGCGGGATCTCACCTGGGCGAACTGGTTCGGCGGCATCTACAAGGATCCGAAGAACTTCTTCGGGCAATTCGCAATCGATCCCGAGAGCTACCTGCGGATGTATCCCGAGGTCATCCTGTCGCCGGAGGAGAAGCGCGCGTTTCTCGAGGACCGCACCGGATGCATCGTCGGCGACGGCCTGATCAAGCGGTTCGGCTGGAAGGTCGGCGATCGCATCGTGCTGCAGCCGGGCATTCCGTACTACGGGACCCAGGACTACACGTTCACCATCCGCGGCGTCTACAAGGCCGGCAGCAGCGCGGTCGACAACCAGACGATGCTCTTTCAGTGGAAGTACCTGGATGAGCGATCCCTTCAGAAGGGCCAGGTTGGCTGGTACGTGGCGGAGATTGCGAATCCGGATCAGGCCGCGAAGGTCGCGCTCGAGATCGACCAGAAGTTCGCGAACTCGCCGTACGAGACGAAGACCGACACGGAGAAGGCGTTTTCGGCGTCGTTTGGGAAGATGCTCGGCAACTTGAACGTGCTGCTCGGCAGCGTGGCGCTGGCGGTGGTCATCACGACGCTGTTCGTCGCCGGCAACACGATGGCCATGTCGGTACGTGAGCGGACAACCGAGATTGCGGTGATGCGCACGCTGGGTTTCCCGGCGGCCACGGTGTTCGTGCTCGTCGTCGGCGAAGGTCTTGCCGTGGCGATTGTCGGCGGCGTCATCGGCGCCGGGATCGCGCGCCTGACGATCAACGGCGAGTTCCTGGCGATGAGCGGCGGGTTCATTCCAATGTTCGGCGTCAGCAACTGGAACGTCGTCGTCGGGCTGGGGTTGAGCGCGCTGATTGGCGTGCTCGCGGCGCTGATTCCGGCGACAATGGCGTCGCGTCTGAAGATCGTGGACGCGTTGCGACAGGTGGCCTGATGTGGGTCTGATCGCGAATTACAATCTGCGCTCGATGCTCGTCCGCAAAGGCACGGCGGCGATGACCGCCATGGGCATCGCCATGGTCGTGGCGGTGTTCGTCATGACGCTGTCGATCGCGCAGGGGTTCCGCTCGACGCTCGTGGCCAGCGGCTCGCCGCAGAACGCCATCATCCTCCGCAAGGCGGCGACGTCTGAAAACGTCAGCGCCGTCCTCCAATCACAGCTGCCGCTGATCGAGGCGATGCCGCAGGTGGCGCGCGGTCCCGACGGACATCCCCTCGCGTCTCCCGAGCTGGTCGTGATCATCTCGCTGCCGCGGCAGACCGACAACAATCCGGCGAACGTGCCGGTGCGCGGCGTCGGGCCGAAGGGGTTCGAGGTGCGCGACACGCTGAAGTTCGTCGAGGGACGGCGATTCACGCCGGGGACGCGCGAGATCAACGTGGGCCGGCAGGCGACGGCCCGCTTCAAAGGCGTGACGCTCGGGAGCGAGGTCAAGTTCGCGGCCGCGGTGTGGACGGTGGTCGGCGTCTTCACGGCCGAGGATGCGTCGTTCGAATCCGAGATCTGGGGCGACGTGGATCTGATGATGCCGGCATTTCAGCGCGGCGGGTATCAGTCGGTCACCGTCAAGCTCACGGACCCGTCTGCGTTCGACTCGTTCGCAGCGGCGATGGCCGCCGATCCGCGGTTCGATCTGAAACCCGCGCGCGAGCGTGAGTACTACGAAGAGCAGTCCGCGACCACCTCGACGCTGATCCGCATCTTCGCGACGTTCGTGACGGCGATCCTGTCGATTGGCGCCGTCTTCGGTGCCATGAACACGATGTATGCGGCGGTCGCGTACCGGATCCGCGAGATCGGCACGCTCCGGGCGCTCGGCTTCTCGCGGAGCCGCATCGTGCTGGCGTTCCTGGCCGAATCGGTCGCGCTCGCGATCGTCGGCGGCGTGATCGGCTGCGTGCTGGCGCTGCCGGTGCACGGACTGTCGACCGGCGCCATGAACATGGCGAGCTTCAGCGAGCTCGCGTTCAAGTTCCGCATCACGCCGGCCCTCCTCGCGGGCGGCATGATCTTCTCCGCGCTCATGGGGGCCGTCGGCGGCCTGCTCCCGGCACTTCGCGCGGCGCGTATTCCTGTCGCCCGTGCGCTTCGAGAGATATAGCCTTGCTTCCAAACCTCGTGCAGATCACCGTCTTCTGGCTCGTGCAGGCGTCTGCGCTCCTCGTCTTCGCCGTGCCGTTCCAGTGGGCGTTCATCGGCCTCTGGGCGGGGTCGCATTTTCTTCGCGCCATCGGCCTCACGCTGATCTTCCATCGCTATCTCGCGCACCGCGCGTTCAAGATGAACCGCGTCGCGCGTTTCGTGTGGGCGTTCATCGGCACCGCGGCCATGCAGAAGGGCCCCCTGTGGTGGGCGGGCCATCACGTCAGCCATCACAAGTTCGCCGATCGCGACGGCGATCCGCACAGCCCGATGATCAGCGGCGTGTACTACGCGCACATCGGATGGTTCCTCAACGACACCAAGTACGATCGCGTCGAGGCGACCAACCCGGTGATCCGCGACTTTTCGACGGTGCGCGAGATCGCGTGGCTCGACAAGTACTTTTTCCTCCCGCCGCTCGCGCTCGCGGCCGCCTTGTTCCTCGTCGGCGGGCTGCCGTGGCTCGTCTGGGGCTTCTGCCTGCCGACCATGACGCTCGCGCACGCGACGTTCGCGATCAACACCGTGAACCACATGTTCGGGTCGCGGCGGTTCGACACGGTCGACGAGTCGCGGAACAACCCGTTGACGGCGCTCTTCGCCGCGGGCGAGGGATGGCACAACAACCATCACCGTTACCAGCGCGCCGCGCGCAACGGGTTCTACTGGTGGGAGTTCGATCCGACCTGGTACGTCATCCGGGCCATGCAGGCGATCGGCCTCGTGTGGGACGTGCAGGCCGTGCCGAAGCGCATTTACGAAGAGGCGCGCGTGGTGAAGGCGCAGCGCTCCATGCGGAAGGTGCCCAGCATCATTGAAGCGATCCCGCTGACGTTGGAGCTCGCTGACGAGAGAGAATCGGCGTGACGACGATCGACGCAGAGCTCGCAGAACCCGCAGAGAGACGGCTGGCTCTGCGGGTTTCGCGTGCTCTGCGTTTGATGTCGTGTCAACCAATCCGGATATCCGCGACGAGCGGGACATGATCGGACGCGACGAGCGACAGCCTCGTTCGCGGCACCTCGATGCCGACGATCTCCAGCTTGCCCGCATAGTAGATGTGGTCGAGATGCAGGATCGGAAAGAGCCCCGGATAGGTGCGCCGCCGCTTCAGATGGTCCCGTAAGTCGACGCTGTTCAATCGTGCGCTGAGCAGCGTCGTCGCCAACCCCCGCATCCATTCGTTGAAGTCGCCGAGCACCAGCTTCGGACCCGGCACGTGGCGATCCGAGACGATCGCTGCGAGCCGCTCCGCCTGATGGCGGCGCTCGAGGATCGCGGTGCCGAGATGGACGTTGTAGACGTGCAGGGTGCCGCCGTCGGTCGCGATGTCGACGCGCTGCATGCGGCGCGGCTCGCACGTTTTCCACGACAGGTCGTGTTCGAGATGCTGCGTGATCGGCAGCCGGCTGAGCACGGCGTTGCCGAAATGATGGCCGCGCAGGTGCCGGGCAGGCGCCATCACCCAGCCCATGCCGAGGAGAGCGCCGATCTCCTCGGCGTGGCCGCCGCCGCGTGGTCCGGCGCCGACCACTTCCTGGAGCGCGACGACATCCGCCGCGATCGCGCGCAGCACGGCGGCGATTCGGTCGGGCCGTGTGCGACCGTCGAGTCCGCGGCTGCGGTGGATGTTGTACGTCGCGATGCGCAGCGTCGGGCGCGCGTGACTCACTGACGCTATGATAGTCCGTGGTCATGCGGTCGCCCGCGGTCGTCCTGTTGGCGCTGACGCTTGGTAGCGGGGTTGCGGGCTGCCATAAGCCGCCGCCGGAACCGCTGAAGCTCGAAGGCAATCTGCTGACCGTCGACAACCGTACGTCGCAAGAGTGGTCGAACGTCGAGATCTGGCTCAACACGTACTATCGTGTGACGGCGAGGTCGATTCCGCCCGGCTCGCGCTTTCAGGCGCCGCTCGACATGTTCGTCGCCGGGTTCGGCCAGCGCTTCAACTTCAGCCGAATGCAGGTGCACGACCTTCGCTTGACGGCGAAGCTGCCCGATGGCCAGCCGCTCGAGATCAAGAAGGCGTTCGAGGGAAACGGCCTGAGCGACGCGCTGGGCGGGCTGAGCAAGAAACGGTGATGTGGTAAACGGAGACTGAATATGGCGCGGTTGAAATCCGAGCTCGAAGTGACCTGTCCGTGTTGCCAGACGACGCTCGTGGTCGACACGAACCTCGGTCGCATCGTGTCGCACACGGAGGCCGAGAGCGGCAACAAACCGGAACTGAGTGACGCGCAGCGCATCTTGGCCGAGCAGGCCGCGCGGCGCGAGGCCATGTTCCAGCAGTCGGTCGACTCCGAGAAGACCCGCGGCGATTCGTTGTCGAAGCGGTTCGACGAAGCGCTCAAGCAGGCGCGTCAGGAGCCGGTGACGAAACCGATGCGGGACTTCGATCTCGACTGACAGCTTGCACTCGTGACGCGAAGGCTTCCGCCGAGCGGCTCTGTGTTCTGTTCGCGCGAAGGATTCTTAGCCGAGCGACTCACCAAGCCTGTTTAGGCAGGCTCGTCCAGCGATCGCGACGCTTGTAGTAGATTGGTTTGCTTCCGAATTCCTTGCGATAGGCGAAGTAGCGCGCTCTCAGCGCGTCGACCCTGCGGTCCGACGATTGAATCTTGCGATGCGGGTAGTCGAGCAGCATCCGCTCCACCTTCCAGATGTTCGTCTCCGCCAGGCGCCAATCGTAGTCGCCCATCTCGTTCGCCACATTCACGACCGCATACCCGGTGACGCGCCCGGTGAAGTCGATGTAGGGATCGAAGTAGCTGAGCGCCAGCGCGCGTGGGGTGGCGAAGACGGGCTTGCGGCCGTGCAGGCCGGGATCGCGCGAGCGCGCCACCGATCCCCATTGGCCCCCGCGCTGGTAGACGAAGATCACATGGTCGAGCGCGTCGATCGACTCGAAGCTGAGAACGAGCGGCGGGTGCCCGTGCTGCTCGAGCGCGACGGCGGCAAAGAGCGCGGCCTCGAGACAGTGCGCGCAGCCGTGGCGCACGACGCCGCGAAAGCTGCGCAGCGTGGCGCGGCCGTGGGGCTCCTGGTTGTACGGAAGGCGATTCAGGTAACGCTGCACGGCGAGGGGCGTGCGCAACCGAGCGATCAGCCGCCTTTCGCGCGTGTTGAACCTGGAACCCAGAGCTCGCAACGATCGCAGATCGATCCGTCTCTGCGAGCTCAGCGTGCTCTGCGTTCCACGTGTGTCAGTCGGCTTTGACAAGAGACTTCAGATCTGCCAGTACCTGATCGGGCGACCAGTCGTTGCCGGTGTAGACCTTCACCAGCTTGCCATCGGCGTCGACGATCGCCGTCCGCAGATTGTGCGTGATGTCGCGCGCATCGTTGAGGGCGCGCCCGACCGAGACGCCGAAGCGTGCGGCGAACTTGTCGATCTCGTCGCGGTCGCCGGTGAGGAACGTCCAGCGCGTCAAGTCCGCGTCCAGCGTCTTCGCGTGCCGTTTCAGCACGGCCGGCGTATCCCTGGCCGGATCGAAGCTGACCGTCACGAGATGCACGCGGCCGAGCGCCGGATCCGCTTTGAGCGGCTTCTGCATGGCGGCGAAGTGCCGGTCCATCAGCGGACAGAATGTCGGGAGCGGACACTTCGTGTAGATGAAGGTGACGACGAGCGGAGAGCCTTTGAAGCCGCTGAACCGCCGCTTCTTCCCGTCCTGATCGAGGAACGCGGTGTCTGGAACCGCATCGCCTGGCTTCAGCAGCTCGAATCCCGAGGACGCGGGCGGATTCGCCGCTTCCGCTGGAGGCTTTTCGAGCGGCGCCGTTCCGACTTTCTTGATCTCTGTCAGATAGGCACCGTTCGAGATCACGACAAGCTTCGCATTCACAAGGTCGCCCGGCGCCAGGCCGTCCAGCGCCTTCGCCTCCTGCACTTCGTACGGCATCGTCATCGCCGGCATGAAGCCCTTGATCTCCTCGTGCTTGACGATCACTGTTTTTCGCGCCGCGTCGATCGATTGGATTTGTCCTTGCAGCGTAAAGCGCCGCTCGTCGGGAGCTTTGCCGCATGCCACGCCGAGAAGGCCGACGAACAGCGAGAAAACGATCCGAAGTTGCATGAAAGTAGTTTACAGTCGTTCGTCGAACGACACGGATCATGATCTGGATTGGAACCTCCGGCTACAACTATCCCGAGTGGAAGGGGAGCTTCTATCCCGCCGATCTGGCGGCGGCGAAGATGCTGCCGTACTACGCGGCGCGATTCCCCACCGTCGAAATCAACTATACGTTCTACCGGATGCCGACCGAAAAGCTGGTGGCCGGATGGGCCGCTCAGACGCCGTCGCCGTACAAGCTGACGTTGAAAGCTCCGCGCCGCATCACGCACGACAGCCGGCTGAAGAACTGCGGTCCGCTCGTCGCCTCGTTCTGTCTCGTAGCCGGCACGCTCGCCGACAAACTGGGCGCCCTGCTGTTTCAGCTGCCGCCGAACCTCAAGAAGGATGTCGCCACGTTCGACGCGTTCCTCGACGAGCTGCCGCCGAAAGCGCCTGCGGCGTTCGAGTTCCGTCACCCGACGTGGCTGGACGAGGAGATCTTTTCACGCCTGGCCGCGCGTAACTACGCCTTGTGCGTGGCGGACAGCGAAAAGCTCTCGACGCCTGTTCGCATTACTGCCGACTACGCGTACTTCCGGCTGCGCGACGAAGGCTACACCCCGGACGACATCAAGCGCTGGGGCGACGTGATTGCGCGCGAGGCCGCTTCGTGCCGCGAAGTGTTCGTCTACTTCAAGCACGAAGAGCAGGGGAAGGGACCCGAGTTTGCGCGCCTGCTGATGGCTCACCTCAACCTGCCGACGTCCGCGATCAGCTGATCGATCTCGTGCGGCTGCGTGCCGTTGTACACGCCGCGCAGGCGTCCGTCTCTGTCGACGAGCAGCAC
>WNFV01006434.1_pt1 | contig 16735 bp, 17 predicted proteins | sample 5400101 | NCBI WGS metagenome assembly WNFV01 (sample SAMN13153361, study PRJNA577476) | soil metagenome | isolation source: 115 cm soil or saprolite under grassland replicate 1 | place: USA:California | collected 2016-06-15
TTCCGCAAAATGCTGGCGCAGGCCCCAGACAAGGGGAAGAACAACTTCCTTATCACCCATAAGCCCAATATCGTCGACGCCCTGGGCAAGGACTGGTTCGACGTCAAGGAGGGCGAAGCTTCAATCTTCAAGCCCGAAGGCGGCAAATATCGGCTCGTGGTGCGGGTGCAAATGGAGGACTGGCCGAAGTTTGCCCTCACCGCGAATTGAACATCGGCCGGATCGGGAATTGGGCCGTGTGTGAGCCGCGTCACACCCACGCAAGAACTTTCGCGCTACATCCTCCGATAGCGGTGGGCTGCTTGGTTTCGGCCGATGCATTTGAAAGAAGGGTGTCACATGCAAACGCGATGCGAAGAATCCCCCGCCCATGGCTGGCCATGGGCTTCCGACGTGACAAGGGCGTTGATCTGTTTGATTGTGGGCCTGTTGCTCGTACTCGCCTCGGTAAACGTGCCGGCGTGAGGCCGCGATTCATCAGAAACTCTTCGCCACATTTGAACCTGTGTGTACTGAAAATCAGATTCTGCAGTATTGGTGATGAAGTCCGCCAAGGACAGGCTGTGATGTGATGGCGCCGACGCGCTCAATCGCCCGATGGAACGGGGCATCTTTGTTAAGCGAGCGATGAATTCGCGACTCATTATAATAGGCAGCATATTTACGAAGGATCCGACGTAGGTGCGCCTCCCCGAACACGATCATGTGGTCGAGACATTCCCGTCTGATTGCGCCGGAGTCGTTGGCATCGGGGCGTAGGGGCGCGATAAAGCGGCCTTGCTACAAAGCTCGACGTCTTGGCCGTTTACACCTCTTGATGGTCAGCGCACTCGATGTTGGGCGCTCAAGAGGCGCTTGCGCCCATCGAATCCCCCTCCACCGCCTCGCAGATGACATTGACTTGCACTTTCATCCCCAGCTCGTCCTTCGGACTTCCGCCATAGGTGCCGGAGAGCGGAATTGCCTGGCTAGGATCACGCGCGACCGCAACGCGGATGAGATCGCGGTTTCCGATGATGCCGTTGGTGGGATCGAATTCGACCCACCCGGCGCCCGGCAGATAGACCTGGCACCATGCGTGGGTCGAGCCGCCGCCGATATTTTCTGGGCCGTCACGCGAGGGAACGTACAGATAGCCAGACACGAACCGGGCCGCGAGCCCGAGCGAGCGGACTGCCTCCATCATCAACAATGCGAAGTCGCGGCAACTGCCGCGCCCCATCCTCACCGTCGCAACCGGCTCTTGCGTGCCGTGTTCGGCGCGCCGTGTATAGGTGAAGCCCTCCTTGATGGCATGGGTGAGCGTCATCAGGAGCTTTCCCGTCGGCGTCGGTCGCCCCGGAAGCAGGAACTTGCGCACCCAGTGGTTGATCTCGCCTTTCGGATCGGGGTATCCCCGTGCAATCGAAGCCATCAAATCCGGCATCTCTTCGGAGCTGTAGACGAATGGATACGCCTTTGCTCTGGGATCGGTTTGAAAATCTGGGACATTGTCAGGGTAATGATCCACGCGGATCGTACTCTCGAAACGTAGCTCGGACGCGCGTGCCTTGAACCGTGCTATGGCGACGCAATTGCCGAACGGGTCATGGATCCAGTGGATCCGAACCGGCTCGGGCGTGATGACTAGCCGGGATTCGATCAGCCGCTGGTCGTAGCTGTCGCGCGGCCGAAACATCATCCGGTGGTCGCCCAAGGCGACCGGCCTGCGATAGCGGTAGGTGGTGACGTGACGAACCGTCAGAATTGTCATGGCGTGGCTGGCTCCCGAATGGACGAAAGCACGTTGCCCATTTATCGCAACGCCACCGGCGCGTTAATGGCCTGTCTGACCGCGCTCAAAATTTAAGCAAACGCTAAAGCCGCCTTACGCGCGCGCTGGTTGCGTCGATCCTCGGAACGATGAAAGGACGGTGACGCGGGCGCGACCTCTCTTCGTGTTTTGCGCCGCTAAACGTTCCTGTATAGTTCAAGCAAATGTCACGAAGGGCGCCGAGGCAGCTGCCGTTGTCTGGTCAGACAGCCCTTGTTACGGGGGCGAGCGCGGGCATCGGCAGGGCGAGCGCGGTCGCGCTGGCGCAAGCGGGGGCGAAGGTGGTCGCCACCGGGCGCCGCAAGGCTGAACTCGACGCGCTGGCAAAGGAATGCGGGAAGAATGCCGTCGAGCCGGTCGCCGGCGACATCAACGATGCGGGCTTCGTCGCCGACCTCGCCCGCAGGGCGGGCGCCGTCGACATCCTGCTCACCAATGCCGGCATTTTGAAATACGCGCCACTGATGGACATGACCGACGAGGAGTGCGAAGCGATGTTCCGCACCAATGTCCTTGCCTCGATCAGGGTCTGTCAGGCGGTGGCACGATCGATGATCGAGCGCCGCCGCGGCCACATCATCGTCATGACATCGATCGCCGCGCGCGAGGTCTACCAGCTCGGCGCCATCTATTGCGCGACCAAGTTCGCCTTGTCGGCGATCGCCCGCAGCCTGCGCATCGAATTGCAGGGCTTCGGCATCAAGGTCACCGAAATCGCGCCCGGGATGGTCGACACCAACATCCGCGCCACCAGCGACCACCCCCGGTTCCTGGAAGCGTTGAAAATGCGAAAATTCGGACCGCTCACGGCCGAGGAAGTGGCGCAGGCGGTGGTGTACGCGGCGACGGCCGGGCCCAATCTCTGCCTGGACTTCATCGAGTTGCGGCCCAAGGGGTCCGCCACGGTTTGATATTTCAGAAAGGATGATACCTATGGCCAAGGCAAAGGCGAAACCAAAGACGAAAGCACCGGCGAGCGCCAAGACCACCACCCACAGAGCATTGCCACGGCGGTCACCGGTCAAGGCAAAGCCGAAGCGCAAGGCGACAACGCGGCTGAAACAGACCTTCGTGGTCAGCCACCACAATGAAGAGGATTTCCAGGAGGGCCTGCGGGCCTACGCCAAATACCGCGACCTCGGCATTAGCAAAGCAACGAATGGCCTGGCCCAGGCCCACGTCATCAGGCTGATCGGCCCCTGCGATCCCAAGGTAGTGTCAAAGCGCCACTACCACGACGTAGATTTCCAGATGATCTACGTGCTCAAGGGCTGGATGAAGGGCGAGTACGACGGCCAGGAGGTCACGGTGCGGGAGGGATCGTGCTGGCTTCAACCCCCACGCATCAAGCACACCGTGCTCGACTATTCCGACGACTGCGAGCTGCTGGAGATCATCCTGCCGGCCGAATTCGACACGGTGGAGCTCTAGCGGGCTTCGGCCGTCGCAACCGGCAGGCAAACAAGGGCGGGCGCAGGCCGTCGACACCACGCCGACAACATCATTGGGAGGAAGTCATGACGACGAAGGAAAGGTACAGGGTCAAGGCCATTTCGCGCCGCACGATGCTCGAAGCGACGCTTGCGGGCGCGACACTGGTCGCCGCGCCGGCATTCCTGCGGCACGCCGCCGAAGCGCAGGCAGGGCCGATCAAGATCGGCATCCCGACGGTAATCACTGGCGGCTATGCCATCCTCGGCGGCCAGGTGATGCGCACCTGCCGGCTGGTCAAGAAAATAACCGATGCCAAGGGCGGCGTGATCGGGCGTCCGCTCGAGTTTCTGTTCCAGGACACGCAGGGCGATCCCGCCATGTGCGTGCGCAAGTGCCAGGAGCTGGTCGAGCGCGACAACTGCCGCATCCTGACCGGCGTCATCGTCTCGTCCGAGGCGGCCGCCATGCTGCCGAAGCTCGAAGAGTGGAACGCGATTTTCCTGTCGCATGGCAACGGCGACGGGCGCCTCACGGCCGAGCTATTCGTGCCGCGCTTCTTCCGCGCCAACACTTCCGCGCCGATGGGCGCGCGCACGCTCGCCCTCTACCTCAAGGATGCGCCGGAGAAGAAGTTTATCGCGATTGCCTCTGACGCCGCGTGGGGCCGATCCAGCAACGCCGCCTTCGAGGAGCAGATCAAGAACGTTGGCAAGGATCTGGTTGACAAGGTCTTCGCCCCGGTCGCCAACCGCGACTATTCCACCTACATTACCAAGATCCTGCAGTCCGGTGCCCAGGGCTGCTACGTCGCGCTACAGGGCGACGAAGCGCGCGCCTTTTACTCGCAGGCCGCCCAGTACGGTCTTGCGCAGCGTGTGCAGTTCTTTACCGAGATCGTGGCGCAGGCCGACATCAAAGTGCTGGGCAAGGATTCGTTCGGCCTCGTCGGCTCCTCCCGCTATGCGGTCACCTACGACATCGCGGAGAACCACGCATTCCTCTCCGCCTTCATGGCCGAGTACAAGAATGAGATTCCGGACTGGTCGGATGGCGAGATCTATCAGGCACTGATGATTCTGATCGCCGCGATCGAGAAGGCAAAGTCGGCCGAGCCGATGAAGATCGTCGAGGCCATGGAGGGCCTGGAGGTCGCCAGCGTCAAGGGCCCGATCCTGATGCGCAAGTGCGACCACCAGGGCGAGAACCAGGGCTTCGTCGTGAAGGTCGCTAAGAACGAGAAGTTCGCCGAGCCGGTCGGCGAGGTTGTCAAGATCTACCCGCGCGAGATGACGACGCCGGATTGCCGCAGCGCTAGCTACCGCAACCGGTGACGGCCGGCCTTGGGCGGTCCGCATCGAGCGGGCCGCCCATTGTTGCCGGTTCCCGTCCAAGCAAATCTCATGAATTGGCTCGGATTCATTGTCGCGCAATGCCTCAACGCGCTCTCGCTGGCGTCGATCCTGTTCTTCATCGCCTGCGGCCTGACGCTGATCTTTGGCATCATGCGCGTCGTCAATTTCGCCCACGGCGTCATCGTCATGCTTGGCGCCTATGTGGGTTACACCGCGAACGTGGTAACCGGGAGCTTCATTCTGTCACTGCTCATCGCGCCGGTCGTGGTCGGCGCGGTGGGAATGATCTTCGAGCGCACGTTGCTGCGTCACCTGTATCGCCGCAACGACGGCGGCGCCTATCTGCTGCTCACCTTCGGGCTCGCCGTGGTGCTGAGCGAGGTGGTGCGCCTGATCTGGGGAGTGCAGCCACTCGGCACTGGCATCCCCGACTTCTTGCGCGGCATCGTCATCATCCTTGATCAACCCTTCCCGCTCTATCGCGTGTTCCTGATCTTTCTCGGCATCGCCGCCGCCGTGGCGATCTGGCAGTTCCTCGAGCGCACGCGGGCCGGCCTCTTGATCCGCGCGGTGTCGCAAAACTCCGAGATGGTGAATGCGCTGGGCGTTGATGTTGACCTGGTGCGCACGGCCGTATTCGGCCTCGGCTGCGCGCTCGCTGCGGTGGGCGGTGTCCTGTTGACGCCCATGGTCACGGCCTACCTCGCTATGGGCACGAGCGTCGTGATCGATGCCTTCGTCATCGTCATCATCGGCGGCATGGGCTCGTTCCTCGGCTCCATCATCGGCAGCGTGCTGGTGGCATTCGTGCGGGTCATGGGCGACTACTACTTCCAGGATCTCGCATTGGCGCTGATGTACTTCCTCATGCTGGTGGTCCTCGTCATCCGCCCGGGCGGCCTGCTCGGAAAGGAGGACTGATTGAACTGGAAATTCCATTTCGCGCTCACTGGTATCGCCTGCGCGGTGGTGCCGTTCCTGGTGCCGCAGCATTCGCTGACCATCCTGGTCGAGGCGCTGATCTTCGGCCTGTTCGCCATGAGCCTCGACCTGCTGGTGGGCTTTTGCAGGCTCTATTCGTTCGGCCATGCCGCCGCTTATGGCGTCGGCGCCTATTCGTACGCGCTGATCCTGACCCATGCGCACCTGCCGTTGCCCGCCGGCATCCTGCTGGCGGTGGCGGTCACTACCGTGATCGCGGTCCCGATCGCCTGGATCTGCACCCGCTCGACCGGCGTGTCGTTCGCCATGCTTACCCTTGCCTTTGCCCAGCTTGGCTACGCCATGTTGTTCCGATTCCGCGACATCACCGGCGGTTCCGACGGGCTCGTCGGCATCCCGCGTCACCCCGGGCCGCTCGGCATCGACTGGTTCCAGAGTAAGTTCGGCTATTACTACCTCGTGCTCGGCTGCCTGCTCGGCTCGTATCTTCTGTGCCGCGCCATCGTGCGTTCGCCGTTCGGCGCGGTGCTAGCGGGCATCCGCGAGAACGAGGCCAAGACCATCGCGCTCGGCTACAACACCCGCGCCTACAAGATCGCGACGGTAGTTCTCGCCTACGGCTTCGGCGGGCTGGCCGGCGCACTCTATGCCGCCTTTGCCGGCTTCGCCTCGCCCGAGCTCCTTTTCTGGCTCACCTCCGGGCGCGTCCTCATCATGGTGGTCGTGGGCGGGGCCGGCACCCTGATCGGCCCGATCCTCGGCGGGGTCTCGTTCGTCTTCCTCGAACATCACCTGTCGCAGGTGACCGACCTGTGGCCGCTCGTCTTCGGCACCATCTTCATCATCTTCGTCTTGTTCGCGCCGCAAGGCATCTGGGGGATTCTGACCAGCCGCTTCAGGACCAGGCCGCCCGAAGCGCCTAGTACCGGCAGCGCTAGTAGCAGCGGCAGGGAGGCCCCCGGTGCCGCTGCTTGAATGCAAGGGGCTGACGCGCCGATTCGGGGCACTGGTCGCCGTCGACAACGTCGACATGACGGTCGAGCCGGGCGAGATTCGCGCCATCATCGGCCCCAACGGCGCCGGCAAGTCCACCGTCTTCAACTTGATCACCAGCGTGCTCAGGCCTGACGCCGGGGAAGTCGTCTTTGCCGGCGAGAACATTACCGGGATGCCGGTGCATCGGGTGGCGCAGAAGGGCATCGCCCGCACCTTCCAGCTCTGCCACGTCTTTCCCGCTCTGACCGCGCGGGAGAACGTCCGCATCGCCGGCCAGGCGCGGGACGACCGGCGCTGGCTGCTTCTCGGCGGCGGCAGTGTGCTTCACCGATCGGCCGACGTCGCCGACGAGGCGCTTGAGCGATTGCGGCTCACTCGCTTCGCCGACGTGACCGCGTCGATGCTTTCCCATGGCGATCAGCGGCTGCTCGAAGTCGCCATGGCGATAGCGCAGAAGCCGCGCCTCCTGATGCTGGACGAGCCGACCCAAGGACTATCAATTGAGGAGACCGGCTGGGCGATACAAATCCTCAAGGACATGCTGGCCGCGGGAAACTTGAGCGTGCTCCTGGTCGAGCACGATATGGAAGTGGTGTTCAAGCTCGCCGACAACATCACCGTGCTGCATCGCGGCCGCGTCATCGCCGACGGGGTGCCCGCCGCCGTGCGCGGCAATACAGAGGTGCGCAGCGCCTATCTCGGAGGTTCCGAGTGATGTTGCGCGTTGCCGGTCTGCACACCTATTACGGCCACGGCCACGTGCTGCAGGGCGTCGACCTGGAAGTGCCGCCCGGCCGCATCGCGGCGCTGCTTGGCCGCAATGGCGTCGGCAAGACCACGACGTTGCGCTCGATTGTCGGGCTGACCCCGCCACGGCGCGGCCAGGTCTTGCTCGCCGGCCAGGATGTTGCCGGATGGCCGCCGCACCGCATCGTGCGCGTGGGCGTCGGCTACGTCCCGGAAGGCCGGCTGATCTTCCCCGACCTCACCGTGATCGAAAATATCCAGGTGGCGCAGCGCGTGCCGGCGAAGCAATGGTCAATCGAGCGCCTGTTCGCCTTGTTTCCGGCGCTCGCCGAGCGGCGGCGCAGCAAGGGATCGCAGCTCTCCGGCGGCGAGCAGCAGATGCTCGCGGTCGCGCGCGCTCTCGTCACCGATCCCCGCGTGATCCTGCTCGACGAACCGTCACAGGGCCTCGCGCCGCTGGTGGTGGACGAGCTCACGCGGCTCATCGCGCGGTTGCGCGAGGAGGGCGTGAGCCTGCTCCTAGTCGAGCAGAACCTCAGACTCGCTGAATCCGTCGCCGATGTGGTGTACGTCATGGTCAAGGGCCGGATGGTCTATCATGCGCCGCTCGCGCGCTTCCGCGCCGAGCGCGAGGAGGTCAAGGAGAAATACCTGACACTGTGATGCATCAAACGATGAGTGGCGAGGCTACCAAGCGCGACTTCGACGGCAAGAAGGCCCTCGTGACCGGCGGCAGCCGTGGCATCGGGCGCGCCGTATGCCTGGAACTCGCGCAGCGCGGCGCCGACGTGGCGTTCATCTATCGCAGCCGCGACGCCGAAGCCGACGACACGCTGGCGCGAAGTCGTGCATTTGGCCAGCGCGCGCTGGCGCTCAAGGCCGATCTCGCGGTGGCCGCCGCCGTCGCATCCGCCGTCGAGCGTGCCGCCGCCGAACTCGGCGGCCTCGACATCCTGGTGCAGGCAGCCGGCGCCATGGGCGTCTGGCGCGAGACCGCCGAGCTGTCCCCCGAGGACTGGGACCGCTATCTCGCCGTCGACCTCTCGGGAGCGTTCTACGCCATTCGAGCCGCGCTGCCGCATCTGCGCAAAGCCGGCGGCGGGGCGATCGTCGCCATCTCCTCGATCGCCGCCCAGATGTGCCAGGCACGCAACGTGCAGGGTGCCGCCGCCAAGGCCGGGCTCGAAGCCATGGTGCGCGTGGTTGCGCGCGAGGAGGGCCGGCGGGGCATCCGTGCCAATGCCGTCTCCATCGGCCTTACCGATACCGACATGGGACGCGCCGCCTTCGCCGAATGGGGACCGGAGACCACCGAGCGGGTCATCCGCGGCATCCCGCTGAGCCGGATCGGCACGCCTGAGGAGGTCGCGCGCGTGGTCTGCTTCCTGGCCGGCCCCGACGGCGCGTACATCACCGGCAAGGTGCTGCAGGTCGACGGCGGCCAGATCATCGCGGCTTGACGGCCCGATCGACATGAGACGAAGCATGATGATGCTCGAACGGCAAGCAAGAGAAGAGCAATGGCATTCGAGACGCGTCTGACGCCGGCCATGGCCGCACGCTGGCGCGGCGCCGGCCTGTGGGGCGACGACACGCTGGCAAGCGTGCTGGCCCGCCGCGTGCGCGAGCAGCCCGAGCGCGAAGCGCTGGCCGACGGCACGCGCCGCCTCACGTACAGCGAGCTGGCTGATGGCATCGACCGCATGGCGGCGTGCCTACGCGGCCTCGGCATCGGCGAAGGCGCAGTCGTGACGATCCAGCTCCCGAATTGGATCGAGTTCGCGCTGACCTTCTTCGCGCTGGAGCGCCTCGGCGCCGTGGCGGTGACGGTCAGCGTCGATTTTCGTGCCCGCGAGCTCGAATACATCATGCGCTTCGCAGGCGCCAAGATGCTCGTGTGCTGCGCCACCTTCCGCGACTTCGATCATGCCGCCATGGCCGACGAGCTGTGGCCGCGCCTTCCCGGCCTCGCATGCATCGGCGTCATCCGCGGAGCGCCGCGCTCCGGCATGGTGAGCCTCGATCATGTCGCCGCCGGAAGCGGTTCGCCTGCGGGGTTTTCGCCCGTCAATATGGACGCCGATGCGGTGATGCGGATGGCGTTTACGTCGGGAACGACCGGCAACCCGAAGGGCGTGATGCACAATCACAACACTACTCTCGCCGCCGCGCGCATCCTCAATGGCGACGTCGGGCTCAATTCCGACGACGTCATGATGATCTGGCTGCCTCTCGGCCTCAATTGGGGCTACCTGACCCTGGTGCAGGCGATCTTGGCCGGGGCGAAGGCGGTGCTGCTCGATCGGTTCTCGCCGGGCGCGGCGCTCGACCGCATCGAGCGCGAGCGGGTCACCTACATCCCCACGGCGCCAGCTTCGCTGACCGCCATTTTGCAGGAGCCCGACCTTGCGAAGCGCGACCTGTCGAGCCTCAGGCTTGTCATCAGCGGGGGCGCCTCGGCGCCGGTCGAGACGATCCGCGCCTGGCGGCGCGCCGCACCCGGTGTCCTGCTCGAACTGCTCGGCATGCTGGAGACTGGGTACCAAGCTTACACGCGGGCGACCGATGACCCCGAGCGCGTCGCCGGATCGGTCGGCCGCCCGGCCAGCCATATGGGTCTGCGCCTCGTCGACCTCGACGGTCGTGATGTTGCACCGGGCGAGGAAGGCGACATCTGCTGCGACGGCCCCTCGGTGCACCTCGGCTATCACAACAACCCGGCCGCCAATGCTGAGGCCTTTCTGCCCGACGGCTGGTTCCGCAGCGGCGATCTCGGCATGATCGACGCGGACGGCAACTTGCGAATCGTTGGTCGCCTCAAGGAGATGATCAACCGTGGCGGCAAGAAATTCTTCCCGCGCGAAATCGAGGAAATCCTCTACACCCACCCGCACGTGCTCTATGCGGCTATTGTCGGCATTCCCGATGCACGGCTCGGCGAGCGCAACTGTCTGTGCGTGGTGCCGCGTGGCGAAGCGCCCACGCTCGATCAGCTCCTCGCTTTCCTCGGCGACAGCGTCGCCACCTACAAGCTTCCGGAACGCCTGGAGCTGTTCGAGCAGTTCCCCTTTACCCCAACCGGCAAGCTCCAGCGCCACGCGCTCGTTCGCGCGGTCGCGGCGCGGGACTTCAACCGACTTTGAGCGGCTGCGGAGGACGGACAATGGATGAGCGCTACGCACGCTTTTCGCGGCTCAAGGTCGACCAGCCGCATCCGCGCGTTCTCCGCATCGTCATGAACCGGCCGGAGAAATTCAACGCCGCCGACGGCGAGATGCACTCCGACCTCACCGACATCTGGCGCGTCATCGACGCCGACGCCAGTGTCAATGCCGTGCTGCTCACCGGCGCCGGCAAGGCTTTTTCCGCCGGCGGCGATCTCGACCTTGTGGACAAGATGATCGCCGATTTCGACACGCGCATGCGCGTGTGGAAGGAAGCACGCGACATGGTCTACAACCTGATCAACTGCGGCAAGCCGATCGTCTCTGCGATCAACGGGGCGGCGGTGGGCGCCGGCCTGGTGCTCGCCCTTCTCGCCGATATTTCCATCGCCGCGAAATCCGCCCGCCTGATCGACGGCCATACCAAGCTCGGCGTCGCGGCGGGCGACCACGCGGCAATCATCTGGCCGCTTTTGTGCGGCATGGCCAAGGCCAAATACTATCTGCTGCTTTGTGAGACCATCACCGGCGAGGAAGCCGAGCGCATCGGGCTCGTCTCGCTCGTGGTGCCCGACGCGGAGCTCCAGGACCGCGCGCTCGACGTCACCGTGCGTCTCGCGGAAGGCGCGCCGAATGCTATCCGCTGGACCAAGTATGCGCTCAACAACTGGCTGCGTACGGCGGGCCCCATCTTCGATGCGTCGCTGGGCATGGAGTTTCTCGGCTTCTCTGGTCCCGAGCTTCCGGAAGGCGCCGCGGCCTTGCGCGAGAAGCGCCCGCCGAAATTTCCGCGCGACGGCGTGGTGTGAGCGTCGGAGGTTCTTGTGAGAATCGAAATCATCAAATCGGCTGCGCCGCGTCCGCTCGCCAACTACAGCGAATGCTTCAAGTTCGGGCCATGGGTGTTCGCGGCAGGCCAGATCGCCAGCGACTATAAGACCGGGGTGGCGCCCGAGGCGCGCCGGAAGCCGGCGTTCCCGTACTACGGCTCCGACATCAAGCTGCAGACGCACTACATCCTCGGCAACCTCAAGAAGACGTTCGAGGCCGCCGGTAGCTCCCTCGACCACGTCGTCAAGGCGCAGGTCTTCATGACCGACCTCGACAATTTCACTGCCTTCGACGAGGTGTGGCGCGAGTATTTCAGGGTGCCGCCGGCCCGCACCACGGTGGGCACCACCGGGCTCCTCGTCCCGGGCACGCTAGTGGAGATTGACCTTATCGGCTATGCGCCCGGCCAGGGCATCGAGCACAAGGCGATCAAGTCGGCCGCGCCGACGCCGCTTGCCAACTACACGGAAGGATTTGCCGTCGGCAACATGATCTTCGCCGCCGGCCAGCTCGCGAGCGACTACAAGACAGGCGTCCCCGCCGAAGCGAAAAGGGATCCGGCCTTCCCCTATTACGGCTCGGACATCAAGAAGCAGACCCGCTATATCCTCAACAATCTCAAGAGCACGTTCGAGGCGGCGGGCGGCTCCCTCGATGAGGTGGTCAAGGCGCAGATCTTCATGACCGACCTCAACAATTTCAATGGCTTCGACGAAGTATGGAAGGAATTCTTCAAGGTACCGCCAGCGCGCACCACCATCGGCACGTCCGGCCTCCTGGTGCCGGGCACGCTGGTCGAGATCGATCTCATCGGCCTAAGAGGCAACGGGCCAAAGCGCGAGGCCATCACTTCCACCAATCCCAAGCCGCTTGCCAATTACACCGAGGCGTTCCGCGCCGGTGACTTGGTTTTTGCTGCGGGACAGATCGCCTCGGATTTCTCGACCGGCATCGCGCCGGAGGCGCAAGTCGATCCGGCGTTCCCGTACTACGGGTCCTCCATCAAGAAACAGACCCGCTACATCCTCGGCAACCTGAAAAACACTTTCGAGGCGGCTGGAAGCTCCGTCGACCACGTGGTGAAGGCACAGGTCTTTCTCACCGACCTCAACGACTTCTACGCATTCGACGAGGTGTGGAAGGAGTTCTTCAAGACACCGCCGCCGCGCAGCACCGTCGGCACGCCGGGCCTCCTCGTCGACGGCTGCCGCATCGAGATCGATTTGATCGGCGTGGTCGCCTGAAGCGATGCCGTAGGGGTGGGCCACAGGCGTGGAACGAGCCGTGGCCCATGCGGATCACGTCCGGGGCGCACGTTTCGCATTGACCGCTCCACGGTGCCGCGCAAACCCGTATCACACATTCCTATTGGTCGCGCCGCCGTCGATGGTAACCACCGTCCCGCTGACATAGGATGCGCGCCGCGAGACGAGGAAGGCGACCACATCGGCGACTTCGTCCGGTCGGCCCATGCGGCCGAACGGCAGGTCGAGGTCGCGCTCGACATCGCGCCAACGGTCTGCGGTGCCGAACTTACTCTCGCTGATCTTGCGCAGCACGCTTTCGGCGCGGTCGGTCGCGGTATAGCCGGGATTGACCCCGACGACACGCACGCCGAAGTCGGGCGAGAGGCTCCCCAGCGTGCGACTGAACGCCATCAGGCCGGCATTCGCCGTCGAGCCGATGATGTAGCGCGCGAAGTGTCGTTCGCCTGCGTAGCCGATGATGTTCACGATGACACCGGCGCGCCGCTTCATCATCGCCTGGTAGATTGACCGCGACAGGTTGATGTAGCCGAACACTTTTAGGTCCCAGGCGCCGCGCCAGATCACGTCGCTCGTCTCGTCGAGGCTGCCCGCCGGATTGGAGCCGGCGTTGTTGACGAGGATGTCGACCGCCGTACAGGCCTGCGCCAGCCGCTCCTGGTCCTCGACTTTCGAAAGGTCGGCAGCGTGCGTGCGCACCTCGATGCCCGGCGCGGATTGCGCCAGCATCTTGCGCGCCGCCTCCAGCCCGTCGGCGCCGCGCGCTGCCAGTTCGAGGTGGCAGCCTTCCGCCGCGAGCGACTTGGCGACAGCAAAGCCAATCCCCTTGCTCGCCCCGGTGATGAGCGCGCGCTTCCCCTTCAGTTGCAAATCCAAGAACGTGTCTCCTGTACGATGAGTTGCAGCTTATCAGTGCATGACGGTGCCGCCGTCGACGGCGATCGTCTGGCCCGTGACCAGCCGGCTGGCGTCGGACACGAGCCAGTGGATGGTGCCGACTAGGTCCGACGGCGCGAGATTGCGGGCAATCGCCTGTCCGGCCTTGATCGTATCGAACGCCTGCTCCGCCTTCTCGGCAAAGAATTCGCGCGCACCTTCGGTGACGACGGCGCTCGGCGCGACTGCATTCACGCGGATATTGTCCCGGCCGAGTTCGCGCGCCAGGCCGCGGGTCAAGCCGATTACCGCGGCCTTGGAGGTCGTGTAGTGTAGGCCGTAGGGCATGCCGTAGGTGGCCGCGAGTGATGCAATATTGACGATGCTGCCGCCGCCAGCCAGCCGCATCGCCGGCACTGTGGCCTTGCAGCAGTTCCAGATCCCCTTGACGTTCACCGCCATCGCAGCGTCCCAATCAGCGCGCAGCCACCTGAGCAAGGTTCATTTCCGTTGACGCTCGACGGGAGCGCGCCAGAGGAGCTTCTGAAAGCTGGAAAATACGACTGGATAGCTGATTACTCGAGACAAATTGTCCATTCAAAAGTTTCCGCTGCAACGGAAGGAGATATCGAAATCGTACTTCTCGGCTCGCTGCCAGAGCGGGTGGAGAAGATTAGCCGGCCCCCTGTTATTGATTTAACCAGCGTGTTTACGCAATATGATCCGCCAGAAATCGAGGATGCGTTGCAGTTTGGGGCACAATACCCGGATGAACAGCGCAAAACGGCAATTATCTTTCCGCACGAGCCCTTGTTTTACGGACGGACGAGAGCAGAGCGACGGACGAGAGCAGAGCGCGCGGCCTGAGTTACGTACCTTTCGCATCCATGTTGGCGGAGACCTGGTGGTGGTGGCCGCGGGTCGCTGTTAGAAGGCGCGGCGGCACCCGGACATGAGTAATACGCGTCTTTCGATCTCTTGCAGGCTGAAGAACCGTCACATTGCCTGAAGCTGATGATCGACTGCCTCGAAGCCGCCCAGCGCTACAACACCAGCGCTACAACACTTGCACCACAACCCGCCTTATGTCTCTCCTTACGCCCCGAACCCGTACCAGCCCGGCAGCATAAGCCGGCATTGCGACCAGCCGAAGACCCAAGGGATTCGGCAGATGCGATGGGAGTTGGCGGCGGCGCCAGCGGCGGACAGCGCCGCCGATGATCGCGCGGAGCGCCAAACGCGGAATGGGCGAGCTTTCGAGCTAGCGCAGAAGGGCTGGCGAATCGCTCCGCCTATTCAAAGGAGCCACAATGTGCCGGTGGCTCCTTTCTCGCGCTAATTCAGGCCAAAAGTGAAGGCTCGCGAACCTCTCGCCTGACTGACTCTTCCGCAGGTGCAGGATGTGCGGTAATCGGCAATTGCAGCACGGTCGCGCACTGTCCCTCGCAAAGGCGCGTGAGCAGCGTCACTTGCCCATCGGGGAATTCCAACGCGTCGTGATGGGACACGGCGTTGTCCATATTGATCTGCCGGAAGCGTGCAAGCCGCTGCCCGATCTTCTTATTTGGCAGAATACCGATGCCAAACGAGGGCTCGCATTCGACATTTTGGTCGAACGCGATTTCGGTACCCGGCAGCAGGCAGACCGCAATATTCGGCTCGCCGACCGCCGCGAACCCTCGCGTGATCGAATTGGGAAATTTGGTCGTGACCAGCTTATCCTCGACCCTGGCAGGCCGGGTCGCGACATGGTGCAGACTGTAATCACACATCGATGGGACTCCTTAGTTCCTGTGAAAAGGCGGGATGGTTGTTCGGCGCCAACAAGCCTCCGGAGGGTGTCATTTGTCGGATGTTATCACGACTCGCCAGCAAATGTCGCCATTTCTCGGACTTCCCTAAACGCCGGGTCCACATGCTCGAGCAGGCGAATCGCGGCCTGCGTCAAAGATCGCGCAGACATCAGCCTGAGATAATCAGCCCGAACTGACGCCGTGAATGACCGTAGGTACTGCAATGAGCCAGGAACAAGACGAATACCATGCACTTATTCGCAGCCTGAAACAAAGGTGGGACGATGAAGATGCGGCGCGAGATGAGCTCGAACGGCGAGCAAAGGAAATATTCCTGGAAGATCAAGCGAACCAAATATTCGCACCGATCGAGCATTACTTGACGAGGTTGGACAAGGTGCTTCACGCCGTTGGCGCATCGGTACAGATCGATGCCGTATGGCAACACCTGGGCGATCGAAGGCTGGGTCGCGCGGCGAAGGTGACGTCCAGCGACCCCAACCGACAATATTCTCTTGATTTCACAATTCAGGGAGTGAGTATTCTGTTCCGCGACAGACCGTACAGCTTTTCAAGTGGTATCAGATCGCTCATACGCGTTATCACCCGTGAGGTAGAACAGTTTCTCACGCCGCGATGACACGATCCATCACGTCTCCCGAGCGCGCGCCGCGAGCGGCCACGACGCTGCCGCGCCGCCGACGAGGGTGAAGAACTCGCGGCGCCTCATGTGTGGATGGCCCCCGGCTGGCAAGAGGAAATGCAGCGTGCCGCACAGAAGTCGCTTGCAGTCATGTGTCCGGCCTGTTCATGCTGCGATCCAATTGGGTCGCGCCCGCGCGCGCGTGCGCGCGTAGCAAGAACTATGCCTACCAGAACTGACCATGTCACGCTAACGCGAGGTGCAGCCGCCTTAGCCGCTGCCGTTCGATCCCGACCCGGCGACGGTCGAGGCGAAGTTTGATAAGGGCGTATTGCACATCCACCTACCAAAGCCGGCGGAGGAGGCAAAGAAGCAGCAAAAGATCGAGATCAAGAAAGCAGGGTGAGTGAACCCATGTCGATCAGCGCATACTATCGCGCACAAGCGCAAAGATGTCTCGCCTTGTCCCGAGCATGCTCGGATCGCAAGCAGGGCGCCCAGCTCTCATTCATGGCCAATCGCTACTTCGAGCGGGCAAAGGAGCTGGAGCAAGGGGTGTACTTCCAACCAACGCTCCATCACGAAGAAGCGCGGAGGGCATAGACGATCCCGCTTGCCTGTTGCGGGCAGCGGTCAATTCTTCATCGCGGAGTCCGGCACCTTGAGCGAGGCCATCGCCACAAGGGCCCTGCTCTTGGCCTCGCGGGTGAGTTCTTGCACGGTCTTTTCGAACGCGGCGCGGAGCGAGACCATTTCCGCAACGAACCGCTCTTTCGAGATCTCCCGCACGGCCACCTCGATCTGCGCGAGAGCCTCCTCGAACGTCATTCGACAAGCTCCGATTCGGCAGCCGGGCGGATGCTGTCCGGCGCGTCGGCG
>WNFV01006924.1_pt1 | contig 16734 bp, 17 predicted proteins | sample 5400101 | NCBI WGS metagenome assembly WNFV01 (sample SAMN13153361, study PRJNA577476) | soil metagenome | isolation source: 115 cm soil or saprolite under grassland replicate 1 | place: USA:California | collected 2016-06-15
TACCAGCCGCTCGCGGGTGGCATGCGGGCAGCTTTGCCCTTCGTCGATCGTTTTCTCTCGGGACACAACCTGGCCAGCCTGGAGGCGCTCTCCGAAGTGCTGGCCGGCATCGAAAGGAGGCATGCCGCGTGAAGGAGATCCTGGAGGACGTCGAGCGCTGGCGCGCGGAGGGGAAGAAGGTGGCGATCGCCACGGTGGTGGCGACCAGGCGCTCGGCTCCCAGGCCCGTCGGCGCGAAGCTCGCGATCTCGGACAGCGGCGAGATGTGCGGCTCCGTGTCCGGCGGTTGCGTCGAGTCCGACGTCTACGAGAACGCGCGCGAGGTGCTCGCGAGCGGCCGGCCGAAGCTGCTCTCCTACGGGATCGCCGACGAGGAGGCCTGGGAGGTCGGCCTGCCCTGCGGCGGGGAGATCGACGTCTTCGTCGAGCCGCTCGAGGACTGATGGCTGTCTTCGAGCGACTTCGGCAGGCCATCGAGCGCGAGGAGCGCGCGGTCCTGTTCACCGTCGTCGAGGGCGAGCCGCTCGGCGCCCACCTGCTCGTGCTCGAGAGCGGCGAGCAGGTCGGGGACGAGGCGCTCTCCGGAGTCTCGGCTCAGGCGGACGAGTTGATTCGCGGCCACCGCAACCGACTGCTCGGGGAGGAAGACCGGAGGGTGTTCGCCGAGGTTTACGGCCCGCCCCCGCGACTCTTTGTCTACGGCGCCGTCGACACGGCCGAGGCGCTCTGCGCGGCCGCGAACCAGCTCGGCTGGAAGACGGTCGTCGCCGACGCACGCGCGAAGTTCGCCACGCGCGAGCGAATCCCGAGCGCCGGCGAGTTGGTCGTCGAGTGGCCCGAGGAGGCCCTGGCGCAGATCGGGCCCGACCACGCCACGGCGGTCGTCGTGCTCACGCACGAGGACAAGTTCGACGTCCCCGCGCTCAAGGCTGCGCTCGGGACCGAGGCCTTCTACGTGGGGGCGCTCGGCTCGCGCCGCAACCAGGAGCGCAGAAGAGAGCGTCTGCTCGAGGCGGGCGTGCCGGAGGAGGACGTCGATCGCATCCAGGGCCCGTGCGGCCTCGACCTCGATGCTGGCCGAGATCGTGGCCGTCCGCAACGGCCGCGGAGGAGGGCCGCTCAAGACCGCCAAGCAGCGCATCCACGCCGAGGTGGCCGAGTGACCGAGCGCGTCGAGCGAAGCGACGAGGAATGGCGCGCGGAGCTCGATCCCGACCGCTACGCGGTTCTGCGCCGGGGCGCGACCGAGCCACCCTGGTCCGGGGAGCTCAATCTCGTCCACGAGGAGGGCGTCTTCCGCTGCGGTGCGTGCGGCGCCGAGCTCTTCCGTTCCAACGCGAAGTTCGACTCGGGGTCCGGCTGGCCCAGCTTCTTCAAGCCTGCAGCCGAGGATGCGGTCAAGCCCGAGGAGGACCTGAGCCACGGGATGCGGCGAATCCAGGTCCGCTGTGCCGCGTGCGACTCGCATCTGGGGCACGTCTTCCCGGACGGGCCCCAACCGACCGGCCAGCGCTACTGCATCAACTCGCTCGCGCTCGAGTTCGACCCTGCTGACGAATAGCTCAGGACGCTTCGTTCTCTGTTAGGTTCGCACCGATTTCGCGATCGCAAGAAAGGAGGCGAGCGTGAGCGTCACTGCGACGTCGAGCAAGCTCTACGAGCTCGTCGACGAGCGCGTGCAGGTCGAGCAGCTCGGGAGCGGCTTCACCTTCACCGAAGGCCCGATCTGGAACCCGGACGGCCAGTTCCTGCTGTTCTCCGACATGCCCGGCGACACCAGGCGCCGCTGGGACGAGAAAAAGGGCGTCCAGGAGATCCTGAGCCCGAGCAACAAGGGCAACGGCATGACGCTCGACGCGGACGGACGGTTGCTCGTATGCGAGCACACGACGAGCACCGTCGTGCGCATGGATCCCGACGGCATGGGGAGCCGTCGCGAGGTGCTCGCCTCACACTACGAGGCCAAGGAGCTGAACAGTCCGAACGACGTCGTCGTCCACTCGTCCGGGGCGATCTACTTCAGCGACCCGACGTACGGGCGCATGCCCGGCTTCGGGATCGAGCGCGAGCAGGACCTGGACCTCCAGGGCGTGTACCGGATTCCGCCGGGTGGGGGTGAGCTGCAGCTCCTCGCCGGCGACTTCGCTCAGCCCAACGGCCTTTGCTTCTCGCCGGACGAGTCGCTGCTCTACGTCAACGATACGGACCGCGCGCACATCCGCCTGTTCGAGCTCCAGCCCGACGGCTTGTCGGCCGGCGACCGCGTGCTGGCCGAGAACATCGGCACCGCGAGCCTCGAGAAGATGGATCTCGTCGATGGCATGAAGTGCGACGGCCGGGGGAACATCTGGGTGACGGGGCCCGCAGGCGTCTGGGTGATCACCCCGGAGGGCGAGCACCTGGGCACGATCGAGATCCCAGAGCCGGTCGGCAACCTCCACTGGGGCGGGCCGGACTGGAGCTCCATGTTTGTGTGCGCGTCGACCGGTCTCTACCGCTTCCAGACGAAGACCTCGGCTCGCCGCGAGCCGTTCATGACGTAAAAGGAGGCACGATGGGGGAGAACGAGACCGAGCTCCTCAGGCTCGATCCCAAGCGGACGGCGCTGATCGTCCAGGACCTGCAGAACGACGTGATGATCGAGAACGGCGCCTTCGCCGAGTCGGGCGCGCCCGAGCATGCGAAGGAGCAGAACGTCGTCGAGAACGTGAAGATCCTGGCCGACGCGTGCCGCCGGGCGGGGATTCCGGTGATCCACGTGCACTACATCGTCGAGGAGGGCGCGCCCGGGTTGAAGCTGAACGCGCCGCTCTTCCAGGGCGTGAAGGACTCGGGCGCGCTCGTGCGGGGAACGTGGGGCGCCGCACCGGCCGAAGGGCTGGAGCCGCAGGAAGGCGACTTCGTGGTCGAGAAGATGCGCATGAGCGCCTGGCAGGGCACGCGGCTCGAGAACTTGCTCGCCGGGCTCGGCGTGGACACGATCGTGATCACCGGCGCCTGGACGAACATGTCGATCGAGCACACTGCGCGAACCGGTGCGGACAAGGGCTACGCCATGATCGTTCCCGAGGACGGGTGCTCAACCATGAACGCCGACTGGCACAACGCGTCGATCAATTACGCACTGCAGAACGTGTCCACAGTGACCAACTGCGCGGCGGTGTTGGAGGCGCTTGGAGTGACCGCCAAGGCATGAGATCGCGAGCAGCCGTCTTCCTCACATCCCTGGGCGGCGGCGCCTCGCGCCGGGCGAAGCCCGGCTCCGCCCCCGCCTGACGCGCTGGCAGCGGGAGACGGCGCTCGCGCCGCTGGGCCGTATTCCGGATACTGTCCTGCGCGCCGCTCGCTTGTCTCCCTTGCCAGCGACGCCCAGGAACGTGAGGACACGCGCAACTCTCTTCCACGCAGCAGGGCGGCCGCTCGAAGTCGCCGAGATCGACCTGGAGCAGCCCGGGCCCGGCGAGGTGCTCGTCCGGATGGCCGCCGTGGGGATCTGCGGCACGGACCTGCACATGGTCAAGGGCGAGTGGCAGCGCCCAACTCCGATGGTGCTCGGCCACGAGGGGTCCGGCGTCGTCGAGGAGGTCGGGGACGGTGTCGGGGGGCTGCGGGTGGGTGATTCCGTCGTTCTCTCGTGGGCGCCCTCGTGCGGTGAATGCGCCGACTGCGGGCGAGGGCGCCCCGGGGACACGGTCTATCGCGGGACCGCGACTGGCGCTCTGGCCGAACGAGTCGTCGTCTCGGAACAGGTCGCCTTGCCGGTTGGCGAGGGGGTGCCGCTCGACGAAGCGGCACTGCTCGGCTGTGCGGCGCTGACCGGGGTTGGGGCAGTGCTCTTTGCTGCGCGTGTGGAGCCGGGCTCGAGCGTCCTGGTCGTGGGAACCGGCGGCGTCGGCCAGTTCGTCGTGCAGGGGGCGAGGATCGCGGGAGCCGCCGAGATCGTCTGCGTCGACCCCCTCCCAGCCAGGCGCGAGCTGGCGCTTGGACTCGGCGCAACACGCTCGGTTGCGCCTGAGGAAGTCGGGGATGCGATGGGCGAGTTCCTCCCCGACGGCGCGGACTACTGCTTCGACGCCGTCGGCGATCCCGACACGACGAAGCTCGCCTTCCGCTGGACGCGGAACGGTGGACTGTGCGTGATCGTCGGGCTGCCGGCCGCCGGCGCCCGGCTCGATCTCGACCCCACCGAGTTCATTCGCCGCGAGAAGCGGTTGACGGGGACGATCTATGGCTCGGAGGATCCGGCCGTGGCCCTACCGATCCTGCTCGACCAGGTCCGCGGGGGCCGCCTCGATCTGCGCAGCCAGCTTGGCCCGTCCTTCCCCCTCGAGCAGGTCAACGAAGCCGTGGAAGCGAGCCTCGCGGGATCTCGGGGCCGCGTGCTGGTGACTCCTTGAGCCATGTCCAAGTGACAGTCACAGTGACTGTCACTGTGACTGTCACTTGGACATGGCTTCCGCCGTGAGCGCTGTGCACTCCGAGCGCTCCCGCGTGGCGTGGGTGGACACGGACGCCGGCGGGCGGATTCACTTCACTGCTGCCTTCCGCTGGGCCGAGGCTGCCGAGACGGGCCTGATGCGAAAGCTCGGCCTGCTCGGTCGGTGGGGGAGCTACCCCCGCCGCCACGTCGAGGCCGAGTTCCACAAGGTGCTCGTCTTCGAGGACGAGATCGAGACGAGGATCCGCGTCGAGCGGGCCGGCCGTACGTCGATCACCTACGCCTGGCAGATCGCCAAGGGCAGCGAGGTCTACATCGAAGGCCGCCACACGGTCGTGCTCGTCGACGCCGAAGGCCGGCCAGAGCCGCTGTCCGACGAGATGCGCGCGCTGCTCTCCGGCTAGACGGTCTGCCAGCGCTCGAGATAGTCCTCGCGCACGGGCTGGAAGACGTCGAGCACGAGAGCTCCGTCCGGGCCGCAGTAGGCGGAGTGCTCGACCCCGCCGGGCAGCACGTAGCCCTCCAGGGGCCCGAGTTCGTGCGCGACGCCGTCCACGACCAGCGCCTGCATTCCCCGAAGCACGATCCCGAGCTGCTCGTGCGGGTGGCTGTGCAGTGGAACCTCGGCGCCGGGATCGAACTCGATCAGGTTGAGCATCGCACCCGCGCCGAAGAGCGGACGGCCGGTCACACCGGCGGCCAGCTCGAACGGGCGGACTTCCTCGAAGCGAATGAACTGCGGCTGCGGCTCCATGTTGCGCGCGATTATCCTCGACCTGTGCCGGCCCGCGAGGAAATCCGCGTCCCCACGCTCCCGGAGCCGCTGAGCCACTACACGGACGCCGTACGCGTCGGCGAGCTGCTCTTCCTGTCGGGAGTCGTCCCCGTAGACGGCGAGGGGAACCTCGTCGGTGAAGGGGACGTCGTCGAGCAGGCGCGCCAGGTCTTTCGCAACATCCGCGAGGTGCTGGCCGCCGCAGGCGCGACCTTCTCCGATGTCGCGAAGGTCACCGTCTTCCTCACCGACGTCGACGACCGCGCGAAGATCAACCCGGTCCGGCAGGAGGCCTTCGGAGAGGCTCGACCGGCGTCCACGCTCGTGGAGATCAGCCGGCTGGCGGTGCCGGGCGCGCTCATCGAGGTGGAGTGCGTGGCGGCCCTGCCCCCGCGCTAGATTCCCACCGTGGTCGCAATCGAGTCCGATCTGCTCCGCCGGCAGGCGTACGTGGACGGGAAGTGGATCGACGCCGACTCCGACGAGACCTTCCCTGTCCTCGATCCGGCGACGGGGGAGACGCTCACGGACGTGCCGCGTATGGGCGCCGCCGAGGCGCGGCGGGCGATCGCGGCGGCCGAGCGAGCCTACCCGGCCTGGCGGGCCCTCTCCGCCAAACAGCGCTCGCGCCACCTGCGCCGGCTCGCCGACCTGATGCTCGAACGGCGAGACGGGCTCGCCGCGCTCCTCGTCGCCGAGCAGGGGAAGCCCCTCGCCGAGGCGGAGGTCGAGGTCGACTATGCCGCCTCGTTCTACGAGTGGTTCGGCGAGGAGGGCAAGCGGGTCTACGGCGCCACGATCCCGAGCCCGTGGCCCGACAAGCGCGTGGTCGTGCTCAAGGAGCCGGTCGGGGTGACGGCCGGGATCACGCCGTGGAACTTCCCGTCCGCCATGCCGACGCGCAAGTCGGCGCCGGCGCTCGCCGCAGGGTGCACGATGGTGCTCAAGCCGGCGGAACAAACGCCGCTCTCGGCGCTCGCAGTTGCCGCACTGGCCGAGGAAGCGGGGCTGCCTCCCGGCGTCCTGTCGGTCGTGACCGGGGCAGCCGAGGACGCACCCGAGATCGGGCAGGAGATGACCGGCAATCCGACTGTTCGCAAGCTCGGCTTTACCGGCTCGACCGAGGTGGGCAAGCTCCTCATGGCGCAGTGCGCACGGCAGGTGAAGAAGATCTCGCTCGAACTCGGCGGCAACGCGCCCTTCATCGTCTTCGACGATGCGGACATGGACGAGGCGGTCGCCGGCGCTCTCATCTGCAAGTACCGCAACTCCGGTCAGACGTGCATCTCGGCGAACCGGCTGCTCGTGCAAGACGGGATCTACGACGACTTCATGGCCCGCTTCACCGACGGCGTGCGCGGCCTGAAGGTGGCGGACGGCTTCACTCCCGGCGTGAACGTGGGGCCGCTGATCGACGAGCAGGCGGTGGCGAAAGTCGAGCAGCACGTGGCCGACGCGCTCGAGCGCGGCGCTGAGCTTCTCGTCGGTGGCTCGCGGATGGAAGGCCAGTTCTTCCAGCCGACCGTCCTCGACGGCGTCGTGCCCGAGTCGGCAATGTCCCGCGAGGAGACGTTCGGACCGGTGGCTGGCATTGCACGCTTCTCCAGCGAGGAGGAGGCGATCCGCATCGCCAACGAGACGCCGTACGGACTGGCCGGCTACTTCTACTCGCGGGGGCTCGGCCGGGTCTGGCGGGTCGCAGAGGCGCTCGAGTACGGCATCCTCGGCATCAACACGGGCCTGATCTCGACCGAGGTGGCGCCGTTCGGCGGGATGAAGGAGTCTGGAATCGGACGCGAGGGCTCGAGCTACGGCATCGACGAGTGGCTCGAGCTGAAGTACCTGGCGGTGGGCGGCCTGTGATTCTCGAGCAGCGCGACTACCACGTGATCACCGGCAAGCTGCCCGAGATCGTGCGGCTCTACGAGGCCGAAGGGATCCCCATCCAACAGGAGATCCTGGGCGGGTTCGTCGGGGCCTTCACCACGGACATCGGGGCGCTCTCCACGTTCACGACGCTCTGGCGCTACGAGAGCTTCGCCGAGCGCGAGCAGCGGCGCGCGCGGCTCCAGGCCGACCCGCGCTGGAAGCCGTTCCTGGGACGCATCCAGCCGCTGATCCACACCCAGCAAAACCGGATCCTCGTCCCGACCTCGTTCTCGCCGCTTCGATGAGCCTCGGCGGCAAGGTCGCGCTCGTCACCGGCGGCGCCCAGGGCATCGGGCGCGCGATCGCGGAGGGACTCGCGGCCGAGGGTGCCGAGGTGGTCGTCGCCGACCTGAACCCGCCCGCAGACGGGATCAAGGCCGACGTCTCGGACGAGCGAGACGTCGAGCGCATGATCGAGGAGGCGCTCGCCCGGCACGGACGGATCGACATCCTCGTCAACAACGCCGGCCTCTACGCGTCGCTGCCGATGCGGCCGTTCGAGGAGATCCCGCTCGACGAATGGCGACAGGTGATGGACGTCAACGTCGCGAGCATGTTCCTCACGTGCCGGGCGGTCGTGCCGGCGATGCGGGAGAGGGGCGGCGGGAAGATCGTCAACATCTCGTCGGGGACGCCATTCAGGGGCGTGCCCTTCCTGCTCCACTACGTGACGAGCAAGGGCGCGATCGTCGCGCTGACGCGCGCGCTCGCGAGGGAACTGGGCAAGGACTCGATCCACGTCAATTGCGTCGCGCCGGGCTTCACGATGTCGGAGGGCGTCAAGGCACATCCCGAGGTGATCGAGCAGCTGCGGGACGTATCGGTCGCCGCCCGCACGATCCAGCGCGACCAGGTGCCCGAGGACGTCGTCGGAGCCGTCGTCTTTCTCTGCGGTCCCGGTTCGGCATTCATCACGGGCCAGACCATGGTCATCGACGGCGGCCAGTACTTCCATTGAGCCGGGCCTGGGGACAACTCGTCACAGAATCGGCGCAGGTTCAGTGCCAGGCACTGATGGTGCCTTTCGGACAAGTCTGCAGCTAGGCTCGCGCCGTGGCGATCCTCGCGCTCCACGACTACCCGGAGGGCGTCGAAACCAGGTCCGGCAACCGCGTCGTCTACGACGTCGGGCGCGATACGGCCTTCTTCGGCGCGGCGCGGGTCGACGGGCATGCGCTGGTCTGGGAGCTCGCCGGTGACCCCGGTCCGGGCGAGTGGCTCCTTCGCTGCGATCGCGTCACCTTCCCGCCCCGCAGCGTGGCGTATCGCCACACCCATCCGGGCCCGGGTATCCGCGTCCTGCTCCAGGGGCGAATCCGCATCGAGACGAAGGGCGAGTCGCACGAGTACGGCCCGTTCGAGTGTTGGTACGAGGAGGGCCCGGATCCGGTCTTCGCGGCCGCGTCCGAGACCGAGGAGACGAGCTTCGTCCGCGTCCTGCTGTTGCCGCGCGAATGGGAGGGCAAGCGGACAATTCGCTATCTCGACCCGGTCGACGAAGACAAGCCGAAGTTGCAGCGGGCGACGATCCTCCTGGAAGTGCCCGTCGACCTGTGACCAGGAGCGGCGGCCAAGCCCTCGTCAACCAGCTCGAGCTCCACGGGGTCGATACCGCTTTCTGCGTTCCGGGCGAGAGCTACCTCCCGATCCTCGACGCACTCCACGACTCGTCCATTCGCCTGATCTCGTGTCGGCACGAAGCGGCCGCGGCGACCATGGCCGAGGCCCACGGGAAGCTGACCGGCCGTCCGGGCATCTGCCTGGTCACGCGCGGACCGGGAGCGACACACGCCTCGGTCGGAGTCCACACCGCCGACCAGGACTCGACCCCGATGATCCTGCTCGTCGGGCAGGTGCCGAGGCGCATGCTCGGCCGTGCCGCCTTCCAAGAGCTCGACTACTCAGAGGTGTTCGGCTCCATGACGAAATGGACCGCGCAGGCAGAGAGCGCGGACACGCTGCCGGATCTCGTCTCCCGTGCGTTTGCAGCGGCGCTCGGAGCCCGGCCGGGGCCGGTGGTGCTCGCCCTCCCCGAGGACGTGCTGTCGGAAGACACGACTGCCCCCGACGGCGATCCCATCGTGCTTCCCGACCGGCGACCCTCCGGCGCGGCCCTTCGGCGCCTTCGAGAGCTCGTCGGGCGTGCTAGACGGCCGTTCGTGATCGTCGGCGAGGGCGGCTGGACGGAGCGGACAGGCGAGGAGGTGCTCGAGTTCTGCGAGGAGAACTGGCTGCCGGTCGCGACTTCCTTCCGCTGTCAGGACTACGTCGACAACCGCTCGCCCTGCTACGCGGGCCACCTGACGATCGGGATGGACCCTAAGCTGGCGCAGCGGGTGCTCGACGCGGACTTCGTGCTCGCGGTCGGCGGGCGACTGGGAGAGGTGGCCACCCGCGGGTACACGCTGCTCGAGCCGCCGAGTCCGCGTCAGGCGCTCGTTCACGTCCATCCGGACACGCGAGAGCTCGGCCGCGTTTACCACGCCGACCTGGCCGTGGTCTCGGGTCTCGAGGAGTTCGCAGGCGCTGTCCGCGCTCTTCAGCCGGTCGATCCATCCGCGTGGGAGGACTGGACGAAGGAGGCGCACAGGCACTATCGGGCGAACCTCAGGCATCGAGCCCAGCCGGGCGATCTCGATCTCGGCGAAATGATGGCCTTTCTGCGGGCTCGTCTTCCGGCCGACGCCGTGCTGACGTGCGGCGCGGGGAACTTCACCGTCTGGGCGCACCGCTTCTACGAGTTCTCGCAGTTCGGCACGCAATTGGCTCCCCGCTCGGGCGCGATGGGCTACGGCGTACCTGCGGCGCTCTGCGCGAAGGCGCTCCATCCCGGGCGGATCGTCGTCTGCCTCGCCGGGGACGGCGACTTCATGATGAGCGCGGCCGAGCTCGCCACCGCGGTCCAGTACGACCTCCCGGTTGTCGTTCTGGTCGTCAACAACGGCATGTACGGGACGATCCGCATGCATCAGGAGCGAACGTACGGCCGCGGTTTCGGCACCGACCTCGTCAATCCGGGCTTCGCGGAATACGCGCGGTCGTTCGGCTGCTTCGGCGAGACGGTCGAGCGAACGGAGGACGTCGAGGCGGCCTTCGAGCGAGCGGTAGCGTCCGGGCTGCCCGCCGTGCTCGACCTGCGCGTCGACCGGGAGGGCATCAGCCCAGGCGCCACGATCTCCGAGCTGCGGAGGGAAGCTCGCCGGCCGTGAGCGACGATCTCAACGCCGTCATCACCTGGGTCGAGTCTCCGCCGGCGGCGCGAGATGGGCCGCTCGCGGGCAGGCGCTTCCTCGTCAAGGACCTGATCGACACCGCGGGCGTGCGCACGACGTACGGCTCTCGCATCTACGCCGATCACGTACCCGAACGCTCGGCGCCCGCCGTGCGGCGCCTCGTGGACGCGGGCGCGATCGTCGTCGGCAAGGCGAGCCTGCCCGAGTTCGCCTGGAACGTGACCGGCCAGAACCCGTGGTACGGAACGGTGCGGAACCCGGTGCGCCCGGGGCGGACGACCGGAGGGTCGTCGAGTGGGAGCGCGGCCGCGCTGGCGGCCGGCCTCTGCGATCTCGCTCTCGGCACGGACACTGGCTGCTCGATCCGGCTGCCGTCCGCGTGCTGCGACGTCGTCGGCCTGAAGCCGCGCTGGGGATCCCTGCCGATGGAAGGCATCTTCCCTCTTTGCCCGACGCTCGACACGGTCGGCCCCATGGCAACTACCGTCGAGCACGTCGCGCTCGCGTGGTCGGCGCTCTCGGGGAGGGCGGCGCCTGAGCCTCGCCTGGCCGGGCTGAGCGTAGGTCTGCTCTCACGGCCGCCGTCTGTCGGCGACGGCAACCGCGCGGAGGCGAGCTCGGCCGCGGAGGTCTGGGCTGCGGAGCTCGAGAAGCTGGGAGCGCACGTTTGCCCCGCGCAGGTTCCCGAGCCCGAGGCCAACACCTGGCCGCTGTTCTTCCACGAGGCGCTCGAGTCGCACGAGAAGACGTTTCCGTCCCGGGCGGAGGAGTACTCGGACAACGTGCGCACGAAGCTCGCGCTGGCGCAGCGTGTCGCAGCGGAGGACGTCGAGGCGGCCTACGGCGCACTGGCGGCGTGGCGGCGCCACGAGCCCGAGGTCGACCTCTATGTGGCCCCCTGTATTGCAGTTGAGGTTCCGGCCGAGGACTGCGACGAGCTCGAGGTGCGAATCCCACTCACCGCCTGGCTGCGCTGGGTGAACCTGATCGGCTGGGCCGCTCTGGCGATCGGGAACATGCAGCTGATCGCGCCGCGCGATGAGACGGTGCTCGCGGCGGGGCTGGCCTGGGAGCGCGGCGCCTAGCCCCTGCGACGTCTAGCGGCTCTCGAAGCGCGGCGGGCGCTTCTCGAGGAACGCGGTCACGCCTTCCTGGAAGTCTGCGCTCGTGCGCAGGAAGCCGTAGGCGAGGCCCTCCAGCTCGAGCGCGAGGTGGAGCGGTCCCTCGTGCGCCTGGTTCAAGACCTGCTTGGCGACCGCGAGCGCAAGGGGGGAAAGCGCACGGAGCTCGTCGATCAACCCGTCCACGGCCGCGTCGAGCACGGCCGGGGTCACGACCTCGGTGACGAGGCCGAGCGCGTGCGCTTCCTCGGCCGCGACTCGCCGGCCCCGCATGATCAGATCCTTGGCGCGGCCGAGGCCGATCAGGCACACGAGCCGCTGCGTCCCCCCGGATCCCGGGATCATCCCCAGCTTGACCTCAGGGAGCGCCAGCTCGACGTCGTCGGCTGCGATGCGGAAATCACAGGCGAGCGCCAACTCGAGCCCCACCCCGAAGCAGTAGCCGCGTAGCTTGGCGACGACCGGCTTAGGACAGCGTTCCGGCGCGGCTACGTTCCAGGCGAGCCGCGACAGCTCCTCCGGCGTAGCCTCGAGAAAGCCCGCCACGTCTCCGCCTGCGGTGAAGGAGTCGCCTGCGCCTGTCAGCACGATCGCGCGGACCTCTGCGTCCCGGCCGAGCTCGCCGAACAGGCGGCCCAGCTCGTCGCGCGCCCTCATCGAGACCCGGTTGTACTTTCCCGGGACGTCGAGCGTGATCACGGCCACCCCGCGCTCGTCGTCCCGCTCGAGCCGAAAGCCGTCGTAATCGGTCACGCCGCCGGCGCCCCTTCGCGCAGCAGCCGCCGGAGGATCTTCCCCGACGGGCTCTTGGGGAGCGCCTCCATGAAACGGTACTCGCGCGGCCGCTTGAAGCGGGCAAGCGTGTCCGAGGACATGCAGAAGGCGTCGAGCTCGTCGGCGCTCACGTCGCTCTCCGCCACGACGACGGCGACGACGCGCTGGCCAAGGCGCTCGTCCTGGGCGCCGACGACCGCCACCTCGGCCACCTTCGGGTGCCCGGCGAGCACGTCCTCCACCTCGAGGGGATGCACGTTCTCGCCCCCCGAGATGATCATGTCGTCGACGCGCCCGAGGAGCCAGAGGTCGCCGTCCTCGTCCAGACGGCCCACGTCTCCCGTTCTGTACCAGCCGTCCCTGATTGCCTGCTCGTCGGCATCGGGGCGGTTCCAGTAGCCGGAAAAGGCCTCGTCGGAGTCCATGTGGCAGAGGATCTCACCGTTCTCCCCGAGCCGCAGGCGCGCGTTCAGGGCCGGGCGCCCGGCGCAGCCCGGCTTTGCCGCCTGGTCGCGGTGCACCGAGAAGGTGTAGATCTCGGTCGAGCCGTAGTGGTTGACGAACAGCCGTGGCCGGAAGACCTCGACGCAGCGCTCGACCAGGGCGCTCGTCATCGCGGCTCCCGCGTACGCGAGCGTCTCGATCGAGGACAGGTCGTGGTCCGCAATCGCCGGGTGATGGACGAGGTCGTAGTAGAGCGTTGGCGCGAGGTACAGAGAGCTGATTCGCTCCCGCTCGATCAGCCGTAGCGCTTCCTCCACATCCCACTCGGGCTCGCAGACGTAGCACCCTCCGATCAGGTGCATGGCCAACAGCGAGTGGATGCCCATGGTGTGGTAGAGGGGCATTACTCCGAGCGTGCGGTCCCCGTGTCGATACCCATGCTGGAGCGCCTGCGAGAGTCCTGCGGCTCGGTCAGCCCGATGTGACCGCGGGACGCCTTTCGGCCGCCCGGTCGTGCCGGAGGTATAGAGCATCAGGCTCTCCTCGCGGTCGTCGAGATCGAGCAAACCCGGACTTTCGTCACGGAGGAGCGGCTCCACGTCGAAATCGACGCCGAGGAAGACCTTCGCGCCCGAGTCGTCGCGGCAGTAGTCCAGGTCGGCCTGAGACACGCGGTGCGACAGCGGAACGAACGTCGCGCCCAGCCACTGGCACGCCCAGTAGAGCTCGACCGTCTCGTGCCGGCACTTCACGACCGCGGCCACGCAGTCACCTCGCACAACCCCGAGGTCGGCCAGCCCGCCCGCGATCTGTGCGGCCCGCGTCCGCAGGTCGGCGTACGTCAAGCGCACGTCTCCCTCCACGACCGCCTCGGCATCCGGGTGGCGCTCGGCCGCGGACAGGAGCGAGAGCGCCAGGTTCACGTGACCCCCGCCGCCCTGGCGATCGCCTCGACGATCGGCTCGTAGCCGGTGCAGCGGCACAGATGGCCGGACAGCAGGTCCCGGATCTCCTTCCGGCTCGGCGTGCCCTGCCGTTCGAGGAGATCGGACGCGGCCATCAGGACGCCGGGCGTGCAGAAGCCGCACTGGAGCGCATGAGACTCGGTGAACGCCCTCTGGAGCCGAGTCAATCCGCCGTCTCGCGCCAACCCCTCGACCGTCAGCACCTCGCGACCGTCCACCTGAGCGGCGAGCAGCAGGCATGAGCGGACGGAGACACCATCCAGCCGGACCGTGCAGGCGCCGCAAACGCCGTGCTCGCAACCGACGTGCGTTCCCGTCAACCCCAGCGTGTGGCGAAGGAAGTCGGAGAGCAAGAGGCGGGGCTCGACCTGTTCGCGATATCGCCTGCTGTTCACGGTGACATCGACCGCGATCACGGATTCGCCTCCTCGCGCGCACGCTCACGGGCCCGCGCCACCGCACGGTCCACGAGCACACGGACCAGGTGCCGCTGGTACGCCGCGGAGGCATGCAGGTTGGCGAACGGATCGACCTGAGCGGCGGCTGACTCGCCCGGACGTTCCGGGTCCACCTCGAGCAGGGTCGGGCGGTCGACGATCGCGCCGACGCCGACACGCAGATCCTCGCCGTGCACGACGGCGGCCGCCATGCAGAGCGCGAAGTCTCCGTGCCGCTGCGCGAGCTCCTCGAAGGCCCAGCCGGCGCCCGTGGCCACGGGAGGCCACAGCGTGTCGACGACTAGCTCGTCAGGCTCCAGCGCATTCGAGAAGTGGCCCTGGAAGAAGTCAGTGGCGGCGATCTGGCGCTCGCCGCGGGACGAGCGCACATGAACGGCGCCACCCAGCGCCGCCAGTGCCAGCGGGAGCTCCGCGGCCGGGTCGGCATGGGCGATCGAGCCGCAGACCGTGCCTCGGTTGCGCGTGACGAAGTGGCCGACGTGAGGCAGGCACTCACCCACGAGGGGCAGTTCGCGTAGCCGAGGATCCGCCTGCCGAACTGTCGCGCCGACCCGGGGAGCGCCGTTCTCGCGGCTGATGTTGTCCAACTCGTCAACATGGTTGATGTCTACCAGCACGGCCGGACGGACGAGACGCATGTTCAGCGCCGGAACGAGGCTCTGCCCGCCGGCAAGCACCTTCGCCTCGGGGCCGTACTCGGCGAGCAACCTGACGGCCTCCTCGACCGAGTCGACACGCTCGTAATCGAAGGCCGGCGGCTTCACGACTCGGACAGCAGCTCCCACACACGCGAGGGCGTCAAGGGCAACTCGACGAGCTCTCGTCCCAGCGCGTCGGCCACGGCGTTCGCGATCGCGACCGGCACGCTCATCGTCGTCCCCTCGCCGAGACCCTTGGCTCCGAGCGGGGTGAACGGGGAGGGCGTCTCACGGTGCCCGAGCCGAAGGGGCGGGATGTCCGGAGCGGTCGGGCAGAGGTAGTCCATGAAGGTCCCCGTCAGCAGATTTCCGTCCTCGTCCCAGGCCGCTCGTTCGAACAACGCGGCGCCGACCCCGTGTGCGAAGCCGCCGCGCAGCTGCCCCTCCGCGAGCAGCGGGTTGAGCAGCCGCCCTGCATCGTGGACGGTGACGTAGTCGCGGACGCGCACCTCGCCGGTGTCACGCTCGACCTCGACGAGCGCGACGTCGCACACGAAGCCGTGGGCTGCAGAGGAGGCGACCTGGTCGTCCGCATCGGGGGGCGCAAGGTTGGGGGCGGCGAAGAACGCGGTCTCGTGGAGCCCGGGCTCCATCCCCGGCGGCAGCGCGTCGGGGTTCCAGTGCGCAACCCCGGCGATCCGCCTCAGCGAGAGCGAGCCGTCGCCGAGGTGCTCACGGATCGTCGCCACCTTGGTGGCCACCTTCTCGGCCGCGAGCGCGACCGCGCCTGCGCCCACCCCGGAGAAACGAGAGGAGTAGTTGCCCGAGGCCACCGTCCAGGCACTCGTCGACGTGTCGAGCTCGGTCACCACCTCGACCTCCTCGGGCCTGATGCCGAGCACGTCGGCGACGACCTGGGCGCAGACGGTTCTGTGCCCCTGCCCCTGTGGCGTCGTGCCGACCCTGACCGTGACGCCGCCGAGCGGGGACACGCTGACCGTCGCCCCTTCCGCGTTCCCCGACTTCGGGAGCTCGGTCGCCCGCTCCTCGGCAGTCTGCGCGAGCGTGACGTAGCCCATGTTCGAGATCGACGGCTCGACGATGCAGGCGACCCCGATGCCGACGAGCCGCCCGTCCGCACGGGCTGCCTGCTGTTGCCGGCGCTGCTCCTCGTAGCCCGCGAGCTCCAGCGCATCGTCAAGGCAGCCCTCGTAGTCGCCCGAGTCGTAGAGGCCGCCCGTCGGCGTGCGGTACGGAAAATCACAATCTCGGAGCAGGTTGCGACGCCGGAGCTCGACGGGGTCGAGCTCGAGGCGGCCTGCCGCCACGTCCATCGTCCGCTCCAGGGCGAGGTAGAGCTGCGGGCCGCCGAAGCCGCGGTTGAGCCCGGTAGGAACCCTGTTGGTGAGCACGACGCGGTTGTGCGCGGCGACGTTGCGCACGCGATAGGCGCCGGAGAGCGAGCCGTGCATCCGGTAGAGCGTGGCCGGCTCGGGTGCCCGCACGTAGGCGCCAACGTCCTCGCGCACGTCGTAGCGAATCCCGAGCAGCTCTCCGTCGACGGTGAAGCCGGCCTCGACGTCGGTGATGCGGCCCGTGGACGTCGAGCTGGCGCTGAGGTGCTCGAGCCGATCCTCGGTCCAGCGCACGGGGACGCCCAGCTTGCGCGACGCGAGTGCCATGAGCACCACATAGACGTAGACCGCGGCCTTGACCCCGAAGCTGCCCCCCGAGTCGGGCGGTGTGATCAGCCGCAGCTTCGAGCCCGGCAGCCCCAGCGCGGCGGCGGCGACCGAGTGGAGCGTGAACGGCCCCTGGAAGTTCGCCCACGCCGTCAGCGAGCCCTTCGACGCGTCCCAATCGGCGACGACGCCATAGGTCTCGACGGGGTTGCAGCTCCAGCGCGGGAAGGAGAAGCGCTCGCGGACGACGAGATCGGCCGCGGCGAGGGCGCCGTCG
>WNFV01004732.1_pt1 | contig 16730 bp, 17 predicted proteins | sample 5400101 | NCBI WGS metagenome assembly WNFV01 (sample SAMN13153361, study PRJNA577476) | soil metagenome | isolation source: 115 cm soil or saprolite under grassland replicate 1 | place: USA:California | collected 2016-06-15
GGCTGCCAGTCACTGCCAGCCGGCGGGGTTCGGGCCTGCAGCGCGCGAGAGCAAGTTCTTGCCCATTCGCGGGTCTACTCAACCGTGGGAAAGCAGCGGAAACAGCCATCGCCTGCCACCGAGGGGCGCTTGGTCGAATACAACGTCGCGCTGGTCGGTGAGGAACGAGAGCGGCGGGTCGCAGCCGCCAGCACCCCCGGCGCCATCGGCGACGAGCTCGACGTCGACGGCATCCGCTGCAAGGTGATCGCGCATCTGTGGCGGGTGGGCGAGCCGGAAACGCTGCTCTGCCGACGTCTCACGACCGCAGCCGAGGACGAGCCGGAGGTGCGCGAGCGTGGCTGGTGGTTGCCCCACTGGCATTGAAGCCGGGGTGCAGAGGTGGCCTGACTCCAAACGACCCGGCCTCGCACGACTAGCCGCTTTACAGGGTCGGACCCCTCGTCGCGCGAGGGCCGGGTCGTTCCGCAAAAGGTCGCACCTTGCGAGGATGTTGTCTATGGGCCGTTCGACCTCCCGGAGGGCCTAGCCGGCGCTAGGAATCCGTGATCAGGACGGGCGTGCCGATGCGGACGTGGTGGAAGAGCCACTCCGCATCCGAGATGTGCATGCGGATGCACCCATGGGAGGCCGAGTAGCCGATCGACGCGTCGTCCGGGGTGCCATGGATGCCGACGCCCGGCGCAGACAGGCCCATCCAGCGTGTACCGAGCGGATTGCCGGGACCGGGTGGAATCGGGTCGAGACCCTTCGCCCAGGGCGAGTCCGGGGGCAGCCACCAGGGGTTGAGCTGCATGTCGACGACTGAGAAGAGGCCTGTCGGGGTCGGATAGACGGCCTGGCCGGTGGCGACGCCGAACTTGCGGACCAGTCGCGCGCCCTCGTAGTAGCGGAGCTCGTTCGCTCCCCGGCGGATGACGACGACCGGGCCGAACTTCGCCACTGTGCGGGTCGGCTGGAGGACCCGGACCGCCAGGCGGATGCGGAGCTGACCCGCCGACTGCAGACCTCGCACGATGCGCTCCGTGGTGAGGCCGCGCACGACTTTGAGACCGACTTTCTCCTTCTTGAACTGCGGCCTGAAGCCTTTGAGGCCGATGAACTCGGCATCCGTGGCTGGATAGGAAACGCGGTTGTCAAGCCCACGCACGAAACGGCGCACCTCGCGGACGTCCACTTTCGGGACGAGTGGGACTGCAGCTGCGGGCTGCGCGCGCAAAGCCCGACCAACGCCCTCGGCAACGACGACACGAAGGCCGAAGCGGACAGGACGCAGCTTCCAGCGAGTGTCGCCGTAGACGAGCCGAACCGGCCGCGCGAAGGCGGGCCGCAAGGCCGCTTGCGCCTGCTCGTTGGACATGCCGCCGACCGGCACGCCGGCGAGCGTGACCCCCTGCGCGATGAGCACCGGCGGCGCCGCATCGCCGCGCAGGACCGGCGCCAGGGCGGCCACGACCAGGACGGACACGCTCAGGCGGCGGATCACGGCGGAATCGTACTCGCGGTAGCGGCTTTACCAAAGTCCTCAAAGCCAGCTCGGGTGGTGCGGATCACCGCAGCTTCCTCGGGCCCTATACAAAATCGGCCGTCTGACGTAGAAAACGGAGGGGCGATCGCCGCAGCGCCGCCCCTCCGAGGTCAGGATCTTAGGTCACGCGGGTGTTCAATTCGAGCGCGCTCTGCGGACGCCGCCAAGCGGCGTCCTGGGAGATACTTGGACGGACCCAAAGCACACGGAGGCCAAGAGATGGGAGCTAACGAACTGCACGAGACCGCACAGGCGATCGTCGCCGACGGCAGGGGCATCCTCGCCGCCGACGAGAGCGACAGGACGATCAAGAAGCGCTTCGACTCGATCGGGATCGAGTCCACGGAGGAAAACCGGCGCGCCTACCGCAACATGCTCTTCACGACAGAGGGCGCCGAGGAGTACATCAGCGGCGTCATCCTCTTCGACGAGACCATTCGCCAGAGCGCGCTCGACGGCACACCCTTCCCGAAGCTGCTCGAGTCGAAGGGAGTTATCCCCGGAATCAAGGTCGACAGCGGTGCGAAGCCGCTCGCGCTCGCCGAGGGCGAGACGATCACCGAGGGCCTGGATGGCCTGCGCGAAAGGTTGAACGAGTACCGGGGACTAGGAGCTCGCTTTGCCAAGTGGCGCGCGACGTATTCGATCGGCGACGGGATTCCAAGCGAGTACTGCATCTGGACGAACGCGCACGCTCTGGCGCGCTATGCCGCTCTGTGCGAGGAGGCTGGAATCGTCCCGATCGTCGAGCCCGAGGTCCTGATGGACGGCGACCACTCGATCAAGGACAGCTCGCGTGTGACCGGCCGCGTCCTGAACGCGGTGTACACGGAGCTCCACGACCAGCGCGTCGATCTGTACGGCACGCTGCTCAAGCCGAACATGGTGCTCTCCGGCTACGACGCCTCGAGCCGCGCGTCGGTCGACGAAGTGGCGGACGCAACACTCGACGTCTTCTACCGCCATGTGCCGGCGGCAGTGCCGGGGATCGTCTTCCTCTCCGGCGGACAGTCGGACGAGGACGCCACGGCGCACCTGAATGCAATCAACGCGCGCGGGCCGCACCCGTGGAAGATCTCTTTCTCCTACGGGCGTGCGCTGCAGGCACCGGCACTCAAGGCCTGGGCCGGCAAGGAAGAGAACGTCGAAGCCGGGCAACGCGCCTACTACCACCGCGCGAAGATGAACAGCGCGGCACAGACCGGCATGTACGCCCCGGAGATGGAAAAGGAAGCCGTTCCGGCTTAGTCCGCTCCGGACACCGCATTCCGAGCCACGGCCGGGGTCTGACCCCGGCCGTGGCTTTTAGGGACCTGCTACTTCAAGCGGACGACGAACCAACCGTCGACGTCGTTGCAGAGGACCTGCTCCGGCCCTTCGTGAACGTAGGTGTAGACGGGTAGCCCGTTGCGTGTCACCTGGAGCCGGCCGCTCGGCCGTCTGATCACGCCGAACGTGCCCTTGATCCCGGCGATCCGCTTCGGCACCGCGGTGCGGCTCTTGACGATCAGCGGCGGCCAGAGTCTGGCGCACGCACCCGTGCAGCGGATCTTTCCGCCGGCCCGCTTCTCGACATTCCAGTAATAGAGCGCCTGTTTCTTCGGCGTGGCGAGGATCGCCCCGAACTGGTCGTCCTTGTAGCGGATCACGGGAGCGCCGCCGGCCGCCATCGGAGCAGAGGCCACAACGAGCGCCGCGGCCGTGGCGACGAGCAAACTGAGGATTCTCATAGCCATTCAGTCAGCCTAGGCGGCCAGACGTTACGGCGGTCTTAAATCAGGGCACTACGCCAACGAGCTTCTCGACCTTGGCAAATGGATGTTGAGCCTCGATCCGGCGCACCGTGCCGCTGTGTGAGCGCATCACGATCGAGTCGGTGACCGCGCCCTGGGCCGTCGTCTGGACGCCCCGGAGAAGCGCTCCGCTCGTCACGCCGGTGGCGGCGACGAAGACTTCCGAGCCCGAGACGAGGTCGTCGGCGAGCAGCACCTTGTCCACGTCGAAGCCCGCGTCGACGAGCTGCTGCCGCTCCTCGTCGTTCCGAGGCCAAAGCTTTCCCTGTAAGGATCCACCGAGGCATTTGATTGCACAGGCCGAGATCACTCCCTCGGGCGTGCCCCCGATCCCCATCAGCAGATCCACGCCGCTGCCGCCGCGCGCCGCGGCGATCGAGCCGGCCACGTCACCGTCACGGATGAGATGCACCTTCGCGCCCGCCTCGCGCAGCTCCTGGATCAGATCTTCGTGCCGGTCGCGCTCGAGCACGACGACCGACACGTCGGTCGGCTCGCTGCCCTTCACCTCGGCCACCGCGCGAACGTTGTCGGTGGGCGAGGCATTGATGTCGATGGCGTCGACGGCGGCGGGGCCGCACGCGATCTTCTCCATGTAGAACGCGGCGCCCGGAAAGAACATCGTCCCTCGCTCGGCGAGCGCGATCACCGCGATCGCGTTCGGTTGCCCAAGCGCGGTGAGACGTGTGCCGTCGAGTGGATCGACCGCGACGTCGACCTGCGGCCCCTCCCCACTCCCGACCTTCTCGCCGTTGTAGAGCATCGGGGCCTCGTCCTTCTCCCCCTCGCCGATGACGACGACGCCGTCCATCATCACCGTGTCGAGGATCTTGCGCATCCCGTCGACGGCCGCCTGATCGGCGCTCTCCTTCTGTCCCCGGCCGATCCACGGCGCCGCTCCAAGGGCCGCCGCCTCGGTCACCCGGACGAGCTCGAGCGCGAGGTTCCGATCCGGGAGAATGCTGCTGAACACGGCCCGATCCTACAACGGTCCGGGCGTTTTCACGAAGCCACTCTTCGAGCGTGAGGTCACTTCCCTCGGCGACGCAGATGCTACGGCTTGCCCGCCGCTGGGCCGCTTTCCTCCTGCTGCTCGCCTCGCTCGTGCCGGTGATCGTCTACCGCTCCTGGATCGACGCCCAGACGTCTGCGTTCGTCGTGCTCGTGACGACGACCGACACGCCGGTGCTTCGATGGATTGCGACGGCTTCCACGGATTCCCCGCGCATCGAGGAGGTGCGTGTCGCCGGGCAGGAGGCGACGGTCGTTCGGCCGGGCGCCGGCAAGAGGTGGCCAGCGGTCGTGTTCGTCAACGGCGCCACCGAGGAGGGACACCTTCATCCAGAGGTGCAGCGCCTGGCGCGAGGGCTCGCGCGGGCTCGCTTTCTCGTCGTCGTGCCCGAGCTGCCGGGCCTCCGGCGCGGCGAGATCACCCTGCAGACGCTGTTCTCGCTTCTGGCGGTCGCTCAGGCCACGGCGAACCGACCCGACGCGGAACACAGCCGCGTCGGACTCGTCGGCGTGTCCGTCGGCTCGAGCCTCGCACTCGTCGCCGCAGAGCACGAGGCCCTGAATGGGCGTATCTCTGGAGTCGCCGGAATCGCGCCCTATGCCGACCTGAAGGAGGTCGCGCGGCTGGCGACGACCGGCCAGATACGCGCAGGAGACAGGCTGCAGCGATACGACCCAGACGACTTCGTCCTGCTCGCCGTTGCGCGCTCGCTCGCGGCCGGCCTCTCTCCTGGACGGGACCGCGAGCGACTCGTGGCGTTGCTTGCGACGGTCCCGAACGAGCGCGACGATCCGCTCAGGGGCATCCGTCTCCCGCAGGGCACCGGCCCTGGCGGGCGGGAACTCCTCGAGCTTCTCGTCAACCGTGACCCTCTCGCGTTCGAGCGGCTCTGGCGTCGACTGCCGCTGCGGGTTCGCAACGCCGCGCGGCGCCTGTCGCCGATCGCACACGCTGACCGGCTCACGATCCCTGTCGAGCTGGCGACGTCGCCCCGCGACGACTACTTCCCGATTACGGAGTCGCGCAGCCTTTCGCGCGCGTCGCCACACATTCGCGTCACCGTTACGGAAGCGCTGTCGCATGCCCTGCCTGAGCCGTCGTTTCACAGTCTCGGCGCCGCTTTACGGTTCGACGCCTTCGTCGTGCGTAGCCTGCGCACGCTGCGCGGCTAGCTACATCCGGGACGGGGCGTCAACTCCGATCAGATCGAGGCACCGCGCGATCACGTTCTGGGTCGCGCGACAGATCCCCAGGCGGAACGCCTCGCTCTCGGACCCAACGACGCGATGCTCGTGGTAGAAGCGGTGGAAGTCGTCGGCGACCCGGATGGCGTAGATCGGGATCGCGTGCGGGGCGCGCCGCTCAGCCGCCTCCGCGGCGATCTGCGGGAAGTCCGTCAGCCGCTTGATCAACTCCCGCTCCTCGCGCTCGGGCTCGGACGGAGCCTCCCCCACGAGGTCGGCGTCGCCCGCGTTACGGAGGATTCCCGCGATTCGCGCATGCGCGTACTGGACGTAGTAGACCGGATTCTTCTGCGTCCGCTCCGCGGCCAGATCCACGTCGATGTCGATCGTCTGATCGTGACCGCGAGAGACGAGGTACCAGCGCGCAGCGTCGACCCCGATCTTCTCCACGAGCTCGCGGAGGAAGACGACGTCGCCGCGCCGCTTCGAGATCTTCTTCGTCTGTCCGCCCTCGACGATATGGACGAGCTGGTAGATGAGTGCCTCGATCCGCTCCGGGTCGTAACCGAGCATCGCGGCAGCCGCCTTGAGGCGCGCCACGTAGCCGTGGTGATCCGCCCCGAGGACGTAGATGGCGCGATCGAAACCACGCTCCAACTTGTCGCGCACGTAGGCGACGTCGGCGGCGAAATAGAGGTACGACCCGTCCTCAGAGCGAACGAGCGGGCGATCCTTGTCGTCACCGTACGCGCTCGTCCGCGCCCAGACCGTTCCCTCCGACTCGTACGTGTCGAGCTTGGGCAGGACGGCGGCCACCTCCTGCTCGATTTCGGTCTGTCGGCGCCAGGTGTCGATCGGGATGCGGAACTCTGCCACCTCGCGACGGATCACTTCGAGCATGTACTGGACCGGATCGTCGTCGCGCTGCGCGAGCTCGTTGATGTATTCGCCCTGATAACCACCCTCTGGCGGTTCTGCCCCCCGTCGGCGGGCCTCCACGGAGGCGCGGAAGAGCTCGACCTGACGCCCGGCTTCGTTGAAGTAGTACTCGCGCTCGACCTCGTGGCCTGCGTAGTCGAGCAAGCGTGCCACCGAGTCGCCATAGGCGCCGTTACGGGCCGAGCCGACCGTCAGCGGCCCCGCGGGATTCGCGGAGACGAGCTCGACCTGAATCTTCTGCGGCTTGTCGGGATGTCCCGCGCCGTAGTCGGGCCCAATCTCCGCAAGCGCCTCCCCGAGCCAGGCTGAAGTGACCCAGAGATTGAGGAAGCCCGGGCCTGCGACTTCCGCCCGTTCAACTTCCTCGAGCTCGGTCACACGTTCGGCGAGCTCCGCCGCAAGCTCGCGAGGCTGGCGCTTGTGCTGCGGAGCGGTCCGAAGCGCGACGTTCGTGGCGAAGTCGCCGTGCGCAGGGTCGTTCGGCCGCTCGAGCTCGACGGACGTTCCGGCGACATCCGACAGCCGCGCCGCCAGGCGCTGCACCGCGTTAACCGGCAAGAGCGAAGAGGGCCTCGAGGCCACGGAGCTCTTCCTCGGTGCCGGCCGCAATGAGCACGTCGCCGACCTCGAGTCTCGCTTCCGGCGTCGGCGTCGTGTCGAAAGTACCGTCGCGCTTGCGGAGGGCGACGATCAGCGCCCCGGTCTGTTTGCGCACGTCGAGGTCCCGGATCGACTTTCCGCCGTGGCCGCTGGCCGCGGTGACCTCGATCTCCTCGAAGCGAAGATCCGTTCCCGCCGCGCTCGTGACCACGTCGACGAACGCACTCACCTGCGGCCGGAGCATCAGGCCGGCCATCACGCGGCCGGCTGCCTGGTAGGGCTGGACGATGCGGTCCGCACCGGCCAGGCGAAGCTTCTTCGACGCGTCCTCGCTCGAGGCGCGCGCGACAATGAGCAGATCCGGATTCGCCGTGCGCGCCGACAGCGTGATGTAGAGGTTGTCGGCGTCGCTGTCTGAGGCGGCAACGAGCCCACGCGCCCGCTCGAGCCCGGCGCTCTGCAGGTCCTCGTCGTTGGTGCCGTTCCCTTCGATGAACAGGACGTCCTCTTCTTCCGCCGCCGCCTTCGCCACCGGGCTGAAGTCGAGGACGACGAACTGCGCGCCCTCGTGGCGAAACTCCTCCGCGACTCGCCGGCCCACGCGGCCGAAGCCGCAGATGATGTAGTGGTCACGCAACGCCTCGATCGCCCTTCGCCTCCTCCGCTCCACCCAGAGCCCGCCGATGACCCCTCGCGCGATCGCCTCGACGACGAGGGAGCCGATGTAGGCAAAGATACTGATCCCCGCGAGCACCTGGAAAATGGTGAGGATCCGCGCCGAGTCGTTCGTGGGTGTGGTGTCGAGACCGGTGAGCGAGCTGGAGACGACCGCCCGGTAGAAGGACTGCAGCCAAGTCTCGTCGAGCGACCAGCGGAACCCGATCGTTCCGGCTCCCAGCACGGCCGCCATCGCGCCGAGCGCGTAGCCGAAGCGGCGGAAGCTGAAGGCGTGCTCCACCCCAGTAGTATCGTGGGGTCGTGGACGACGAGGCCCAGGAGCGCCAGCTCAACATCCACCTCGACCCGGAACAGATGGCCGGGGTCTACGCGAACTTCGCCAACGTCACCTTCTCTGCGTACGAGTTCACGATCACGTTCGCCCGTGTCGACCACGAGATGGAGGAAGGCGACATCCCGGGCGTCGTCGTTTCACGCGTGAACATGTCGCACCAGTTCTTCCAGGAGCTGCTCGCGGCGATGCAGGACTCTTACTCGAAGTGGTCGACGCAGGAAGGGATCCGGAACCTGCCGGAAATTCCGCCTAGGGATTCCTAGCCCTCCAGGCCGCGGCCTGCTCGATGCGCTCGAGCGCGCTCGGGTGATCGTCGAGCAGCACGTGCGCCCACCACGGCGGCGAAGGATCCTGGAGGCTCGTGTGGGCGAACTGCCGGAAGAGCCCGCGGGCCGCGCCGGGATCCCGCGTCGCAGTCAGCGCGACCCAGTCAGCCTCCGCCTCGTAGCGACGAATGATCGCGTTGCGGAGCGGCAGCGACGCCAGCTGCACGGCCACGATCGCGAGCAGCGCGAGCGGCACGGTGCCCGGGTTACGAAGACCGCCGCGCAGCTCGGTCAGAAACGCCGCCGCCCCAAGGATGGGAACGATGAACAGCGTGAACCATCCGATCGACTTGAGGATGTGATTCCGGGCGAGGTGGGCGAGCTCATGCGCCGCCACGAAGCGGACTTCGCGGTCATTGAAGCGGCCGTCCAGCAGCGTGTCCCAGAAGATGACGCGCTCACTCGGCCCGATCCCGGCCGAGTACGCATTTGCAGCAGTCGTCCGATCACTGACGGTCTCCTCGCGGACCGGCGGATCTCCGGCACCCTCCCGGCGTTCGAGCTCCCGGATCTGCGCGACGAGCTCTGGATCGCGTAGCGGGTGCGTGTCGATGCTAAGGACGTACGGAAACGAAAGTTGCAGCGCCGCGAAGAGCGTGACGAGCAGGGGCGTCGCCGCGAGCCACCACCAGGCGCCGACCTTTTTCGCCAGCAGGAGCAGTCCCGCGAGTACGACGAAGCCGACCAGGATCGTCACCAGGAGGCCTCCCCACGCCATTGCGAGCGCAGACCCGTAGCTCTCCGTCGAGATTCCGTGCCGGCGCTGCCACCACTCGGTCGCGAGCGCGAACGGAAGCGATACCGCCCAGACGACGGTCAGCGTGACCGCGCCGAGGATGATCCCGGCGTTAACGGGCCCAAGCCGAAGCGATCGCGCAACGCGCGGACCGCGGCGCACCATCCAGGCGAGAGCAGCCAGCGCCGCGACGGTCCCGAGGATCCAGCTGAGGTTGAAGAATCGCTCGTAGCGCTCCGCCTGATGGACGAGGCCGGCGCCGAAGATCGACCTCTCGTTCAGTGACGGGAGCCGAAGATCGTCCGGAACCCTCGTCTGCCACAGAAGCGCCCCCGCAAGCGCCCAGACGACGCCGCCGACGGCTAAGGTCGCGACTCTCAGAATGCGGGTCGCAGTCATCTCAGACGTTCACGCTAACTACCATGCACTCGAGGCGGTCCTCGAACAGATCGACGCGGAGCGCGTCGATGCCATCTGGTGCCTCGGCGACGTCGTTGGGTACGGGCCCCTGCCGAACGAGTGTTGCGACGCAGTCAGGAAGCGCGCCGACCCCTGCCTCGTCGGGAACCACGATCTCGTCGCCCTCGGCCGGCTCAACGTCAGCGACTTCAACGACGAAGCGGCCGAAGCGGCGGTCTGGACCTCCAAGGTCCTCACCGAGGACTCGCGCAGCTTTCTCGAGGGCCTGCACCCCGCCGGGGAGGCCGAAGGAGTCGACCTCTTCCACGCGAGCGCGCGGGATCCCGTCTGGGAGTACGTGCTGACCGAGGAGGCGGCGCGCGCGACGCTGGAGCTGTCCGCGGCACCGCTCGTCCTCGTCGGACACAGCCACGTCGCACTCGCGATCACCCTGAACGGCGGTCGCGTCCAGGGCGGCGTTGCCGCCGGGGGCGCGCAGGTCGAGCTCGAAGGCCGGTGGCTCCTCAATCCGGGCTCCGTCGGCCAGCCGCGTGACGGCGACCCACGGGCGGCCTGGCTGCTCCTCGATCTCGACCGGATGTTTGCTGTGTTCCGTCGGGTCCCATATTCGATTGAACAAACGCAGGGCGAGATGCGCGAGCGGGGTCTGCCGGCGACGCTCGCGGCTCGACTCGGGAGAGGCGAATGACAAGGAAGACGTACCTGGGCACGGCTCTCGCGACCGCGCTCTGCCTCGCCGGCTGTGGCAGTGGCGCCGAACGACAGGCCACCCCCCAGCCAAGACTTCACCGCCAACTCGCCACGGCCCTCGCCGAGCGGAGCGCGGACGTCGCGCAGGCGCTCGACGCCGGCAATAGCTGCGAGGCGCTGCGGCTCGCGCGGGACCTCCAGCTGCAGACGATTGCCGCGATCAACGCCGGCCGCGTCCCGGCACTCTTGCAGGAGCCGCTCCAGGACCGGGTCAACGATCTCGCCGGGCGCATCCAGTGCGTACCGCCGCCGCCCGCCGATGAGCACGGAAAGGGCAAAGGGAAGAAGAGGCACGGTAAAGGACACGATTGATCTCGACGTTTGCAGAAGGCCGGTACCGCGTCGAACGTACTCTCGGCTCTGGCGGCATGGCAGTCGTCTTCCTCGCTCAGGACGAGGAGCTGCGCCGGCCCGTCGCCGTCAAGGTGCTGGCAGACAACCTCGCCGGTGACGACACGCTGCGGAGGCGTTTCCTGCAGGAGGCGCGTCTCGCCGGCCGGCTTTCCCATCCCAATGTCGTGCAGGTCTACGACGCCGGCGAGAACGAAGGACAGCCGTACATCGTGATGGAGTACGTCTCCGGCGGTACGCTCGCGGAGTGCGGAAAACTGGGCGCTGCAGAAGCGCTCGGTCTTATCTTGCAGGCGTGCGCCGGGCTGCAGCATGCCCATGACGCGGGTCTCGTCCACCGCGACGTGAAACCGGGAAACCTGCTGCTGCGCAACGATGGTGTTCTGAAGATCGCCGACTTCGGAATCGCTCGCGCCGCCGAGACGACCCGCTACACGCAGCTCGGCACCGTACTCGGCACCGCCGCCTACCTCGCGCCCGAACAGGCTGCGGGCGAGGAGGTCACTGCGGCCGCGGACATCTACTCGCTCGGTGCCGTGCTCTACGAGCTGTTGACCGGACGGCCTCCGTACGAGTTCGACTCCCTGGCCGACCTGGCGGCGAAGCAGTCCGCCGGGGCGATCGCGCCGGTCCGCGACCTCGAGCCTTCAGTGCCGGAACCTGTGGAAGCGGCCGTCATGCACAGCCTTGCGCGCGAACCGCAATTCAGGCCTGGCTCCGCAGCCGACTTCGCGCACGGGCTCGGCGCCGCCACGGAGGTCCCGACGGAGAAGCCGATGGCGACCGCGATCACCGAGGCGCTGCGCCCGCGCACCTATCTGAGGCGTCCCGGCTCGGGAGCTTGGATCTGGATTGCCGGTGCCGCCGTGCTGGCGGTCGTTGCCGTCATCCTCGGAGTGCTCAGGATCGGCGGCGGCGGCAGCCCCGGCTCGGAGCCGCCGAGGACGGTTCGCATCGCACCGCCGGCCCGCGGCGCAACGCCTGCCGCCGAGGCTCGAAACCTCAGTGCCTGGCTACGGCTCCACTCTGGCTAAGAAACCGCCCGCTCGGCGGCGGCGGCAGGCTTCTCCTCCGCGCCGAACGTGATGCCCTCGCGAGCGAGCGAGAGCTGGACGTCTTCGCGTGCCTTGTAGATCCGCCACTTGACCGTGGCAAGCGTGATTTCCAGCGAGTCGGCGATCTCGGTATAGGAGAGGCCGACGACGTCACGGAGCAACAGCGCCATCTTCAGGTCGACGTTCAGCACTTCCACCGCGCGCCAGACCGCGTCGATCGTCTCCATCCGCTCCATCGGCGCGTCGACGACCTCGAGCGGAGGCACATCCTCGAGGGCGAGGACCGCGCGCGGCCGCCGCTCCGACGCGCGCAGCTCGTCGAGCACGCGGTTCTTGGTCACCTGGAAGAGCCAGGTCGTGAACTTGGAGCGAAGGGAGAACTTCGGCAGACCCTGATAGACGCGCAGGAAGACTTCCTGGGTCAGGTCCTCGGCGAGGGAGCGTTCGCCGACAAGGCGCAAGACGTAGTTGAAGACGGGTACCTGGTAAGCCCGGACGATGAGCGAAAACGCCCGTTCATCGCCTTTCTGAGCCTTGCGCAGGACGCCAAAATCAGGTTGCTGAAGCGCCAAGGTGCCGGAGTATAGCCCGGATTACATCCGGGTCGTTAGTGGTTTGCCAGTCATCTGTAAAGGTTGTTTGAGGCCCATAAATCCCAGCACAGTGGGCACTAAATCTGCGAGCTCTCCGGTGTCCGCAAGGGTCACCTCGTGGGAGGTGACGATCAGAGGCACCGGGTTCGTTGTGTGCGCGGTATGCGGACTTTCACCGTCCTCCTCGAGCATCTGCTCTGCGTTTCCGTGGTCGGCCGTGACAAGTGAAACGCCGCCCTGCCGCTCCACTGCCTGAATGACCTCACCCAGGCAGCGATCCACCGTCTCTACCGCGTTCACCGCGGCCGGGATGAATCCCGTGTGCCCCACCATGTCGGGATTGGCGAAGTTCACGACCGCGAAGCCGTAGCCGTCGCCCTCGAGCTCGCCGACGAACCGGCTCGTCACCTCAGCGGCCGACATCTCCGGCTTGTGGTCATAGCTCGGAACGTCGCGCGGCGACGGGACGAGGACGCGGGTCTCCCCCGCCCACTCCGACTCCCGGCCGCCGTTGAAGAAGTAGGTGACGTGCGCGTACTTCTCCGTCTCGGCAACGTGCAACTGCCGGATCCCGTGCTCGGACAGCACCTCGGCCAGCGTCTCCCGTACTTCCTGCTCGGGGAAGACGACCGGCCCTTCGAGGTCCGCCCGATACCTCGTCATCGTGGTGATCTCGGCACCGGCCTCGATCAACTTCAGGGTGAGTTGACGCGCTCGGTCGGGACGAAAGTTGAAGAAGATGGCGCTGTCGCGAGCGGGATCGAGCCGCGGTCGGCCCTCGACAACGATGGGTTCGATGAATTCATCCGTGATTCCTCGCTCGTAACTACGGCGGACGGCCTCGATCGGATCGGAGGCCAGTTCACCCTTGCCGTCGACGATCGCGGCGTATGCACGCTCGATCCGCTCCCAGTGCTGGTCTCGGTCCATCGCGTAGTACCGGCCACAGACCGTCGCGATTCGATCGATCGGTAGCTCCGCGAGATCTTCCGCCGCCGAGTGGGGCGAGACGTCGCGGCCGTCCGTGAAGGCGTGGATCCAGGTCTTCTCCGGCGCGAATTGCAGGAGCGCATGCACGTGGTCGATGTGCGAATGGACGCCGCCGTGGGAGACAAGCCCGAGCAGGTGGACGCGCTCGCCACGCTCGAAGGCGCCTTTCAGTGCAGGGTTCTCGAAGAAGGAGCCGTCCTCGATTGCCTTGTTGACGCGCATGAGGTCCTGGAAGAGGACGCGGCCGGATCCGATCGTGAGGTGGCCGACTTCCGAGTTCCCCATCTGGCCGGGCGGTAGTCCTACAGCCTCCCCCGAGGCTTCGATGGTGGTGTGCGGACACGTGCGCCAGAGCCGGTCGAAATTCGGCGTGTCGGCGAGCTCGACGGCGTTGCCGGGACCGGGCGGAGCGCAGCCCCAGCCGTCCAGGATGACCAGCGCTACGAAGGGATAGCGAGGCGGCAAATCGTTGTGAAGGAGTCGAGGTCGAGCGACGCGCCGCCGACGAGCGCGCCGTCCACGTCCGGTTGGTCGAGTAGCTCTTCGGCGTTGTCGGGCTTCACCGAGCCGCCGTACAGGACCGGAACGTCCAGGAGCGTCTTCACGAAGGCGTGCGCTTCCTGGGCGATCTCAGGCGTCGCGGTGTTGCCCGTGCCGATCGCCCAGACCGGCTCGTAGGCGACGACGAGGTTGTCATCGGCTTCGAGCGCCGATAGCTGACGCCGCAGCACGTCCTGGGTCTGCCCGCTCTCGCGCTGTTCCTCGGTCTCACCGACACAGGCGATGACGAACAGCCCCGCGTCGAGCGCAGCCTTCGCGCGTTTGGCGACGTTCTCGTCCGTCTCGCCAAAATGCTGCCGCCGCTCGGAGTGGCCGACGATCGCCCCGTAGACCCCGAGCTCCCACAGCATCGACGTGGAGATCTCACCGGTGTACGCACCTTCCTTCTCCCAGTGCACGTTCTGCGCGGCGACCGCGATCTCCGTGCCGGCGAGGAGCTGGACCGCGACAGCGAGCGAGACGAACGGCGGGCAGACGACGACGTCGACCTGATCGAGCTCGGCCTCGCGCAGCCCGAGGCAGAACTCCGCCGTCTGGGCGGGGCCCTTGTACATCTTCCAGTTGCCCGCGATTAGCACTCGGGGATCGCCGCCACGCCGGGTAGTTCCTTCCCCTCGAGGAACTCGAGGGCCGCGCCGCCTCCGGTGGAGAGCCACGAAACCTTGTCGTCCAGCCCGAGTTCCCTCAATGCACGCCCCGAGTCCGCGCCGCCGACGACCGAGTGTCCGTCGGAGGCGACGACCGCCTCGGCGACGGCTTTCGTCCCCGCCGCGAACCGGGCCCACTCGAAGACGCCCATCGGCCCGTTCCAGAAGATCGTGCGCGCCTTGGAGATATGGTCGGCGAACAACTCGCGCGTCTCCGGGCCGATGTCGAGGCCGAGCCAGCCGTCCGGCAGGGCGTCGTACGGAGCGATCTTCGTCTCCGCGTTCTCGGCGAACTCGCTAGCAGCGACGACGTCGGTCGGCAGGACGACGTCGAACTGGAGCGGATTCTGCTCGCGGATCTGCTCTGCCATCTTTCCGCCGACCAGCACCGTGTCGGCCTTTCCGCCGAGGTTCTGCAAAACGCCGAGCTTGTCCTCCACCTTTGCCCCGCCGGAGATGAGCACGAACGGCCACTCCACGTCACCCAGCAGCTTGCCGAGCTCGGTCAGCTCGCGCTCGAGCAGAAGGCCGGCATACGCCGGGAGAAGATGCGCAACCGCCTCGGTCGACGCGTGGGCACGGTGCGCGGAACCGAAGGCATCGTTGACGTAGAGGTTGCGATCGCCGGCGAGTTTGCGCGCGAAGCTCTCGTCGTTCTTCGTCTCCCCCGGGTTGAAGCGGGTGTTCTCGAGCACGCGGATCCGCTCGTCCGGCACCAGCTCACGCAGCCGTTTCTCGACGGGTCGCATCGAGAACGCCGGGTCCTGCCCTTTCGGACGCCCGAGGTGGGAACAGACCGTCACCTCCCGGGCCTCGCGTTCGAGCAGAAGCCGCAACGTTGGCAGCGACGCGCGGATGCGGGTGTCGTCGGCGACGCCTCCGTTCTCGAGCGGGACATTCAGATCAGCGCGCACGAGCACCCGCTTGCCCGCGACGTCGGCGTCGCGGACCGAGCGCGGCCTTCTCATTCCTACGAAGAGACCGCGGCCGGGATGTCCGCCGCGACCTTCGCGACGACGTCGACGAGCCGGCAGCTATAGCCCCACTCGTTGTCGTACCAGCCGAAGACCTTGACCATGTTGCCGTTCGCCATCGTCAGTTCACTGTCGACGATGCAGGAGTACTGGGAATGGACGATGTCCGTGGACACGAGCGGATCGTCTGCATAACGCAGGATCCCCTCGAGGGAACCTCCGTCCGCGGCGGCGCGATAAGCCGCGTTCACATCGTCGACGGTCACCTCGCGGCCGACCCGCACGACGAGATCGGTGATCGATCCGGTCGGCACAGGGGCGCGAACGGAGATCCCGTCCACTTTTCCTTTCAGATCCGGGAGCACGAGACCGATTGCACGCGCTGCCCCGGTCGAGGTCGGAATCAGGTTGATTGCGGCTGCGCGGGCGCGCCGGAGGTCCTTGTGCGGCAGGTCGAGGATCTGCTGGTCGTTCGTGTACGCGTGAATCGTCGTCATGAAGCCTTGCTCGACCGTGAAGGCGTCGTGAAGAACCTTGGCGAGCGGCGCGACACAGTTCGTCGTGCACGAGGCGTTGGACAGGATGTGGTGTTGCTCGGGGTCGTAGGTGTCGTCATTGACACCGAGCACGATCGTGACGTCCGGGTCGGTGGCGGGCGCGGAAATGATCACCTTCCTCGCACCTGCGTCGATGTGCTTCTGGGCACCCTCGCGGTCGGCGAAGAAGCCGGTCGATTCGATCACGAGCTCGACCCCGAGATCGGCCCACGGCAGCCCTGCCGGATCCTTTTCCGACAACACCTGCAACTCGACGTCGCCGGCCCTGATCACACCGTCACCGACCTCGACGTCCTCGTCGAGCTGGCCGAGGACGGAGTCGTACTTGAGCAGGTGCCCCATCGTCTTCGCGTCCCCGAGGTCGTTGATGGCGACGATCTCGAAGTCGCCACCGCGTTCCAGGTGCGCACGGAAGAAGTTGCGCCCGATCCGCCCGAATCCGTTGATGCCCACTCGTGTCTTAGCCATAGCGCGAGTCTAAATGACCCAACTTCCGCAACGCGCATGCCGCGGTGCGGCGGGCCGCTTTACACCGTGCCGCCCGCAATACCTCCGAGGTGCGCAGCGGCGGGCCGCTAAGGCATCGCTTGCGATGCCGACCGTAGGAGGCCGGGCGGCTTTGCCGGCCGGCCGTTACACCCTCCGGCCCGCCACGAAGCGGCGGGCCGCTAAGGCATCGCTTGCGATGCCGACCGTAGGAGG
>WNFV01004737.1_pt1 | contig 16714 bp, 14 predicted proteins | sample 5400101 | NCBI WGS metagenome assembly WNFV01 (sample SAMN13153361, study PRJNA577476) | soil metagenome | isolation source: 115 cm soil or saprolite under grassland replicate 1 | place: USA:California | collected 2016-06-15
TCTCACCGGACCAGATGTTCGCCCGGGTGACCAGCTCGGGCCGGGTCGCGTGCGCGGTGAGTCCGAGGGGGCGGGTGTGCGGGACCGCCATCGGGATGCCGTGCACGCCGACGGTCAGGGTCACGTTGAAGCGGTCGACGATCTGGCGCACCGCGCGGGCGAACCGCTCCCAGTGCGCGTCCGGCTCCGCGCCCTCCAGCAGCAGGAACTCCACGCCGGCGTCGTCGGTGAGCAGGTGCAGCGACAGGTGCGGCGGCGTGTAGTCGACGAACCGGTCCTCCGCGAACGTGACCTCCGGCCGGCGGGCGCGGTAATCGTGCAGCAGGTCGACGTCGAACCGCGCCACCAGCCGGTTGTCCAGCGCCTCTAGAAGGTGCTCAGCGGTGGTCCGTCCGGCCTGGCCGGCATCCATGAAACCGTCGAGCGCGTGCACCAGCACGCGCGGCGGTGCCGACGGCCCGCTCGCCGCGGACTCGTCGACGATCTCGTAGAGGTCGTCCGGTCGCAGCATCGTCGCTCCCCTTCCGCCGGATCCGCTGTCGCGTCACCTTCCATCCTGCCTCCTGAAGGCCAACGCCGCCGCCCGGGATCGCATTCCGGCACCTTCCTGCGAGCTGCCCGACATCTCGGGCAGCTCGTGGCGGCGCGGTCTCGCGGTGAGGTCACCGACCGTTAGGACAGCCTGGCCAATGCTGAGAAACCCGTGACGCGCGGTTAGATTGGCGCATCATGAGCACGTACCGCACCCTACTCACCGACCAGGTCCGCAACGAGTTCACCGCCGCGCAGCAGTACCTCGCGGTCGCCGTCTGGTTCGACGGCCAGGACCTGCCGCAACTCGCCGCGCACTTCTACCGGCAGTCGCTGGAGGAGCGCAACCACGCGATGATGATGGTGAAGTACCTGCTCGACAACGACCTGCCGGTCGAGATCCCCGGTGTCGGTGAGGTGCGCAACGAGTTCGGCGCGGTGCTGGAGCCGATCGAGTTCGCGCTACAGCAGGAGATCACCGTCACGCAGCAGATCGAGACGCTGGCGAAGAGCGCGCGGGCCGAGGGCGACTACATCGGCGAGCAGTTCATGCAGTGGTTCCTCAAGGAGCAGGTCGAGGAGGTCTCCTCGATGAAGACCCTGCTGAACGTCGCCCGGCGGGCCGGGGACAACCTGTTCCACCTCGAGGACTATCTGGCCCGCGAGACCGTGGGCGAGGCCGGCGCCGACCCGACCGCTCCCCCGGCCGCCGGCGGCGCCGTCTGACGGCTCACCAGGATCCGCCCCCACCTCCGCCGCCACCGCCACCCGACGAGCCACCGCCGAAGCCGGACGAGCTGCCGCCACCGCCGCCACTGGACGAAGGCGGCGGCTCGAACGTGCTCGCGACGGTGTCGCTGACGGAGCCGGCCGACCACCCGGACGTGTAGTACGGCGGGCCGTAGTACCAGACCGGGTCCGCCGGGATCCGCCCGGCCGCGACCAGCTGCGCGCACACCTTCTGCCAGCGGTCCGCGAGGTCGAACACGATCGCCCACGGCAGGTACCGGCTGAAGATGTCCTCACCCTCCTCGAACTTGAGCTGATCCGCCTCGGCGGTCGCGAGGTAAGTCCGGAAGCCCAGCGTCTGGTCGGTCAGCGCCCGGCCGAGCGCGCTGCGCCGGCCCCTCCCGCGGGCCTTCACCGCAAGGGCCAGCGAGCCGATCACGACCAGCGCAGTCGCACCCAGCACGATCGTGCGGCCGTTCACCGTGGAGAACGTCTCCCGTCCCCAGAAGTGCCAGGCGAGGCCGAGCAGCACCAGTGCCGCCACGGCGACGCCGGCGGCGCCCGTTCCGTAGCTCCGGCTGGGCATCCGGGCGTAGTACCCGGCGTCGTTCACCCGGCGGCGGACCGCGTCGATCATCGCGTCGTGCGCCGCGCGCATGCCGGACTCACCTTGCTTCGGCTTCTTCAAGGTGATCGACTCGCCGGGCCGCAGGCTCGGGTACAGCGCCGACATCAACGCCTGCTCGTGCGGCGCGGTCGCCACGGCGCCGTTCACCAGCACGGCCCGCTGCTCGTCGCCGGTGTTCTCGATCCGTACGCCGCCGCGCACCGCGAGGTCGATCAGGGTCGCGGCGGTCTCGTGGGTGTTCGCGACCGCGTCGATCAACAGGCCGGCCTCCGCCACGGCGAGCCGCGGCGGTGCGAACGCGACCGGCACCTGCTCGTCCCGCAACGAGTTCTTGCTCACGGCAACGTTCGTGCCGGTGGGCGGCAGCGATCCGGGCGGCAGGCCGGCGTACCGCTCGTCCTCGGTGCTGCGCCGCACCGCGACGGCACCGGCCGCGGGCACGCCCACCGCGAACACGCCGGCGCCGGCGAGCAGCGGAACGCTCAGCTCGTTGCGCTCCATGAAGTCCGGCGGGTCCACCACGATCGGGGTGTCGTCGCTGACCGCGCCCGCCGCGATCCCGGCCACGATCGTCAACTGCTCACCGGGTGACAGCGTCGGCTGGGCGAACATGCCCTTCTTGCCGGCGACCTGAGCGGAGTCGCAGCTGGTCGTCGCACCCTGCATGCCGGCGTAGCAGGCGGTCCGCCGGACTCCCTGCGGGACCGTGACGTCCACCGTCACGTTGTTCAGGGTGGCGGTCCAGCCGGCGCCGGTGGCGTCCCAGTACAGCTCGCTGTGGTCGTCGAAGTGCCGCAGGGCGCCGCGGACGTCGTACATGATCACGTATGTCGCGGTCGCGGCGTCGACCGTCTCGTCGGCGGAGCCGATCTTGATCCGGAGCTGCTGGTCGCGGCTGCCGTGGGACTTCGTGGTCTTCTCGGTGAAGCCCGCGTTGGCGCCGCTCGGGCTGGACACGCGCACGTTCGACACGTCGTACCGCTGGTCCTTGGAGCGGTCGTCGGCGTACGGCTCGCGGGTGATCAGATCGCGGTAGATGCCGTGCCGGCCCGACGAGTCGCCGAAGCGGTACACGATCTCCTCGCGGACCTTCAGGACCCCGTCCGGCGTCACGGTGTAGCCGATCTTCATCGAGTCGACCCGGTCGGTCGCGGAGGTCGCGTCCGCCGCGGCGACGGACGCGGACAGTCCGGCCACCAGCCACCCCGCGACCAGGGTCAGGAGCATCCCCGCCAGTGCTCTGCGCATGACCGGACGATACCGGCGCGGCGGGGCCTACCAGGAGCCGCCGCCACCGCCGCCGCCACCGCCACCGGACGAGCCGCCACCGTCGAAGCCGGACGAGCTGCCGCCACCGCTGCTGGACGGGGTCGGGGGCGGGTCGAAGGTGCGGGACACCGTGTCGCTGACCGAGCCGGCGGACCAGCCCGAGCCGTAGTACGACGGCCCGCTGTACCAGCCCGGCTCGGCCGGGATCCGCCCCGCGGCGACCAGCCTCTCGCACACCTTCTGCCACCGGTCGGCCAGATCGAACACGATCGCCCACGGCAGGTAGCGACTGAAGATATCCTCACCCTCCTCGAACCTCAGCTGATCCGCCTCCGCGGTCGCCAGGTAGGTCCGGAAGCCCAGCGTCTGGTCGGTCAACGCCCGTCCCAACGCGGTACGACGACCGCGCGACCGCATCCAGACGAGCAGGGCCAAGGTGCCGGCCGTGACCACCAGCGGCAGACCGATCACGACCACCTTCCCGCCACCGGCGCCGGCACCGGCCGTGGCGGCGACGAGGGCCATCAGCATGCCGCCGCCGATCCACAGGCCGACCATCGCGCCGCAGGCGCAGCCGAAGCCCTGCATCGGGATGCCGCCGGAGCGCATCCGGTTCGGCATCCGGTTGTAGTAGCCGGCCAGGGTGACCTGCTGGCGGACCGCGGCGATCATCGCGTCGTGCGCTTTGCGCATAGAGGTGTCGCCGGTCGGCCGGCGCTTGAGCTCGATCGCCTGACCGGGCTGCAGGTTGGGGTAGAGGTGGCTCAGCAGCGCCTGCTCGTGCGGCGCGGTCGCCACCGCCGGGTCGACCAGCACGGCGTGCTGCATCGTGCCGTCGTTGTCGATCCGGAGGCCGCCACGGACGGCGAGGTCTATCAGCGTGGCCGCGGTCTCCCGGGTATTGGCGACAGCGTCGATCAGCAGCCCCGCCTCGGCGACCGGGATCCGCGGCGGCGCGAAGGCGACCGGGATCTGCTCGTCGTCCAGGGTGTTCTTGCCGACGGCAACGTTCGTGCCGGTCGGCGGCAGCGATCCCGGCGGGAGGCCGGCGAAGCGGTCGTCCCTCGTCGTGCGACGCGCCAGCGCGACACCGGCGACCGGCGCGCCGAGCGTCACCAGGCCGGCGCCGCCGAGCATCGGAAAGGTGACGTCGTTGCGCTCCATCCAGCTGGGCGGGTTGACCACGATCGGCGTGTCGTCGGCCACCACACCCGGCTTGATCCCCGCCACGACCGTCAGCTCGCTACCTGCCGGCAACGCACCCTCGCCGAAGACACCCTTGCCATCGGCAACATTCGCTGACCGGCAGCTGGTGGTCGCGCCGGGCCGGCCGGCGAAGCAAGCGGCCTTCTGCACGTCCTGCGGCACGGTCACCTCGACGGAAACGTTGTTCAGCGTCGCCTCCCAGGCGTTCCCGGTGGCGTCCCAGTACAGCTCGCTGTGGTCGTCGAAGTGCCGCAGCGCGCCACGGACGTCGTACGAGATCACGTAGCTTGCGGTGGGGTTGGTGATGGTCCGGTCCTCGGAGCCGATCCGGATCTGCAGCAGCTGGAAGCGCCCGTGGTTCGACGAGTCCGTGCTCTTGGTGAACTGTGCGCTGTCGCCGGACGGGCTCGACACGCGCACGTTCGACACGTCGTACCGCTGGTCCCTGGAGTCGTCGTCGACGTACGGCTCGCGGACGATCAGGGTGCGGTGGATGCCGTGCCCTGGTCCGGCGAACTCGTCGAAGCGGTAGACGATCTCCTCGCGGACGTGCAGCACACCGTCGGGCGTGACGGTGTAGCCGATCTTCATCGAGTCGACGCTGTCCCCGGACGCCGCGACGTCCGCCGACGCCGCTGTTGCGGACAGGCCCGCCAGCAGCCAGCCGGCGACAAGCGTGAGCAGCAGTCCGGCGAGTGGTCTACGCATGCCCGGACACTATCGACGGCCGAGGGTCGCCCTCACCAGGAACCGCCACCCCCTCCGCCACCGCCGCCACCGGCCGAGCCGCCCGAGCTGGCAGCACCGCCGCCAGCCCCACCGCCACGACCACCCCGAGCAACGCCCCCAGCCGCCTCATACCCGTGACGGTCAATCCACCCAGGGTCACCGATCCTCTCGGAGAAGGTGGTTACTTGAGTTGGGCGGAGGTCTTGCCGAGGAGGCGGCGGGCGACGATGAGTTGCTGGATCTGCTGGGTGCCTTCGAAGATGTCGAGGATCTTCGAATCGCGGGCCCACTTCTCCAGGAGCTGGTGCTCGCTGTAGCCGAGGCTGCCGGTCAGCTCGACGCAGCGCAGCGTGACCTCGTTGCACATCCGGCCTGCCTTCGCCTTCGCCATCGACGCCTGCAGCGAGTTCGGCTGCCCATTGTCGGCCATCCACGCCGCCTGCATCATCAGCAGGTACGACGCCTCCCAGTCCGCCTCGAGCTGCAGGAACGCCGCCGCGGCCGCGGTCTGCACGTGCGCCGGCCGGTCGTAGTCGATCACCACACCGGCCTTGGTGAGCAGGTCCTTGGTCACCTCGAGCGCCGCACGGGCGCAGCCGACCGCCATCGACGCCACGATCGGCCGGGTGTTGTCGAACGTCTGCATGACGCCCGCGAAACCCTTCTCGGCGTCGATCTCGGGGCTGCCGAGCAGGTTCTCCTTCGGGACCCGGCAGTCGTTCAGGTGGATCGTCGCGGTGTCCGACGAGCGGATGCCGAGCTTGTGCTCGAGCCGCTCGACGGTGAGACCCGGCGCGTCCTTGGGCACCACGAACGACTTGATCGCGGCCCGGCCCTTCGACTTGTCCAGCGTCGCCCAGACCACGACCGCGTCGCAGCGGCCGCCGGCGGTGACGAAGATCTTCTCGCCGTTCAGCACGTAGTGGTCGCCGTCGAGCACCGCCGTCGAACGGATCGCGGCCGAGTCCGAGCCGCAGCCCGGCTCGGTGATCGCCATCGCGGCCCAGGTGCCCTTGAACCGCTCCAGCTGCTCGTCGGTCGCCACCGACGCGATCGCGGAGTTGCCCAGTCCCTGGCGCGGCATCGACAGCAGCAGCCCGACGTCGCCCCAGCACATCTCGGCGACACTGAGCACCGACGAGATGTTCGAGCCGTTCTTGACCTCGCCGTCATCCTCGCCGGACGGACGTCGTACGCCGGCCGCGCCGGCGCCCGAGCCGGTGCCGGATGCGCCGAGCCCGTCGACCATCGCCGCGAGCATGTCGAGCTCCTTGGGATAGGCGTGCTCGGCCAGGTCGTACTCGCGGGAGTTCGGGCGCAGCATCTCCGCGGCCACCTGGTGGGCCTGGTTGACGAAGGCGCGGAACTTCTTCGGGACCTCGAGGTTGATCATCAGACCAGCACCGCGCCTTCCATCAGGCCGACCGCGCGCAGGTCGCGGTACCAGCGTTCGACCGGGTGTTCCTTGACGAATCCGTGGCCACCGAGCAGCTGGACGCCGTCGGTGCCGATCTTCATCCCGTACTCGGCGCACAGCTTGCGGGCCAGCGCCGTCTCACGCTCGAACGGCAGCCCCTGCTCCGCGCGGGAGCCGGCCCGGTAGGTCACCAGCCGCATGCCCTCCAGCTCGATCGCGATGTTCGCGACCATGAACGCGACCGACTGCCGGTGGCTGATCGGCTCGCCGAACGCCTCCCGCTCGTTCACGTACGGCGTGACGTAATCGAGCACCGCCTTCGACGTACCCAGGGACAGCGCGCACCAGCCGAGGCGGGACAGCCGTACGCACTCGGCGTACTGCTGATCGGAGGCCAGCAGCGCGCCGGCGGGGACGGTTGTCTCGTCGAGTACGACGCGGCTGAGCGCGGCGGCACGCAGACCCATCGACGGCTCGGCCTCGATCGTCAGGCCGTCCGCGTCGGACTCGACGAGGAAGACCGCCGGGCGGCCGTCCAGCCGGGCGGCGATCACGAACAGCTCGGCCTCCGCGCCGCGCGGGACCAGTGACTTCACGCCCGTGAGCACGTAGTGGTCGCCGCGCTTGGTCGCGGTGGTGGTGAGCCGGAACGGGTCGAACAGCGGGCGCGGCTCCATGATCGCCAGTGCCGCGGCCGGGACGTTCTCGCCGGCGAACGCGGGCAGGTACGTGGCCTGCTGGGTCTCGTCACCCCAAAGGCTGATCGCGGTGGAGACCGCCGCCGGCGCCAGGCACGCGACCGCCTGGCCCATGTCGCCGTGCGCCATCGCCTCCGCGACCAGGACGCCGGTCATCGCCGAGCGCTCGGTGACGATGCCGCCCAGCTCCTCCGGCACCTCGATCAGGCTCAGGCCGAGCTCCGCGCTCTGCGCCAGCACCTTCGGGTCGGTCGCGCACGCCGTGTCGGCCGCTGCGGCGGCCGGCCGGAGGACCTCCTGCGCGAACTCGGTCACCACATCGGTGACCATCTGCTGGTCCTCGGTCGGGGTCAGGTCGAACTTGCCGCTGCCCTTCGCGGACGGCAGCCGCGCGGGCTTGCCGAGCTTCTGCGCCGCGGCGAAGTTCCGGCTCAGCGCGCCCGCGGTGCGGAACCCGGTCTTCGTACCCTCGAAGACCACCCGCTCGGCCTGCTTGCGCAACCCCAGCTTGTCCAGCGTCTTGGACCTCGCCAGTCGGTTCAGCATCGCCACGCCCGTCCCGATGGCGTCCCGCTTCGACGCCCGCCCGCGCGTCGCCGAGTTCCTGCTCCCAGACATCACTGCCCACTTCCATCTCGTCCGCCGAGTCCCCCTCACTGTAAACCGAAGTTACAACCCACGTCACGTGACCCACCCCACACCCACCAGTTCAGTCCGCCAGGGCGGGCCTCCGCCACGCATCCCCCTCCAGGCGTTGCACGCATCCCCCTCCAGGCGTGGGGAAGGTGATCAGCGCTCGCAGGGGCGGAACGTGCTCAGCGGTACAGCCGGTCCAGCAGCGCCGTGCTCGCGCGCCGCCTCAGCGCCCCAGTCGGACGGTGATCGCGTAGTGCCGCCCGTGCGGCGAGCCAGCCGCAGGCTCCGTGCACTCCCCCGCCCGGGTGGATCGCGGCGCTTCCGAGGTACAACCCCGGCACCGGCGTGCGCGGCCCGCCGAGTCCCGCGGCCGGGCGGAAGACGAGTTGCTGGAAGAGCTGCGCCGTCCCGCCGTTCAACGCCCCGAAGCCGAGACTCGCGTTCCCCGCCTCGAAATCACGAGGCCGCTGCAGATCCCGGTCCAGCACCAGCTCAGCGAATCCCGGCGCGTGCCGCTCCAGGATCGCCTGCATCCGGTCCGCGAGCAGATCCGCCGCGCCGTCGTCGTACACCCCTCGCGGCAGGTGCGAGTACACCCACAGCGCCTCGGTCCCCGCCGGCGACCGCGTCGGATCGGCGGTCGTGGTCTGCCCGACCAGCAAGAACGGCGCCGCCGGCACCCGCCCCGTCTCCAGATCCGCGCACGTGTGCACGAACGTGTCCGCGTCCCCACCCAGATGTACGACGCCCGAGGCGCGGGCGTTCCGCGCCGTCCACGGCATCGGGGCGGACAGCCGGTAGTTCAGCTTCACCGTCGGCAGGTCCCACGCGAACCGGTCCAGCTCCCGCCGCAACCCCGCCGGAACCACTGCCGCCGGCAACAACTTGTCGTAGAGCACCGGCGCCGACGTGTCCGCGACCACCGCCCGCAGTACGACGACGCGGCCGCCGGACGCGGTGACCACTCCGGCGGCCCGCCCGGCCGTCACCTCGATACCCGTGACCCGCTCACCGCAGATGATCTCTGCGCCGGCGACACGCGCACGAGACGCCAGGGCCGCGGCCAGCCGGCCCGAACCGCCTTGCGCGGAAGGGAATCCGACGTCCTGGGCGAGCATCGCGAGCATCCAGCCCATGGTCCCGCTCACCGTGGCGGTCAGCGGAGCGTCCCCGTGCATCGCGTTGCCGGCCAGCAGTGCCCGGCCGCGTCGCCCGCCGAACAACTCCTGCCCCATCCGGTGTGCCGGCAGCGACATGAACCGCGCGAACCGGGTCAGCTCCCCCAGCGACCCGAGCGCCCGGGCCAGCCGGGCGGCCGCGACCACCGGCGGCCAGGCGGTCAGCAGCGCGTCCAGCATCGGTTCGCGGATCCGCTCGTAGTCCTCGTAGAGCCGCAGCCACGCGTCACCGTCCGGTGCGTGCTCCGCGGCCAGGTTCGCCGCCGTCGCCGCCGGGTCCGGAGCGATCGCCGCGCCGGTGTCGTCGTCCGGGTCCAGCACGTGGGTCAGCGGCAGCGGCGCGTTCGCCCAGCGCAGACCGTGCCGTTCCAGCTCGAGTGCCTTGATCACCGGCGACGCGACGCCGAGCGGGTAGCAGGAGCTGCACCGGTCAGTCACCCAGCCGTCCGACTCGGTCGAGTGCACGGCGCCGCCGACGTGATCGGTTGCCTCGAGCACCAGTACGGACCAGCCGGCGTCGGCCAGCGTGGCGGCCGCGACCAGCCCGTTCGGCCCCGATCCGACCACCACGGCGTCGACCGTGCGCGGCAGCATTCCTTGACCTTAGGGCACGAGCCGCTACGAACCGCTGCTCGCAAGCAGCGCGTCGATGGCGGCCGCCGACGGTGTCGAGGCCATCGCGCCCGTGGACTGAACGCTCAGCGCCGCCGCGGCGTTCGCCCGCGCGACCGCCGCCGGCAGGTCCGCCCCGCCGGCGATCGTCGCGGCCAGCACGCCGCAGAACGTGTCGCCCGCCCCGGTCGTGTCGACCACCTCGACCGCGTACCCGGGGACCTGCACGGGTTCGGCGTCACGCCGCAGCACGAGCGCGCCGGAGCCGCCGAGCGTGACGACGACGGCCGGCACCCGGGCCAGCAGCGCCGCGCCCGGGTCGGTGTCGGTACCGCTCACGATCCGGGCCTCGTGCTCGTTCACGACCAGCACGTCGACATCGGCGAGCAGGTCGTCGTCGAGGGCGGCCGCGGGCGCGGCGTTGAGGATGACGTACCGGCCGGCCGCCGCGGCCGCGCGGACCGCCGGCATCGGGATCTCCAGCTGGATCAGTACGACGCCGGCCCGGCGGATCGCGTCCAGCGCGTGCTCGTCGAGGACCAGCTCGGCGTTCGCGGACGGCGCGACGGTGATCGCGTTCTCGCCGGTCTCGTCGACCGTGACGACCGCCGTACCGGTCGGCTCGGGCACGGTCCGCAGCAGCCGCAGGTCGACGCCGTTCGCGGCGAGTGCGCCGCGCAGCAGCCCGCCGACGTGGTCGTCACCGAGAGCGGCCACCAGCGCCGTCGCCGCACCCGCCCGGGCAGCCGCGACGGCCTGGTTCGCCCCCTTGCCACCCGCGCCGCGGCTCACCCCGGATGCGAGCACCGTCTCACCGGGCCGCGCGATCCGCCGTACCGAGAGCACCAGGTCGACATTGACGCTGCCCACGACGACGACCTCGGTCATCTGTGCACCTCCGGATCCGGGGACTACGGAAAATACCGTGCTCGACACGCTAGGTGAGCTCTACTCTGCTCGCATAGTTCAGGGGTGGACTACAAGGGGGCAGCGATGTGCCGCGTCGTGTGTGGCCTTCACGCCATTCGGCACCGCCGGTCTGTCCGGCCGCAAGTGCGGCGGCGGGCCGGTCGATCCATGGGGACACCCCGCCATCAACAGCACAGGGAGCAACCATGGAGCTCGAGAACAACGCACTCAGCCGTCGCGGACTGGTCGCCCTGGGCGGCGCGGTCGGCGGCGCGGCCCTGCTCGGCGCCACCGGCGCGATCACGGCGCAGGCCGCACCGGCACCCGGCGCCGGCGGTGGCATCGCCCCGCACGACGCCAACAGCCCGATGTCCGAGCCCGGCGGGCTGCCGCGGATCGGCAGCCCGCTGATCGGCGGCTACACCTACGTGTATCGCAACTTCTACGACTTCACGCCGTGGGAGAACGGAGCGCGGACGTTCAACGGCTACGGTGCGTACGGCAGTGACGGCACCCTGCGGACGATGTTCGACGCGCCTCCCGGCGCGATCCTCCGGGATATGGAGTGGTACTTCTCGGCGACGACGACCGGCTCCGTCTATGCAGGCATCTGGACGACTGGGGCGGCCTACCTCAACGTCCTCGCGAACGCCTCGGTCGCTGCCGGAGCGGCTGGTCTGCGAGCCCTCCGCACAGTGGTCCCCAGCTCGAGCTACGGTCCGTACTCCCCCGGAACCCGGTTGGCGGCCTTCGCCGCCGGGACGTCCGCGACATTCCTGATCAACGGCGTGCGGCTCGGGTTCAGCATGTACCCGGCCGGCGCGACGATGCTGGCGACGCCGACGCGCGTGTACGACTCGCGCAGCGGCGCCAAGATCGGCAACGGCCAGACCCGGATCCACAGCCTGGCGTCGTGGATCCCGGCCGGCGCGACGGCCGCGATCGTCAACGTGCACATCACCAGCGGTGAGAAGTCCGGCGGCCTTGCCGTCTACAACACCGGCTCGCCCCTGCCGTCCGGGCACTCGCTCTACTGGAGCGGCCTGACGGTCGCGCACGAGACGCACGTCAAGCTGCCGTCGGACCGCAAGATCAAGGTCACGGCGCGCGGCGTCACCGGCTTCCGGACCCACTACATGATCGACGTGATCGGCTACATCGCCTGACCGGCGCGCGGAGCGGCCGGCGTCACTCCTCGGCGCCCGGTCGCTCCGCCCATGGGGTCTCCTTGGCCGGGCGTACGACGATCAGCTTGTCGTCGGCGGTGAGTACGGACACCGCGGCGTCGAAGTAGCGGTACACCGTGCCGTCACGCACGACCGCGACCACCCGGTCCGGCAGTGCGGACGACGGCTTGCCGACCTCGCGGCCGAGCACCGGACGCTCCGCCACCTCCAGGCCCTCGCCGTACGTCAGCAGGTCCTCCAGCACCTGCCCCAGCGTCGGGCTGACCGCGGACAGCCCGAGCAGCCGGCCGACCGCGTCCGAGGACGTGACGACCGCGTCCGCACCGCTCTGCCGGAGCAGCGGCACGTTGTCCTCCTCGCGGACCGCGACGATGCAGTGCACGTCCGGGTTCAGCTGCCGCACGGCCAATGTGGTGAGCACCGCCGCGTCGTCCCGGTCGGTGGTGACGATCACCTGGCGGGCCCGGGTCACCTCCGCGCGGCGCAGCACCGCGCGGTTCGTGGCGTCGCCGAGGAACGACGCGAGCCCGTCGTCGCCGGCCTCCGCGATCGCCTGCTGGCGCGGGTCGATCACCACGATCTGCTTGCGGTCCACGCCGTTGCCGACCAGCGTGTGCACCGCGCTGCGGCCTTTCGTGCCGTAGCCGACCACGATGATGTGGTTGTCCATCCGCTTCCTCCAACGCGAGTCGCGCATGACGCGCCGGCCCTCGGTCGCCATGACCTCGAGGGTGGTGCCGACCAGCACGATCAGGAACCCGACACGCAGCGGCGTGACCAGGAAGGCGTTGACCAGCCGCGTGCGCGACGTGACCGGCGCGATGTCGCCGTACCCGACGGTGAGCGTTGTGGTCGCGTAGTAGATGCTGTCGATCAGCGAGACGTCGCCGTCGACCGCGTCGCGGTAGCCATCACGGTCGATCACCACCAGCAGCACCATCAACGCCAGCAGCGCCAGCGCGATCAGCACCCGGCGGAACAGCTGCCGCACCGGCGAGCGCGTGCTCGCCGGCAGGTGCACCAGCAGGCCGTGCCGATGCCGCGGGTGCGTCTCCGAGGTCAGCGCCACGCGTCAGACCATAGGCCACCGGGAGCTGAACCGCCGCATCGACTGCCGCACCGCGGTCGGTGAGCGCGATCGACGCCGTCAGGTACCCGCCGCTGCTCACGATCCGCGCCCGCAGCCGCGCCGCGGAGATCGTCTTCAGCATCGCGTAGTTCCCCGGCTGCACGACGCAGACCACCCGGTCCGCCCCGGCGATCCGCGCGGCCGCGACGACCTGCGACAGCAACGCCGTACCGATGCCGCGGCCCTGCCAGCCGTCCTCGATCAGCACCGCGACCTCCATCACCGACACGTCGGCGGAACCGAGCTCCTCCCACGGAGCCGCGGTCGCCATCCCGACCACCGCGTCGTCGACGCGGGCCAGCACCGACGCGCCGCCGGGCGGTGCGAGGAGGTGCCGCGCGGTCCGCGACGTCAGCCGCGGCATTGGCACGTGGTAGCGCTGGGCGCGGGTCTCCTGCGAACACCGGTCGTGCATGTCCACCACCGCGGCCGCGTCCTCGACCGTGCCGGGACGCAGCACCGGCAGGCCGCCCTCACCCGGGCGCGGACCGCCGACGGTCCGGTCCTGCATCTCCGCGACGCGCCCGGCGATCTCCACCAGCACGTCGGCGCGCGCCCACTCGGCCGCGGTGTACTCGTTCAGGCCCTGCAGCTTCTCCAGCTCCTCGTCGACGGCGGTCGGCTCATCCAGCAGCCGCAGCACCGAACGCAGGTACCGGGTCGGGCCGTCGCTGAGCACATCCGCCTGGCAGGGGCGGACCGTCGTACCGGTGCAGCCGGCCTCGGCGCTCAGCGCGTACAGCCGCTCGGCGGTCCAGCCGGCCCCCGCGGACACCACCAGCTCGTCCACCGCGCCGGTCTCGGAGGTGAACACCTCCAGGCTGAGGATGTTGATCTCGTCGGCACCGCAGCGGGCCGCCAGTTCGGCGAGCGCGCCGGGCCGGTCGACCAGTGACGTCCTGATCCGCCAGAGCATGGTGAAGCCCCTCCCGTAGGCAGGTCACGGCTGTTGCCGCGTACCCAGCATCACGAGAGGGCGTTTCCGAGGTGATTCGCCCGTGTTAACGCCATACGACGATCAGCACTGTCGACGATCAGCGCCGGAGGCGCGGCAACTTCGGTCGGGCGGGCAGGTCCTGCGGGCGCACCCGGTTCGCCAGGTCCGCGTGCCGGAGCAGGTCCCCGTACGACGCCACCGGCACCTGCGGGTACGTCGCGACGATCTCGTCGCCGCTGAACACGAACCACAGCGGCCGGCCCTCGTGCAGCACCTTCAGCAGCGACCCCTCCCGGAGCGTCCCGGCGTGCTCGATCGCGGTCTTCCGGGCGGTACGGCGAGCCAGCGCGGCCTGGACCGCGTGCTGGGCCGGCTCGCGGCCGTGCTTGACCGCCTCGAACGCGACCGGCCCGTAGCGCACGCCGTACTTGATCACATTCCGCGCCAGCCGACCTTTACCAGCCATACCTGCAGCGTAACTGGCAGGATTGGACGCGTGACGAAACCCACGCCACGACGGCCCTTGATGCCCGGATCCGGGCTGTTCGAGTCGCTGCCGAGCCTGCACGACCCCGCCGCGCTCGCCGAGATCGCTCACCGCACGGCCGCGTTACTCGTGCGCGGCGCGCAGAGCAGCGACGACGAGGAGGTCGTGCAGCGGGTGATGAAGCTCGCCGACGACCACGGGCTGGACCACCTCGCCGACCTCTGGTCGGACTCCCCCGCGGACTCGCTGCCGGGGACGCTGTGGCGGCTGTACCTGATCCGGTCCTGGGTGCACGCACACGCCGAGACGGTCGCACGCGAGTACGCCGCGGGCCGCGGCCACGCCGAGGTGCAGGCGGTGATCGCCGGGGTCGCCGACCCGCCCGGACCGGCCGAGGTGAAGAACATGGTGGACGCGGTGCTGCGCGGCATCGCGGCCGGCGACTTCGCCACCACGCTGGACCGCGCATCGGCGTTCGCCCGGATCGTGGCGACCGGCCGGGCGTACCTCGCCGACGACGGGCACGAGCAGATCCGGTCCGCGTCGAAACTGCTGGAGATGGCCGACCAGCTGCAGTCCGCGGCGCGGGCTGAACGTGCGGGGAACCTCTGGTGACACGAGATGCCGGGTCGTTGGGTCGGCCGTTACACTGACTGCGGCGTCGGGCCGCGGTAGCCCCGGGTCCCACATATAGCCGCCACGAGCGGCCACGCGCCGTGAGGCGCTCCCGGCCCGACGCCGAACCTCTCCGCTGTGCTGGCGCGCTACGCCGTTCGCGGAACACCGACGACCTCCACGGCCTGGAGCTCGTCCTCCGCTCGGACCACAGCTGAGACCCGCGTCCTGCCCGGACCCGGCGCGGTCCGGGCAGGACGCCGCATGTTGCGTCTCCCCCGGTGGGACACTCCAAGGTAGAGCCATGGACGCGCTCTACTCGATCGGTGACCTGGCCCGGCTGACCGGCCTGTCGGTCAAGTCGATCCGGTTCTACTCCGACCGCGGGATCGCGCCGCCGGCCGACCGCAGCGCGGCCGGTTACCGCCGCTACGACCGAGACGCGATCGCCCGCCTGGAGCTGGTACGCACGCTGCGCGACCTCGGACTGGACCTCGCCACGATCCGCAAGGTCGTCGACCGGCAAGTTGAGCTGCGCGACGTCGCCGCGACGCACGCCGAGGCGGTAGCCGTCCAGATCGGCACCCTGCGGCTGCGGCACGCGGTGCTCGCCGCAGTGGCCAGGCGCGGATCCACCGCTGAGGAGATGGAACTCATGCACAAGCTGGCCACGCTCTCCGAGGAAGAACGCCGGCGGCTGATCGCCGACTTCCTCGACAGCGCATTTGGAGGCCTAGACCCCGGATTCAGCGGAATCATGCGCTCGCTGACCCCCGAACTGCCCATGGACCCACAGGCCGAGCAGGTGGCGGCCTGGGTGCAGCTGGCCGAGTTGTCCCAGGATCCGGAGTTCCGGGCCGGCTTGCGGCAGTTCGCCGAGCAGCACGCGGCCGACCGTGCCGAGGCCGGCACCAGCGTCCCGCGCCGCGACGCCGCGGCACTGGTCCGCGACCAGGTCGGCCCGGCCCTGGCAGCGGGCATCGACCCGGCCTCGCCCGAGGCCGAGCCTGTCGTCGCGGCGGTCATGGCCGATTACGCACGCACGTCCGGCCGGCCGGACGGCGCCGAGCTGCGCCGCCGGTTGCTCACGAAGCTGGAGACCGCGAACGACCCGCGCCGGGACCGGTACCTCGAGCTGCTCGCGGTGATCAACGGCTGGGCCGCGCCGGAGCCGCTGACGCCGGCGCTCGACTGGTTCATCGAGGCGTTGCGTACCCGGCCGGCGGCGTGACCTCCCACGGCCTCGCCTGCTCGAGCTGCCCGGCGAGCCGGAAGAGCGTCGCCTCGTCGCCGTACCGGCCGAGGAAGTGCACGCCCACGGGCAGGCCCGACGGGGTGCGGTAGAGCGGGACCGACATCGCCGGCCCACCCGTGATGTTCGCGACGATGAGCGGGAAGGAGTGGCCGGCCAGGAAGCGCGAGCCCTCGCAGAGGCGCATCCCCGCTGCCTCGGTGCCGAGATCCTTGAGCAGGAACGGCACGCCCTGGAACGGCCCCGCGGGCGGCCGGGCACGCAGCACCTGGTCGTACGCCGTGGTGACGACCGCGTTCAGCGATGGGTTCAGCCGCTCGATCCGCTCGATCGCCGTGCACACGAGTTCCTCCGCGCGTGCACGCCTCTTACCGGACACTGACATCACCCTGCGTGATCAGAGGCCGGACGCAACGGATAACCTCGGGCCTGTGCCCGCCACGCTTCCCACCGTCACCGCGACCAGCTACGTGCTGCCGTTGCGCGAGGGCGGTTCGCTACCCGCCATCGTCGAGGCCGACGACCTCGGCACGTACGTGCTCAAGTTCCACGGCGCCGGCCAGGG
>WNFV01004739.1_pt1 | contig 16713 bp, 19 predicted proteins | sample 5400101 | NCBI WGS metagenome assembly WNFV01 (sample SAMN13153361, study PRJNA577476) | soil metagenome | isolation source: 115 cm soil or saprolite under grassland replicate 1 | place: USA:California | collected 2016-06-15
TCAACGGGAATGTGGCCTTTGTAGCACTCGTCTCGTTCCGCGGATAGGGGCGGGATTAGAGCCTGGTTAGGGCGGGCGGCGACGCTCGGGCCGTCAGCTACAGGAGGTGAGGCATGTCCAAGCAATTCCATCTTCCGCGTTCGGTGTCGGCTCGGGCGTTGAAGCGCGCCGGCCCGATCGCAGCGGCGCTCGTCGCCGCGCTCCTGCTCGTGCCGGCCGCCTCGTCGGGGACCTACGCGGATCCCGCAGGCGACAGCGGCAGCGCCGGAGACATCACGGGCGTCACGGTCGCAGGCGACAAAGGAAGCGGCCAGCTCGTCTTCCGCATCACCGGGACGAACCTCGCCTCGTCGGACAAGAACGTCGTCTTCCTTTCCGTCGACAGCGATGCCAACCCGCTCACGGGGAACATCATCGACAACGGCTCCGACTACTGGTTCGTGGTCGACAACGACTCGTACTGGTTCATGCGCTGGAACGGGTCCGACTGGGACGACACGTCTAGTCAGTCGGTGAGGGTCTCCGGCGGGACGAGCCAGATCCTCGTCTCCGTGAACCGGAGCGAGCTGGGCAACGCGTCCACCCTCAACTTCGTGGCGTCGACCCTCGACCTGACAACGTTCGGGTTGGACGACGCACCGGACGACGGGGCGTTCAACTACTCGTTCGATACGAACGGGCCGCAGATCGACTCCGTCGACGTGCAGACGACTCCGGCGTCGGGCCCGAAGGCCGGCAAGCGGTTCGTGGTGACGCCGACCGCGCTGAAGCTGCCGCCGGACGGCCGCGCCAGCGCAACCCCCCTCGTTCCCGACAGCTACTCGTGCACCGCGAAGCTCGGCGCGCGCACGCTGGTCGGCAGGGGGACCGGAAGCTGCACCTTCGCGATTCCGAAGAAGAAGGCTCGTGGAAAGCAAGTGGCGGTCGTGCTGACCGTCAACTATCAGGGAGCGACCAGGAGCTTCCCGCTGACGTTCAAGGTCGCGTGATGTGAGGTGGGGCGGGCCGTGTCTGCGGTGCGCCCCACATCCGACTGGAGAGAAATGAACGCGAAGTGCACATACCTCTTGCCGCTGGCGATCCTCGTTGCGATTCTCGCGGCGCCGACGGCGGCCTCGGCAAGGAGCACGCAGCCTCCGCGGCTCGAGGCTCCGACGCTCGCCCTGCTCGAGTTCGGCAACGCCGCAGCGAGGCGAACGGCGATCCTGTCGACGGCTCCGCGGCGGCTCGCGGGGGCCTCGTGGTGGGGTGGGACGTACACCGGCGCCGGCGGTGAGCAGATCACCGTCTACGTGTCGACCGCATATCCGGAAGACGAGACCGTCGCCCGGAAATGGGTCGACTTCTTCGCCGGGCTCGTGCACGGGTCCGAGCTCCCTTCGATGAGGGCATACGTCGCACCGCTCGACGAGGTGCAGGAGATGTGCTTCAGCGCTGATGTAATCGGCTGCTACGGAGGCCAGAAGCTCGTGACGGTCGGCGACTCATCTGCCGGAGTTCCGCCCGCGTCGATCGCTGCGCACGAGTATGGCCACCACATCGCGGCCAATCGCACGAACGCGCCGTGGATGGCGCTCGACTGGGGGACGAAGCGGTGGTCAACCTACGTCGGCGTGTGTTCGCGGGTGAACGCCGGGACGGCCTATCCGGGCGACGAGGGACCGAATTACTCGTTCAACCCCGGAGAGGGCTTCGCGGAGTCGTACCGTGTCCTCTTCGAGACGAACGGCTCGGCGGTCGGCTACGACTGGCCGATCGTCGACCCCAGCTTCCGTCCGGACGCTCAATCGCTCTCGGCCATTCGCGAGGACGTGCTTCATCCATGGGCGGGGCCGACGACGATGACGATTCAAGGCAAGTTCCTTCGCCGCAGCAGCACGTGGACGCGGCAGGTCGCGACGCCGCTTGACGGCGACCTCCACATCCGGGTGACGGTCCCGGGTGGCGGTGGGGACGACGTGAGGCTTCTCTCGAGCGACGGGCAGACCGTGCTCGCGACAGGCGCCTGGGACAGCTCGGGCGGGAAGTCGGTCGCGTATCGCGTCTGTGGAGCTCGTTCGGTGAAGCTGCGCGTCACTCGCGGCGGTGCGGCCGCCCGGTTCACCGTGCGCGTGCTGGTTCCATAGGCGAAGGCGAGCGGTGGGCGCCGCGGCCGGCGCCCACCACTTCTCGCAGTCCGCGTGACGAGGCGGACGCCGCCGTCCATCCGATAGCTTCCTCCCTAGTGGAGGCGAAGCACGATGTCCTCATCGTCGGCGCCGGTCTCGCGGGAATGCGCGCGGCGATCGAGGCGCATGACGCGGGCGCCGACGTCGCGCTGCTCTCCAAGATCCATCCCGTTCGCAGTCACTCCGGAGCGGCGGAGGGAGGGATCAACGCGGCGCTCGGCAACGCCTCCGAGGACAACCCCGAGGAGCATGCGTACGACACGGTCAAGGGCTCCGACTACCTCGGCGACCAGGACGCGATCCAGATCCTTTGCGACGAGGCTCCCGACGACGTCTACGAGCTCGAGAACTGGGGCGCCGTCTTCTCGCGCACCGACGACGGGCGCATCGCGCAGCGCCCCTTCGGCGCTGCCGGGAAACCACGCACGGCGTATGCCGCGGACATCACCGGCCACGTCCTCGTCCACGTCCTCTACGAGCAGGTCCTGAAGCGCCAGATCCCGACCTACGAGGAGTACTTCGCCTGGAAGCTCGTCATGAACGACGACCGCTGCCAGGGAGTGATCGCCTGGGATCTCCTCAACGGCGGTCTCAAGTCACTCGGCGCGAAGACGGTCATCCTCGCCACCGGCGGCGCGGGCCGGCTCTACGCCGGGACGACGAACGCCTACGCCTGCACCGGCGACGGGATGGCGTTGGCGCTGCGCGTCGGCGTCCCGCTGAAGGACATGGAGATGATGCAGTTCCACCCGACGACGCTCGCGCCCACGGGCGTCCTCATCACCGAGGGCTGCCGCGGCGAAGGTGCGTACCTGCTGAACTCGGAAGACGATCGCTTCCTGAAGCGGTATGCACCGAACGCGATGGAGCTCGCCTCGCGCGACGTCATCTCGCGCGCGGAGCAGACGGAGATCGACGAGGGTCGCGGCATCGACGGCAACGTCCTCCTCGACCTGCGCCACCTCGGCGCCGAACGGATCCTCGAGCGGCTGCACGGAACGCGCGAGCTCTCGATGACGTTCGCGGGCGTCGACCCGATCTACGAGCCGATCCCCGTACGGCCGGGCGCGCACTATCACATGGGCGGAGTCGACACGGACGTCTGGGGACTCACGTCGGTGGAAGGGCTCTATGCCGCGGGGGAGTGCGCGTGCGTCTCGGTGCACGGCGCGAACCGGCTCGGTGGGAACGCGCTGATGGAGACGATCACCTACGGCAAGCGCGCCGGAGCGCATGCCGCCGACTGGGCGCTCTCGCACACGACGGTCGAGGTTCCGCCCTCGACCGAGACCGATGCCGAACGCGAGCTCAAGGACCTCCTCGACCGCGACCAGGGCGAGCGGCCGTGGAAGATCCGCGACGAGCTCGCGCAGACGATGCACGAGAACTTCGGCGTCTTCCGCCGCGAGGACCAGATGCAGAAGCAGGGCGAGATCGTGGCCTCGCTGCGCGAGCGGTACGAGCACGTCGTCGTCGAGGACAAGGGCCAGGTCTTCAACAACGACTTGACGCAGGCTCTTGAGCTCGGGTTCCTGCTCGAGCTCGCCGACTGCATGATCGTCGCGGGGCTGGCGCGCAAGGAAAGCCGCGGCGCCCACGCGCGTCCGGACGACTATCCAGACCGCGACGACGAGAACTACATGCGTCACACGCTCGTCAGATGGGTAGACGGTCGCCCGCAGCTCGACTGGAAGCCGGTCACCGTGACGAAATGGCAGCCTCAGGAAAGGACGTACTAGTGCGCCGGTTCGCGGCTCTCCTCGTTCTGCCCTTTGCATTCGCCGGCTGCGGCGGCGACGCCACGTCGCTCGATCCCGTTGCGGAGGCCGCGACGAAGACCGCAGATGTTGGTTCGGCCAGATTCCAACTCGAGATGTCGATCCCCGATCCCGACACCGCCGAGACGCTGCATTTCCGCGGCCCGGGCTTGATCGCCGATCACGGCGAGTTGATCTCGATGAAGATGCACCTGGATCCGACGAAGGACACTCCGGCATTCACCATGGACACAGTGATGACGGACGATGCGATGTATCTGCACAGCTCGCTCTTCCAGATCGCCATGCCGCGCGGCAAGCAGTGGCTCAAGGCGCGCGAGGACGATCCCGTCGGGAACATTGGGCAGAACGACCCCGGGCAGATGCTCGATTACCTTCAGGGCGCCGGCAGCGTGGAAAAGATCGGCTCCGACACGGTGCGTGGGCTACGCACGACGAAGTACCGCGCGCGCATCGAGCTCGGCAAGGTCGTCGAGAAGATCCCTGAGGAACGGCGTGCCCGAATGCAGCACGCCATCGACGTGCTGCACGACATCGGCGTAAACGAGATCCCGATGATCGTCTGGGTCGACGATGACGATCTGGTTCGCCGACAGACCATGGACTGGACAGTCAAGAACCCGGACGATCCATCCGACCGATTCCACCTCAAGGCAACGCTTGAACTCTTCGACTTCGGTACGAAGGCGCGCGTCGTCGTGCCGCCTGTCGCGAAGACGATGTCGTACGCGAAGTTCCTGAAGCAGGCAGGAGGAGGCTGAGTTGGCGCAGAGCGACCTCGCACCGGCCCCAGGATCCACCATGATCGAGATCGCGCTGAAGATCTGGCGCTACGACGCCGAGACGGGCGACAAGAAGCTCGAGCGCTACGAGGTCGAGGCGCCCGACTGGGTGACGCTGCTCGACGTCCTCGACCTCATCAAGGACCAGCAGGACGGGTCGCTCGCGTACCGCAAGAGCTGCCGCATGATGATCTGCGGCTCCTGCGGGATGCGAATGGACGGCGCCGCCGTGCTCGCCTGCAAGACGCGCATGTATGAGATCGCGAAGTCCGGACACGAGCCGGTGATCTCGCCGATGGGAAACCTCCCAGTCGTCAAGGACCTCGTCGTCGACATGGATCCCTTCTGGGGAAAGATCCGCGCGGTCAAACCGTGGCTCGATCCGGGCTACGACGAGGTCGCCGAGAAGGAGCGGATCGTCTCGCAGCAGCAGATGAACGTGATCCACAAGGAAGCGCTCTGCATCATGTGCGGCTGCTGCGTCTCCGAGTGCAACTCGATGGAGTCGGATCCCGAGTTCCTCGGGCCCGCGGCGCTCGCGAAGGGCATGCGCTTCGTCGGCGATACGCGCGACAAGGCGGACGTCGAGCGGCTCAACTCGTACAACGAGGAGCACGGCATCTGGGACTGCACGCGCTGCTACTTCTGCAACGAGCGCTGCCCGAAGGGAGTCGATCCGCGGGACGCGATCGCGAAGCTCGGCGCGGAGTCGATCAAGCAGGGCGTCGACCACGACATGGGCGCGAAGCATGCGAAGTGGTTCGTGACCTCCGCCAAGACCACCGGCTGGCTGCGCGAGACGGAGCTCGTCCCCAAGACGCAGGGGATCGTGTCCGCGATCAAGCAGACCAAGTTCGCGATCGGGCTCGCGCGGCGCGGCAAGGTACCGCCGCCCTTCCCGCCGCACGTCGCCAAGGACGTCAAGGAGTCGCGCGCGCTCTACAACCTCGTCAAGGAGCAAGGACGAGACGGCGCACTCGGCATCGTCCAGGGCGAGCACGCGCTCGGCCGGATCGAGTTCGCGGAGCAGCACGGCGTCAAGACGAGCGATCCTGAAGTCCAACCGGGCGTGGAGCCGCCGCCCGCAGAAGGATGAGACGCGTCGCGTACTACAAAGGCTGTCTTGCGTCGCTGTCGGCGAAAGAGCTCGACACCTCGACGCAGGCGCTCGCACCGAAAGTCGGACTCGAGCTCGTGGAGCTCGAGTCGGTGACGTGCTGCGGCGCCGGGGACATCCACGAGGCGGAGCCGGACTACTACCTGCACCTCAACTCCCGCATCCTCGCCTATGCGGAGGCGGCGGGATGCGACACGTTGCTCACGATCTGCAACGTCTGCACGCTGAATCTCCGGCAGGCGAACTGGCAGCTCAAGAACGACGACGCGCTGCGCGAGCGCGTGAGCGAGAACCTGCGACGGGTCGGCGTGCCGCCCTACGGCGGCAACGTCGAGGTGCGGCACCTCCTCTGGGAGATCGCCGAAGGCGAAGGCTACGAGCTGCTGAAGCAGGCGGCGCACCGCGGCTTGAAGGGCCTGAAGGTCGCGCCGTTCTACGGTTGCCAGATCCTCAGACCGTCGAAGATCCTCGGCTTCGAGGATCCCGACCGGCCGTGGTCGCTCGAGCGGATCATCGAGGCGTGCGGAGGTGAGGCGGTCGACTACCCGGCGAAGATCAAGTGCTGCGGGTTCCCGATCATCCAGGCACGCGAGGAAACGGCGCTCGGCGAGCTGATCCAGCCGATCGAGCAGGCCCAGGAGGCCGGCGCGGACGCGATGGTCACTCCGTGCCCGCTCTGCCATCTGTCGCTCGACGCCTGGCAGTCGAAGCTGAAGGCCGCGACGGGAAAGGACTTCCGGATGCCGATCCTTCACCTCTCGCAGCTGGTGGGCGTCGCGGCGGGCATCGAGGAGTCCGAGCTCAAGTTCAAGCGGCATGTCGTCCCGGTGACGCCGGTGCTGGAGAAGCTGGAAGTCTGACGGCTGTAACTCGCCGCAAGATTCGCGCGCGCCGCGCGTCTATCAAGTATTGGAGGGGCGGTTTCCGGCGCGATGATCTCTAGCAGATCTCGCGCCGGAGCCATTCTGGGAGGACTTGCCGGAGCTGCCGCCGGCTGGGGCTGGTTCGAGGCCGGCTGGGTGCGGCTGCGCAGCCTCGAGGTCCCTCTGCCCCATCTGCCGGAACACCTGGCCGGCTTGCGGATCGCGCACCTGTCGGACTTCCATCTCGGCCTGCCCTCGCGGGGCTCGCGCGCGGTCGAGCGCGCGATCGACTGGGTCGCCGAGCGCCGGCCCGACCTCGTCCTGATCACGGGCGATCTCGTCTCGCGGCCGCACGCCGAACCAGTCCTGCGCGAGCTGCTCGAGCGCCTCGGCGCGTCATTCGTCGTGCTGGGGAACCACGACGTGGAGCACAGCCGCGACCCGTTCTCCCGCGCAGCGGGGTTGACCGATCTCACGCCGGCACGACTGCTCGTGGACGAAAGCGAGACCATTGAGCTGCGCAGCCGACGCGTCCAGATCGTCGGCGTCGACCCGCGCGCCTACCGCGAAGGCCGTTCGGAGCCCTGGCGGCTGGTCGACGAGTCCGCCGACCTCCGAATCCTGCTCTGTCACTTTCCCTACGTCCTCGACGTTCTTCCGCCGGGAGCGTTCGACCTCGTCCTCGCCGGGCACATGCACGATGGTCAGATCTCGCTCCCGCTCGGGCGGACGCGGAAGTTTCGCTTCGCGCATCCGCGCGTGCTCTACGCCACGGGGGTGTACGAGCGGCCGGGCGGAACGATGCACGTGTCGCCGGGCCTCGGAACGACCTTCGTGCCGTTCCGTTTCTTTGCGCGTCCCGAAGCGACCGAGCTAGTGCTACAACGCTCGAGATGACCACGATCTCCAGCGACATCCTCGCCAGCTACGCCGCCGACGCTGCACGCGAGGTCGACGGCGTGCGCGGTCTGGTGGAGAGCACGCTGCACAGACACAAGGGCGTGCGCGTGCTCGGGGAGGACGGCCGAGTGCGGCTGGAGCTACACCTCGCCGTCGAGTGGGGCGCCTCCGTCCCCGACGTCGGACGCGAGGTTCAGCAGCGGGTGGCGGCTTACCTCGCGCGGATGGCGAGCGTCGAGCCGGAGGCCGTCGACGTCGTGATCGACGAGATCGGATCGCCTTGACGGGACCGCGTGTCGCCGGGCTCACGGGCGTCACGCTGCAGGACGTGCCGACCGTATGCCACGAATGCATCTGGTGGCAGTCCCGCAGCGGACGCGAGACGGACAAGAGGAAGTGGATCGAGAAGGCCGAGACGGAGTGGGGCCCGTGGGGAACCGTGTACTACGACGCCGACGGGCACGTGCTCGGCTCGATGCAGTACGGGCCCGCAGGGCTGTTTCCACGCGCGGCGGATCTGCCCGCCGGGCCGCCGTCCGACGATGCCGTGCTCGTCACGTGCGCCTACCTCGTCGAGACGTCGAGCCCGTGGGTGATGCAGTCGCTCTTCCTGGCGGCGATCGGCGACGCCCGGGACCGGGGTGCGAAGGCGCTGGAGACGTTTGCGTACCGCTATGCGGAAGGTGAGTCGCAGTACGAGCGCTTCCAGGTGCACAAGACGATCTTCCCGTCGGACTTCCTCGCGGATTTCGGCTTCCAGACCCTGCGCCGTTCCGGTCACGTCGAGCTCGCGCGACTCGAGTTCGGCGGACTGGTGCCGGTCGTAGAGGGGCGCCGCGAGAAGGTGCTGCGCGTCGTGAAGGAGGCGTTCGCGCCCGCACCCGCTCCGGTACCACCGGGACCCTAAGCGCCTAAGATTGATCTCCTGCTCGAGGAGGAAGATGGCGAAGAAGAAGATTGATCCTGAGGTACGGGCGTTGCTTGAAGAGATCCAACGTGATCTCCGCGAGGTCATCGCGTTCCTGCAGTCGAAGGCCGTCCAGAAGCCAACCTGAGCACGGCCTGAAGCCCACGCTCTGAACCGGGCCAGAGTTGCTCGACGAGGTCGCGGCCTGCGACCCGGGCGACATAGGCGATCGTCAGGGCGACCAGGATTGCATCGTCGACCTGGCCGGCGACGGGAATGAAGTCTGGAACGATGTCGAACGGCAGAGCCAGGTAGGGAATGAGAAGCGCGACGGCAACCTTCGCGCGACGAGGAACGCGCGGATCGCGCATGAGTCGCTTGAACAGTACGAGGCAGTCGGGGATGAAGCGCGCAACATCGCGGGCATCGCGTTCGCGCCCGAGGACGAGAAGCAGGACGATCAAGGCCAGCCACAGCGTGAGCGTCGCGCCGAGTCCGGCGAGGAGCCAGAGCCAGACGCTCAGGCGGCGACGGCGCGGCGCGCGAGCAGCAGTTCGGCGATCTGAATGGCGTTCAGCGCGGCGCCCTTGCGGAGGTTGTCGCAGACGACGAAGAGGACGAGCCCGTTGTCGACGGTGGGATCGCGCCGGATGCGGCCGACGAGGACGTCGTCGATCCCTGCCGCGTCGCGCGGCGTGGGGGTGTCCTCGAGTCGGATGCCCGGCGCGTCGGCCAGCACGCGCCGCGCGTCCTCGGCGGACAACGACTCGTGCGTCTCCACCCAGACCGCCTCGGCGTGCCCGACGAGCACGGGAACGCGCACGCACGTGGCGCTGATCGGGAGGTCAGGAAGCTCGAGGATCTTGCGTGTCTCCGCGCGCAGCTTCGACTCCTCCTCGAACTCCTCGCCGTCGAAGTCCCAGTCCATGCCGAGGTTGCCCTCGCCGGCTGCCTGGGCACGGAGCTCTTCCATTCGCTTGAGCCCCGCTCCCGAGACGGACTGGTAGGTACTCACGCGCACGCGCGCGAGGCCGGCGGCGTCGTGCACGGGCTTCAGCGCCATGGTGAGCGGGATCGTGCAGCAGTTGGGGTTGGCGACGATGCCGTCGTGCTCGAGGGCGCGGTCGCCGTTCACCTCCGGGACGACGAGCGGGATGCCCTCCTGCAGTCGGTAGGCCGAAGACTTGTCGATCGCGATCGCACCGGCGCGGAGTGCGTGCGGCACGAGCTCGCGTGACGCGGCGGCTCCGACCGAAAAGAGACAGAGATCGAGATCCCCCGCGGCCAGCGACTCGGGCGTCGCCTCCTCGACGGTGAGCTCGCCAACCTGCTTGCCGGCGGAGCGCGCAGAGGCAAAGGCGCGCACGTCGGCATAGCCGTGCTCGCGGAGCAGCTCGAGCGTGACCGTCCCGACCGCGCCGGTCGCTCCGACGACGCCGATGCGTGGGGACCTATCCAAGCTCGAAGGCCTCGTGGAGTGCTCGCACTGCCCTGTCCACGTCCGCGCTGGGAACGTGGCACGCGATCTTGATCGGCGACGTCGAGACCACCGGCGCGTCGATGCCGGCGGCCTCGAGCGTGGCGAAGGTCTTTGCCGCGACCCCCGGATGGCTCTTCATCCCCGCGCCGACGAGCGAGACCTTGCCGAGATCGTCGCGGGCCGACCACGTCACGCCGAGAGAGTCGAGCGTCCGCTCCGCGTCGGGACGGTCCTCGACGGGCGCCGAGAAGACGATCTCCGAGCCGGTCTGCACGATCGTGTCGACGTTGATGCTCGACTCCGCCAGAGCGCCGAACAGCTGCGCGGCGGTCGCGCCCTCGACTCGGTACACGGTCTCCTCGCGCTGGTGCACGACTCCGGAGATCAGCGCCTTTTCGAGCATCCTCTCGTCCTCCTCGCGGATCCACGTGCCCTGGGCGTCGTTGAACGTCGAGCGGACATGGAGACTCACATTGTGGCTGCGCGCGACCTCGATCGAGCGGGTGGCCATCACCCGCGCGCCGGAGGACGTCATCTCGAGCATCTCCTCGTAGGTGAGGACGTCGAGCTTGCGCGCATTCGGAACGAGGCGCGGGTCGGCCGAGTAGACGCCGTCGACGTCCGTGTAGACCTCGCAGACCTGCGCGCCGAGAGCCGCCGCGAGGGCGACGGCGGTGGTATCCGAGCCGCCGCGGCCGAGCGTCGTGACGTCGAAGGAGTCCGCCGAGATCCCCTGGAAGCCCGCGACGAGCACGATCTTGTCCTGATCGAGCGCTTGGTGGATCCGGCGCGCGCGGACGTCGACGATCTTCGCTTTCCCGTGCACGGTGTCCGTGACGATCCCGGCCTGCGAACCCGTCAGCGAGATCGCCTCGTGTCCGAGGTCGTGGATCGCCATCGCGGCGAGCGCGCACGAGATGCGCTCGCCGACGGAGATGAGCATGTCGAGCTCGCGCGGCTCCGGTCGGCGCGAGACCCGGCGCGCGAGGTCGAGCAGCTCGTCCGTGGTGCTGCCCATCGCAGAGAGCACGGCCACCACGCGTGAACCGCTCTCCCGCGCCGCCACGAGCCGGCCGGCAACGTTCCTGAGCTTCTCCGGATCCGCGACGGACGTGCCGCCGAACTTCATCACGACGGTGCCGACATGCGGCGCCTCGTCGTCGCGCTCGACCGCAGGAACAGCCTCGTAATCGGTCGTCGCCACGACTGAAGTCTACGGGGGAGTGCAGACTTGCTCCGTGCGCGCGATGGTGCTGGAGGCGCCGGGCAAGCCGCTCGAGGCTAGAGAGCTGCCGGAGCCGAAGCCGGGCGCAGGCGAGCTCCTGCTGCGGGTACATGCCTGTGCCGTCTGCCGAACGGACCTCCACATCGTCGACGGCGAGCTTCGGCAGCCGAAGCTCCCGCTCGTCCTCGGCCACCAGATCGTCGGCGAAGTCGTCGGCGAGGGACGGCGGATCGGTGTCCCCTGGCTCGGCTGGACCGACGGCACATGCCGGTACTGCCGCGCAGAGCTCGAGAACCTCTGCGACCAAGCACAGTTCACGGGCTATGACCGCGACGGCGGCTTCGCCGAGTACGCGGTCGCGGACGAGCGCTACTGCTTCGCGCTGCCGGAGGAGTATCCGGATCTGCAGGTCGCGCCGCTGCTCTGCGCCGGACTGATCGGCTACAGAGCCCTGCGGTTGACCCGCGATGCCGAGCTGCTCGGTCTCTACGGGTTCGGCGCGTCCGCGCACATCATCGTGCAAGTCGCGCGCCACGAGGGGCGGCGTGTGTTCGCTTTCACGCGTCCGGGCGACTCGGAAGGCCAGGCTTTCGCGGGCGAGCTCGGTGCGGAGTGGGCGGGAGGCTCGGACGAGTCACCACCGGAGGAGCTCGACGCCGCGATCATCTTCGCCCCGGTCGGGTCGCTCGTGCCCGTAGCGCTGCGAGCGGTACGCAAGGCCGGCTCGGTCGTCTGCGCCGGGATCCACATGAGCGACATCCCGTCCTTCCAGTACGAGCTGCTCTGGGGAGAGCGGGTCGTTCGCTCGGTCGCCAACCTCACCCGACGCGACGGAGAGGAGTTCCTCCACCTCGCGCCGCAGGTTCCGGTGCGAACGACGGTCACGGCCTTCGCGCTGGAGGAGGCAAACGAGGCGCTGAATCACCTTCGCCGCGGCGAGCTCCACGGCGCCGCCGTGTTACATCTCTCTGCGGCCGGCTAGGGCGCGGCCGAGCGTCACCTCGTCCGCGTATTCGAGGTCGCCGCCGACGGGAAGCCCGCTCGCAAGTCGCGTCACGCGCACGCGTCCCCGCAGGCGGTCGGCGAGATAGGCCGCGGTCGCCTCGCCGGTCATGTTCGGGTTTGTCGCGAGCACGACCTCTTGCACGCCGTTCCCCTCGACCCGGCCGAGCAGCTCGTCGATGCGGAGGTGCTCCGGCTCGACGCCGTCGAGCGGCGAGAGTGCGCCGCCGAGAACGTGGTACAGCCCGCGGAACTCGCTCGTCCGTTCCACCGAGACGAGATCCACCGGCTGCTCGACGACGCAGATGAGCGTGTGGTCGCGCCGCGCGTCGCGGCAGATCGCGCACACCTCTTCCTCCGTCAGGTTGCCGCACTCCTTGCAGAAGCGCACACGCTCCTTCACGTCCTCGATCGCCGACGCGAGCGCGAGCGCCTCGTCCTTCGGTCGCTGGAGCAAGTGGAAGGCGAGGCGATGGGCCGTGCGCGTGCCCACGCCCGGAAGGCGCGAGAGCTGCGCGACGAGGTTTTCCACAGCGGGGCTGAGCACCTGCCGTATTGTGCCGACATGCCCCGGATTGCCGAGGTCGCGCTCTTCACCGGCGACGTGGCGAGGCTGACCGAGTTCTACGAACGGCTGTTGGGAATCGCGCCCCAGAGCCGTTCCGAATCCCACGCGAGCTTCGATCTGGGCACGACGACGCTCTTCATCCACGTAGCGGGGGAGAACGGACCCGAGGGGGCGCCGAATCGGGACCACGTCGCCTTCGCGCTCGACCAGGATGCCGCCGCCGAGCGCGCGCGCTCGTCCGGAGTCGAGGTCGTCGGCCCGAAGGACTTCTACTGGGGCCGGTCGGCGTACCTGCGCGATCCGGACGGCCGGGCGATCGAGCTTTCTCAGGCGGAGAGCTGACGGAGACGGTCGGCGAGCCGCGAGTTCGCAGCGATCGCCCTCTCCATCTCCGGCCGCGCGATCGCGAGACAGCGGACGTCCGTCTGCGCGCGGACGCGCGCCGTGCGGCGGACGTCCTCGCCGACGAGCGACCGTTCGCCGAACACGTCGCCCGGCCCGAGCTCGTGCTGTCCCTCGGGCGACTCGACGATCGCTGTCCCCTTCTCGAGCACGAACAGTCCCGACCCTGCCTCTCCGCGCGTGATCAGCGTGCGGCCGGCCGGCGCCTCGAGCTCGCTGGTCGCGGCTGCGAGCCGGTCGAGCTGCTCGTCGTCGAGGTCCGCGAAGAGCGGGAGTGCGCGGAGGCGTTCCTTCACGCTTACTGGCCGAGTCCGGGCAGGCCGAGGCCGCCGAGCGCGCCCCCTGCCAGACCGCCCAGCTTCGTCTCCATCAGGCTGCGGGCCGAGCGGATCACCTCGTTGACGGCGGCGAGGACCATGTCCTCGAGCAGCTCGGGATCGCTTGGATCGATTGCCTTCGGGTCGATCTTGATCTGCTTGATCTCGCCGGCGCCGTTCGCGGTGACGGTGACCATCCCGCCTCCGGCCGTTGCCTCGACCGTCTCGTTTGCAAGCTCGTCCTGGGCCTTCTGCATCTCTTCCTGCATCTGGCCCACCTGCTGGAGCAGCTTGTCCATGTCCATTCCCATTAGTGCCCCTTCCAGTGATGCTGCCGAGTTTCTGGGTCGCGAGCACCAAGCCAGAGGCCGCACTCGCCCGCAGCAAGGCTAGCCAGCCTTGCTAAGGGCGAGGGTGGACTCTGGCGCAGCGTGATCGCGGGCCAGAAGCCGGCGTGTATTGCTGGGAGGGGCACTTAATCCTCTCGTTCGTGCGCGTCCAGGGTCTCCTTGACGAGCTCGAGAATCTTCTCCTCGCCGGGCGGCTCGTCGTCCTCCTCCGGCTGATCCGGGCGCGCCTCGCCCTCGGCGAACGCAAGCCCGAGGTGGCGGCCCGTCACCTCGTACAGCGCTTCGGCAAGGAGCGTGGCGTTCTTCGGCTCTTCGGCGAGCTGCCGGTGGAAGGTGGCGCTCGCCGGAAACTCGACGGTGAGCGTGTCACCGGCGAGACCGACCGGATGCGCTTCGCGCAACACCGATGCCGCGGGAATGGAACGCTCTTCGACGGCGGGGAGAATCGTGCGCTGCCAGGCCTCGCGTAGCTGCTCGAGCTCGAGCGAGGGCGGCTCGGCGCTCGGCGGCGGCTCGGACAGGGTCTCGGGGGGACGGGTTTCCGAGTCTGACGGCACGACGTGGCCGGTAGCGACATGGGTGCGCCTCTCGAGCTGCTCGAGCCGGTACGAGACGGACTCGCGCGAGAGGTCGGCCCCGGGTCGGGTCACCTTCACGAGCGCCAGCTCCAGCGGCAGCCGCGGATCGCCGCCCTGGCGCATGTCCTCGACCGCGACCGCGAGCAGGTCGACGAGCCGGATCACGGTCGCCTCACCAAGCTGGTTGGCCTGGGCGCGCAGCCGCTCGCGTGCCTCCTCGGTGAGTGGCAGCGAATCGGGCACCTCGCCCATGTGCTGGACGAGCATCAGGTGGCGGAGGTGCTCGAGCAGATCGGCGACGAGACGGCCGAGATCCTGACCCTGCTCGGAGAGCTCCTCGACGAACGTCAGCGCGCCGGCCGTGTCGCGATCGACGACGAGATCGATCAGGCGGAACAACGCCTCCTCCTCGACGGCGCCGAGCAGCTGGAGCACGGCCTGCACGGTCACCTGCTGCTCCGTCGCGGCAGAGAGCTGGTCGAGCGTCGACTCGGCGTCGCGGTACGCGCCGCGCGCACTCCGCGCGATCAACGCGAGCGCCTGGTCCGGAACGTCGATGCTTTCCGCGTCCGCGATCCGGCGGAGCTTCGTGACGACGTCGGCGAGGCGGGGCCGCGCGAACGCGAAGGTCTGACAGCGGGAACGCACCGTCGGGAGCACCTTCGACAGATCGGTCGTGCAGAAGATGAAGACGAGGTGCGGCGGCGGCTCTTCGATCAGCTTCAGCAGCGCGTTCCAGGCAGCGTCGGTGAGCTGGTGCGCCTCATCGAGGATGTAGATCTTGTAGCGCCCTTCGGCGGGCTGGAGGACGACGCGCTCGCGGATCTCGCGGATGTCGTCGATGCCGCGCTGGGAGGCCGCGTCCATCTCGATCACGTCCAGGGAAGTCCCGTTCGCGATCGTCACGCAGGGGTTGCAGACCTTGTCCGGCGTCGGAGTCGGGCCCTGCACGCAGTTGAGCCCCTTGGCGAGGATCCGTGCCAGCGACGTCTTCCCGGTTCCCCGCGGCCCGGCGAACAGGTAGGCCTGGCGCACCTGGCCGGAGGAGATCGCGTTCTTGAGCGTCCGGACGATCGCCTCCTGCCCGACGACCTCGTCGAAGTCCTGCGGACGGTACTTCCGGTAAAGGGCCTCCACTGAGGGCGATCTTAGATGGAGCCGCTGAAGGTGTCGCAGCCCGCCGGGCGGCCGTTCTCGTAGCCGCGCGAGAACCAGCGTCGGCGCTGCTCCGAAGACCCGTGCGTCCACGTCTCCGGGTTCACCTGGCCCCGGGTCGCCTGCTGAATCCGGTCGTCGCCGATCGCAGCGGCGGCGTCGAGCCCATGGTTGATGTCCGCCTGAGTCAGCTCCTCGACGAGCCCTGTCTCGATCGCGTGAGCCGCCCAGACTCCGGCGTAGCAATCGGCCTGTAGCTCCGAGCGCACCGCGAGGCTCTCTGGCCCTTGCCTTTCTCCTCGGATGTTGTCGAGGACCCCGAGCTGATCCTGCACGTGGTGTCCGTACTCGTGGGCGATCACGTACGCCTGCACGAATGGTGACGTGTCGACGCCGAAGCGTGACTGGAGCTCGTCGAAGAAACCGAGATCGATGTACACGAGCTTGTCCGCCGGGCAGTAGAACGGCCCGACCTGCGAGCTCGCATAGCCGCACGCGGTCTGCACCTGATCGGTGAAGAACACTGTGTCGACGTACCGGTACTGGTGGCTGCTGCGCTGGAAGACGCCGTCCCAGAACTTCTGCACGCTGTTGACGACGGCGACGATGCGGCAGTCCTCGCGCCGGTTCGCGTCCTCACCCGAACGGCATGCTTGCGAGACCTCGCCCGGCGTCTCGCCCTGGCCGACCTGCTGATTGTCAAGGGGCTCGAGCTGTCCGAGGCCGCCACCGCCGTTCGAAAGCAGCGAGATCAGCAGGTAGATGACCAGCCCGGCGAGCCCGAGGCCGCCTCCACCAACCGCGACACCACCGGGGCCCACACGGCGTCCGCGAAGGTCCGTTACCTGTCCCGGATCGAGCCGGGCGCCACGCCGAAAGCGCACGAGGCGTCTCTTGCCTGCCGCCGAGACGGCAAAACGCTGCAGGCCCGCTGCTACCATCGCCGAGCCGCGGCGGTGGAAGTGTGCGAACCGCGTCAGGGCCGGGAGGCAGCAGCGCTAAGCATTCCTTCCAGGCGCCGCGGTTTTCTCCCGGGCGCATAGCTCAGCGGGAGAGCGCCCGCTTCACACGCGGGAGGTCCCTGGTTCGATCCCAGGTGCGCCCACTGAACTTGGCAGTGC
>WNFV01004741.1_pt1 | contig 16712 bp, 13 predicted proteins | sample 5400101 | NCBI WGS metagenome assembly WNFV01 (sample SAMN13153361, study PRJNA577476) | soil metagenome | isolation source: 115 cm soil or saprolite under grassland replicate 1 | place: USA:California | collected 2016-06-15
TCATCTACGACGTGGCGATCAAGCCTGAGCGGGTGGACGTGAAGATGACCCTGACGGCGCTGGGTTGCCCGATGGCGGCCGACGTCATGGCCGACGTCCGCGAACACCTGATGACGCTACCAGGCATCCAGGACGCCGGCGTCGACATCGTCTATGAGCCGGTGTGGACCCCAGAGCGCATGTCGGAAGAGGCGCGCTGGGAGCTGGGGATGGTCTAGCCCGACCTCACCTCGGTCGGATTCCGCACGTTTTGGCCATCCCGTGCGGAATCGGGCTCTCGATTCCGCACGTTTCCGCTATCCCGTGCGGAATTCCTCTCAAGCGGCGTGCGGCCAGACGTCGTACACGCCAGTGATGATCGATGTGCTCTCGACACCGGTCTGCAGGTCGTAGAGGTAGGTCTTACCCGTCGGGATAGTCGACGTGACCGCGCACTGATCTGCAGGGAGGCATAGACGCTCCCCGGCGTACCACACGTAGCGTGAGGTGAGGAAAACCGGCTCGCTGCGGCCAGCCTTCAATTCCTTGACCTTGTTGCTCACCGTGTCGACGACATACACGTGGGCCAGGCCCGTACGGTCTCGTTCTTCGTAGACGATCAGGCCTCCTGCCGGAGAGGCTTTGGGGCGGACCCATTGCACGCCGGCGAGAAACCGAGACGTCGCGCCATCACGCCAGACCTCCACGCCGCCGGTGTCCCTGAAGTAGAAGCTATGACCCGACCAGACCGACATTGTCGGCGCTTGTGTGGTGGGGCTGGTGAGGAGCTTTCCGTCAGATGTCCAGAGCTTGAAGCCAGTGACGGGTCCACTAAGGACCAACATTGAGACGTAGGCGTCGTCAGGCGAAAAAGCCAGCCGGCTGTCCCAGGAGTCCGCGCACTCCTGACCTTCGCACCCGTAGCCGTCAGATGTAGGAAGAGGCTCCCCGAACTTGACATCCCTACCCGCAGTGATCAAGTGCAGGCCATCGCTCGTCACGTAGCCCGCGGTCTTGCCGTCCGAGGTCCACGCGAAGAGGCCCATGCTAATGGCGGCCTTTGCGACAACCGTCTTGGGCGAACCTGACAGCGGCATCCGGTACAGGCTCGTGTCGTCCACGTCCGACACGTCTGTCGCGCTGACGAACCGCGGGATTTGGTTTGGAACTGGCAAAGTGCCAACTGTCTCGGGGTGATTGATGTCGGTGATGTCGCGAACGACAATTGCGTTGCTGCCGCGCAGAGTGACCAGCGCTAGGCAACGATGGGCTGAGTCGCAGACGCCCTTCGGTGTGGGGCTCGACGCGACAGTCGGTGTCGCCAAGGTCTGATTCGCCGTTCCCGAACCAGTGGTTGTGCCGCAAGCCACTGTTAGCAGCGCGGTCGCCGCCAGGGCTCGCAAGACAGCGGTGGTCTTCATGTCGTCTCGCGGCGCTAACGGCAGGCTGAGCCGTTGGTTACGTCAGAACAGCAGTCCCTCAGTGAGCTGGAAGCCGATCAGCAAGACCGCGATCGCAACTGAGCCGCCGACAACCCCTGGCCAGCGCCCGCCCGGAGTCCGAGTCTGGATCAGTGCGACGAGCACCAGAAGTCCGGCGATCACGATCGGCAGTCCGATCGAGAAGGCGGCAAGAATCCCGAGCACCAGGAGACCTGCCGCGGCGGCCGCGCGCAGAGCAACCCGAAAGCGCACCACCTCCGGCCGTGGGACCATGGCGACGGCGATCAACAGCGCCATCGCGGCGAGGTATCCGGCCACGAAGAACGGGACGTACGGAGTCGGATTCGGCGCTTCCTGGTTCTCGATCCGAATCAGGGTCACATAGGCGAAGTCGATCGCCAGCACGGCGGCGAAGGCCATCGCTGATGTCCCCAGGATCGACATCCGTTCCATCTGAGGGCACTCTAGTCCGTCCGCAAACCGGCTCCACCTACACTTAGTTTCGAAGTGGCGGAGTTCAGCCCCGGGCTGGAAGGTGTGGTGGCCGCTGAAACCGCCGTCAGCGAGGTCGACGGCGCCAACGGCCGTCTCATCTATCGCGGCGGATACCTCATCGAGGACATCGCGCCGGTCGCGACCTTCGAAGAGGTGGCATACCTCCTGTGGCATGGCGAGCTGCCTACCGAGAAGGAGCTTGAAGCCCTGATTCAACAGATGGCGGCAGCGCGAAACCTCAACAAGTCCGCCACCGGAGCCCTCATGGCGATGGACCCTTCAATCGACCCCATGGACGTCTTGAGGACGGTCGTCTCCGCCCAGGGCGCGAGCAAAGCGCTCACCAAGCCCTCCCTCGAGGAGGCGGTTGCGATGACGGCGGTCTTTCCCACCATCGTCGGCGCGACCTACCGCCGGCGCCAGGGCAAGGAGCCTCTGCAGCCGCGCGACGACCTCGGCCACGCGGCCAACCTGCTCTGGATGATGGAAGGCAAGGAGCCCGACAAGGAGAAGGTCCACCTGGTCGACTCTTACCTCGTCCTGCTCGCGGACCACGGCCTCAACGCCTCGACCTTCGCGGCGCGCGTGGTCGCCTCGACGGGCAGCGACCTGGCGTCCTGCATCGTCGGTGCGATCGCGGCGTTGAAAGGCCCCGCCCACGGCGGCGCCACTTTCGCGGCGCGCACGATGCTCGACAAGATCGGGTCCGCGGACAACGCCGAGAAGTGGCTCACCGAGGCCCACGAGCGCCACGAGCGCTTCTCTGGCTTCGGCCACCGCGTGTATCGCACATACGACCCGCGGGCCAAGATCCTCCGCGAGATGGCCAGAACGGCGGCGCCCGACCTCCACCAAACGGCTGCCCGCACGGAGGAGGTCGCGCTCAAGATCCTCCACGACGCTCACCCCGAGCGGCCCAACGCCACCAACGTCGACTTCTGGGCGTCGGTCGTGTTGACGGGCGCCGGCATCCCGAAAGAGCTCTTCACCTGCCTGTTCGCGACTTCCCGAGTCGCCGGTTGGACCGCCCACGTCCTGGAGTCGCTGTCCGACCTGCGCATCATCCGGCCTGCCTCACGCTGGATCGGCCCGGAGCCCGGAAAGAAGCCCCTCCAGCTCGCCAAGCGGTGAGCACCAACAACAGCAAGTACGTCCCCGGGCTCGAGGGCATTATCGGCGCCCAAACGGCCATCTCGATGGTCGACGGGGCCAACGGCCGTTTGATCTACCAGGGCTACGTCATCGCCGACCTCGCGCAGGAGATGTCGTTCGAGGAGGTGGCGTTCCTCCTGTGGCACGGCCACCTGCCGGCGCGCCCCGAGCTCGACTCCCTGGCGCTGGAGCTGGCAGGCTCGCGCGCACTCACCGATGCGGCGACCAAGGCGCTCGCGGCGCTGCCGATCGACACCGACCCGATGGACGTCCTCCGCAGCGTGGTCTCGATCCAGGGTGTGGAGCACCGGTTGTCGAAACCGACGATCCCGCTCGCGATCCACGCCACGGGGTCGTTCCCGACGATCCTGGCCATGTTCCACGGCAGGCAGCTCGGCCTCGAGCCGATCAAACCCCGCTCCGACCTCGGGCACGCGGCCAATTACCTCTACATGCTCAACGGCAAGGAGTCGAGCCCGGAGATCGTCCGCGCGCTCAACACCTACCTCGTGCTGCTGGCCGACCACGGCATGAACGCATCGACGTTCACGGCGCGAGTCATCGCTTCGACCGAGTCCGACCTCACGTCCAGCCTGGTCGGGGCGATCGGTGCGCTGAAGGGCCCGGCACACGGCGGCGCGCCATCGGCCGTGATCGAGCAGCTCGAGCAGATCGAGACCGCGAACAACGCCGAGCCGTGGATGCGCGACGCCCGCAAGCGCGGCGTTCGCTTCATGGGCTTCGGCCATCGCGTCTACCGCGTTTACGACCCCCGGGCCGAGATCCTCAAGGAGATGTGCCGGCGGATGAACCCGACGTTCTTCGAGCTGGCCTCGAAGGTCGAAGAGGTCGCGCTGAAGATCCTGCACGAGGAGCATCCAGAGCGGCCGCAGTCGACCAACGTCGAGTTCTACTCGGCCGGGGTCCTGCAAGCGATCGGGCTGCCCAAGGAGTTCTTCACGCCCACCTTCGCTGTCTCGCGGGTCGCCGGCTGGAGCGCTCACGTGCTCGAACAGGCTGCCCACAACCGCATAATCCGGCCGCAATCGGAATACATCGGACCGGAGCCGCGGAAGCCAGTGCCACTCGCCGAGCGGGGCTAGCCCTCTTTCGCGGCGGGCTGGATGCCCGCGTCCTCACCAACCTGGGCCTGGCGGGGATCACCTGGTTCCTGCTCATCGCGATCGCGTTTACCGGCTGGCAGGTGCTCGTCGTGCCCCTCCGCGCTGACATCCTCGACAACGACCTCACGCTGGTCTACATCGGCGTCCGCATCGGCCTCGAGCACGGGTGGAGTCACATTTACTCGCTGCCGCTCCAGCAGGAGCTGTTCGTCCAGCTCCGCCCGCACGCTCCCTTCGGCGACGGCGTCCGCTTCATCTCTCCACCCGTGTACGCGTGGCTGCTGCTGCCGCTCACCCTCTTGGGCCCCTCGGCGGCGGTGCTGGCATGGCTGGCGATCTCGGTCGCCGCGCTGGTCGCGGCCTGGTGGATCGCGGCGCCCGGTTCGTGGCTGCGACGCGGCATTTGGCTGCTCGCCGCCGTCGCCTGGTACCCGCTGCTCTACGGGCTGAGCCTCGCCCAGCCGGCACTCGTCATCGTGCTCGTAGTCGCCGGGGCGTGGTGGCTGGCCCAGTCGAACAGGCCTTACCTGGCGGGAGTCGTGCTTGGCCTTTCTGTGATCAAGCCGCAGCTGGCGCTGCTTCTGCCCGTCGTCCTGCTGTTCGCAGGTCGCTGGCGTATCGCCGTGACCTGGGCCGCGGTCGCCACGGTGCTCGCGATCGCCTCACTCGTCGCGATCGGCGCGCAGGGCCTGACCGACTACCGAGCCTTGCTGACCGAGGCGCAGCAGGTCGCCAACAACCGCTACTTCACCCTTGCCTACCTGCTGGGCCCCGGCGCGCTCAGCTACATCGTGCAAGGAGTCGTTGCTGTGGCCGCCGCAGTGGCCGCGTACGCAAATCGCCACGCGAGCGACGCCCGCATCTTCGCCCTCGGCCTCGTCGCCACCGCCCTGGGCGCCACGTACTGGCACCTCCAGGACTTCACGATCCTGGTTCTCGCCGCGTGGCTCTTCTTGCGCGAGAGATCACCAGCGTGGCAGCGGTGGTGGTTGCTCGTCATCGTGATCGCCGGCGAGTTCGCCTGGCCGCTGACGCCGCTACCGATCCTGATCGGGATGACGGTCTGGTTCGCCATCCTCGCGATGCCTCGCAAAGCCTCGACGGTCGCGGCCTGATCGCGTGACCGCGGCCGACGTGCGCGTGCCATACGTGCGCTGGCTCGTCGTCGCCGCGGCGCTGATGGTGTGCGCTTTCCTTCTGTGGGTCACACGCACCTTCACCTTCTATTTCGACGAGTGGTCGTTCATCCTCACGGCGCCCGACTGGACGCTGACCACCTACTTCGAACCTCACAACGAACACCCTTCGATGCTGCTGCGCCTCGTCTACGCCGCCCTCCTCAACACCGTCGGGCTCCGCAGCTACCTGCCGTACATGGCGTTGCTGTACGTCGCCCACTTTGCCAACGTCCTCCTGCTCTTCGAGCTCGTTCGCCGGCGCTCCGGCCACCTCCCCGGTCTTGCGGCCGCCCTTCTTGTTCTTGTCCTGGGGGCGGGCTGGGAGGACCTGTTCTGGGCCTGGCAGATGGCCTGGCTCGGGTCGGTCGCACTGGGATTGGGGGCCTTGCTGCTAGTGCAGACGCCCGGCGGCCTGCGCCTGGCGGCGGCGGTCGCTCTGCTCGCGACGTCACTGTCGTTCTCGGGCATCGGGGTGCCGTTCGCCACCGCCGCCGCCGTCTACCTCGCCCTGACGCCCGGTCGCCGCCGCGACCTGCTGGCCCTGATCCCGCTCGGCGTGGGCCTGGTCGCGTGGTACCTGGGCTTTGGACGCTTTGCGCAGCACCCCGAGCCCCAGCCGACAGCGGCCAACCTCCTGCTCGACCCCCTCTATGCCGCGTGGGGGCTCAGCCAGGGCCTCGCCGGCGTGATCGGGCTGGGCGGCTGGGTCGGGGTGGCGCTCCTGGCTGCCGTCGTGGCCGCGCTGGCGTGGCGATGGAGAACCCACCCTCCGGACGCATTCGTGGTCGCCGTCGCGGCCGGCCTGCTTGCCTTCTACCTCGTCGCCGGCCTGACTCGAGCCCAGCTCGGCCTGCAGCAGTCCGGTGCCTCGCGCTACGTCTACGTGGCCGCCGTGCTGTGGCTGATCCTGCTCGCCGACGCCGCTTACGCGCTGCCGTGGCGGGGAACCTGGCGGCCCGCGCTGACCGCGTGCCTCTTCCTGGCCTGCTTCAACAACGCCGTCGTGCTCTACGAGTTCGGCCTGGCCAAGACGGTGCAGATGCAGCGCGCGGTGGCCGACCTGCGGGCGCTCGCCGTCGAGCGCACCGACCCGTGCCTCGATAGAACCGGCAAGGTCGATTTGCTGGTGATGCCGGACGTCTTGCCACCTGCCTACTACCGCGCCGTCGATCGCTACGGCGACCCGGTGGCAGGCGTGCCGGTGCAGGACCGGGCCGATTTCGAAGCCGCCCGCGCCAATCTGCGCAAGGCCGGCTGCTAACCCTCCCTAAGATTTAGCGCAGTGCCCGAACTCGATTTCGACGTCGCGATCCTGGGTGGTGGGATGGGCGGCTATCCCGCCGCCATCCGCGCCTCACAGCTCGGCCTCAAAGTAGCCCTCATCGAGTCGGACAAGCTTGGTGGGACGTGCCTTCACATCGGCTGCATCCCTACCAAGGCCCTCCTCGAGTCGTCCGAGCTGTACCACCGCGTGGCCACGCGGGGCACTGAGTTTGGGCTCAAGGCGGAGGTGGTCGGCTACGACTACCCGCGCATCGCCGACCGCCGGGACGCCATCGTCGGCCAGCTCTACAAGGGCGTCCAGTACCTGATGAAGAAGAACAAGATCGAGGTCGTCTCCGGCAAGGGCAAGCTGCGCGACCGGAACACGATCGACGTCAACGGGAAACAGGTCAAAGCCAAGAGCCTGGTCATCGCCACGGGCTCGGTCGTCAAGACGCTCCCCGGCCTCGAGCTCGACGGCCAGTACATCATCTCGTCCGACCACGCGGTGCTCTCCAAGAGCGCGCCCGAGTCGATCTGCATCATCGGCGCGGGCGCCGTAGGGGTTGAGTTCGCGACGTTCTACAACCAGCTCGGCGTCAAGGTAACTCTGCTGGAGGCGCTCGACCGGCTCGTCCCGCTCGAGGACGAGGAGGTCTCCAGGGAGATGCTGTCCGCGTTCAAGAAGGCGGGCATCGACTGCCGCCTCGGGGTCAAAGTCAAGGGCGCGAAGAAGGCACGCGACGGCGTAAGCGTGGACACCGACCAGGGCGAGGTGTGGGCCAAGCAGCTGCTGGTCGCGGTTGGACGCGCGGCCGTCTCCAAGGACATCGGTCTCGAGCAGCTCGGCGTGCAGACGCACGCCAGCGGATTCATCAAGGTCGACGAGTGGATGCGCACCTCGGCGGAAGGAGTGCACGCGATCGGCGACGTCGTGGGCGGCTACCTCCTCGCCCACGCCGCGGCGCACGAGGGCATGACGGCGGTCGAGGACATCGCCGGTGAGCGGGTAGCGCCGATGGAGCAGAACCTCGTCACCCGGTGCACCTACTCACACCCGCAGGTCGCCTCCGTCGGCCTGACCGAGAAGCAGGCGCGTGACGGCGGGCGCGAGGTGAAGGTCGGCAAGTTCCCGTTCTCGGCCATCGGCCGCGCCCAGATCCACGGCGAGACAGGTGGGTTTGTGAAGATCGTCGCCGACGCCAAGACGGGGCAGATGCTGGGCACCCACATCGTCGGCGCCGACGCGACCGAGCTGATCGCCGAGCCCGCGCTAACCCAGCTTTTCCAGGGCGACGCCTGGGAGCTCGGGCGCAACATCCACCCACATCCGACGTTGAGCGAGGCCGTGATGGAGGCCGCGATGGCCGTCGACGGCCACGCCATCCACTTCTAGGCACCATGGCGCAGACGACCACGACCAAAGGACCTTCCTTCAGCCCGGAGTGGCATTTCCAGGACCCGGTCGCGTGGCGCGACACCGACCTCGACGAGAACATCCTCACCGAGTGGTTCCACTACATCCTGCTCGGCCGGCACATCGACTACCGATTCCAGGTCTTGAACCGGCAGGGCCGCGCGCCGTTCATCATCTCGTGTGCCGGTCACGAGGCCGCGCAGATCGGCATCGGCTGGCCGTTGAAGCCGAAGTACGACTGGCTGGCGCCGTACTACCGCGACGTCGTGCTCTGCATGCGCATGGGCGTGACGCCGCTTGACCTCATGCTCTCGGTCCTCGCCAAGGCGAGTGACCCCGCGTCCGGCGGTAAGCAGACGCCTGGCCATTTTTCGGACTCGCGGCTGAACATCACGTCCGGCGGATCGCCAGTGGCGACGCAGATGGTGCGGGGTGCGGGCGTCGCCTACGCGCTGAGGATGGACGGCACCGACAAGGTGCTCCTCACCTGCTACGGCGAAGGCGCCGGCGCCGAGGGCGATGCGCACGAGGCATTCAACTTCGCGGCCATCTACAAGCTGCCCGAGATCTTCGTCTGCGAAAACAACGGGTTTGCGATCTCCACGCCGTTTCGCAAGGAGTACGCGATCGACTACGTGGCGCAGCGCGCGGCCGGCTACGGATTCCCCGGCGTGACCGTCGACGGTCGCGACCCGGTGACGTGCTACGTCGTGGCGAAGGAAGCGATCGCGCGGGCGCGCGCCGGTGATGGGCCGACGCTGATCGAGTGCCTGGTCGACAGGCTTGGCGCGCACTCCTCGGAGGACGACCAGCGGCGCTATCGCACGCACGACGAGATCGAACTGCTCGCGCAGAACGACTGCCTCGAACGCTTCAAGAAGCGGCTGCTCGAAGAAGGCCTGTTGACGGCAAAACAGATCGCGGAGTTCGAGGAGTCGGTTAAGGACGAGGTCACCGCCGCCACCAAGGAAGGCATGGAGGCGCCCGACCCGGCTCCGGAGGACGCGCTGACCAACGTCTACGCGATCGACGCGCCGAAGGCGATCGAGCCCACGGCCGGCGTCGAGATGGAACAGATGAACATGGTCGCGGCACTGCGCTCGGCGCTGACCGAGGAGATGGAACGCGACGGCCGGGTCATGGTCATGGGTGAGGATGTGGGCAACAAGGGCGGCGTGTTCCTCGTCACCGACGGCCTGCGCGCGAAGTTTGGAGAGGCGCGGGTGATCGACACGCCGCTGGCCGAGTCATCGATCGCCGGCGTGGCGCTCGGCCTGGCCCTCGCCGGAAAGCGTCCGGTGGCGGAGATGCAGTTCACCGACTTCGCTCACATGGCGTTCAACTCGATCACCAACGAGATCGCGAAGTATCGCTACCGCAGCGATGGCGACTGGTCGGTGCCGCTGGTCGTGCGCGCACCGATGGGCGGTCACGCGCACGGAGCGCTTTATCACTCGCAGTCGATCGAAGCCCGATTCGCGACGCCGGGCCTGAAGATCGTCATCCCGTCGACCCCTTACGAGGCCAAAGGGTTGCTGCTCGCAGCGATCCGCGACCCAGACCCGGTGCTCTTCTTCGAGCACAAGCGCCTCTATCGGATGTTCAAGGAGCCGGTGCCCAAGGGCGAGTACCTGATCCCGCTCCAGGTCGCCCGGACGGCCCGTGAGGGCGGTGACATCTCGGTCTTCTGCTACGGCCTGATGGTCCACTACGCCATGGAGGCGGCCAAGAACCTGGAGGCGGACGGCGTGAGCGTTGAGATCGTCGACCTGCGCACGGTCTACCCGCTGGACAAGGACGCGATCCTCGCTTCTGCACGCAAGACCGGGAAGTGTCTTGTCCTCTATGAGGATAACTTCAGCGTCTCCGTCGGCTCCGAGGTCGCGGCGCTGATCGCCGACGAGGCGTGGCGGTGGCTGGACGCGCCCGTGAAGCGCTTTGGCGGGCTTGACGTACCGTCGATGCCGTACGCGGTGCCGATGGAGGAGTACTTCATGCCCACGCCGGACAAGATCACCAAAGCATTGAAGGACCTGGCCGCCTACTGATGGCCGGCAAGACCACGCGAGTCGTGATGCCGCAGCTGGGCGAGTCGGTGCACGAGGGCACGATCTCGAAGTGGCTCGTCAAACCGGGCGACAGGGTCGTCGAGTTCGAGCCCATGCTCGAGGTCGACACCGACAAGGTGAACGCCGAGGTGCCGGCGCCGGTCTCCGGGATCCTGCGCGAGATCCTCGCCAAGGAGGGCGACACGGTGCAGGCGGGTGCGGAGATCGCGGTGGTGGAGATTGGCGGCGACGGGAAAGTGACGGCGACGCCGGAAGCGCCGGCCCCTGCTCCGAAGACAGCGACCCCAAAGGTTGAAAAACAGGCACTCGCCCCTCCGGCGGCTGCGCCGCCACCTCCCCGTGAACGGGGAGGAGACGAGCCGCATCGGTATTCGCCGGGGGTGCAGATGGCCGCGTCCGACCTCGAGGTCGACCTCTCCCAGGTGACGGGCACCGGCCTCGGCGGCCGCGTCACCAAGAAAGATGTCCAGGAGTTCGCGGCCAGGGCCAAGAGCGCTCCGGCCGCGCAACCGGCAGCCGCCGCGCCACCCGCTCAGCGCGCCGAAGGCGACCAGGTCGTGCAGCTCACGCGCGTCCGCCGCCTGATCGCCGAGAACATGATGCGCTCGAAAGCGACGATCCCCCACGCCTGGCAGACCCAGGAGGTCGACATGTCGGGTGTGGTCGGCAACCGCAATGCGAACAAAGGCGCCTTCCAGAAGCAGGAAGGCTTCTCCCTGACCTACCTGCCGTACGTGATGGCGGCGACGGTCTCGTCGCTGCGCGAGCACCCTGAGGTCAACGCGACCTTCAACGAGACCGAGCTCATCCTGCATCGTGATATCAACCTCGGCATCTCGGTCGGTATGGAGGACACGCTGCTCGTGCCTGTCGTGCGCAAGGCCGACGGCCTCTCCATCGCCGGCCTGGGGCGCGCGGTCAACGACCTGGCGACCCGAGCCCGCAACAAGCAGCTGAAGGCCGACGAGCTGGCCGGCGCCACGTTCACAGTCAACAACTCCGGCACGTTCGGCACGCTTTTCAGCTACTCGGTGATCAACCCCGGCCAGGCCGGCATCCTGACCATGGAGGCGATCGTCGAGCGGCCGGTCGCGGTCGACGGCATGATCGGGATCAAGCCGATGATGTATCTCTGCTTCTCGTTCGACCACCGCGTGCTCGACGGCCTGCAGGCGGCTCGCTTTTTGACCTCGTGCCGGAAGTGGCTCGAGGCCGTGAACCTGGAGTCGTCCGTCTACTGACCTCAACTCCTCCCCATTCATGGGGAGGTGGCCCGAAGGGCCGGAGGGGCTCCGTCCGGCCCCATCCCCCGGCTTCGCCGGGTACTTCCCCGCGAGCGGGGAAGAGTTAAAGGGCGCCTGAATCGCCGATTCCCAGCGTTAAGGTTGACGCCGCCGAGATGTCCGCCCCGCCCAAACGCCTCGAAACAGCCTCCGAGCCGCCACCGATCGTCCTCAAGGAGGTCTACGACCTCCGGTTCGACGAGAAGGACCGCGCGGCCAAGGACGCGATCTGGAGGGAGCTCGGAAGGTTTTTTCAGCGCTACGTCAAGTCGGGGGCCCGGGTCATCGACATCGCCTGCGACGCCGGCTACTTCATCCGCAACATCAAGGCTCGCGAGCGGTGGGCGACCGACATCCGTGCGGTCGAGTCGGCGCTTGGGGACGATATCCACTTCGTCCGCGCCAGCGGACTCGACCTGGCCGATGTCGTGCCGAACGATTACTTCGACCTCGCCTTCTTCAGCAACTACCTGGAGCACCTGCCGTCGACGGAGGCCGTGCTCCAGCAGCTGCGCGTAGCGTTCGCGCTGCTCAAGCCGGGCGGTCGCCTTCTGATCCTGCAGCCCAACATCCGCCTGGTGGGCGGCTCGTACTGGGACTTCATCGACCATCAGACAGCCCTCACCGAGAAGAGCCTGGCCGAGGCGGCGCGCATGGCCGGCTTCGAGACGAAGCAGGTCATCGCGCGCTTCCTGCCGTACACGACCAAGAGCCGGCTGCCCCAGGGCCCTGCCTTCGTCCGCGCCTACCTTGCGTTTCCGCCCGCCTGGCTGATCTTCGGCAAGCAAACGCTCTACGTGGGCGAGAAACCGGCCAACGGCTGAGGCGATGACCCGGCGACCTCCGCTCGCCCTGGCCGCGGCCGCTGTCGCCGCAGGTTGGGGTGCGCTCTACAGCATCGGCCGCTGGACGGTCGAGTACGTGACGGTGCCCATCCACGACGACGTCCGCTACGACTACGTGGCCGCGCAAGCAGGCCTTCGCTACGGGTGGTCGAAGATCTACAACCTCGACATCCTGCGCGGGCTGTCCGCGGGCTTCCCCGCCCCCCAGAACACCATCCATCCGGGCGGCACGTTCATCAATCCGCCGCTGCTCGCCTGGTTGTGGACGCCGCTGGTCGTATTTCCTGAGCCGGTCGCCTATCTGATCTGGACTCTGCTCAGCCTCGGCGCGCTGGTCTGGGCCTGGTACCTGGCGGCGCCCTTCAACGGCGTTGCGAAGCTCGCTCTGCTGCTGGCCGGGCTCGCGTTGTGGCCAGTGATGGAGGCGTTCTACTTCGGCCAGCCGACGATGTTCGTGCTTGCGCTCGTCGCCACCGCATGGTGGCTGATGCGTCGCGACCACGTGATCTGGGCGGGCATCGCTCTTGCCTTCGCGACCACGCTCAAGCCGCAGGTCGTGATCATGATCCCGGCCTGCCTGCTTGTCGCGGGGCAGGTGCGACCGCTGGTCGCGTACGCGGCAAGCGGAGCCGTGATCGCCGCCGTCAGCGCATTGAGCCTGGGACCGTCGGGACTGAACGACTTCTGGCAGACGTTGAAGTGGATCCAGACCGACGCGGGCCACTCATTTTTCACGGTGGCCTATCTGTTCGGGATGGACAGCCCCCTCACGTACGCGGTGCTCGCCGTGTCGGGTATCGCGTGCCTGTTCGTCGCCTGGAGGCGGCGCGACGACCTGGACGTCGTCTTCGCCACCGGGCTGCTTGGCTCACTCATGGTGTCCTTTCACCTGCATCAACCCGACTACAGCAACCTTCTGCTCGCGGGGTGGCTCGTGCTGCGCGGGACGCCGTCGCTCGCCCACAAGGCATGGCTGGCCGTCGGTTTGATCACCATGCAGGTGCTCACCATGGGGCAGCCCGCCCCTCAGCTCATCTGGGACTTGGTGTGGCTCGCGATCCTCGGCTTCGGTCAGACCTTGCCGGTCTCGCTCTCGATGCCAAGGATGCTCATGAAGAAGGACGCGAAGACGGTCTGAGTTCCCAGCGCCGTCAGCACGACGGCCGGGATGACCTGGCGCATGGTGACATCGGGGTCGAGGTTGCCGAAACCGGTCGCCGACCAGCTCGCGATGGCGATCACGAGCGTGAGCAGACCGGCGAGGGCAAGCAGCGCACCCACGCCGACGCCGACCTCGAGCGTGACGTAGCGAAACATCCGCTGCAACGTCGGGTGCGGCGGATGGAAACCGACTCGGATGGCAAAGAACTTCGTGAAGATGGCGAACAGCACGAGCTGATAGCCGAGCAGGGCGAGGAACCCCGCCACCAGCAGCGTGTGAATGTCGAGACGCACGCCTCCGACCCGCAGCGGTCCGGGCAGCAACGCAAGCGAAAGCACCACGCCGGCCGCGAACAGGATCAGTCCCGGATAGAGGAAGAGCCACCGCGGGCTGAACAGCAGCATGAAGCGAAGGTGGCGCCAGCCGTCGCGCCACGTCCGCAGGTGGGGCGGTCGCGAGCGGCCATCGGGGCTCAGCGTGACCGGAACCTCTGTGATTCGCATCCGCTGCAGGGACGCCTTGATCACCATCTCGCTCGCGAACTCCATGCCGGTCGCCTGCAGGTGGAGCTTTTCGTACATGTCCTTGCGAAAGCCGCGCAGTCCGCAGTGCATGTCGCCCACCACCGTGTGAAAGAACAACTTGCCGATCGCTGTCAGCACTGGGTTGCCAATCCAGCGATGCGACCAAACCATGGCGCCCGGCTTGATGGTGCCCTGGAAGCGATTGCCCATCACGAGGTCATAGCCCTCGCGCAACCGGTCGACGAGCGGACTGATGGCTGTGAAGTCGTAGCTGTCGTCGGCGTCGCCCATGATCACGTACTCGCCGCGCGCGGCCTCGATGCCGCCGATCAGCGCGCTGCCGTAGCCCTTGCGGCTTACGTCCACCACGCGCACACCCAGCTCGCGCGCAACCCCCTGCGAGCCGTCAGTGCTGCCGTTGTCGGCGACGATGATCTCTGCCGCCAGGTCGGCCTTGGCGATCGCGCTTTGCGCCTTCTTGATGCAGATGGCGAGCGTCTCCACCTCGTTCAGGCACGGCATGACGATGGAGACCTCGACCGCGGTTGGTGTCTGGCGATCGCCCCTCGTGCGCGTGTTCTGCGCGACGCTCATGGTTCGGTGCAGCAGCGTAACCGTTCGGAGGGGAAACCCTGCCGGGTTTCCCCTACGCTGGGCCGCTCAACGGCGCCTGGCGGTCATCACACCACCATCCGCATTCGCGCCGGGTTCGCGGCCCGAACCCCTTCCGGAAAGGTTGGATTCTCATCAATGCCCTGACGACAAGCAACGTCTGGCGTCGACAGGTTGCGTGCGTTGCGACCGGGGCATAGCCCGGTCGCCAAGGCGAAGTTACCCCTTCGCAGGGGTTTCCCCTCCGAGAAAAGAAGTGACCCCGACGGATCGCCTCTCCGGAGCGGGTACACGGCCTTGCGGCCCTGTTCCTGCCCCCTCGCACGTTTCCCTCGGGGCCGTCGAGAAATGTAAGGGCCACCGGTCCGGCTTGCAAGGCCGAAAGTCAGTTCGCCGCCAACCCATGAGTTGTTGCCGGGCTTGCGCCGATGCCGCATCTGGCCCCAGAGTTGTTGGCCGGGGATGATCATCCAGAGTCCCGACTTTCAACGCCTCGCGCGCGACGTTGCCGGCCAGGTCGTGCTGCCTGGCGACCAGGACTACGACTCGGCACGGCGGGTGTGGAACGGGATGATCGACAAGCGACCGCATGCTGTCGTTCGGGCTTCCAGTCCTGACGATGTCGCCGCCGCGATTGCCTTCGCGACCGGCAAGGGGTTCCCGGTTGCGGTCAGAGGAGGCGGGCACAACATCGCGGGCAACGCAACCTGCGACAACGGGCTCGTGATCGACCTGTCCCTGATGAAAAGCATCGAGGTCGATCGGGACGGACGTCGCGTCCGCGCCGGCGGCGGCGTTCTGTGGGGCGAATTCGACGCCGCGACGCAGGAAGTCGGACTCGCCACCAACGGCGGGCTGGTGCCCTCGACCGGGGTCGCCGGCTTCACCCTGGGCGGCGGCCTCGGCCACCTCATGCGAAGCTGCGGACTGGCCTGCGACAACCTGGTGTCGGCGGATGTGGTCACGGCCGATGGCCGAATTGTCACCGCCAGTGCCGAGCAGAACGAGGACCTCTTCTGGGCGATCCGCGGCGGCGGGGGGAACTTCGGGGTCGTCACAACGTTTGAATTTCAGCTCCACGAAGTCGGTCCAATCCTGCTCGGCGGGCGCTTGATCCACCGGTTGGCTGACGCCCCTGACGTCCTGCGGTTCTATCGCGAATTCATGGCCGAAGCGCCGGACAGCCTGATCGTCTACGCGGGTCTATCAACGAGCCCCGAGGGCGAGCCGCGCCTGGGCATGCGTCCTGTCTTCAACGGCCCGATCAAAGAGGGACAGGAACTGCTCGAGCCGCTTCGGCGGTACGGCTCGCCGGCCGTCGACGATATCGAGCCTCGCCCGTACGTCGAGATTCAGAAGATCGTCGAGCCGATGTTCCCACCAGGCCGCCTCCACTACTGGAAAGCAAATTTTGCGGACGCCTTGAGCGACGAGCTGATCGATATCCTGGTCGCGGCCTACGGACGCGCTCCGTCGCCGTACTCCAACATCGCCCTCGAGCCGATGGGTGGAGCCATCGCCCGCGTGCCTGAGACCGCGACCGCCTTCCACCACCGCCGCCACGGCTACAGCGTCTTGCTGCTCGGCGGCTGGCTGCGCCCCGAGGACGACGACGCCAACGTCGCGTGGGTCCGGGACCTCTGGGAGGTGACTCGGCCTTTCGCATCGAGCGACGTCTACGTGAACTACCTGGGCACGGAGGGCGATGCGAGGGTCCGAGAGGCCTACGGCCCGAACCATCCTCGACTGTCCGAGACCAAGCGGAAGTACGACCCTCACAACTTCTTCCGGCTCAACCAGAACATCGAGCCTGCGCCAGCGTGCTGAACCTGGAAGAAGCGCAGGGCATCATCCGGCGCGCGCACACGAAAGCTACTGAGCTGGGGATTCGTGTCACGGTCGCCGTGGTGGACCAGGGTGGCCTGCTGGTGGCGCTCGGGCGGATGGACGGAGCGCCACCGGTTTCTTCCCAGGTGGCTGAGGCCAAGGCCGTGGGCGCCGCGATGCTGCATCGCGACGGGGCCTCGCTGGCGGAGCTGGCGAAGGACCGGCCCGGATTCTTCAGCGTCGCCGACCGGCTCGTGCGTCTACCGATCGTGCCCGGACTCGGCTCGGTCCTGCTGAAGCGCGGCGGTGAGGTCATCGGCGCCGTGGGTGTCAGCGGTGG
>WNFV01010248.1_pt1 | contig 16707 bp, 14 predicted proteins | sample 5400101 | NCBI WGS metagenome assembly WNFV01 (sample SAMN13153361, study PRJNA577476) | soil metagenome | isolation source: 115 cm soil or saprolite under grassland replicate 1 | place: USA:California | collected 2016-06-15
TCTGACGGGAGAACACGTCGTCCTGGTGCTCGTCTCGACGGCGCTCGCCGTCGCCATCGGCGTTCCGCTCGGGGTCGCGCTCACGCGGCGGCCGCGGCTCGCGCGTCCCGTCCTCGGCTTCGCAAACGTCGTCCAGACGATTCCGAGCCTCGCTCTCTTCGGGTTCCTGATCCCGCTGCCCTTCATCGGCGGAATCGGCGCGCGAACCGCGATCGCCGCGCTGGTCGTTTACGCGCTCCTTCCGATCCTTCGAAACACCCACGCCGGGATCTCCTCGGTGGATCCCGCGGTGATCGAGTCGGCGACCGGGCTCGGCATGACGCCGCGACAACGACTGCGGTTGGTCGAGCTGCCGCTCGCGCTGCCGGTGGTTCTCGCCGGAATCCGAATCGCAACCGTCGTGTCGATCGGCCTGGCGACGATTGCCGCGGCGATCGGGGCGGGAGGGCTCGGTGTCCTCATCTACCGCGGCGTGGCGATCGTGGATCACCGGTTGATCCTCGCGGGCGCTCTGCCGGCGGCGCTCCTTGCGCTCGCGGCGGACGCCGGGCTGGGCTTCGCCGAGCGGCGCCTCAGCCGATAACAGGGGAGGTCTCCACTTGCCACATTGGGGGCCAGGCTGCCACATGCGCGTTACGGTGGTTTTACCGAGCGCCTGAGGAACTCGCGCGCGACGTCCTCTGGCCGCCGCTTGTCCTTGTCGACCGCCGCGTTCATTTTTCGCATCGTCGCCGCGTCAATCGTTCCGGCGAGTGACTCGAAGAACGCCCGGACCGCCGGCCGCCTCCAGACCTCCGGCCTCAGCACGAACGCCGCCTCGTACGGCGGGAAGTATCGCCGGTCGTCCTCGAGCAGCACTCCTCCGATCGCGTCGATCAGGCCGTCGGTCGAGTTGCCCGCGACGAGGTCGACTCTGCGGCTGGCGAGCGCCTGATAGAGGAGTCCAAGGTCCATCTGTACGGGTCGCTGCGTGAAGCGCAGGCCGTAGGTCCTCGCGAGCCCCGGGAAACCGTCCTCGCGCTCGAGAAACTCGTATCCGAACCCCGGCCGGATCTCCGGGTGCGCCGCCAGGTCTGAGATCTTCGAGATGTGCAGGCGCGCCGCGTCGTCGCGGCGCATGACGAGCGCGAACGTATTCTCGAAGCCGAGCGGGGGCGACCAGACGAGGTTCCAGCGCTTCCGGTATTCCCTCGCGACCTCAGCACGAACGAGCTCCGGGTCCGAGACCGGCTTTCGGGCGAGAATCGCGGTGAAAGCGGTCCCGGTGTACTCGGGATAGAGGCTGAGCTCGCCTGCCTTCAATGCCTGGTGGCAGACGAACGTGCCGCCCAGGTTCAGCCGGCGGTCGACGCGCACGCCGTGGGCCTCGAGCCCCTGTGCGGCGATCTCGCCCAGGATGACCTGCTCAGAGAAGTTCTTCGACCCGATACGGAGCGGCCGCTCGCCTTCTCCGCGGCAGGAGCCCGCGAGCACCAGCAGGACGCCGAGAGATCCGAGTCCCTTCACGCTTACTGCGAGTTTCCTGACAAAACCAGCCTATCGGGCAAGTGGCGGCGTGGCCTCCAATATGGCAAGTGGAGACCTGACCCCGCATGTGGCGGCCTGGCCCTCAATGTGGCAAGTGGAGACCTGACCCCATTTAGTTCTCGATGAGCCGGAACGTCGGAACCACCTCCCGGCCGAGCACGCTGCGCAGAACGGTCGCGTGGAGGACCTCGTCGGAAAGGATCCGCCCCGCCGATGCCGAGAGCGCGCGGTCCTGGAACTTGTCGACGACGGTCAGGTAGACACGCGCCGCGCCGACCTCGAGCTTGAACGCGAGCTCGAGCACGTCTTTCTCGTTTGCGAGGGGGACGCCGAAAACGTACTCCTTCTTCGGCTCGACCGGGTTCCCGCCCTTGCGCTTGACCGCGTCGACGATCAGGTCGCGGTGGATTTCGTGGCTGCCCTGAAAGGCGAGACCGACTTCTCTGGCCTTTTCCGACAGGAGGCCGCTCTTGCCCGCAAGGCCGTATGCCCAGATCGCCTCGTGCTCGAGCGCGAGAGCGGTGTTCAAGAGGGTGATGTCGTCACCCGCCGCGGTGCCCTTTTTGGGTGAGAGTCCGATGAGCGGCCGGCCGGCCGCGGCGAGACCCAGCGCGAGGCCGGTTCGGGCGGCGACGCGGAAAAAGTCGCGGCGTGGTCGGTGAATCATCAAATCCTCCCTTGAAACGCGACACGCGAGATGTAGAGGGAAGACTACTTCAAGGTCCTCAAAAAAAAACCCCGGCCCGGCGCTCGGCCGGACCGGGGAGTGGAATCGGTCAGAGGATTACTCCGCGCCGAAGCGGGTGATCTGCGGCGCCGCGTCGTGGCGGTGGTCGAAGCCCGAGTGCGGCGTCGCCAAGAACGGAAACGCCGGGTTGTACGGCTTGTCCGGCCCGTCCACGCCGTCCCCGAGCTGGTTGTTCGGCGCGTGATTGAAGGCGGGCACGAGAACGCCGGCCAGAATCTGGAGCTCGATGTCCACGACGTCGTCGTACGGGCGGCGTCCGTTGGGGAAGCCCGCCAGGTCGCCGCCCAAGACGCCCATGCGGTTCGCGAGCGAGGGCGGCGTCGGAAAGACGGCGACGTTCAGGCGAAGCTGGTCAGAGACGACTTCGCCGGGGCGTCGAGTCAGCCCGTCGACGCCGAGAACGACGGCGAGCAGGTCTATGCGCGGCGCAGGAGGGGAATCGATGTTGAAAAGCGCCTTCAGAATTTTCGGGACTTCCGGATCGAGGACCGAGGCCGCGAACTGCGCGTCCTGATACGGATAGGAGGCGTTGAAGAGGTCCTTCTGGCCGAGCGGGATGACCACTTCGTTGACGAGCGGAACGCCGAGGCGCGACACCTGGACCCAGGCGCCGGATTCCGTCGGCTTCTCGCCGGTCTCCGACAGGACGCGGGTCTTCTGCCGCCACGTCGAGGACCACATGCTGATGATCGCGTTCGGGTCGGAAGTGTCCGTCGGCAGGGTGTGGTTCTTCGTGAGCTGGTAGATCGGCACGGAGACCGCGATCGTGTGGGTGTTGAACCCCGCGAGGCCGTTCTTGCCCCCGCCCACGTTGCCGGGCAGCGTGCCGGGCCGGAAGTTGATCAGGTCGAAGATCATTCCGAGGTCCGCATAGAAGCCGTCGGCGCGGGGCCCCGCGAAGACCTTCGTGTCCTGGTCGACGGTGTAGACCGTGCTCGCGATGTTCGAGCCCTTGCCGTAGCCGGAGCCCTCCGGATTACCGGGGAAGGACTTCGGGCCGACGTTGTTGGGCGCCTCGATCAGTTCCGTTCCCAGCTGCGTCTTCGCGGCAGCGCTCTGGTTGGGAGACGGGCCCAGGATCTTCTCGACCGTGTACGTATAGTAAACGTTCAGGTTGGTGTCGGTCGGGGAGCCGACCGGATCGACGTTCTGCAGCCACGTGTCCGGGTTGCGGACGTTTCGCTTGAAGGTGAAGCGGTAAACGACGTCCTCGATCGCGTCGCCGTCCCAGTCCACGTTGAACTCGTAACGGATGTTCTCGCCGAAATGGGAGAAGTTCGGCCCGCCCGCGGGCTCTTCGAGAGGGATCCAGTTGGCGATCATCACCACCCGCCCCCCGTCCACGGGATCCAGGAAGAAATAGGTGTCCGTGTTGTCCGCCTCGGGATCGGCGCTGATGAGCGGCGCTTCGCGGTGGCTCGAGGCCCGTGCGGCCGGGGGAGCCAGCAGGGCGAAAAGGGAGAGGGCCAGCGCGGCCGTCCCGACGGCCGTGGCGCTCAATGACAGACGCGGGAGCTTCTTCATCGTTCCTCCTTCGTTACCTCGTGGTCGGATACGACTCGCGGACGCGGTTGGATTTCCGTTTCGCGCGAAAAGGGTATTCTTCGTTCCCTCGATTTCCGACGACACCCCGATGAATCCGCGTTCAGAGCCGGCAGACCGCGATCGGAGCGATTGCGCGCTCGTTGCGGCGATGGAAGCGCGGGACGCCGACGCGCTGGGGCGTCTCTACGACCGCCATTCGGCTCGGCTCCTGGGCATCGCCTACCGGATCCTCGGGGAGACTGGCGAGGCGGAAGAGGTCGTTCAGGAAGTCTTTCTCTACGCCTGGAACGCGGCTTCCTCCTTCGACCCTTTCCGCGGCACCGTGCTGGCCTGGTTGATCATCGCGACGCGCAGCCGCGCGATCGATCGTCTGAGGGCGAGAAGGCCGATGGTCACGAGCGACGCGACGGGCCGCGATCCGCTGGACCGGCTTCCCGCGGCGGACGACGTCGAAGCGGGCTCGGCGGCGCGCGAATGGGAGACCCTTTGCCGCGCCGCGATCGGGGAGCTGCCCGCCGATCAGCGCCGCGTCCTCGAGCTGGCGTACTTCGACGGCTTGACGCACCAGGAAATCGCCGGGCGGACCGGGACTCCCCTGGGAACCGTCAAGACACGGATCCGGCTGGGTTTGATGAAACTCCGCCAACGCATGCGTCCGTACTGGGTAGAGAACGATGCATAGCGAGAGGCACGAAGAGCTCGTTTCCTTGGCGGCGCTCGGGCTTCCGCTCGAGGAAGACGCGGCCGAGTACGCGCGGCTGCTGGAGGAGCGTTGTCCGGCCTGCGAGGGCCTTCTCCCCGAGCTGCGTCTCGCGGCTTCGGGCCTGGCGGCGACGGTGCCCCCCCGTCAGCCGCGTTCTTCTCTTCGCGACGATCTGCTCGCCTCGCTCGGACCGGCGGGGCGTCGGGCGTCTCGCCCGGCCCCGGTCGCCGGCTGGGCGTTTGCCGCCGCCGCGGCGGTTCTCTTCGTGGTGATCGCCCTCGACGACGCGCGTCTGCGCCGCCGGCGGGAAGGGCTGCGCGCGCAGAACTCGCAGCTCGCCCGCGCGGTCGAATCCTCCCGATCGGAGATCGCGCGGCGGGATCTGCGGGCCCGGGTGCTTGAGAGCGACGACGTCCGCCTCCTGTTCCTCGGGGGGAAGGGACCGCAGCCGAACGCGCGGGCGAAGGTCTTCTGGAGCGAACGGGCGAAGCGGGGCGTCCTGGTCGCGGGCAGCCTCGCGCCGCTCCCGCCCGATCGGCAGTATCAGCTCTGGGTCTTCGTCGACGGAAAGCCGGTCGACGCCGGCGTCTTCGACGCGGATCTGTCCGGCCGCGCTCTCTTCGAGTCGAAAGATCTGGCGGCGATCCGGACGGCGGAGAACTTCGCCGTCACGGTGGAGCCCCGGGGAGGTCTGCCGCAGCCCTCCGGCCCGATCGTGCTCCTGGGGACGCCGGCGGGTTAGCTTCGCGCCAAGAGAAACGCCGCCCCGATTTCTCGGAGCGGCGTGTTCGGGTCGGTCCAGCCAGTTTGTGCGAAAGGCGAGGTCCGACGTCGAGATATACGAGCAAGGGTCGTGCCTTGATTCACCGGGTCTCCCGCAGGTGCTCTTCGAAAAACCGGACGATCGCCCGGTTCCGGAAGGTCAGTGAGTCGACTCCCCGGAAGCCGTGCTTCTCTCTCGGCTGAATCTGGAGTTCGTAGGGCTTCCCCGCCCGGGCGAGCGCGTCGACGAACGCGAGCGTGTTCTGCAGGTGGACATTGTCGTCCGACGCGCCGTGGATCAGAAGGAGCGACGCCTGGAGCTCCTTCGCTTTCGACAGCGGGGCCGAGCGCTCGTAGCCGTCCGGGTTTTCCGCCGGCGTGCGCATGTACCGCTCGGTGTAGATCGTGTCGTAGAACTTCCAGTGGGTCACGGGCGCTCCCGCGACTCCGCACTTCCAGACGTCGGGCGCGTTCGTGAGCGCGAAGAGGGTCAAGTAGCCGCCGTATGACCAACCCCAGATCCCGATCCGGGTCCCGTCGACGTAGGGGAGGGCCTTCAGGTAGTGGACTCCCGCGAGCTGATCGGCGAGCTCGCGGCGGCCCATGTCACGGAAGACCGGCGTCTCCCAACCGTGGCCGCGTCCGAACGCACCGCGGTTGTCGAGGCTCCACACCAGGAACCCGCGGCTCGCGAGGAGGTGGTCGAGGAGCGTCGTCGCTCCCCATGCGTCCCGGACGACCTGCGAGTGCGGGCCGCCGTAGACGAAGACGACGACCGGGTACTTTCGGGAGGGATCGAAATCCGCCGGCTTGACGAGCCGCCCTTCGAGAAGCGCGCCGTCGTCGGCGCGCAGGCTCGCCTCCTCCGTCGCCGCGAGCTCGTACTCGCCGAGCCGGTTCTCCGGCCGGTGCACGGTCCGGATCTCCCGGCCGGCGGAATCCATCAGCGACAGCACGGGAGGTTCCGTGACGCTCGAAAAGGAATCGAGCAGGAAGCGCCCATCGGGAGAGAGCTCGGGCGAGTGCTGCCCGCGCGACGAAGTCACCTTCGAGAAGCCGCTTCCGTCGAGAGCCACGCGGTAGATCGGCCGGCGGCGCACGTTCTCTTCGGTCGCGGTGAAGTAGACGAGCCCGCGATCCTCGTCCACTCCCGCGATCTTGTCCACCAGCCAATCCCCGTGGGTGATCTGCGTCGGCTCGCCGCCCGAGACGTGCCCGGCGTAGAGGTGCTCGTATCCGGTGCGCTCCGACTTCCAGACGTACCGTCCGTCGCGCAGAAAACGGGGTGGATCGACCACGTTGACCCAGTGCGAGTCCTGTTCGACGAAGAGCGTCCGCGAAGTCCCACCCCGATGCCGACGACGTGGAAGGAAGGGAGCGGATTCTTCTGGCCGGCCTTCGGATAGGACTGCCACTCGACGGCCGCGGGGACGGCGAGAAAGTTCACGAGCGGATACGGGGCGATCGGCGCGTCGTCGAGCCGGAGATAGGCGATCGAGCGGCCGTCGGGCGACCACTCGTAGCCGCGGCCGTCGCGGCTCGCGAGCTCCTCCTCGTAGACCCAGTCGAGTCGGCCGTTGTAGACGTGCTCGCTGCCGTCTCGCGTCAGGCGCGTCTCGCGGCGGCCTTCGAGCTCGATGGCGTAGAGATCGTTCTTTCGAACGAACGCGATTCGTCTTCCGTCCGGCGAGAAGGAAGGGAACTCCTCCTTGTTCCGATCGCGGGTGAGCCGCTCGATCCGGTTCGTACCCACGTCGTACAGCCAGAGATCGTCGCCGCCGGAGAGGAGCACGGCGCGCCCGTCCGGCGACCAGCGATACCCTTCGAGCAACGCGGTCTGCTTCTTCCCCTGTCCCTCTTCATCCCGCGGAGGGCGCTTCTCGGACGCCGGCTCTTCCGGCAGAGTCAGGGCGGAGGTCGAAACGACCATCGTCCTTTTCCCGGTGGCGGTCGTCTCGACCCAGAGCTCCGCGACCTCGGCGTCGCCCGTACCCTTTTGGACGACGTAGGAAAACCTCGCGCCGCCGTCGAGCCACGTGACGCCGCTGGCCGGCCGCCCGGAGAGAGGACGCTCGGCGGTCGTCTCCTCGATCGAGAGTTTCCGCTTCTGCCCGTCGCCGCGCGCGGAGGAGAAGAGAAGGGCCGCCGCTGCGAGACCGGCGGCGGCGACTCGGAAATGGGGTCTCGAGGACACCTACTCGAGTCGCTTGATGATGTGCCAGCCGTACGGGCTCTTCACCGGGTCGTACTCGGCGATGCCGATCTCGCCCGGAGCGAGCGAGAAGCCGACCTCCCCGAATGCGGGAACCATCCGGTCGCGGGAGAACTCGCCTTCGCCGGGCGTGACGCCGGAGTTCGCGAGCGCGTAGATGCCGGGGGGGCGATCGTCGGTATACGTGCGCACCAGGGAATCGAAGTCCTCCCCCTTCTTCGCGCGATCGAGGATCTGGTGCGCCAGCACGCGCGCCTCGTCCTGCGAGCGCGTGATGTTCTTGCCCGGGACCCTGCCCCTGAAGGAAACGAGGATGTGCTGGAGCTTGATGTGTTCGGCGGCCGGTGGAGGCGGCGGTGGATGGTTGACTTCGGTCGCGGTGCTCGGAGCCGCGGTCGCCGGAGCGGGGCTCGCGGGAGCGGGGCTCTTGCACGCGAGCGTCGTTGCGAGAAACCCCAGGGTTGCGGCGACCGCCGCGAAGGAGCGGTTCGTTCTCATCGGCACCTCCGCGGCGATTCTATTCGTGCATAGACAATAGAAGCGTGGCCGCTCTCCTTCTCTCGCTCTTCTTCGCCGCTGCTCCACAGCTGGCGAAGGACCCGGCGGCGCTCGGTCTCGCGGTCAACGTCCCCGAGTCCGCCTCGCCCGAGGAGCGACAGAAGGCGCTCGAGCAGGTCCGGCGCGCCGGAGTCTCGCTCTTCGCTCTCGAGGTCTCCTGGCCGGCCGCCGAGCCGCGGCCGCGCCGCTACGACGTCGCCGGTCTCACGCGGACCGCCCGGATTCTGCGTCAATCGGGAGCCGTGCTCCATCTCGACCTGCCGCTCGTCAACGGTCGCGCCCTCAACGTCCCGGCCGATCTCGCGGCGGTCTCCTTCGACGATCCGAAGCTCTCGGTCCGGCTGGGGCAGCTTCTCGATGCTCTCGGTCCGGCGCTCGCCGACTTCTCGACGCTGTCGCTCGGCAACGAGGCCGATTCCTACTTCGCCGACAAGCCGGACGATCTCCGCCGGTTTCTGCGGCTCTTCGCCGGCGCCGTCGAGTTTCTGCGAAAGAAAGCCCCTCGGCTCCTGGTGGGGATCGCGACCGCCGCGCCGACCGATACGCGCGCGCCACTCGTCGAGGCGGATCTCCACCGGAAGAGTCCGGCGCTCTTCTATGTGTACGCTCCATTCTCCCCGGGGGCGCCTTTTACCCATCGACCTCCCGAGACGATCGATCGCGACTGGAACGCGATCCTGGCGGGTGCGTCGGGTCGGCCGGTCGCGTTCACCGAAGTGAGCTTCTCTTCCGCGCCCGAAAACGGGTCGAGCGCGGAAAAGCAGGCGGCTTTCGTTCGGCGAATGCGGAGGTTCTCCGCGGAGACCGAGAGGTCGCGCCTCCTCTTCGCGCGCTACGTTCCGTGGCGCGATCCGCAGCCGGTCCCGTCGACTCGCGAGGAATCCGCCGATTCCGTGACGACGCGCCGCGCGGCGTTCTTCGCCAACCGAGGTGTCGTGAAAGCCGATGGAAGGCCCAAGCCCGCATGGCGGGAGTGGACGAAGGGCGCCGCGGCGATCCCGTAGAATCGCCGCGCCATGCCGCGGCCGCCTCTCACCCTCGACCGCTTCATTCTCGAGGGGCAACAGGCCCATCCTGCGGCCACCGGGGAGCTGTCGCTCCTCCTCATGCGGCTGGGGGTCGCGGGCAAGCGGATCGCGCGCGAGCTCGCGATCGCCGACATCCAGCACACCCATGGCTCGGCCGGAACCGAGAACGTCCAGGGAGAAGAGCAGAAGAAGCTCGACGTTCGCGCGAACGACATTCTCGTCGAGACGTTCGACTACGGCGGCCTCGTGAGCTTCGTCGCGTCCGAAGAGCTGGAGGAGCCTCACGTCTATCGAGGAAACGCCGAGAGCGCGCGCTACGCTGTGCTGTTCGACCCGATGGACGGTTCTTCCAACATCGACGTCGACGGCACTCTCGGGACGATTTTCTCGATCCGGCCCCGGCGCGACGGGACGGAGGCCGATCTGCTGCGGCCGGGAACCGAACAGGTCGCGGCGGGGTACCTTCTCTTCGGCCCGGCCGTTCTCTTCGTCTATTCCAGCGGAAGCGGGACGCACGTCTTCTCGCTCGATCCCGCGATCGGAGAGTTCGTGCTCGTCCGGCGCCGGCTCGAGATGCCGAAACGGGGGCGCGGATACGCGGTGAACGAAGGCCGCCGCGCGGGATGGTCGGAAGCCGACCGCGCGTTCGTCGAGCACTTGAAAGAGCCGGACGAGGCGAGCGGCCGTCCCTATTCGACCCGTTACTCCGGCTCAATGGTCGGTGACGTCCACCGCATCCTGATCGAAGGCGGGATCTATCTCTACCCGGCCGATGCGTTCTCGGGAAGGCCGTCGGGAAAGATCCGGCTGCTGTACGAGTGCCATCCGCTCGCGTTCGTCGTCGAGCAGGCGGGAGGCCGCGCTTCGACCGGAACGGAGAGGGTTCTCGATCTCGCGCCGCGGAAGCTCCACCAGAGGATCCCGGTGGCGATCGGAAGCGCCTTCGAAGTCGACCTCTACGAGCGGTTCTCCCGGGGCGAGATCAGCTCAAAGTTGAAACCTACACGTTGAACTTGAACAGGATGACGTCGCCGTCCGCCACGACGTAGTCCTTCCCCTCCTGCCGGAGCAGGCCGCGCTCGCGAGCCCCGGCCATGGAACCGGCGGCGAGGAGATCGTCGAGAGACACGGTCTCCGCCTTGATGAAACCGCGCTGGAAGTCGGAGTGGATGACGCCCGCCGCCTCGGGCGCGGTATCCCCCTGGTGGAAAGTCCAGGCGCGGGCCTCCTTCTCGCTCGCGGTGAAGAACGTTCGGAGCCCGAGCAGGTGATACACGGCCCGGATCAGCGTCTCGACCCCGGACTCGGCGACGCCGAGCCCGGCGAGATAATCCGCGGCCTCGTCCTCGGGCAGCTCCGCGAGTTGCGCCTCGATCTCCGCGGAAACCACGACCGCCTCCGTGCCGACGTGGGTCTCGGCGTAATGGCGCACCGCCGCCACGCGGGGGAGCTCGTCCGCCCGCGCCAGGTCCTCTTCCCCGACGTTCGCGGCGAAGATCATCGGCCGCGAGGTCAGGAGAAAGAGCCGCCGGGCGACCTCCTTCTCTTCCGCATCGAGCGCGAGGGTGAGCGCGCGCTTCCCCGAATCGAAGTGCTTCTCGAGCTTATCGGCCACGGCCAGGAGCGCCTTCGCCTGCCGGTCGCCGCCGCGCGCCGTCTTTTCCGCCTTTTCCTTCGATCGGCCGACGGTTTCCAGATCCGCGAGCACCAGCTCGGTCTTGACCGTTTCGATGTCTCCCAGCGGGTCGAGGGCGCCCGCGACGTGCACGACGTCCCGGCTCTCGAAACAACGGACGACTTCCACGATCGCGTCGACCTCGCGGATGTGCTGGAGGAACCGGTTCCCGAGGCCTTCCCCCTTCGACGCCCCCTTGACGAGGCCGGCGATGTCGACGAACTCGATCGTGGTCGGCACGATTCGCGTCGTCCGAGAGATCTTCGCGAGCGGCTCGAGCCGGGCATCGGGCACCGTGACGACGCCGACGTTCGGCTCGATCGTGCAGAACGGGTAGTTCGCGGCCTCCGCTTTTCGCGTGCGGGTCAGGGCATTGAAGAGCGTGGACTTGCCCACGTTCGGAAGCCCGACGATTCCCGCGCGGAGCATCGAGGAAGTCTATCGGGCGGTGCCCTATGATCGGCGCGCGTGCGGCGCCTCTCGAACGCCCTTCTCCTGGCGCTTCCGATCGCGCTCTTGTCGCGACTCCTTCACTGGCCCGACTGGGCCACGTTCGCCGCGGCCGCGGTCGCGCTCCTTCCTCTCGCCGGCTGGATCGGCCGCGCGACCGAGGAGGCCTCGGCGAGGATGGGCGCCGGCCTGGGCGGCTTGATGAACGCGACGTTCGGCAACGCGGCGGAGCTGATCCTGACCGTCTTCGCGTTGAAGGAGGGGCTTCTCGACGTCGTCAAGGCTTCGCTGACCGGCTCGATCATCGGCAACACCCTTCTCGTGCTCGGCCTTTCTGCGCTGGTCGGGGGGCTGCGTCACGGAACACAGAAGTTTTCCGTGCGCCCGACCGGGCGTCACGCGGCGATGATGATCCTGGCGGTCTCGGCGATGGCTCTTCCGGCAGTCTTTGCGACGGTCGTGCGGAAGCCTTTCGTCCGCGAGGAAGTCTCCGTCGGGATTTCGATCCTCCTTCTCGCCACCTATGCTGCCTACCTCTATTTCTCCTACTTCTGGCGGCGGGGGAGCGAAGCCAGGGGCGAAGATCACCGGGAATCCGGTTCGGCGGGACGATGGAGCGTCCGGAAGGTTTTTCTGGTCCTGGGCTCGTCCGTCCTCGGCACCGTCGCCGCCGGGGAGCTCCTCGTGGGAGCGATCGAGCCGGTCTCCCGACAGCTCGGTCTCTCCCGCTTCTTCATCGGCCTGATCGTGATCCCCATCCTGGGCAACGTGGCGGAGAATTACAGCGCGATCGTCTTCGCCTGGAGAAACAAGATGGACCTCGCGCTCTCGATCGCGGCGAATTCGTCCACCCAGATCGCCGTTTTCGTCGCCCCTCTGCTCGTCCTGCTGAGCCTCTGGATCCGGCCGATGGACTTGATCTTTCAGCCGATCGAGCTCTTCACGCTCTTCGCCTCCTCGGCGATCTTCGCGTATATTTCGCTCGATGGAGAGACGAACTGGCTCGAGGGGATCCAGCTCCTCGCGCTCTACCTGATCGCCGCCGTGGCGTTCTTCTTTCTCCCCCGGTGAGCCGCTCGGGGTGGAATCCGCGCGCAGCGCAACTCGAATGTTCACAGAGCATTACAGAAATCGGTTTTGCTCCGCTGGACTGGAATAGGGGGATAGGAACCGGGCGTTCTTTCAGTGCCCCAGGCTTCGACCCGAAGCGAGGATTGCGCCGGAATCTTCCCGGCTTTTGTTGAAGAAAGGATCACGACGCGTGTCTTTCCGAGCCCGGCTGATGCGTTTTCTCGTCGCGGCGTCCGTCGTCGCGGCCCTCTCCCTCGTTCCCGCGCGCGGCACCTCCGCGACCGCCTTCGGCAGCCTCTCGGCCCTGATCGGAGTGTCCGGGAAGCTTCGAGCGATCTTCTCTCTTCCCGGGGAGCTTCCGGCGGGGAAGGTCTCCGCGGCTTCCGGAGAACCCGGCGTCTATCCCCTTTCTCCGGATCGGTCGGACGCCACGGTCCGGAATCTCTCCCTGGTCGTCATGACGCCGTTCTCCGCGAAGGTCAACGGCCGCATCGGTTCCTACCGCATCGGCAACTGGCCCGATGAAGGGCGAGAGCCGCGCAACCCGATCTACGCGACCCCCAAAGGCTTCATCGAGGTCACCCGCGAGACCTTGGGGACGAGCGTTTCCGAGCACTTCAAGCTGGGAGACTTCGTCACCAAGGATCAGCGCGACGTCTGGCCGAAATATCTCGTCCTCGACCGCCGTCTCCTCGACAAGCTCGAGCTCACGATCGCGGAGCTCCATACGATGGGATATCCCGTGAAAGGCCTGACGGTCATGAGCGGATTCCGCACGCCCCAGTACAACGAGCAGGGCGTGGGCGCGGGCGGACGTTCGGCGGTATCACGCCACCAGTACGGCGACGCAGCCGACGTCTATCCGGACGACGATCGCGACGGCCGCTCAGACGACCTCAACCACGACGGGCGCGTGGACCGGAAAGACGCGACGATCCTCGCCTCGGCGGCCGACGCCGTCGAGCACAAAGCCCCCGACCTCGTCGGGGGAATCGGAATCTATCCGGCGACGTCGTCCCACGGCCCGTTCGTCCACATCGACGCGCGCGGAACCCGGGCGAGGTGGAACGGATAACGAGAGTCGGAGGACAGAGTCCGAAAAGCCCGGGGAGACCCGGGCTTTCATTTTTTGGACTTCTGAAATCGACGGATGTCGGCAGAGAATGTCGGGACTTTGTCCTCCGAAACGGCCCGTGTCGACGGGAGAACCGGCTTTCTTCGCGCGGTCTCGCGCTGGGAGATCGTCGCTCTCTCGGTCAATGACGTCATCGGAAGCGGCGTCTACCTGATCCTCCCGGTCGCCGCGGCCCAGTTGCTGGGCCCGGCGAGCGTCTGGGCCATCCTCGCAGCTGGCTTCGCGGTCCTTCTCCTCGTCCTCTGCTTCGCGGAGGCCTCCAGTCTCTTCGACCGCCCGGGGGGCGCGATCGTCTACACGCGCGCGGCGTTCGGCGACTTCGTCGGCTTCGAGGTCGGGTGGATGACGTGGATTGCGCGCATCTCGTCGATCGCCGGCCTCTCCGTCTTCTTCGCGCGCGCCGTCGGGTATCTCTGGCCCGCGGCGAGGAGCGGCGTCGGCCAGTACGCGACGATCGTTTTGCCGCTCCTCGCGCTCACCGGGATCAACGTTCGCGGCGTGAAGTCCGGAGCGCGAACGGCGGTCGTTCTCGCCTGGGGCAAGGTTCTGCCGCTCGTGCTCTTCGTCGCGGTCGGACTTTTCTGGGTCAACTGGACCCGCGTGTTCCCGGTCCCGACTCCCGAGCGCGCCAACTTCATGAAAGCCGCGCTCCTCGTTCTTTTCGCCTACGCCGGCTTCGAGAACACTCCCGCCCCGGCGGGGGAGTTCGTGAATCCCAAACGCGACGTTCCCTTCGCGTTGATCATGCAGATCGTGATCGTCACCGCGATCTACACGACCGTGCAGCTCGTCGCGATCGGAACCGTTCCGAATCTCGGGTCGTCGCCGACACCGCTCGCCGACGCCGCCGCCATGATGATGGGACCGGTCGGCGGCTTCATCCTGACTCTCGGCGCGGTGCTCTCGGTGCTCGGTACGAACAACAACACGGTGCTCGCCGGGCCCCGCTATCTCTATGCGCTCGCGGAGACCGGGAGGCTCCCCGCCATCTTCGCGAAGATCCACCCGCGCTACCGCACGCCGCACGTCGCGATCCTGACCCAGACCGGCGTGGCGCTCGCGCTGATGCTGACCGGTACGGCGGAGGAGCTGGCCGTTCTTTCCGCGATCGCCCGACTCGCGACGTACATCGGCACAGCGGCTGCCGTACCCGTGCTCCGGCGAAAGCTGCCAGCGACGCCGCGCACCGTCCGGCTGCCCGGGGGAGCTCTCATCCCCGTTGCGGCGCTCGCAATCTGTCTCCTCTTTCTGTCCGCCGCCGAGAAGAAGAACTGGATCGCCGGAGGCATCGCGCTCGCGGTCGGCGCGGGCATCTATATTCTGCGGCGGAAGTCGTCGTCGCTTCCTTCGAACGGTTGATTCGCCGACCTTCACAAGGAGTGAACATGAAGAAGATCGCGATTCTCGCGCTCATCCTCCTTTCCCGGTTCGGTCGCCCGGAGGCCGCCGGACAGACACTGCCCGCTCCTCCATCCCCTGTCCGACCGGTGCAAGCCCCAACGGCGCGGGCGGCCGCTCCTGCCGTGACGGCGCTGAAGGCCGCCCGGATCTTTGACGGGCGCTCCGACCGGATGTTGGAGAACGGCGTGGTGATCATCGAAGGCTCGCGCATCCGCGAGGTCGGGTCGGGCCTGCCGATTCCGCAGGGGGCGACCGCGCTCGATCTGGGGGACGCGACGCTGCTCGCCGGCTTCATCGACTGCCACACTCACGTGACTCAGGAATCGTCGGACAACTGGCTCGCCGACTTCTACGAGAACCTGCGCCGGCCCGTTGCCGAAAAGGCGCTCTTTGCCGCGGGCTACGCGCGAAAGACAGTGGACTCCGGCTTCACCACGATTCGCGACGTCGGCTCGAGCGACTCGATCGACGTCGGCCTGCGCAACGCGATCGACCGCGGGCTGGTGACCGGTCCCCGCATGGTAGTCGCGCGCGATGCGATCGGAGCGACGGGCGGGCACTGCGACCGCACGGGTTTTCCCGCGGGCACCTTCGGGGCCGAGTCCGGGCCGGAGAAGGGGATCATCCACGGGGCGGCGCAGGCGCGCGAGGCAGTGCGGCTGAACGTGAAGTACGGAGCCGACGTCATCAAGACGTGCGCCTCGGGCGGTGTCCTTTCACTCGCCGACGACGTCGCGGCGCCGCAGCTGACCGACGAGGAGCTCGCAGCCATCGTCGACGAGGCCCATCGCCTGGGGCGCAAGGCGGCCGCACACGCCCACGGGGACCTCGCAGCCCGGGCGGCCGTCAAAGCGGGGATCGATTCGATCGAGCACGGCTCGTTCCTGACCGATGAGACGCTCGCCTTGATGAAAGCGAAGGGGACGTACCTGGTGCCGACCCTCCTCGCCGGGGAGTGGACGGGAGGCAAAGCGGAGAAGTTTCCCCCGGAGATCGCCGCCAAGGCCCGAGCGGCTCTGGCCGCCCGATCCGACATGTTCCGGCGCGCGCTCGCGAGCGGGGTCAAGATCGCGTTCGGGACGGACGCCGGGGTCTCTCCGCACGGGATCTCCGCCGTAGAGTTCGGGCTGATGGTCGGCCTGGGGATGTCTCCCGCCGCGGCTCTTCGAGCGGCGGGGCCGGCGGCGGCCGACCTGATCGGCCTCGGCAAGCTGATCGGCACGCTCGAGCCGGGCAAGGAAGCGGACATCGTCGCGGTGCCGGGAGATCCTCTGAAGGACATCCACGTGACCGAGCGCGTCTTCTTCGTGATGAAGGGGGGTCGGATCTTGCGCTACGCCGCACACTGACCGAGGCACGCTCCTTGCAACATCGCGCCGGACGGTTGGAGGGGTCAGCGGACCTGCTCATCTCCGGAAAAAGAAAACGAAGGAAGGTAGGGACGGAATGAATCGGGTGCGATTCCCAGTCGCCGCGATCGCTCTGATGCTGTGCTCGCTCGGTGCTCTCGCGCAGGTGCCGGGTGTCCTGACGACGGTCGGCGCCGGCTCGACCGCGCAAGCCGTCTTCGCCGACAAGGAGGACGTCTTCTTCACCGCGGGTCCGACGACCGCCGGGTGCGCTTTCACTCAATTCCTGCCCGACGGGCCATACGACTTCCAGGTCACGGACCTCTCCGGAACGCGGCTGCTCTCGTCCGACCCGGTCGCCGAGCGCCTCGTGACGATCGTAAACGGTGTGCTCGCCTCCTACAGCGGGACGACGCACGCGACAGGAGCGCAGGGACCGTGCGGCGAGCTCGCCGTCGGGCTGGCGCCGTTCCGCGATGCCGGAAACCTCGACGCGACGTACCTCCTGTGGCTGACGCCGGTCGCCCGGTTCGAAGGAGACGC
>WNFV01011213.1_pt1 | contig 16705 bp, 14 predicted proteins | sample 5400101 | NCBI WGS metagenome assembly WNFV01 (sample SAMN13153361, study PRJNA577476) | soil metagenome | isolation source: 115 cm soil or saprolite under grassland replicate 1 | place: USA:California | collected 2016-06-15
GCCGGTCACATCTGGGAAATCGCGCACTGATGGACAGCCAGACCGCTCTCGGCTACCTGAATTCCCAGCGTCATCACGTTCTCGGAATTCTCGACGGTCTCGATGACGAGGCGTTACGGAAACCGGTTCTGCCGTCGGGCTGGAGTTGCCTCGGGCTCGTCCGCCATCTCGCCGTGGACGTCGAGCGCTTCTGGTTCCTCGCGGTCGTCGGTGCTGACCAGGCGGTCATCGACGAGTTCGCCGCCTCCCCCGACGACGGCTGGCTGGTCGATCCCGGCGTGCCGGCCAAGGCCGTCCTCGACTTCTACCGCGAGCAGATCGACCTGGCGAACGCCGTTATCATCGCCACTCCCCTGAACGAGCCGCCAGCTTGGTGGCCGGGCGACCAGTTCGGTGACTGGCGGATGGACGACCTGCACGAGATCATCCTGCACGTGATGGTCGAGACCGCCTGCCACGCGGGCCACCTCGACGCCGTACGTGAACTCCTCGACGGCCGGCAGTGGCGGGTTTGACCGACTAGAGGCACCGCGATCGCCCAGGCGGCGTACTCGCTCGCGCACCGGGCCGCCGCCGAATTGGTTGCCGACGGCACCTACACCGCCATGGACGGTGCGCTCGACTTCGGGTGGATCAAGTTCACCCGCTGACGAGCGTGCCAACTTTTCCGGCAGCCGGCGCGTCTCACGCGTGACACCTGTCGCCGGCGAAGAGACGGAGCGCATGTCGAACACCGAGCACCCGGTTCGTCGTAGCCCGGCTCGCGCGCGGCACACCGGCGGGCCGCCGCGCCGGGCGCGGAGCACGGCGGGTGCGCTGTGGATGACGCTGGTCGGCACGGTCGTTCCGGGCGCCGGCTACCTGCTGGCGGGACGGCGGCGGCTCGGCGCGTTCGTGATGACCGTGGTGGCGGCACTCGCCGGCGCCGCCGTCACGGTCGCGGTGACCCGGCGCGACGAGGTGCTGCGGCTGGCGCTGGACCCTCAGCGGCTGCTGGTCGCCGCCGTCGTCCTCGGCGCCGCCGGGATGGCGTGGATCGTGGTGATCGTGTCCACGCACCGGATGCTGCGGCCGGCGACCGGTGGACCGGCCGGGCGTGTGGCCGGGTCGATGTTCGTGGGCGTGCTGTGCTTCGCGGTCGCGGCGCCGATGGCGTTCGCGGCGCGGACGGCACTCACGCAGCGTTCGCTGATCGAGAGCATCTTCGGGACCGAGACGAAGAGCGCGACCCGGCCGCAGGTGGACAAGGCGAATCCGTGGGCGAGCAAGCCGCGGGTGAACATCCTGCTGCTCGGAGCCGACGACGGCGCCGGGCGCGACGGCGTCCGCACCGACTCCGTGATCGTCGCCAGCATCGACACCCGGACCGGCGCCACGGCGCTGATCTCGATGCCGCGCAAGCTGATGTTCATGCCGTTCCCCGAGGACTCGCCGCTGCACGCGAAGTATCCGAACGGGTTCGGCAAGGAGAACCTGACGATGGAGCAGCGGCTCGAGTGGATGCTCGACGCCATGTACCAGAACATCCCGCGGGACAACCCGGACATCTTCCCGCAGTCGGACAACCGGGGCGCGGACGTGCTGAAGGTGTCGGTCGGCGAGGCGACCGGGCTCGACATCGACTACTACGTGCAGGTGAACCTCGCGGGGTTCAGCGCCCTGGTCAACGCGCTCGGCGGCATCACCGTGAACATCAACTATCCGATCCCGGTCGGTGGCAGCGACGACGCGGGCGTGCCGCCGTCGCGGTACCTGCAGCCGGGACCGAACCAGCACCTGAACGGCCACGACGCGCTCTGGTACGCGCGTGGCCGCTACAAGGTGCCGAACCCGGACGACGCCCGGCAGGCCCGGCAGCGCTGCGCGATCCGGGCGATCGCCGACGAGGCGGACCCGGCCACGATGGTCACCAAGTACCAGGCGCTCGCGGCCACGAGCCGGAACCTGGTCCGCACCGACATCCCGCGCGACCTGCTCCCCGCGTTCGCCGAGCTCGGCTTGAAGGTCAAGTCAGCGAAGGTGGTCCAGGTGCCGCTGGACGGGCACGCGTTGCGATTCGCCTACCCGCACCCGGACTACGAGGGCCTCCGCAAGGTCATCGCCCAGGCCCTCGATCCCGCGGCGCGGCCGACGACGACGCCGCGACCGACGACTGAGAGCACCCCGTCGCGGCCGGCGCACACCGACGACCTGAAGGACGCCTGCCGCTACGACCCGCGCTGACGCTCAGAGGTCCTTCGACATCCGCGGCCGGTCCGGCCGGCCGGCCGACATCCGCGGCCGGTCCGGCCGGCCGGCGCCCATCGCCCGGTGACCGGCTCAGACCCGCCTGGTCAGGTTGAGCAGGTACTCCTTCCGGTTCAGCGGGTTGTGGTCGGTGCGCGGCCGCCGCGGCACCTGCCCGCGCACCGGCCGGTAACCGGCGAACGGGCACTCCAGCACACCCTCGCCACGGGTCAGCCCCGGCAGCAGCTGCTGCAGCTCGTGCACGCTCGCCGCCGGAATCTCCCCGTCCACCAGGTACGACGAACCGCGCGCGGCGGGTTGCCGCGGCACGGCGCCGAGCCGGGTCAGCACCGGCCACACCGCGTTCAACGTGTCGACCGGGATCTCCAGCCGCAGCCGGTGCATGGGTTCGTACACCGTCGTCCCGGCGGCGCTCAGCGCTGTCATCAGCACCAGCGGTGTGAGGTTGCGGAAGTCGCCCGCGGTGCTCGAGATCGCCGCGTTGAACCCCTGTCCCCGCGCGCTCTGCCGCGGCCAGTACCCCGACCGCACGAACGTCACCGTGCAGTCGGTGACCCGCCACCCGTGGATCCCCTGCGCCAGCGCGGTGTGCACGGTCTCCTCGACGGCCTTCTGGAACGCGACCGGCAGCGACCCGGGCTCGATCCCCAGCACGTAGCGGACACCGGACCCGGCCGGCGCCGGAGCGACCCGCAGCCCGACGGTCGCGAGGAACGGGTTGCCGTCCATCGCGATCACCTCGGCGGCGGTCGCGGATCCGTCCGGCCGCTCGATGCAGATCGTGGTCGACCTGCGGAACTCCACGTCGAGCCCGAACTCGTCGGACAGGGTCTGCTGGATGACCTCCTTCTGCACCTCGCCGTACAGCGACAGCGACAGCTCCTGCCGTACGTCGTCCTGGCGCAGGTTGATCAGTGGATCCTGCTCGGCCAGCTGCGCCAGCGCGGTGTGCAGCGCACCCTTGTCCCTGGCCCGGCGCGGCACCACCACAGTTTCCAATGTGGGCGGCGCGAAGTGGTGGTGATCCGCCGTCGCCGCCGGCCCGCCGAGGGTGTCGCCGATCTGGATGTCCGGAAGACCCCACAGCTTGCCGATCTGCCCGGCCGCGACCTGCGGGCGGGGCACGACGGCACCGCGGTCGAACACGCTGATCGCGGTCACCTTCCGGTCGCTGCGCCGGTCGAACCGGACCACCTCGCGGGTGCGCAGCGTGCCGCGGAACATCCGCACGTACGCGACCTTCTCTCCCGCCGTGCCGCGCTCCACCTTGAACACCACACCCGCCGGGTCCGCCGCCGGGTCGCCACTGGTTGCCGGCAGCAACTCGGTGAGGGCGCCGATCAGCGGGCCGACACCGGCGCCGGTGATCGCCGACCCGAAGAACACCGGGTGCAGCCGGCCGCTGCGTGCGTGCCGCGCCAAGGTATTCCGCAGCCGCCGGTACGGCACGCCGGTCTGCTCGACGTACGCCGTCAGGATCGCGTCGTCGTGCTCCGCCAGGGACTCGGTCAGGCGTTGCGCGGACGCCGCGCCGTCGTCGTACGGGACGAACTCCGCCGCGCGCGTGCCCAGGCCGCGGGTCGTGCCCATCGGCACGTTCCACGGCGTGAGCTTCGCCGCGATCTCGTCCAGCACGCGCTGGTACGACGCGCCGGCGCGGTCGATCTTGTTCACGAAGATCAGCGTCGGGATCCGCAGCCGCTGCAGGGTGCGCATCAGTACCCGCGTCTGCGCCTGCACGCCTTCGACGGCTGAGATCACCAGCACCGCGCCGTCCAGCGCGTGCAGCGCCCGCTCCACCTCGGCGATGAAGTCCGGGTGGCCGGGCGTGTCGATCAGGTTGACGGTGACGTCGTCCACGACGAACGACACCACCGCGGACTTGATCGTGATCCCGCGCTGCCGTTCGAGCGCGAGCGAGTCGGTCTGGGTACTGCCGTCATCGACGCTGCCGATCTCGTCGATGACACCGGCGGCGTACAGCAGCCGCTCGGTGAGGCTGGTCTTACCGGCGTCTACGTGCGCCAGGATTCCCAAGTTCAGTGTGCGCATTCAGCGTCATGCCCTCTGGATAGGTAGCGATTCCCCTGGTCCGGAACACGAACGCTCGACGCATTACCTCTCCTTGGTCAGTCGGCTGATATCTCCTCAAGCACATCAAACCCGCGCGATCCTCACAACCGATTTATCCGTACGCCGACGGCGCGGGCGCCTACGCAGAACTGCGCACACACCGGCCTCGGCGATCTGCGTGGTTCTTGGGACGCGATGACACCGGCCCGCTGGCTAGCGTCGGTACTCGAAGGCACACCCCAGGAGGTGACCGCCATGAGTAGCCACGACGATGGCGCCCGAGGCACGCTGCTGGCCGCGACCCCGGTCGTCGAACGACGGATGGACCTGGCCGGAATCTCGACCGCGGTGCTGATCGGAGGCACCGGTCCGCCGATCGTCCTCCTGCACGGGCCGGGAGAGTTCGCCCTCACCTGGCTCCGGGTGATCCCGGAACTCGTGAAGACCCATCAGGTGATCGTTCCCGACCTGCCGGGTCATGGAGCTTCCGGGATCGGCGAAGCGCCACTCGACGCGGACCGAGTACTCGCCTGGCTGGGCGAGCTGATCGAGCAGACCTGCCCTTCGCCGCCCTATCTGGCGGGCCACCTGCTCGGCGGTGCCATCGGTGCGCGCTTCGCCATCGCACACCGCGATCGGCTTCTCGGGCTCGTCCTGGTGGACACGTTCGGCCTCCGCCGTCTCCGGCCGTCACCGATGTTCACACTCACGCTGATCAACTTCGTCGCGAGACCCACGGATGGGAGTCGCGATCGCTTCTTCCGGCAGTGCTTCGTCGACATGAACGGGTTGCGGGAGCAGCTCGGATCACTCTGGCCGCCGCTGATGGCGGGTGCCCTCGAGGGCGCTAACTCACCGCTGCAGAAGCAGGCACTGCGAAGCATGCTGCCGGAGTTCGGATGGCGCCCAATCGATGACGGCGGGCTTGCCAGGATCTCGGTGCCGACGAGTCTCATCTGGGGACGCCAGGACCGCCAGACCCCGCTGTCGGTGGCTGAGCGGGCGAGCTCTCGCTTCGGATGGCCGCTGCACGTCATCGAGGACGCGGCGGACGATCCCGCCTTCGAGCAACCCGAGGCTGTGCTGAAGGCGCTCGCTGTCGCCCTGACCATGGATCGTTGAGTGGGCACCTGACCGCCCGCGCGCGGAACGGCGGGCGGTCAGGTGCCGGATCTCAAACGGTGATGATGGCCGGGTCGCTGACACCCGGCGCGCCGGTCTCCACGTGACCCGCGAAGCGGCGCAGGTAGCCGCTGTCCTCGGCCGAGACCACCGACACGTCGTACCAGCGGCTGGTCGCCGACAGGTCCACCGTGTAGGTCAGCGTCGAGCCGGGCTGAACGGTGAGCGTCTGCGTCTGGCCGCCGTACGCGTTGCTGACGGTCAGGTGGCGGACCACCGAGCCGGCCGGGTTCGTCGCGGTGAGCACCAGGTTGCCGGTGCCGCCGTCGTGCCGTGCGGTCACCTCGGCGGCGGCCTTCTTGCCCGGACCGCGGAAGCCGCGCAGGAACCCGTTGGGGCCGTGCACCGTGAGGTCGTAGACACCCTTCGAGTAGCGCGTGTTCCAGGTGCCGGAGATCTGCTTGCCGGCCTCGGTGGTGTACGTCCACGGGCCGTCGTTGCGGTTCGTGGTCGTGACGTAGAAGTTCGCGCCGGCCACCGCGCCCGCGCCGAACGTCAGGGTGATCTTGCCGGTCGACGGCACCACCGCGCCGTCCACCTGCGGCACGTACGGCAGCGGCCGGGTGGGGCGCGCGCCGGACTCCTGCTTCGGCATCGCCGGGTTCGCCGGCGGCGTCGGCACGTAGTCCGGGTGCCGGTTGTTGTCCGGCGGCTGGTAGCTGCTGGTGTCGGGCAGCGTGGCCGGCGTGGTGTTGGAGGCGCTGAAGTCGAACGCCGACGTGAGGTCACCGCAGATCGCGCGCCGCCACGGCGAGATGTTCGGCTCCTGCACGCCGAACCGGCTCTCCATGAACCGGATGATCGAGGTGTGGTCGAGCACCTCCGAGCAGGTGTAGCCGCCGGTGCTCCACGGTGACACGACCAGCATCGGAACGCGCTGGCCCAGGCCGTACGGACCGGCGACGTAGCCGCCGCCACCGGCGAAGATCTCCGTCGACACATCCGTCGTCGAAGCGCCCTGCGCGGCCGACGACGGCGGGTACGCCGGCACCATGTGGTCGAAGAACCCGTCGTTCTCGTCGTACGTGACGAACAGCGCGGTCTTGCCCCACACCGCGGGGTCGGAGGTGAGCGCGTTCAGGATCTGAGAGATGTACCAGGCGCCGTAGTTCGCCGGGAAGTTCGGGTGTTCGGTGAACGCCTCGGGCGCGGCGATCCAGGAGATCTGCGGCAGCCGGCCGTTCTGCACGTCGGACTTCAGCACGTCGAAGAGCGTCCCGCCGGCCTTGACGTTCGTGCCGGTGCGCGCCTTCTCGTACAGCGCGTCGCCCGGCTTGGCGTTGCGGTAGTTCATGAAGTAGAGCAGCGAGTTGTCGCCGTAGTTGCCGCGGTAGGCGTCGTTGATCCAGCCCCACGACCCGGCCGCGTCCAGCCCGTCGCCGATGTCCTGGTAGATCTTCCAGGAGACCCCGGCCTGCTCGAGCCGCTCCGGGTAGGTCCGCCAGTTGTAGCCGGCCTCCTGGTTGCCCAGCACCGGGCCGCCGCCGGCGCCGTCGTTGCCGGTGTAGCCGGTCCACATGTAGTACCGGTTCGGGTCGGTCGCGCCGATGAACGAGCAGTGGTACGCGTCGCAGATCGTGAACGCGTCGGCCAGCGCGTAGTGGAACGGGATGTCCTGGCGGTTCAGGTACGCCATCGTGGTTGGCGTCTTGGCCGGGATCCACTGGTCGTACTTGCCGTCGTTCCAGGCCTTGTGGCCGCCGTTCCAGTCGTGGTTCAGGTCCTGCAGGAACTGCAGGCCGAGGTTGTCGGCGGTCGGGTGGAACGGCAGCACATCCTGGTGGCCGTCCGACTGGTACCAGACCGGCTTGCCGCTGGGCAGCGTCACCGGTCGCGGGTCGCCGAAACCGCGGACCCCGCTCAGCGAACCGAAGTAGTGGTCGAACGACCGGTTCTCCTGCATGAGGACGACGATGTGCTCGACGTCGGTGATCGATCCCGTGGTGCTCACAGCGGGAAGGGCGGCAGCACGCTCGATGCTCTCGTTGAGCATCGCGAACGCCGCCGTCCCTCCCGCGAGCTGAAGGAAGCGGCGCCGGTTGACCTGGGGCATGGAGGTGACCTTTCGGACGTAGACAGAACCTCGCTGCCAACACAGCAAACCGCAGCGGCGCCGCGACGGCGACTGCGTAAAGCGTGTCGGAACGAGATCCAAACGATCGTCTACGAACAGTCCCGCTGTCTCAGTCCTGGAGTCCCAGTCCTGGAGTCCCAGTCCTGGAGTCTCAGTCCTGGGAGCGGCGCCGGAACGCGACCAGGGCCAGCGGGGCGAAGATCGCGGTGAAGATCACCGACCAGGCGATCGACGCGACCACCGGGTGGTGCATCGGCCACTGCGCGTCCGGCAGCGGACCGGGGCCGTTGCCCCACAGGTCGCGCAGCGCGGCGGTGAGGGCGGACACCGGGTTCCACTCGGCGATGAACCGAAGCCAGGACGGCATGTTCTGTGGCGGCGCGAAGGTGTTCGCCACGAACGTCAGCGGGAACATCACAGTGAACATGAACCCCTGCACGGCCTCGACCGACCGCATCAGCGAGCCGACCCAGATCCCGAGCCAGATCATCGAGAACCCGAACAGCAGGATCAGCAGGTACGCGAGCGCCGCGTTCAGCACACCCTCGCGGATCCGCCAGCCGACGACCAGGCCGGTCAGGCCCATCACCACGATGCCGATGCTGGAGTGGATCAGGCTGGAGATGCTGCGCCCGATCAGCACCGACGACCGCGAGATCGGCAGTGACTTGAACCGGTCGACGATGCCCTTCTCCAGGTCGCTGGTCAGGCCGATCGCCACCACCGCGGACGAGAAGATGATGGTCTGCGCCATGATCCCCGGCAGCAGGAACTCCTTGTAGTTCGACCCGGCCACCTGGATCGACCCGCCGAACACGTACGCGAACAGCAGCACGAACATCACCGGCTGGATGGTGACGTCCATCAGCATCTCGGGCATCCGCCGGATGTGCAGCAGGTTCCGCCAGACGATCGTGAGCGACTGCTGCACGACGTTGCGCGGCTGGACCGACACCCTGGTCTCGACGAGCGCGGCCATCACACGGTCTCCTTCTGCGCTGATTCCTTCTGCGCTGATTCCTCCTGGGCTGATTCTTCGACTTCGACTTCGGCGCGGTGGCCGGTGAGGTGCAGGAACACGTCGTCCAGGCTCGGCCGCTGCAGGCCGAGGTCGTCGACGGCGACGCCGCTGTCGGCGAACAGCGAGGCGATCCGGGTGATGTCCTCAAGCCCGCTCGCCGGCGAGGTGAGGCGGCGGCTGGACTCCTCGACGTGCACCTCGGGGGCGCACTGGCGCAGCAGCGTCTCGGCCTTCGCCAGGTCGCCCGCGTCGGTGACGGTGACGACGACGCTGGCCCGGCCGGCCTCGTCCTTCAGCTGGGTCGGCGTGCCGGAGGCGATCACCTTGCCCTTGTCGACGACGACGATCCTGTCGGCAAGCTGGTCGGCCTCCTCCAGGTACTGCGTGGTGAGCAGGAGCGTGGTGCCGTCCCGGACCAGGCCGCGCAGCACGTCCCACAGGTCCGCGCGGCTGCGCGGGTCGAGCCCGGTGGTCGGCTCGTCGAGGAACAGCACCGGCGGCGACGCCACCAGGCTGACCGCGAGGTCGAGCCGGCGTCGCATGCCGCCCGAGTACGTCTTCGCGATCCGGTCCGCGGCGTCGGTGAGCAGGAACCTCTCCAGCAACTCGTCGCCGACCTTCCTGATGTGCTTCGTCGGCAGCCCGTAGAGCCGGCCGATCAGGCGGATGTTCTCCCGCGCGGTGAGCAGCTCGTCGACGGTCGCGGCCTGGCCAGTCAGGCCCATGCTGCGCCGCACCGCCTCCGGCTCCTTGAGCACGTCGTGACCGTTCACCCGGCCGGTCCCGCTGGTCGGGGTGCTCAGGGTGGTGAGCATCCGCACGGTCGTGGTCTTGCCGGCGCCGTTCGGCCCGAGCAGACCGAGCACGGTGCCCTGCGGGACGCCGAAGCTCACCCCGTCGACGGCCTTCGTCTTCCCGAAATGTTTGACCAGGTCGATCGCCTCGACGGCGAATTCTTGGGACATGGTCCCCACCCTAGGAACGGGCACCGACAGAATGCGACCGAGTTTCCCCCGACCCGTCCCTGATATCCGACCCGTCCCTGATATCCGAACCCAGTCGACGAGTCCGCGCGGATCCGTGACCGCCGGTGAAGTGCAGCAGGTTGGCGTACCAGATGTCGCGGCGGAAGCCGGCCTCCAGCCAGCCGTCCTCCCCCAGCTCGTCGCGCAGGTCGTCCATCAGCCGCCACGCGGCGTCGTCCAGCGGCTCGGCGGCGGCCATCACGGTTCCCGCGGTGAGGGTCAGGCCGGTGACGCGGAGCGCGACCGGGGAGCACCGCCGGGCGACGGAGGCGAGCGCCGCGGCGCAGCGTCGTACGAAGGGGTCCTCGGGACGGACGTCGGCGCGGTAGTACTCCAGCGCGCGGACGGTGAAGTGGGACAGGCCGGCCGCGCCGGTGCGGAAGTGGCCGGGGCCGGCGTACTGCTCGGCCTCGGTGGTGACGGCGTCGAGGCGCGCGCCCATCGCCGGCGGCGGGGTGAGCATCACGCTGACCGGCCAGCGACCGCCGTCGGTGGGCGGTGTGTCCCGCCGATGCTCCCCGGCGAGCACCAGCGGGACGGCTTCCCGGAACAGCCGGTCGAACGTCACCTGCCGGTCGGGGTGCCGGCGGATCTCCCCTCCCACCCGGCAGGCGCGCGCGACCGGACCGTGTCCGGCCGGGGCGGCGTACCGGTTGCCTGTCACGCCAGGGTCGCCACTCTAACCGCATGCAAGCGCGTTGTAGCGCGAGATCGGAGGCGGGTTCGGCTGTGCGCCGAACCCGCCTGCCGTGTCGGTCAGCCGGTCGTCACCGCGACCACGTCGGTGTTGCCGAACGTCGCCGGGCAATCAGTCGGCGGGTAGGGCGACGGAAGGTCCCGCGCGCCCGCGGCGAGCGACGACGCGCGATATGCCTGCACCGCCGGGCACACCGCCGCATTCGAGGCGTCGATGTACAGCCCTACGCCGTAGGTCGCCGTCGCGGCGGCGTACACGTAGTCACCGATGCGCTCCTGGTAGATGTCGTGACCCGGATACGACGCCCGGATGTCACCCATCGGCCCGACGTACAGCGGACTCCACGAGCCCGCGCCCGACGCCGGAACGGTGGCGGTCAGGAACACGCCGTGGTACGGCCGTGGCGAGGTCATGTCGGCTCCGCGCCACGGTGAGGTCACCGCCTCGTACACGATGTACGCTCTGCCGCCTGCCGGCGAGATGGCCGGTGCGGCGTAGATCGGCCGGTCACCGGGCGGCGAGACCGGAGCAGGTGTGCTCCACTGGCCGTTCCGGTTCAACGCGACCATGACCCTCTCGGCGTTGAGCGTGCCGTCGACCCACGCGTCGACGATCACGTTGGTCGCGTCCGCACCCGTGGGAGCGCCGTTCGCGATGTCCACGCTGGGCGCCGCCGACAGGTCGGTGCGCGCGCCGGCGTACCCGTCCATCACGCAGCGGCCGTAGATCGGGTCCACGAAGTAGCACGGGTCCGTGGTCCGCCACAGCGTGGTCATCTTCGACCAGGACACGCCGCCGTCGGTCGAGGTCCACATGACGTGGTAACTGTGCGTCGGCAGCCCCACCAGCAGCGGGTTCTCGAACATCTGGCCGAAGAGGTACACGACGCCGTCACTGGTGGTGCGGATCGTGCAACCGCTGATGCCCCACAGCGTCGGACCACGTCCCTCCGTGCCCGCGCGGGTGACCTGTTTCGTGGCCCACGTCGATCCGCCGTCACGCGAGACCGACACCTCGAGCGGCGCCGGGAAGTTCCCCGGCAGGTGCTGGCCCACGCTTCGGAACTGCGGCGCGCAGACGTAGACGCGGCCGAAGTACCGCGACGATGCGGCGTTGTCCGCCCAGATCTGCTCCTTGTCCTCGAATGCCGTCTGGCTGCTCCGGGTGTTGATGATCACCGGCGGCTTCCAGCTGCTCTTCAGCTGGACGCTAGCCGGGGTCGGGTCGTCCAGGCGCGACACCGCCAGCGCCTCGAAGCCCCGGAACGTCCGGTTCGGGAATCCCTGCCCGATCGCCGACGTGAGGTTCGCGTAGTAGACGCGCGAGCCGTTCGCCCACGAGAAGCCGTTCGGGCCCGGCTTCGGTCCGATCGACACGGCCGGGTCGCCGTCGCTGATCAGCCCGTTCTCGTAGTACCAGGGCAGAGTCCGGATCGGGCCGAACTCGCCCGGGCAGGTCGAGACCGGCGGGCAGTTGCGCCCGGTCCACCCGGTGTACGTCGGCTGGGTCCAGGTGAGACCGGAGTCGAACGAGAAGTAGACCCCGGAAAGTCCGGCACCGGTGGCGAAGGCGTCGCACCGGCCGTTGACGGCCATGAGATCTTTCGGGCAGATCGGCTGGTCGACGTAGTCGTTGGAGCCCGCGATGAGCACGTTCGGGTGGTTGGCGTCGACGGCCACGGCGGGTTCGTTCTGGTGGTTGGGCGGCGTGATCGTCGCCGGTGAGCCCACGCTGACCAACGACGCGGAGACAGTCTGGGCCGAGGCGGGCAGCATCGGCAGCAGTGCGACGACCGTGCCGAGCGTGGCGAGAAGTACCGTGGTGCGTTTCATCGAGCGGCCCTCCAGTCCGCGCCGGCCGGGCCATCGCGTGCCGAAGCGAGGCCGGCAACTGATGTGAGAAACGTCCCTGCCGAGCACGCTACGCCCGGCGCTGATACCGCGGAAGGTCCACGAGCGCGGCCTTCCGCCACGATCCGGCGCCATCCGTGTGCTCGGTGGTCCACCGGTCACCGTCGGCGTACAGCTCGATCGGCTCGCCGCCGGGCAGGGCGACGCCGCGTACCCCGATCACGACGTGGCGTCGGCGGGCGCGATCGTCGTCCGGACCGGGGTGCCGATCTCGACCGTCCGGCTCACCGTGCAGAGCCGGTCGTGCGACCGCTGCACGGCGCGCGGCAGCGCCTCCCGGGCGGCGTCGCCGTCCGAGCCCTCGGGGAAGCCGATGTCGAACGTCACCTCCAGGTGCTCGAGGTGGTTGCCGTGCTCGGCGTCACGGATCTTGTCGCCGGTCACCGTGACGCTGAACCGAACCGGCTCGGCGCGCTTGCTGGTGATGTGGTCGACGTCGGCCGCCGTACAGCCGCCGATCGCGGCGAGCAGCAGCTCGACCGGGGTGAAGTCGGTGCCCTCGCCGCCGCCAAGGGAGAGCGTGCCTCCGCGGACGTTGCGGATCTCGTACCGGCCGAGGGCGGTGCGCTCGATGCTGACGGTTCGCAGCGTGTCGTCGGTCATGCTTTCGGAGCCTACCCAGGGAGTGAAGGCCGTCCTGGCCGGTGCTTGCCGCCGATTGACCGTCATGCCGCTGTCGCGGGCTGCCAGGCCCGAACTAGCGTTGCGGTCATGACGCTCACCGACGCCGGTTCCGCCGTGACCGCCTCTCCCGCCGCGCCGTCCGAGGACGCCGCCCGGCACTTCGGCGCATTGCTCGCCTACGAGACCGACTGCTGGGATACCCACCACGCCCTCGGCACCGGGGCCGCGGACTTCGTGCTGCTCGACGTGCGCAGCCCCGAGCTGTACGCCGCGGGGCACGTTCCGGGTGCGGTCAACCTGCCGCACGGCCGGATCGTCGAGCGCAACCTCGCGGACTACGCCGCGGACACACTGTTCGTCGTGTACTGCGCCGGCCCGCACTGCAACGGCGCCGACAAGGCCGCGCTGCGGCTGGCCGAGCTCAGCCGCCCGGTGAAGAAGATGATCGGCGGCGTCACCGGCTGGCTCGACGAGGGCTTCGAGCTGGAGGTGTCCGCGTGACCGTCTCCCCCGCCGACGTCGCCGCCGCCGCCGAACGCATCCGCGGCCGGGTTCGCCGTACACCGGTGCTCGAGGTCTCGCCGACGCTCACACTGAAGCTGGAGCTGGTGCAGCACACCGGCTCGTTCAAGCCGCGCGGCGCGTTCAACCGGGTGCTGTCGGCCGACGTCGGCGCCAAGGGCGTGATCGCCGCCTCCGGCGGCAACGCGGGACTCGCGGTCGCCCACGTCGCGCACGAGCTCGGGATTCCGGCGCACATCTTCGTGCCGCGGACCGCCCCGGAGATCAAGGTACGACGGCTCCGCGAGCTGGGCGCTCAGGTGGAACTGACCGGGACCGAGTACGCCGATGCCTACGCGGCCGCGGTCGCCACCGCCGAGGAGACCGGCGCGCTGTTCGTGCACGCCTACGACCAGCCCGAGATCGTCGCCGGGCAAGGCACCCTCGGGCTGGAGCTGCTGGAGCAGGTCGACGGCTTCGACACCCTGCTGGTCGCGGTCGGCGGCGGCGGGCTGATGGCCGGCATCGCCACCGCGATCGGTGACCGGGCCCGGGTGGTCGGCGTCGAGCCCGAGCTCTGCCCGACCCTGCACACCGCGCTGGCCGCGGGCGAACCGGTCGACGTCGCCGTGTCCGGGTGCGCCGCGGACTCCCTCGGTGCTCGCCGGCTCGGTGGTCACGCCTTCGCCGCGGCCACGTCGTACGGCGTCTCCTCTCTGCTGGTCGGCGAGGACGCGATCCAGCAGGCGCGGCGCGAGCTCTGGCAGCGCTTCCGGCTGGTGGTCGAGCACGGCGCGGCGACGGCGTACGCGGCGCTGACGACCGGGGCCTACCAACCGGCGGCCGGCGAGCGGGTGGTCGTCGTGGTGTGCGGCGCGAACACGGACCCGTCGGACCTGCGCTGAGTCAGGCCACGCTCATTCAGGCCACGCGAGTCGGGCCACGCTGAGTCAGGCGACCAGGGCCTTGCGCGGCCGCGGGTCGGCGAGCCACCACGCGGCCAGCACGCCGGCGAGGCCACCGAAGAAGTGGCCCTGCCAGGAGATGCCCTGCTGCGGCAGCAACCCGCCGAGCAGCGCGCCGCCCCAGATGAACAGCACCAGCAGGCCGAGCACGACCTGGCCGGCCCGCCGGCTGAAGATGCCGCGCGTGACCAGGTAGGCGGCGTACCCGAAGACGACGCCGCTGGCGCCGATCGTGATCGTGTGCGGCGGCGACACCAGCCAGGTGCCGAAGCCGCCGAGCAGGGTGACGATCGCGGTCACGCCGAACAGCCGGCCCGCGCCGCTGAACGCGATCAGCCCGCCGAGCGTGACCAGCGGCAGCGTGTTCGAGATCAGGTGCCCGAAGCCCAGGTGCAGGAACGGCGCGGTCACGATGCCCGGCAGCCCGTCGGCTTCGCGGGGCTTGATCCCGTACCCGTCCAGCTGATGCCCTGCCGCGGTGTCCACGATCTCGCTCAGCCACATCAGCCCGACCAGCGCGGCGAGCAGCACCCACCCGCCGGCCGCACGCCCGGTTCGCGGACTGCTCTGTTGCACGGTCACCTCTGCAGTGCACCACACGCGGGGTGCACGGACCAATGAGCGGCGGCGCGGCCCTCGGCTGCGAGCATGGGCCCTCGTGATGCATCTGCGCCTGATCGTCCCGTCCGACCGCACCGACACGGTGGTCGACTGCCTCGTCGACGACCCGCGGGTCACCAACGTGACCCTGCTCCCCGGCGCCGGCAAGGACCCAGCCGGCGACCTCGTGCACTGCGACGTCACTCGCGAGGCGACCTCCGACGTGCTCGACTGGCTGAACGGCGAGCGCCTGTACGACGAAGGCGCGGTCGCGATCAGCGAGGTGACGGCGGCACCGTCGCGCAACGCCCGGGCCACCGAGGAGGCGGCACCCGGCGCGCCCGACGACGCGGTCGTGTGGGACGCGGTCATCGATCAGTCGTACAGCGAGGCCCGCGGATCGTGGGCCTACTACACGTTCCTCACCATCGCCACGCTGATCGCGTCGGTCGCCGTGGTCACGGACTCGTCGATCCTCGTCGTCGGCGCGATGGTCGTCGGGCCCGAGTTCGGCGTCGTCGCCGCGCTGGCCGTCGGCATCGCACTCGGCCGGGCCCGCCTGTCCTGGCGGTCGGCTGTGCAGCTGGTTCAGGGGTTCGGAGTCGCCATCGTGCTGGCCATGGCCGCAGCGCTGCTGGCCCGTGCGGTCGGCTGGGTCAGCATCGACGACGTGACCGCGGCCCGCCCCCTGACCGGGTTCATCTGGCGGCCGGACCGCTGGTCCTTGGTGGTCGCCGTGCTCGCCGGCTGTGCCGGGGTGCTCTCGCAGACGGCCGGCCGGGCGAACGCACTGGTCGGCGTCTTCATCTCGGTCACCACCGTTCCGGCCGCCGGCGAACTCGCGCTCGCCACCGCGCTCGGCGCCTGGGGCCAGGTCGGCGGCGCGGCGACACAGCTCGGGATCAACCTGCTCGGAATGACCCTCGCGGGCGTCGGCACCCTGCTCACACAACGCGTGCTCTGGCACACATTCGTCAACAGTCGATTGGGCCATCCCGCGCACACGCCCTGAACATCGGCCGGCTTGTCGTGTCGCCGCTCGTGGCGCCCGACCTCGCCCGGTTCGGCCGTCACCGCTCGAGCTGATCGCGCTTCATGACGGCAGCGGCGTTCGCCGGCGCAGTGCCGTTCACCTCGGACAGGACGCCCGCGAGCACGACCGCACCGTCGCGAACAACAGCCGGGCCGAGCGCTGGGACTTCTGCGGGCCATCACTCCGGCGGGCAATGCGCAGGCTCGCGCAAGGGTGCAACGGATCGCCTGGCTGATGCGCAGACTCTCGCGGCCGACCTAGCCCTGGTTGACAGTCATCGCTCGAGATGGTCGCGCTTCATGTTGGTCGCGCTGTTCCCAGGCCAGACCGTCGCGCTCAGTGTTCGGGCAGACGCGAGCGATGGGAGTTTGACCCGGGATTGACTCGTGGCCGACCCCGCGGGCGATGCGCAGACTCCCGCGGGCGATCGCAGGCTCGTATAAGCGCACAGGCTCCTACCTCTGGCGGTCAGTCAGCCGACGGCCGGTGACGGGTGGAGCTCGGCGCCACCAATAGGGCCGCGGGAAGCTGCCCAGGCGGCGGCACGCACGTGTCGGCGTTAGGCGGCGGGCGGTGGGCGGATCGTGGCTGCGGACTCGGTGGCTCCGGTGCCCCTTCCGGCCGGGCCGGGTTCGGCCCAGGCCGGCCGGGTGACGTGGACCTGGCCGCCGGTGATGGTGACGGTCCAGGTGCCCTTGTGGATGGCGCGGTGGTGCGGCTTGCAGAACAGCGCGAGGGTGTCGACCGCGGTGG
>WNFV01004743.1_pt1 | contig 16702 bp, 15 predicted proteins | sample 5400101 | NCBI WGS metagenome assembly WNFV01 (sample SAMN13153361, study PRJNA577476) | soil metagenome | isolation source: 115 cm soil or saprolite under grassland replicate 1 | place: USA:California | collected 2016-06-15
ATCGGCGCCCAGCTTGGCGCCGAACACGACCGCCTCCGCGACGGCCGCGGTGTTGATGCCGACCAGCAGTTGATTAACGAGCTTCACGGCCTGGCCCGCCCCGATCGGGCCGCACAGCTTGATGTTCTTGCCGAACGCCTGCAACACCGGAAGCATCCGCTGGAACGCGGCTTCGTCGCCGCCCACCATCACGGTCAGCGTTCCGTTGGCGGCGCCGCCAGGACCGCCTGAAACGGGAGCGTCCAGAAAAAACGCGCCCCGCGAGTCCAGTTTCGCGGCGCATGCGCGATTGACGTCGGTGCTTACCGTCGAGTGATCGACGAAGATCTGACCCCGTTTCGCAACGTCGGCCAGCGTTTCGTACGTCGACAGCACCGCCTCAATGGTCGGGAGCGCGGTCATGACCGCTTGACTTCTGCTCGCGACTTCTTTCGCGTCAGCCGCCGGGGACGCACCCTGGGAGGCCAGCTCGGCGACCGCCGGCCGCGAGCGGTTGTAGACGTGCAGGCTATGTCCCGCCGCCAAGAGCCGTGCCACCATCGGCCGGCCCATCTTTCCCAGCCCGATGAATCCAAGCTCCATGGCGCTAGGCCTGGTCGTCGACGTAGCCCAGCACGGCGTCCGCCGGCACTAGCTCCGGGCTCTCTTCGACGGCGATCTCCAGGACGCCATCGGCGGGAGCCGTCACGCCAACCGTCGCCTTCTCGGTTTCGATGTTCACCACCGTGTCGCCGGCCTTCACCTTCTCGCCCGCCTCGAAGAGCCATTCGGTAACGGTGATCTGCTCCACCAGGCCCACCCCCTGCAGCACGATCGGTGTCTTCACCGCGCCACCGATTCGTGGCTGCGCTTGGCCGGCGGGCGCGAGTATTCAACCGCGCGCTTGGCCGCCGCGACGATCTCCTCGGCGGCCGGCACGACCGCGCGCTCGAGGACCGGCGCGAATGGTATGTGCGCGTTCTTGGCGCCGACGCGCTCGACTGGAGCTAAGAGGTCGGCGAACAGCTCCTCTGTGATCCGGGCCGAGACCTCAGCCCCCACGCCGCCCGACACCCATCCCTCATGGCAGATCACCGCCCGGCGTGTTTTGGCGACGGATCGAGCGATGGCTTCGAAATCCAGCGGCACGATCGTGCGCAGGTCGATGAGTTCCGCGTCGATCCCGTGCTCGGTCGCGAGTGTCTCGCAGGCCTGGGCGCCGTTGATGGCCATGCCCGAGTAGGCCACGAGGGTCACGTCTTTGCCTTCGCGGCGCAGGGCCGCCTGTCCCAGGGGGACGGTGTAGTAGCCCTCGGCCACTTCACCCTTCACGGGCTGGATCCGCTTGTTCTCGAGATAGATCACCGGGTTGTCGTCGAGGATCGACTGAATCAGGAGGCCCTTGGCGTCGGAGGGGGTCGACGCCGCCACCACCTTCAGCCCTGGCACGTGTGCGAAGAGCGCCTCGATGCTTTCGGAGTGCTGCGCCGCCGCGGACTTGATGACTCCATCCGCCGCCCGGAGGACCATGGGGACGCTGACCTGGCCGCCGAACATATAGCGGAACTTGGCGGCTTGGTTGACGATCTCGTCGAATGCGCCGAGCGTGAACTCGACAAAGCTCATCGACGCGACGGGCCGCAATCCGGTGGCCGCGGCGCCCACGCAGGCCGCGACGATGACCGACTCCGAGATCGGCATGTCGATCACCCGATCGCCGAACTCGTCGTAAAGGCCCCGGAACTGACCGAAGCTTCCGCCCCAGCGAATGTCCAGCCCCATCACGATCACCTTCTCGTCGGCCCGCATCGCTTCCCGCATCGCGTCGTTCGTGGCTTGACCGAAGCTCAGGTATGCCATCCGCTACCTCCCGCCGCCCACAGGGGTCGGAGTGAAAAGGTCGTCCAGCGCCGACGCGGGATCCGGATCGGGGCTCGCGAGCGCGAAGGCGACCGAGTCTTCGACTTGCTTCTTGACGTCCTCCCACATCTGCTGGCGCTCGGCGTCGGTGATGACCTTGTTCTCGAGCAGCACCTTCTCGAAGCGTGGAATGGGGTCCAACTTCCGCCGCTCGGCGACCTCGTCCTTGGTTCGATACGCCTCGGCGTCGCCTACTGAATGTCCGTAGAAGCGGTATGTCTCCATGACCACCAGCGACGGACCTTCGCCCGCACGCGCGCGATCGACCGCCTCTTTCGCCGCACCGTAAACGGCGATGACGTCGTTGCCGTCGACCGTGGTCCCTGGCATGCCATAGGCGACGGCTCGCGTCGAGAGATCCCTGATCGAGGTCGTCCGGCTCATCGCTGTGTATTGCGCGAACTGGTTGTTCTCGCACGCGAACACGACGGGCAGCTTCATTACCCCTGCCAGGTTCATCGCCTCGTGGAAGGTTCCCTTGTTAATGCCGCCGTCACCGAAGAAGCACACCGCGACCTGGCCCGACTTGCGGAACTGGATCGAGATCCCGGCGCCGGCGGCGAGCCCGAAACCACCGCCCACGATTCCGTTCGCACCCAGCATCCCGAGGCTGAAGTCGGCCACATGCATCGATCCGCCGCGCCCGTGGCAGACGCCCGTCGTCTTGCCATAAAGCTCCGCCATCAGCGGATTCAGCCCGACGCCCTTGGCAATCGCGTGCCCATGTCCGCGGTGTGTTGAGGTGATGTAGTCGTCCTTCCGCAGCGGCGCGCACATGCCGGTGGCGGCCGCCTCTTCGCCCACATACGAGTGCGTGAAGCCCGGGATCTTCCGCGCCATGTAGTCGGCCAGCACCCGCTCTTCGAACAAGCGGATGCGGAGCATCGTCAGCAGCATGTGGCGCATCGTCTCCGCGGGCGGCAGATTCATCGCAAGACCTCCATTTCAGAAAACCGCAATCGGGTTGACCGGAGAGCCCGTGCCGCCGCGCAGCCGCAGAGGTGCACAGGTGAGCAGGAATTCGTACCGCTTCAGGTCGCGACACATCAGGTGCAGCTCCTCCAGCTCGGTCGCGTCGAGGATCGCCAGGCCCATCGAAGCCAGGCCGATCATGTGTAGCGGCATCGTCAGACGCGAATAGGGCTGTGGCAGCCGCTCGATGCAATCGCCCGAGAACACGGCGACCTCACGCTCGTGGATCCAGCGCACGCATTCGGCCTCCAGGCCGGCTCGCGCCCACGGATCCTCCTTGCCCTGCGCCGCCTCCCGAGCGCTCAGCCCGACGCGGACGAAGATGGCGTCGCCGCTGGTGACTTTGACGCCTGCCATCTCCTCCGCGCGTTCCAGGTCGTCGACCCACACCCCTTCGTCCGGCTCGAGCCAGTCGACGCCTCGGGCGGCCGCCACGTCGAGCAGCACGCCGCGGGTGAAGATGCCTTCCCGATAGGCGTGAATCGAGGCCGCGGCGAGGCCCTCGCGCTTGACAACGTCGGAGGCCTTGCGTCCGTTGTAGATCTGGCCCTCGAAATAGACATGGCCAAGCGCGTCTAGATGCGTCGTGGAAAAGCCATGCGACGCGACCTCGATCGAATCGAGCGACGAAGTCGGCGCGTCGTGTTGCAGATAGAGCATGCGGTGGACCACGGGATCGGGGTTGCGCCGCGACCACACGGTGTCGAGATCTTTGCCGATGGAAAGCGCTCGGCCCTCGCGAACCAAGCCCGCGGCTCGCACCCGAGTTGCGTCGGTTATGAAGTTGAGCGTGCCCAGCTCGTCGTCAGGCCCCCAACGGCCGGCGTTGGAGCACGCGTCGAACAGCGCGAGCACCTCGTCTTCCGTCATGGCTGCCCGCTGCACCGTGCTACCCTTCCGGCCCATCGTCACCGAAAACACTGACGTACGTCAGCAGGCCGATGCCGGACTGGAGGCCAACGGCGCGCCGCGCCGGCAGCTCGGCCAGGAAACCGCGAGTAAGATTCGCGAGCTCATCCTCGCGGGCGAATACGGCCCGGGCGAGCAGCTGCCGACGGAGCGTGAGCTCGCCAAACGGTTTCGTGTCTCGCGCGGACTGATCCGCGAAGCCATCAATCAGCTCTCGGCGCTCAACATCCTGGAGTCGCGACACGGCGCCGGGACATTCGTGACCTCGCTTGACTCCGACATTCTCTTCGCGCCCCTGCAGCTCGCCATGCGCATCGACCCCGAGCTCCTCCTCCATCTCTTTGAGGTGCGCCGGTCTCTGGAGCCGTTTGGCGCCGGTCTTGCGGCTCTGCGCGCCAGCCCGAAAATCGTGTCTGAGCTGCAGGCTTTGTGGACCCGATACGACACGGAGTTCGACACCGCCGCCCCTGAAGAGCTCATCAAGATCGATGAGGCCATCCACGCGACCATCGCGAAGGCCTCCGGCAACCCTCTGCTCACCGGGATCCTGACGAGCCTGGCCTCGGCGGCCCATCGCGCCCGCCTCGTGACGGCGCAGCTGCCGCGAGTGCCCGAGCGAAGCCGCGAGGAGTTGCAGGCGCTTGTGATATCGATCAGCGACCGCGATCCCTGGCGTAGTGAGGCCGCCATGCAGCGTCACTTGATCCGCCTCGAAGAAGCCGCTCGCGCGGAGTTGCGGCGAATAGCCGCTCAAGCCCGACCTGGTGCTGACGACCCGGCGGCGGGGATCAACCAAGACTGAACCGCCGCTCAGTCCCGAGGGGTGGTCCGGCATACGTTGATCAGGCGGCCGATGCCGCCGAGCTCGACCACCACCTCGTCGCCATCGTGCAGCATCTGCTTGGGCTTCTTGAACACGCCCACGCCGGCCGGGGTGCCGGTGATGATGACGTCGCCCGGTTCGAGCGTGAAAGCCTGCGAGCAGTAGCTGACGAGCGTCGCGACGCCGAAGAACATCTCCGACGTGTTGGCCGATTGCCGGAGTTGGCTGTTGACGGTGCACGTGATCTGAAGCGATTGCGGGTCGGGGATCTCGTCGCTCGTGACGATTACCGGTCCGAGCGGGCAGAAGGTGTCCAGTGACTTGCCGCGGACCCATTGGCTCTCGGCGAACTGGAGGTCGCGGGCGCTCACGTCGTTCGCGCAGGTGTAGCCGAAGACGTAGTCGAGCGCATGCTCTTCGGACACCGATTTGGCGCGCCGACCGATCACGACGGCGAGCTCAGCCTCGTAGTCGACCTCATTCGTCAGCGCGGGGTCCCACGAAATCTCCGATCCATGGCCGATCAGGGAGCTCGGAAACTTGGCGAACATCGTCGGTTGCGTCGGCGTCGGTGCACCGGCTTCGACGGCGTGGTCTCGGTAGTTGAGCCCAATGGCGACGATCTTGCTCGGGTGCGGGACGGGGGGCAGCAGAACAACCTCGTCGAGCGGGCGTCCGCGCTCAGCAATCAGGTTGCCGGCCTTGAGCGCCGACCTGCGGATGGCGGTCCAATCGCCATTGGTGACATCAAGCAGATCACCGAGTGTGGTCGGAAACTCGGGCCCGGCATCGCTCGCCAGCAGAAGGCGTTCGCCGGCCACCAGGCCGAGGGATTCATGGCCGTGGTCGAGATACGAAGCAAGTCTCATCTACCCCTCCGATAAGTGGAAGCCGTCCCGGGCCGAGCGAAGCGCGGAGTAGCCTATCACCAAAGGTCGGACCACTCAAGCACTAGCAGCCTGCAACAAGCGCCCTGAGACACTAACTGGCCGGACCAATTGGCACAGGCATCGCGAGGCGGTGGCGTTCTGCTCGCTTTGCGAGCTGGCTCCACGTCACATCGTCGACGACCACGCTGGAGGCGGCGCTCAGGTTGGCGTTCTCCCGGTCGCCCGGCATCATTACAGGCCGAGCCGGATCCAGCGGTGGCGTCGACCGGATGTACTCCGCCAAGTTGTCAGCCAGGTGCTCGAAGGAGTCCTGTGGCGCGATGGCGATCAGACAGAGGTTGTTGCCGCGCCGGCTCGCATCCGTCACGTCGTCGCTCGCGAGCAGCGACGCCATCACGTCGACCAGGATCCCCAGCGCCGAACCCTTGTGTCCCTGCGTCTCCCCGCCCAGCGGCTGGATCGTGCCGCGCGGCTCGACGTAGATCACCGAGGGGTCGTTGGTCGGAGCGCCTGACGCGTCACGCAGGTATCCAGCAGGCGCGGGCTTGTTCTGGTTGCGCAGGTATCGCAGGTTGCCCTCGGTCGCGGCGCTAGTGGCGAAGTCGGCCACTACGGGCCCGGCGCTCGTCGGAAACGCGTACGCCATCGGGTTGGTGGCCATCCGTCCTTCACGGCCGCCGAACGGCGCGACCCAGTGCCCGAACTTCGGGCCGCTGCAGAACGCCAGTGACACGAGGCCGCGATCCGCGATCGCTTGCACGTAGGCGCCGACCCGCCCGATGTGTGCCAGGTGGCGAGCCAGAACCGCCGAGACTCCGCTGGCAAGAGCGAGCTCGCACGCGATGTCCGCCGCGACATGCGCCGCCACCTGCCCAAACCCCCACTGGCCGTCGAGCCGGCACATCGCCGCGCCCAGCTGCTCCCGGATGGGCACCGCCTTGGGGTCAATCTCCCCCGACGCCACCGCGTCGAAGTACTGCGGCACGCGGATGAGCCCATGCGAGTGCAGCCCCATGCGGCTGCTCTCGATCAGATGGTCGGCCACGATCTCGGCGTGGGCGGGTGGCGCGCCCTGGGCGACGAAGAGATCGACCACGAGCGTCCGGACCGGGCCAACAGCAATCTTCATACGCTTGTGCCTCTGAGCAAGAAAATCGACCAAGCCGACAAATTGGTCTAGCCAATCGGTCAGGGCTTATTGACAAATCGCCGGGGCGAGCTTAGCATGCGATCTTCGCACCGCGCCGTCAGCGCGTCCATGAGGCCGTTTAGCGTTAGGGAGGCGCAAAAGTGGTCCGATCACATGCCCAGTCTCGGAGGGTCCTTTCGACGGTCTGCCTGAGCCTGGCTTTTCTGGTCAGCGCTTGCGGCGGTGGCACGAGCTCTGGCAACTCTGCCGACAAGTACAAGTTCGCCGTCGTCGAAGCTGTCGTGAATCCGTTCTATACCCCGTTCCCGCAGGCGTTGGCCGACGTGTCGAAGGCCGAAAACATTCCGGTTCCTTTGCTAGGTGCACCGCAGAACTTCGACCAGACCCAGGAGAACACGATCATCGACGGCTTCGTCGCCAAGGGTATCAAGGCGCTTGCCGTGCAGCCAGTCGACGCCGTCGCCGGCAACCAGACCATCAAGCGCCTGGTCCAGCAGCACATCAACGTCGTGACGTTCGGTTCGTGCGGCAAGACCCAGGAGGCCGGCGCAGTCTACTGCTTGCAGAGTGACGTCAAGAAAGCGTCGTACATCGCGACCAAGAACCTGATCCAGACGATCGGCGGAAAGGGCAAAATCGTCCATCTCGCAGGCCAGGTGGCCGACACCAGCACCGCGCCGCGCATCGCCGGCGTCGAGCAGGCGGTCAGCGAGGCGGGTGGCTCCGTCACGCTCTTGCAGACCATCACCGACATCGACTCCGCTGAGGCCGCGCAGAATGCGGTGAGCAACCTGCTCGCCGCCAAGCGCAGCCAGATCGATGGCATCGTCGCCACCGCTTACAACCCATCGGTCGCCATGGCCAACGAGCTCCGCCGTCTGAACGAGACGCGGATCAAGGGCGTGGCTATCGACACCGACCCCATCGTGCTCAAGGCGATCGCGGACGGCTTTTTGCTTGCGACGCAGGCCGGCAACCCCTACGAACAGGCCTACATCTCGGTGCTTTCCATGAAGTACCTTGCCGACGGGTGCAAGTGGAAGGACAGCAGCGCCGCCGGTTTTGTCGTCGACGCGCCGTATCTCTACACGACCAAGGACACAGTCAACAGCCTCGCGCAGGCGGAGGCCGACGCGACCAAGAAGATCGCCGACAGCTGGAAGTCCACCTACTGGACTTGCTAGCGCGCGATCCAAGACCAGTACGGGAAGCAACTACGGGGCCGGCTCAGTCCGGCCCCGTTGCTCGTCCTGGGGCTTACTGAGCGATGGCCTCGCCCGAGCTCTACGGTCGTGTCGCGATCATTACGGGCACGACCCGAGGCATCGGGCTCGCCACTGCGAAGGCGTTCCTGCGCGAAGGCGCGCGGGTGGTGGGCTGTGCGCCTGCAGCCGACGATGTGCCTCCGTCACTGCCGGAGGGGTATGTGCATCACGCGTGCGATGTGAGCGATCCGAAGCAGGTCGAGGACCTGGTCGCGGTCACGGTTGGAGGTTTCGGGCGCATCGACTGCCTGGTCAACAACGCAGGGGTTCATCCCCTGCAGCGACCGATCGACGATTTCGACGTCGCGGAGTTCAACGCCGTCCTCGCGACAAACCTGATCGGTCCCTTCGTCGCGTGCAAGGCCGCGCTTCCGCTGCTGCGCAAGAGCCAGGGCACGATCGTGAATGTGGGGAGCACGGTCGGGCTCTACGGCCAGGACGGGTCGGTCACCTACGTCGCGAGCAAGGCGGCGTTGAGTGGATTGACCAAGGCCCTCGCGATCGATGAGGCACGCCACGGCGTGCGCGTCAACTGCGTATGCCCCGGAGCGATCCTCACGCCCGCGGCCACCGAAACCCACCCACCGGAGAAGCTGCGCGAGATAGCGAAGTGGGCGTGGCAGGCGCGCATGGGTACGGCCGAGGAGGTGGCGGAGACGATTCTCTTCCTCGCTTCAGCGCGATCCGCTTTCATCACGGGGCAGGACATCGTCATCGGCGGTGGCACAGAGCTCGGGTACGGGGCGAAGGCCGAATACCCAGCACCGGAGCCTGAGTCGTGAACGTCGCAAACCTGAGAGGCGGAGCCGGCCGCGCCCTCACGGCGGCGGCCTCATGGGATCTCGCGGGCGTCGGACTGCCGATCTTGATCATTGCGGTCGGACTCGCCGTCCTCGAGCCGGGCTTTCTGTCCGCCTTCAACATCAACTCGGTTCTGGCGACCGTCGCCATCACCACCGTCATCGGCCTGGCGCAGCTGATGGCGCTGGTCATCGGGCAGTTCAACCTCGCGATCGCTGCGCAGGGAGCGCTCAGCGCGATGTTCCTCGGGTTCCTGATGCAGAGCCTCGGCATGCCCTGGCCGATCGCGGTCGTGGCTTCCCTCGTTGCGGGTGGCGTTCTGGGCTTGGTGCAAGGGGGTCTCATCGTCTGGGTCCGGCTCAATCCGTTCCTCGTCACGTTGGGCCTGGCGAGTGTCTTCGCCGGCGTCATGTTTGTGACCACGCGCGGCATACCGTTCGACCGCTTTTCCGATCAGTTCAACGAGATCGGCTTTCAGTCATTCGGAAGCATCCCGCTGCTCATGTTCATCAGCCTTGGCGTTGTCGTCGTCATGGTCGTTCTATTGGAGCGCACTCTGATCGGCCGCCAGCTCCTGGCCACCGGCGCGAACCTGCGCGTCGCCTTCTTCTCGGCTGTGCCGACGGACCGCACGGTGCTTACCGCGCACGTCATTAGTGGCTCTCTGGCGGCGTTTGCCGGCTTCCTTACGGTGGCGCGCCTGGCAACCGCGCAGACCGCGATCGGAGAGGATTGGCTGCTGCCATCGTTCGCGGCCCCAGTCCTCGGCGGAACGCTCTTGACGGGCGGCAAGGCCTCCGCGACCGGAACATTCCTCGGCGCGCTACTGCTCGCTCTCATCGCGAACGCGCTGAACCTCCTCGCCGTCAGCCCTTACTGGTACCAGGCGGGGCTCGGCGCGGTGATCCTCGTCGGGGTGATGCTCGACCGCCTGCGCATGATTTACGTGGCGCAAAGGGCACCTTAGTGCCGTGAGCGAGCCAATTCTCGCGATGGAGATTTCGGGAACGTCACCGGGACATCCCTCACCCGGCGGCTCGGGCGACACCTCGTTAATCAGCAAGGTCGCGCAGGGCCCGCTGGGTGTCCTTGCGGCGGTCATCCTGCTTTTTGCCGTGCTGGTGGTGGTGACACCCGGCGTCGCCGCTCCCAACAATCTTCAGGTCCTCGCGCGCAGCTTCTCCATCGCGGCTTTGGTCGGCCTCGCGCAGATGATCGTTATCGGATCGGGCGGCCTCGACCTGTCGGTGGGGGCCATCGGCGGCCTGGTCACCATCGCCGTCGGCGGGCTGATGGAAAAGTTCGGCGTGCCCACCCCGATTGCAATCGCCGTCGCCTTGGGAATCGGAGCAGGGTGCGGGCGCATCAACGGCGAGCTGATCGTTCGCACGGGTCTATCGCCCTTCATCGTCACGCTGGCCATGGGCAGCTTCTGGACAGGCATCAACTTCGGCCTGACCCAGGTCCAACCCTTCTACCGCATGCCGGCCGACTTTCGCGCATTCGGAAACCTGCAGCCGTTCGGCGTGCCGATCCTGCTCATCGTCATGCTCGCGGTGGCAGCGATTCTCTGGTACCTGTTCCGGTCGGTCGGTCTTGGCAAGCAGATCCTCACCCTCGGCGCGAACCCCGTGGCGGCAGAGCTCGGTGGCGTCCCCGTCGCACGGGTCAAGGTGACCGTTTATACGCTTTCCGGGCTGCTTGCCGGCTGCGCCGGGGTCTTGCTCACCGCACGGCTCGGCAGTGCACAGCCTCTCAACGGTACCGACTGGCTGCTGAACTCGTTCGCCGTGCCGATCATCGGCGGCACGCTCCTCACGGGCGGATATGTTTCCGTGACGGGAACGGTTCTCGGCGCGGTCCTCCTGGCCCTGATTGCCAACGGACTCGTGTTCCTCAACATTGACCCCTATTGGGTAAAGCTGATCCAGGGCGCGATCATCCTGTCCGCCGGCGGGATCGACCGGGCTCGCACGGTCAACATCCTTCGCATCGAGCGAGCGGAGCGTCGCCGGCTGTGAGCATGCCAATGGATGCGTCGCGCAACGGGTCGGGTCCGCCACTACTCGAGCTGAAGCACATCAGCAAGTCGTTTCCCGGCGTGCGCGCGCTTGACGACGTGTCGCTCACGCTGTATCCGGGTGACATTCACGCGCTGCTCGGCGAGAACGGGGCGGGCAAGAGCACGCTCGTGAAGATCATCACCGGGGTCTACACCGCGGACTCGGGCGAGTACCTGATCGAAGGCTCGCCGGTCGCCATCACCCGTCCGCGCGAGGCTTTCACCCGAGGCATTGCCGTCGTCCACCAGGAGCGCAGCCTGGTGCCCACCTTCAGCGTGGGCGAGAACGTGCTGCTCGACCGAGTGGTGGGCAACGCGGCGCAGTTGGTCGACAAGGCGCAGATCGAGCGCGACGCGCGGCGCAACATGGAACTGGTCGGCCTCACAGTTCGGCCGTCCCGAAACGTTGCCTCACTCAGCGCCGCGCAAAAGCAGCTGATCGAGATCGCGCGCGCCCTTTCTTCCGACGCCAGGATCCTGCTCCTCGACGAGCCTACCGCCTCCATCTCGCTCACGGAGGCCGAGGGTCTGCTTCGCACTCTCCGCAAGCTGCGCGATCGTGGCGTGTCGATTCTCTACGTGTCCCACAAGCTCGAAGAGGTGTTCGACATCTGCGACTCCGTAACCGTCCTCCGCGACGGCCGCAACGCCGGAAGCACATCGCTTGTCAGAGACCTGGATCGAGATCGGCTGATCACGCTGATGATCGGCCGCTCCCAAAACATTGAGAGCCTGCCGGTGCGCAACACCGCACAGATGGAGCCGATCCTCGAGGTTACGGATCTGCCGAGCGAGGCGACGGTGGTCGGGTCGTCATTCACACTTCGCCGTGGCGAGATCCTGGGCTGGTACGGGTTGGTCGGCGCGGGACGGACCGAGCTTGCTCGCGCGGTGATCGGCGCGGAGCCTCAATCGCGCGGCTCGGTTGTCGTTTCAGGCAAACGAGCTCACATCGGCTCAATCGCCGAGGCCCTTCATCGCTGGGGCATCGGCTACGTCAGCGAGAATCGCCAGGAAGAAGGCCTCTTCCTGAGTCACACGATCGTCCGCAACATCGCGGTCACCGTGTGGCAGCGGATGCGCCGGGCGCTCGGGCTCATCGATGCGAAAGCCGAGACGGAGGTCGCGCGCGACTTCAGGGCGAGGCTGGAGATCAGGACTCCAAGCCTCAAGCAGCTGGTCGCGAACCTGAGCGGCGGCAACAAGCAGAAGGTGAACATCGCGAAGTGGCTTGCTGCAAACCCGAAGATCCTGATCATCGACGAGCCAACGGTGGGCATCGACATCAAGACCAAATATGAGATCCACGAGCTTATCTGGAAGCTGGCCGAGGACGGGATCTCGGTGATCTTGATCTCGTCGGACATGCCCGAGATGGTCCGGCTGGCCGACCGCATCCTGGTCTTCAAGAAGGGCAGGATCGTCGGCGAGCTGACGAACACCAAGGCCTACGACGAGATGAGCAAGCAGATCATGACTTTCATCGTGAAGTCCGCCCGATGAGCATTCGAACTAAGACTGCCACCCAGTTCTCGGTTTCGAGAATCGCGCTTGTCGCCGCGCTGACGGTCCTGCTCGTGATCTCCGTCAACTATTTGGTCGGCCACGTGCCGATCGTTCCGCCCACACCAAAGATCGCACCTGCGGAGGCTCAGCACGCGTGGCCTGCGGCCGTCTGGTCCGCCATCGCGATGCTCGTCGCCGACGTCCTGCTCGTGATCGTCATCCTGCGCAATCGGCGGCCTGTGCTCGACGGCGACACATGGCGACGCGTGGCGGCTTCACCCGGGCGGTTCCAGCTGCCCCAGCTCATCCGGCTCAGCGTCCAGCAGGTGCCCCTTCGCGGGTTGGCAATCAGCGTGCTGCTCAGCCTCGGCCTGCTGGCGGGCGCCCTATGGTTGAACTTTCCGTTCTGGCTGACGGGCGTGGTCTTCCTGCTGCCCTGGATTCCTGTCTACTTCCCGGTCATGTCGTGGCAGTACCGCCACTACGGCGCCTACGCCATCTTCGCCGCGATCACGGTTCTCCAGCTCGGGCATCTCGCCGAGCACATCGTGCAGAACGTCCAGCTTGTCGTGAATCACGGTTTCGCGCTGGCGTCACGCGGGGTCTTCGGTCAGCTCGACACCGAAACCGTGCACTTCGTCTGGAACGTGCTCATCTGGCTGGGCACCGCGTACCTCCTCTACAAGTTCGGCACCTGGAACAGGTGGCTCTGGATCTCGTTCATTGCGGCGAGCCTCCACTCGATCGAGCACTTATACCTTTATTGGTCGTACGTCGCCGATCACCAGTTCTATCTGCCGGCGGGGATCCTGGCAAAAGGTGGCCTGATCGGTTCTCCATTAGGTCGGCCCTACCTGCACATCGTTTACAACGTGGTCGAGATCGTGCCTTTCGTTCTAGCCTTCTGGGACCAGAGCAAGACCGTGCCAGTCGCCCCGGCGCACAGCGCGCCGGCGCGGGGGGCGAGCCGTCTTGTGCGCCCGGCGGTGCTGACACCAGTCGCGGTGTTGGCAGGCATCGCTTTGACCGTGGGATTGACGCAGTGGCCCCAGCATCCGCCGGCGGCCGCGGCTGCCGCGGTCGTGTGCAACAACGTCACGCAGCAGGTCGGCCTTGATTTCAATGGCGATACAGGCCCGGTCCTGGCGAAGGACCGGCTTCCGCGAATCATGCAGGAGAACATGGGTCAGGGGGTCGCGGTCGGGGACTACCTGAACAACGGCTACCTCGATATGTACGTGCTGGCCCAGAACGGTCATCAAAGCCGCCTGTTCCGCAACGATCCCGGGCCGTCGGGCGGGCGCGTGTTCACCGATGTGACCGCCACAGCGGGAGTGGGGCAGACTGGCTTGGGTCGTGTGGCCCAGTTCGCGGATCTGACGAACAGCGGACGCAAAGACTTGATCGTGGTCAACGACTATGTGCCGGGTACCAACACCATGCCGTCGAAGATCTATCGCAACAACGGCGACGGGACCTTCACCGACATCACCCTAGGTTCGGGGTTCGCGCCGGTCGGTTACATCGTCGGAGGCATGGCTCTCGCCGATACTTCGGGGAGCGGGCTGCTCGACATCTACATCAGCTATTGGACTTACGAGCTCGGAGCTTCGCCACCCAACGCGAAACCCAAGGGCAAGTTCGGCTACCACAACGTCTTCTATCGGAACCTGGGCAACTACCACTTCCAGGACGTCACCGACGAGGTCGGCCTCGGTGGGGTTTCGGTCGATGCCTTCACGCCGGTCTTCGCCCGCTTCACTGGCCACCGCCTGCCCGACCTCTATGTGGCGGTGGATCACCGTTCAGACATGTTCTACGAGAACGTGAACGGACACTTCCGGCAGGCGTCGCTTCCTCATGGCGTCGGCCACGCCGGCAACAACATGGGCGTGGCTGTCGGCGACGTGGAGAACAAGGGCGCGCTGGACTTGTTCGTGACGAACATCTACGACCCGGTCGGGAACTTCGGCAACGTGCCGAGGGGTAATACCCTCCTGATCCAGAACCCCGGACCGAGCGGCGGATTCAAGTTTGTCGACCAGGCGGTCCAGCGCAATGTGCTCGACGCGGGCTGGGGCTGGGGCGCTTCGTTTGTCGATGCGGCCGGCAACGGAAACATGGACATCTACGCGGTGCAGGGCTTCAACCAATTCGTCGGGCTGCTCAGCACGCCGCTCAGCCAGAACCGCGCGCACCTTTTCATGAATGACGGACACGGCGGCTTTCAACTCGCCTCGAAGACCGGATGCGACGTTCCAGGTGACCAACGCTCGCTGGTGGTCTTCGATTTCAATCGCGACGGCCGGCCTGATTTCCTGATCACTCAGGTGGGCGGGCCGTTGATCCTTCTCGAGAACGACTCGCCAGCGGCCAACTGGCTGACCGTGGATCTCTCTCGCGCGCCCGACCAGCTGGCTGCCGGCTCTCGCGTGATCATCACCGTGGCCGGCAAGACGACGTGCCAGTACATCCTGGCCGGCGGCAGCTACCTCGCGGGGCCGCCACGCGAGGCGTACTTCGGCCTGGCGTCCGCGTCGCGAGCCGACAGCGTCAAGATCGACTGGTCGAACGGGACCTCGTCCGTCTTCCACAACGTCGCCGCGGGAACCGTGCTCCAAGCGACGCCGTAGTGGCTGATCACACGGGGAAGAGGGCCGTCGTGACCGGCGCGGCTCGTGGCATCGGTCTGGCCACGGCCCGCCGGCTGCATGCGGAGGGCGCGGACGTCCTCGCCGTGGATCGGACCACGGCCTCCGACTCGTCCGGCATTGAAATTCTCACCGCCGACCTCACCACGACTAAAGGACGTGACCAGGTGGTGACGCGGGCAGGCGAGATCGATTACCTCGTCAACGCCGCCGGGGTGATTGAGCTGACGCCCATCTGGGAGGTCGACGAGCAGCAATGGGCGCACATCATGGGCGTGAACGCCGAGGCGCTGTTCTTTCTCACCCAACAACTCGCGCCGAAATTGAGAAGCGGCGGAGCCGTCGTCAACCTGTCGTCCGCCGGCGCGAAGATCGGCGTTCCCGAGGGCGCGGTGTACGCGGCCTCGAAGGCCGCGGTCTTATCGGTGACGCGTAGCTTTGCTTTCGCTCTCGCATCGCGAAACGTGCGCGTGAACGCGATCTGTCCGGGAATCGTCGACACGCCGATGCAGTCGGCGGTCACCACGTCCATGGCCGAGATTCGTGGCCAAAGCGTGGAGGAGAGCATGGCCTTGCGGCTCAAAGGAATACCGCTGGGCCGGGTTGCTACCGCGGACGAGGTTGCCGGAGTGATCAGCTTCCTGCTATCTCGCGAGGCGTCCTACCTGACCGGACAGGCCATCAACGTGACGGGCGGAATGGTCACCTGGTGACCGATTGACGGGAAAGGTCGCGCTCGTCTCGGGAGCGTCGAGCGGCATCGGACTTGCCTGTGCGCAGGCGCTGCGAAATCTGGGCGCTGAAGTCGTCATCACCGAACTGCCTGGCAACCGCGACGCAGCCTTGCGTGCCGCCGAATCGCTTCACGGCCTGGCCTTGGAGCTGGACCTGAGGGACCCCGCCCAAGCCACGCGGTGCGTGGCCAAAGTGGTCGACCGTTTCGAACGCATCGACGTGCTAGTGAACAACGCGGGCGTCGTGATCAGAAGGCCGGCCTTGGAACTGACGGTCGAGGACTGGGATGCGGTGCTGGAGGTCAACTTGAGGGGAGCATTCTTCCTCGCCCAGGCCGCCGGGAAAGTGATGACGAGCCGGCGGACGGGTCGAATCGTGAACATCGCGTCGATCTTCGGCCTGGTTGGCGGGCCGAACCGGGCGGCGTACTCAGCGAGTAAGGGCGGACTCGTCAACCTGACCCGCAGCCTCGCAGTCGAGTGGGCGCCGTTCAACGTCCAGGTCAACGCCGTGGCCCCGAATGTGACCCGCACCCCCATGACGGAAAAGCTCCTGACCGATCCGAGTGCCGTAGATGCGATCACGACAGAGACTCCGGCGGGCCGCCTCGCCACGACGCAGGAGGTCGGCGACGCCGTCGCCTGGTTGGCGGTGTCGGCTCCGTCCTACATCACAGGCGTGACATTGCCGGTGGATGGCGGCTGGACCGCGAAATAGTTATGTCACCGAGTAGACCTCCGGCCGGAGGACGCTGAGAACTGGGGGCCGGTCGTCGTGATTGAAAATCGTGTAGTACTTCATGTAGCAATCCAGCGAAAAAATGACCCCAAATGACGACACGATTCCCTCGACGCCGCAGTTTCGAATAGAAATCGATCGATTCAGGCATTTCTGGACTAGAGGTCTCAGAGTTCGGGACCGTGACACCCGGGTTAGCTCGCGGGCCCCCGACCCATCAACTGAACTCAAATTCGCCTTCCCGAGGCTGAACTCGCATCGAACCGGAGGGCCTCACGGTTTTGTGCCGTGCAGCGTCGAT
>WNFV01005018.1_pt1 | contig 16701 bp, 17 predicted proteins | sample 5400101 | NCBI WGS metagenome assembly WNFV01 (sample SAMN13153361, study PRJNA577476) | soil metagenome | isolation source: 115 cm soil or saprolite under grassland replicate 1 | place: USA:California | collected 2016-06-15
GGGCTCGACTGCTCTGACCCGCACTGTTCGCACTCCGGTCGGCAAGTCGGACAGCTGGAGCGGGGACGTGCACGGTGCCCATGAGTTGGCGTCGAGCTGGCAGGTCACGGTCGAGCCCGGTGCGAGCGCGCTGGGGTCGAACGGAATCGACGCGGCAGCGCCCGTCCTCGGCGATGAAGGCTGGACGGTGAGGCCGATGCCCTCCCATGCACAGCTGGAGCAACTCCAGCCGGGCTGAAAGTCATTGATTCTGTGGAGCTCTCCGACCGATCCATCCGTGGCGACATCCATGACCCCGTTGTTGGTCAGGATCGCGCGGCCGTCGGGCCGCCACGAGAATCGCGTGGTGTCCGAGAGCAGCGGCCCGAAGTTGACGGTGCCCCCGGTGAGCGGCATGACGGCGGCCTTCGGACGGCCGTTGTAGCTTCCGTCGGCGTAACCGAAGGCGATCCAGCGGCCGTCCGGTGAAACCGCTGGGCTTGCCACGGCGGTGCTCATCGAGATGACGCCCAGGAGTCGCCCACCGGCCGCGGCCTGCACTCGTTCCAGCAGGCCCCATTGGGGCGTCGTGACGATGAGATTGCCGTCGGGCTGCCACGCCGGGCTGCTCATCGCGCAACCCACCTGTACGGCCGTGCCGCCTGCGACCGCCACGATCTCCACGCACTTGTCGCTGCCGACCTTGCGCTCGTACGCGATCCGGGTTCCGTCTGGTGACCATGCCAGCCTGTCGATGTCACCCGCGGGTGCGAGCTTGACCGGCTCGGCGTCGCTCGGCGCATCGGCTCGTATGACCCACAGGCCCAATCTGATGGAGTCCCGGTGCGTGAAGGCGATGAAGCGGCCATCAGGTGACACGGCGAGGTCGTGAACGCCGTCACGGGTGACGCCGCCCGGGCGGATCGGGACCACGCCCTGACCTGCCTCCGCGTTCATCTGACCCAGGAAGCTGTGCCTGTCGGCGTCGTAGCCGATGGCAGCGATCACCTGACGCGTGGGACTCGGCTCGGCGGGTTCGCTTGCCGGGCTTGCGCCGGCATCGTTGACCGCGGACACGGCGTACGTCGCACCGGGCTGGCGCACGGGGTCTGCCCACGTGATAGGGACGGTATGCGTTTCGGGGACCGTGAAGGTGGACTCGGTGCCGTTGATCCACCGGTGGACCACGTAGTACTGCGGATCGCCAACCGGCGCGCTCCAGGTGACCTCTACGCCGGTCAACGTGGACACGACGTGCACGGCCTGCGGTACCGCCGGGGCTGCTGTCGCACTGCTGGCGGCGGTCGATGTCGCGGAGGCAGGACGCAGTGCTGCGTCTGCCGCGATCCATGACGCAGTGAGCGCGCTCGCAGTGAAGACAGCGGCAAGAACGCGTCGCACATGACGATGCAAAATGAGAACCCCTGGGGACGGAATGACTGGGCAGCGCGCGTGCGAGCGCCCGAGAAGTACAACGCACAGTATCGACAAACCATCACTGGCCGGTACGTGGACTGCGCGAGCAACGGGCGTGGCGGCACCGCGTTCCTGCACCACGTGCGTGGCAGGGTGGGTCGCATGGACGCGAGCGTTGTACGGGGTGTTCGGGGTCTGACTGCGCGGTGGGTGCGGGAGGTCGGCGGCGGTAGCACGGTGGTGTCGGGGCTGGGGGTGTGGCCGTTGCTCGGGATCCTGGCGACGGCGGCGGATGAGCCGGGGCGTGCAGAGCTGGCGGAGGCCATCGGGGTTGACGCCGTTGGAGCGGCCTCCGCGGCCGGTGAGTTGATCGCGGCGCTCGATGGGCCGCGGGACCTGCGGGCGGCGTTGGGGGTCTGGGTCAGTGACACGCTGAAGCTGGCGGAGTCGTTCGACTCGGTGGTCCCGGTCGCCGCACGCGGAACGCTCACGGGTGATCTGCAGCGGGACAAGGCGGCGCTTGACGCCTGGGCCTCGGAGCACACGGACGGGCTGATTCCGCGGATGCCGCTGGAGCTCACGAAGGACACCGTGCTGGCGCTGGCCTCGGCGTTGTCGTTGAAGACGACCTGGGTGCGGCCGTTCGGGGAGCATCCGTACACCATCGACAGCGGGCCGTGGGCAGGTACGTGGCAGTGGCTGAGCCGGAACGACCCGGACCTGAGCACGATCAGGACGTACGACGACACCTCGGCCGGCACGCTGGTCACCGTCACCGTGAAGGGTGAGCAGGACGTGGACGTCGTGCTCGGGCTCGGTCCGCAGGACGCGCCCGCGGCCTCCGTCGTACCGGCTCTGGTGGAGGCTGCGGGGGAGCCGGGCGCCGACGGGCACGCGCTGCTGGCGACGGCGCGCGCAGGAGAGGAGCTGGCGCCGGGCCTGACGGTGACGCCGGCGTTGTGGGCGCCGGATGTGCAGCTGGCGTTGCCGCAGTTCGAGATCAGGGCGGAGCACGATCTGCTGAAGTACAAGGACATCTTCGGGTTGGCGGCGGTGAGCACCGAGCCACAAGACGGCGGCTGGTTCGGCGGGATCACGCCGGAGCCGCTGTGGGTGTCGCAGGCGAAGCAGGCGGTGCTGGCGCGGTTCTACGCGACCGGGTTCGAGGCGGCGGCCGTGACGGCCTTCGGGATGGTCGGGGCGGCGGCGGTCACGCCGAAGGAGGTCAAGGGGCTGCGGCTCGACCTGGACCGACCGTTCGCGTTCGTCGCCATCCACCGAGAGACCAGGCTCCCGATCGTCGCGGGCTGGGTCGCCGAGCCGACTGATCGCGCCCAGGTGTGAGACTGAGCAACCATGTTGATCGTCATCGCTCGGTATCTGGTGACCGAGGGCCACGAGTCTGTGGTGGCTCGCCTGCTGCGGCAGAACGCGGAAGCCAGTCGCACCGAACCGGGATGCCTCGAGTTCACAGTCTTCCAGGAGATCGACGATGCTCGGGTGATCCTGCTCTACGAGCGGTACACGGACGAGGACGCCTTCCAGGCGCACCGGCAGACGCCGCACTTCAAGGAGATCATCGAGCAGCAGGTCGTGCCGCTGCTGGACGAGCGCACGTGGACGCGCTTGGAGCCGCTACCCGCCTGACGCGCCCAACCCCGTGAGGCGGTCAAGCAGGTTGACGGCGGCTTCGACGCCTTCGCGGTCGCCGGTGGCGAGGAGGTCGAAGAGGAGGCCGCGGGCGGCGCCCAACGCCAGCCGCGCGTACGACGCGGCCTCGGCCGGAGGTGCGCCGGCTCGGCGGTAGAGCTCCGTGAGCGGGTCGAGCCAGATCGAGATCAGGCCCTCCCGCAGCGCGCCCGTGTACTCCTTGCCCTGCATGGCGGCAGCGGACAGCTCGAAGAACAGCGGGCCGTACACGAGGGTCGCCTCGACGACCCGTTCCCGGAACCGCTGGGACTGCTCGGCCGGCGACAGTGACGAGTCCGCCAGCAGCAGCGCCAGCGCGTCGCGCTGCTGTTCCTCGACCGTGCGGACCACCTCGGCCAGCAGGCCCTCGCGGGACCCGAAGTGGTAGATCAGCATCCGGTGGCTCGTACCGAGCGCGGCCGCCACGGCCCGCAGGCTGTGGTCGCCGACGCCGTGCGCGGCGAAGTGCTCGACCGCCGCCGCCAGCAACCGCTCCCGCGGCGTCATGCGGCGGCTTCGGACCGTGCCTTCAGGCCCTGGCCTTCGATCGACAGGTACCGGTTCGTGAGGCCACGCGTCAGCAGGCCGGCGAGCCAGCCGCCCGGCCCGCGCTGCGAGATCCGCGACACTGCCCGCGCCCCGGACCCCTCAGCCGTCACGTAGTGACCCCCGACCGTACGCACCCCCGGGCTCCGCGCCTCCCAGACGAAGTGGCTGCCCTCGACGTACTCGGTCACCTCCCACATGGCGGCCGGCAGCTTCGGCTGCTTGATGCGCGTCCGGGACCCGACCTTCAGAGGCCCCTGATCCAGGCGCTCCACGGAGGTGACCGTCTCGGTCCACTCGGGCCAGCGCTCCACGTCGCTGAACACCTCCCACACGCGAGCGGGCGAGGCGTCGATGGTGACTGCGGACTCGAAGTTCATGTACCAAATGGTACACACACAGCCAAAGCCCGGTCGTACATCCGCGTCCGTTATGGTCCTGAGCTATGTCTGAGAACACGCAGCAGCCGCACGAAGAGGACCCGGGCGCCAGTACCGCGATGTTCCGCGCCTTCGTCGACGAGGGAGCAGGCCAGGCCGCGCCGGCGAAGAAGCTCAGCAACCAGACCCTGGCGATCGTCGCCGGTGTCATCGTGCTGCTCGTCGTCATCCTCGCGATCGTGCTGCTCTGACCGTATGGGTGATATCCACGTCGACGTCGTCCGCGTCTTCGCCGACGAGCACGGCGACCACGGCAACCCGCTCGGCCTGATCGACGGCGCACTGGTCGCCGCCGAACATCGCCAGGCCGTGGCGAAGGAACTCGGCTTCAGCGAGACCGTCTTCATCGACGACCCCGCCACCGGCCGGATCAGGATCTTCACGCCCGCGAGCGAGCTCCCGTTCGCGGGTCACCCGACGGTCGGCACCGCCTGGTGGCTGCGCCATCAGGGGTACGACGTATCGTCGCTGAACCCGCCCGCGGGTGAGGTGAACGTGACGTACAACGGTGACATCACCCGGATCCGCGGTCACCACGACTGGGTGTCACCGTTCGTCTGGCACCACCTCGCGGACGCCGCCGCGGTCGAGGCGCTGGACCCGGCGACGTTCACCGACGTGCACCACTACGCGTGGGCCTGGATCGACGAGCCCGCCGGGCGGGTGCGGTCGCGGATGTTCGCACCCGACCTCGGGATCGCCGAGGACGAGGCGACCGGGATGGCAGCGGTGGCCCTCACCGCGCGGCTGGAACGCGACCTCGACATCACCCAGGGTCGCGGCTCGCGCCTCAGCACCGCCTACGAAGGCGACGGCTGGGCCGCCGTCGGCGGTCGCGTCGTCATCGACAGCAGGCGCACCGTCTGATCCCCGGTACCGCCCAACCGCACAAGTCATGGGTTGACACCGCAGCTCAGGTTTAGCACCCCGTCACAACCCGTCACAAGAGGGTGTGAAGCCTGGTCAGCGGTGCGAAGCCCCGACATCCGCACCAAGCGTGACCGCCGCGCCGGCGCGGGCCACGTCCGCTGCGCGGTCGAACCAGCCGTACGGCGACACCCCGCGGGCGTTGACTCGCCACTCAGACGCGGGACAGAGTGGAACCTCTCCACCAGGGGAGGTCTGGTATGTCCCGTGTCATTCGTGCCGCGCTGGTCCAGACGAACTGGACCGGCGACCAGGAGTCGATGGTCAAGGCCCACGAGGAGTACGCCCGCCAGGCGGCCTCGCAGGGCGCCAAAGTGATCTGCTTCCAGGAGCTGTTCTACGGGCCCTACTTCTGCCAGGTGCAGGACCCGAAGTTCTACGCGTACGCCGAGTCGGTGCCCGGTCCCACGACCGAGCGGTTCCAGGCGCTGGCCAGGGAGCTCGGCATGGTCATGGTCCTGCCGGTGTACGAGCAGGAGCAGCCGGGCGTGCTCTACAACACCGCCGCCGTGATCGATGCCGACGGCACCTACCTCGGCAAGTACCGCAAGACGCACATCCCGCAGGTCAAGGGGTTCTGGGAGAAGTTCTACTTCCGCCCCGGCAACCTCGGCTACCCGGTCTTCGACACCGCGGTCGGGAAGGTCGGCGTCTACATCTGCTACGACCGGCACTTCCCGGAGGGCTGGCGGGCGCTCGGCCTGGCCGGTGCCGAGGTGGTGTTCAACCCGTCGGCGACCAGCCGCGGCCTGTCGTCGTACCTGTGGAAGCTCGAGCAGCCGGCCAGTGCCGTCGCCAACGAGTACTTCATCGGCGCCATCAACCGGGTCGGGATCGAGAGCGACCTCGGCGACAACGACTTCTACGGAACGTCGTACTTCGTCGACCCCGAGGGCAAGTTCGTCGGCGAGCCCGGTGACTCGTACGACGCCGAGCTGATCGTCCGCGACCTCGACCTCGAGCTGCTCGAGGTGGTCCGGGACCGGTGGCAGTTCTACCGCGACCGGCGGCCGGACGCCTACGACGGGCTGGTGAAGCCGTGAGCATCCTGATCAAGGGCGGCAAGGTCGTCGGGCCGTCCGGGGCGCACCACGCGGACGTGCTGGTCGACGGCGAGAAGGTCGCCGCGCTGTTCGACCCGTCGTACGACGAGGACGTGCACGCCGACCAGGTGATCGTTGCCACCGGCAAGTACGTGATCCCGGGCGGGATCGACGCGCACACGCACATGGAGCTGCCGTTCGGCGGCACCGCGGCGTCGGACACGTTCGACACCGGCACCCGGGCCGCCGCGTGGGGCGGGACGACGACGATCATCGACTTCGCGGTGCAGCGCACCGGCGAGGTGGTGCAGGACGGGCTGGCCGAGTGGCACCGCAAGGCGGACGGAAACTGCCACATCGACTACGCGTTCCACATGATCCTCGGCGGGGTCGACGACGACGCGCTGAAGGCGATGGACCAGCTGGTGCACGACGAGGGCGTGACGAGCTTCAAGCTGTTCATGGCCTACCCGGGCGTGTTCTACAGCGACGACGGGCAGGTCCTGCGGGCGATGCAGACCGCGCGTGAGAACGGCGCGATGGTCATGATGCACGCCGAGAACGGGATCGCGATCGACGTTCTGGTCCAGCAGGCGCTGGCGCGCGGCGAGACCGACCCGATCCACCACGGGCTGACCCGGCCCGAGGCGCTGGAGGCGGAGGCGACGCACCGGGCGATCCGGCTCGCCGAGGTGGCGAAGGACTGCCCGCTCTACATCGTGCACCTGAGCGCGTCGCAGGCGCTGGAGGAGGTCGCGGCCGCGCGTGACGCGGGGCGGAACGTGTTCGCCGAGACGTGTCCGCAGTATCTCTACCTCACGCTGGAGGACCAGCTCGGCGCGCCCGGGTTCGAGGGCGCGAAGTGGGTGTGCTCGACACCGCTGCGCAGCAAGCACGAGAACCACCAGCGCGACCTGTGGAAGGGCCTGCGGAACAACGACCTGGCGATCGTGTCCACCGACCACTGCCCGTTCTGCATGAAGGACCAGAAGGAGCTCGGGCTCGGCGACTTCTCCAAGATCCCGAACGGGATCGGCGGCGTCGAGCACCGCGTCGACCTGGTCTACCAGGGCGTGGTGGACGGCAAGATCTCGCTGGAGCGCTGGGTGGAGACGATCGCGACCACGCCGGCGCGGATGTTCGGGCTGTACCCGCGCAAGGGCATCGTGGCGCCGGGGTCGGACGCGGACATCGTCGTCTACGACCCGGCGGGGCGGACCCGGATCGGCGTCCAGTCGCACCACATGAACATGGACTACTCGGCGTACGAGGGCTTCGAGATCGCCGGCAAGGTCGACACCGTGGTCTCCCGCGGCGAGGTGATCGTTGCTGACGGCAACTACCATGGCCGGAAGGGACGGGGGCAGTTCCTGGAGCGAGGGCTCTCGTCGTACCTGCTCTAGAGGGAGCGTTGCATGGACATCGGAGCGGTGTTCCAGTGCGACCCGCCCGCCAGTGAGGTGATCGAGCTGGCGGTGCGGGCCGAGCGGGGCGGCTTCAGCCACGTCTGGACGTTCGACTCGCATCTGCTGTGGCAGGAGCCGTTCGTGATCTACAGCCAGATCCTGGCCCGCACCGAGCGCGTGGTCGTCGGCCCGATGGTGACCAACCCGGGCACCCGGGACTGGACCGTGATCGCGTCCCAGTTCGCCACCCTGAACGAGATGTTCGGCAACCGCACCGTGTGCGGGATCGGCCGCGGCGACTCCGCGCTCCGCACGCTCGGCGCGAAGCCGGGGACCATCGACGAGATGAAGCAGTGCACGCACGTGGTGCGCGAGCTGGCCTGCGGGCGGCCGGTGACCTACCGCGGCCGGGAGCTGCAGCTGAAGTGGGTGAAGGACGGCGCACTGGAGGTGTGGGTCGCGGCCTACGGGCCGAAGGCGTTGCAGGCGACCGGTGAGGTGGGCGACGGCTACATCCTGCAGCTCGCCGACCCGGACATCGCCGCCTGGATGATCGAGGCGGTACGACGAGCCGCCGCCGGCGCCGGCCGGGATCCGGGCGCGATCACGTTCTGCGTGGCGGCTCCGGCGTACGTCGGCGACGACCTGGCGCATCAGCGGGACCAGACCCGGTGGTTCGGCGGGATGGTCGGCAACCATGTGGCCGACATCGTGTCGCGGTACGGCGCGGGTGGTGCGGTGCCGCAGGCGCTGACCGACTACATCAAGGCGCGCGAGGGGTACGACTACGCCGAGCACGGCCGGGCCGGGAACCCGCACGCGGACTTCGTGCCGGACGACGTGATCGACCGGTTCTGCGTCCTCGGCCCGGTCGAGAACCACCTGGCCCGGCTGAAGGAGCTGCGCGATATCGGCGTCGACCAGTTCGCCGTCTACCTCCAGCACGACGACAAGCCGGGGACCCTCGCGGCGTACGCCGACCACGTCATCCCGGCGCTGTCCGAGAACGAGTAGCGCGGCTCGCCTCGGCGCCCGCCGCGACCACGTTTCGCTTGTGGTGGCGCCGCGGGACGGTGTCGACAGTGGCTGCGAGCGCTGGGAGCGCCTTCTTGTCGGAGCGCGGTGTCAGGGTGGTCGTATGACGGCTTCGACGACGTTGCGGCACGTGGCGTGGCAGGGCGAGGACGACGTCCGGCGGATCGACACGGCGGAGGCCGAGCTCGGCCGGGGCTGGTTGCTGGCGCGCGGCGAGAGTACGACGCCGGCCTACCGGCTGGAGTGGTCGCTGGCGACCGTGGACGAGTGGGTGACCGAGTCGTTGATCGTGTCCGTGGACGGCGGGTCGTGGGACCGGCGGCTGGAGCTGCGGCGGCACGCGTCCGGGGAGTGGTCGGCCGATGCCGTGGCGCACGGTGAAGGTCCGCCGCAGCAGCCAGGGCTGGTCGATGCGGCGTACGCGCTGGCGGGGGCGCTGGACTGCGACGTCGGGCTGTGCCCGTTCACGAACACGATGCCGGTGCTGCGGCACCGGCTGCAGACCGCCGATCCGGCGTCCCGGCAGGAACTGCTGATGGCCTTCGTCGACGTGCCGTCGCTGGCCGTGCTGCCGAGCCGGCAGGGGTACAGCCAGGTCGCGCCGCCGGACCGCGAAGGCATCGCCACCGTGCGGTACGAGTCGCTCGACAGCCAGTTCCGCAGCGACCTCACCGTCGACCCCGACGGCCTCGTCATCGACTATCCACAGCTCGCCTTCCGGCTCTCCTGAGATCAGGCGTCGGAGAGGCGGGCGATGGTGGCGGAGGCGCGGCGGACGATGGGCACCGGGCCCTCGGGGAGGACGTCGCCGACGAACGCGTAGTAGCGGAGCACGTCGGGGTGCACGTCGCCCGGATGCGAGCGGCTGTGGTCGCGGACCCAGTCGATGATGTCGCCCCAGCCAGGGGCGGCCAGCGAGCCGCCGAAGTGCTGCACGGACAGCCCCGCGCACAGGTTGCCGAAGGCGAGCCGGTGCGGCAGCGGCCACTCCCGCAGCGTGCCCAGGACAAGTGCAGCCAGGAACACGTCCCCGGCACCGGTCGGGTCGTACGCGCGCACCGGCAGCGCCGGCACCGCCGCCTCCTCACCCGTGGTCGAGTCGACGGCCATCACGCCCCGGGCGCCGTTGGTGACCACCGCGAGCGGGACCCGGTCGGCCAGCTTGTGCAGCGCGTCGCGCGGGTCGTCGGTGCGGGTGTAGGCCATCGCCTCCACCGCGTTCGGCGTGAACGCGTGGAACCCGCTCAAGCCGTCGAGCAGCGCCGGCGACCAGGCGTCGCTGGGGTCCCAGCCGACGACGCCGAACAGCATCGCGCCCGCCTCGCGGGCGTCGACGGTCCAGCCCGGCGGCTCGTCGGTCACCGTCACGATCGCCGCCTCGGTCCGCAGTCCTGGCCCGACCAGCTTGTTCGGGTCGCCCGGCGCGTCGTGTGCGTGGGTGACCATCGCGCGGTCCAGGCCGGAGCCGGAGTCGATCGACATCGACACCGTGACCGGGGAGTGCCAGTGGCCGATCCGGCGGGAGTGGGACAGGTCGACGCCCTCCTGGTCGGCGAGCGTGCGCCAGCAGAAGTCGGCGTACGCGTCGTCGCCGAACACCGCGGCAAGCCCGGTGCGCAGGCCCAGCCGGGCCGCCGCGATCGCGAAGTTCGCCACCCCGCCAGGGCACGACCCCATGCCCTCGGCGAAGATCTCCCTCCCGGTCACCGGCGCGGACGGCAGACCCGTCAGCACGATGTCCACGAACACCGTGCCCTGCACGAACACGTCGTACTCGATGTCCACAACCACTAGGTAACACCAGCCGCCGCGCCGCGCCTAGCGACATGCCTTCCTGGCGTCCTGGCGGGACTCACCTAGACTGAGCGGCGGTCTCCCCCTGTTCCCGACCCACGCTGAGAAGTTGACGTGATCCGATTCGAACATGTGTCCAAGATGTACGAAGGTCAGTCGAAGGCTGCCCTCTCGAACGTCAACGTCGAGATCGAGAAGGGCGAGTTCGTCTTCCTGGTCGGCACCTCGGGTTCCGGCAAGTCGACGTTCCTGCGCCTGGTGCTGCGTGAGGCCAGGCCGACGCGCGGTCATGTGATGGTGGCCGGCAAGGACCTGAACCGGCTGGCCAGCTGGCGGGTTCCGCAGATGCGCCGCCAGATCGGCACCGTGTTCCAGGACTTCCGGCTGCTGCCGAACAAGACGGTCAAGGAGAACGTCGCGTTCGCGCTGCAGGTGATCGGCAAGCCGCGCAACCACATCCGCAAGACGGTGCCGGAGGTGCTGGAGCTGGTCGGCCTGGCCGGCAAGGAGGACCGGCTGCCCGACGAGCTGTCCGGCGGTGAGCAGCAGCGGGTGGCGATCGCGCGTGCGTTCGTGAACCGGCCGATGATCCTGATCGCCGACGAGCCGACCGGGAACCTCGACCCGGCCACCTCGATCGGGATCATGAAGCTGCTGGACCGGATCAACCGCACCGGTACGACGGTCGTGATGGCAACCCACGACGCGTCCATCGTGGACCAGATGCGCAAACGCGTGATCGAGCTGGAGAACGGGCTCGTCGTCCGCGACGAGACCCGCGGCGTCTACGGGTACCAGTGAGGACTGATCGCTGATGCGCTTGAACTACATCCTGTCCGACCTCGGTATCGGCCTGCGGCGCAACCTGTCGATGACCATCGCCGTCGTCGTCACCATCTGGGTCTCGCTGTCGCTGTTCGGCAGCGCCCTGCTGATCCACAAGCAGGTCGACCTGATGAAGGGCAACTGGTACGACAAGATCCAGATCTCGGTCTTCCTGTGTACCAAGGACTCCGGCGGCCGCGGCTGCAACGGCGCCGAGGTGACCGACCAGCAGAAGAACCGGATCCAGCAGGTCATCGAGTCCAACCCGGACACCGCCCCCGACGGGCTGTTCGTGGAGTCCAAGCAGGAGGCGTACGACAACTTCAAGCGCCTCTACAAGGACTCGCCCATCGTCAGCACGGTGACTGTCGACCAGATGCAGGAGTCGTTCCGGGTCAAGCTGAAGGACCCGCAGCGGTTCGAGAACCTGGTCAGCGCGGTCGCCGGGCTCCCGGGCGTGGACACGGTGCAGGACCTGCGGAAGTTCCTCGACCCGTTGTTCCGGGCGCTGAACTTCCTCGAGTGGGGCTCGTACGTCGCGGCCGGCCTGCTGCTGGTCGCCGCGCTGATGCAGATCGCGAACACGATCCGGCTGGCGGCGTTCGCCCGCCGGCGCGAGATAGGCATCATGCGGCTGGTCGGCGCGTCGAGCTTCTACATCCAGCTGCCGTTCCTGCTCGAGGCGGTGCTCGCCGCGCTCATCGGCGCGGTGCTGGCCTGCCTCACGCTGTGGGCCGCGACGTACGCAGTGGTGAACAGGTTCGCGAAGCAGACGTTCCAGGTCTGGGAGTGGGTCCAGTTCGGTGACGCGATCGAGGTGACGGTCTACATGGTGGTCGTCGGCCTGATCCTCGCGGTGATCCCGACATTCCTGACGACCCGGAAATACCTCAAAGTCTGACCCGGGTGGGCTACCGTCGAAGGCGCACGACAACATAACCCTCCGTAAGGGGCCGACTGTGGTTTCGCACTTCCCCGGTGCGAACCCGTTCCGACGGGAACGCATCAAGCGAGACGACAGCACCGGCGCCGGCGGGACGGCAGCACGACGTACGACGGCCGGAGCGGCGCGCTCCCGTCGCGCACGTCTGGCGCGCCATCCCGCGGTGACGGCTTGCTGCGTTGTCCTGTCCATGACGTGTGGCGTCCTGACCGGCGCGGTCCACGCGACCGCCACGGTCAAGGCCGACCCGCCCGACCCGCGGGCGCAGAAGAAGCAGCTCGACCAGCGGATCAAGTCCCAGCTGGACGACCTGCACGAGTCGAAGCCCGCGCTGATCGCGGCCGACAAGGCGTACGACGCGTCGGTGGCCAAGCTCACCGGCGTACGGGCCCGGTATGCCATGACCCAGGGTGAGCTGGCCGCCGCACGCGCGGCCGACCTGGTGGCGGCGAACAGGCTCGCGGTGGCCGAGAAGGCGCTGGCCGACGCGCGGTCCGACGTGGCCGCCGGTGAGCAGCTGATCGTCACCGGGCAGCGCGGTGTCGGCGAGGCGGTGCGATCGTCGTACCAGCAGCAGAACTCGCTGCTCAACCTCGCGATCGTGCTGCAGGGCACCTCGGTCGGCGACGTGGCGACCGGGATGCAGATCCAGCGCACCGTGTTCGACGTGCAGAGCAACGCGATGCAGCGCCTCAACGACGCGCAGGCGCAGCTGGTCAGCCAGCGCGCCAAGGTCGCCGCGGCCGAGCAGGCCGTCGCCGCGCAGCGCGCCGCCGCGGCGGAGACGCTTCGCCGGGTCAGGGAGCTGGACGCGAAGGTGGCGGCGGAGAAGGCCGAGGTCACCGTGATGACGCTGGCCAGGCAGAAGGCGTACTCCGACGTGATCGTGCAGCGCCGCGCCGACCTGGCCCAGTACGCCGCGCTGGTCGCGGAACGAGCCCGGGTCACCCGGATCCTGATCGCCCGGGCCAGGGCCGAGAAGCTCGCGGCGGCCCGGCGCCGTGCGGCGGAGCTGGCCGCCGAGCGCGCCCGCGCCGCGCGGGAGCACCGCCGGCCGCGCGCGGTGCCCGACCACTCGAACGACGGCATGGTGCTCGGCTGGCCGATCCCGGGCGCGCCGATCACGTCGCCGTACGGGATGCGGTACCACCCGATCCTGCACTACTGGAAGCTGCACGACGGCACCGACTTCGGCGCCGGCTGCGGCACGCCGATCCACGCCGTCGCCGACGGTGTCGTGACCGATCGCTACTACAACGGCGGCTACGGCAACCGGCTGTTCGTGTCGCACGGCATCAAGCATGGCCACTCGCTGATCTCGGCGTACAACCACCTGTCGCGCTACTCCGCGCACATCGGCGAGCACGTCAGCCGCGGCGAGATCATCGGGTACGTCGGCACCACCGGCTACTCCACCGGCTGCCACCTCCACTTCATGATCTACGAGGACGGCAACGCGGTGAATCCCATGAGCTGGTACTGACCCGGTACTTCCCATCATCGGGCCCTTGTGACCCGGCGTGTCGCCGTTCGTCGGGCCCTTGTGACAGGAACCGGCTGGCGCGTGCCCCGGCTTGCGTGGCTGCCAACTTGTGTGGTGGGCCGCGGCCTGCATCGCGCCAGCCGGGTTGCAACCAGGCAGTGCCGATGGAACCCGGCAGATCCGCCAGAACCCGGTGGCCGGTGCCGCGCCCGGCGTCGTACCGGCTTGGTCGGAAGGGGCCCGATGAACGGCGACACGCCGGGTCACAAGGGCCCGATGATTGAATGGGCGGATGGTCAAGGAAACCGGTCGGAAGCTGATCGCGCAGAACAAGAAGGCGCGGCACGACTACCACATCGACGACGTGGTGGAGGCCGGGCTGGTGCTGACCGGGACCGAGGTGAAGTCGCTGCGGCTCGGCCGGGCGTCGCTGGTGGACGCGTTCGCGACCGTGCGCGGGCACGAGCTGTTCCTGCAGGGCATGCACATCCCGGAGTACAAGCACGGCACCTGGACGAACCACGAGCCGCGCCGGACCCGCAAGCTGCTGCTGCACCGCGGCGAGATCGACAAGCTGGTGCGCGCGGTCGAGGTGCAAGGCGTGTCGCTGGTGCCGCTGTCGCTGTACTTCAAGGACGGGTACGCGAAGGTCGAGCTCGCCACCGCGCGCGGCAAGAAGGCGTACGACAAGCGCCAGACGCTGGCCAAGCGGGACGCCGAGCGGGAGGCCCGCCGCGCGCTGGCCGAACGCAACCGCTGACCCGGTGAGGGTGCGGTCAGGGGTCTGACGGGGTCGTACCCGATGGGGCGGGACCGGTCCGGAGCGGACAGTGGATCTCATGGGCACTGAGACGCTTCTGGTGACGCCGGCGCAACGCGACCGCGCGGTCGAGATCCTCAAGGAGATGTACGCCGACGGCCGGCTCACGCACTTCGAGCTGGACGAGCGGCTCGGCAAGGCACTGGGCGCGACGACCCGGGCGGAGCTGAACGCGGCGTTCGACGGCCTGCTGGCCCGCCCGGTCCCGACGTACGTGCCGGTGGCGTTCAGCCGCCCGGTGCAGCGGCGCCAGAGCAGCGGCCGCGGGCTGAGCACGCTGGCGCACTGGTCGGGCTACCCGCTGTTCGTGGTCGGACCGGCCGTGTTCGCCGCCACCGCGGGACGGCACAACCCCGTCGTACGACGCAACGCCATCGAGGCGCTGAACTTCCAGCTGACCACGCTCGGCGTGTTCATGGGGCTCGGCTTCCTCGCCGCGCTGACGCACGGGTTCACCTGGTTCCTGTTCCCGCTGGTCGGCATCACCTGGTTCGTGCTGACCGGGATCGCCGGGCTGGCGACGATGGTGGGCAATGACTTCCGCTACCCGTTCGCGGTCCGGCTCCTGCGCTGACCGGGCGCGCGACCGGGGCCGGCACGGACCCCCGCTTGGCACGACGGCACCACGTCGGGCAGGATGACGAGACCCTGACGTCTCCGCCCGAGGGACCGATGAAACCGTCTCCGCGCGCGTTTCCCGCGCTGGCCGTACTGGTCGTTCTGTCCGTGGTTCCGGCTGTGCTGGTGCTCGGCCTGATGGCCGCCCTCGTGGTGCCGTCACGTCCGGCGCGGGCTGGCCGGCGCTGCTGCTGCTCGGCGTCGTGACCGTGGCGGCGGCGGTCGGCGTCGGCCGGGCCACCGTGCTGGTCGGCCGGCACGGCGCGCAGCCGCCCGTCGGGGTCGCCCTGACCCGGTCCGCGCAGCCGCGGCTCTGGGCCGTGGTCGACGAGCTCGCGGCGGCCGCCGGGACGCGGACGCCGGACGAGATCCGGCTGGTGCCGGACTCCAAGGCCGCGCTGTCCGAGAACGCCCGGCTGCTCGGCCTGCGGTCCGGCTGCCGGCGGCTGTACGTCGGCGTACCGCTGGTCCTGGGCCTCACCGAGCTGCAGCTGCGAGCGACGATCGCGCACGAGCTCGCGCGGTACGGCGGCGCGGGCGGTGTGGTCTTCCGGGCCAGCCAGAGCCTGCGCCGGCTGGTCCGCTACCTCGGTAACGACTCCTGGGCGGGCCGGCTGACCGCGCTCTACACCCGCCCGTACGACGTGGTGGCGCGCGGCGTGATCCGCGAGCAGAACGTGGACGCCGACCGGCTCAGTGCCCAGCTCGCCGGCCGCAGCGCCGCGCTGGCCGCGGTGCGCGAGGTGGCCGCGCTGGACCGGGGCTGGCACTACTTCCTCGACCGGTACGTCGACCTCGGCATCGAGGAGCGGCTGCGCCCGATGGCGGTGTTCGACGGGTTCGAGCGGTTCCTCGCCGAGCCGGCCCGGCAGCTCCAGCTGGCCGAGGTACGGTCCGCGCCGCCGGACGGCGAGGCCGGTACCGACCCGCAGTTGCCGGTCGCGGAGCGGATCGCGGTCCTCGAGGCGGCCGGGGACCCGGTCGCGGACGACTACGAGCCGGCGCTGGGGCTGCTGGACGACCCGCGGCGGGCGCTCGGCGAGCTCGAGACCTGGATGTTCGAGGACAGCGATCTGGTGCCGGCGTCGTGGGACGAGATCGTCGCGGCCGGCGCGGCCGGTGTCGCGCGCCGCGACGCCGCCCGGCTGACGCTGGCGATGGAGGATTCGGGCGTCGCGATCCGACGCGGTGAGGTCGAGGCGATGGTGGAGCCGCTGGCCGGGCCGGACGACACGCATGACCAACGCCTCGCGCTCGCGGAGCGGCTGCTCACCCGGCTGGTGACCAGCGCGCTGCTGGACTCCGGCAGGGCGTCGTACAAGCTGAACTGGGCGGGGCCGGGGCAGCTCGTCGGCGCGGACGGCCGGGAGGTGGCGCCGGACCGGCTGGTGGCGCGCGCGATCGAGGACCCGAACGCCGCGTACACCCTGCAGGGCTGGCTGACCGCGTGCGGGGTGCCGCCGGACTACCGGGCGCACACCGACGGGAATCTCCCGGGCGCCGACCAGGTTGATTGTGTAACGTAGAGCCTCTGCGGAGGGCGCGTGCGCCCGAGGCGGGGTTTGACAACTCAAGAGGGGGTGAACGGTTTCGACTACGGTCGTACGTTCCGAGAGAAGCGGGCCGAGGACCCAGGGTCATCTCGTCAACGATCCCTGGAACCTAATAAGTGCCAAGGTTAAGCGCACTAACTTCGCTCTCGCCGCCTGACGGCCTGAGGTAAACGAAGGGTCAGCC
>WNFV01006532.1_pt1 | contig 16701 bp, 17 predicted proteins | sample 5400101 | NCBI WGS metagenome assembly WNFV01 (sample SAMN13153361, study PRJNA577476) | soil metagenome | isolation source: 115 cm soil or saprolite under grassland replicate 1 | place: USA:California | collected 2016-06-15
CCGAGCAGGATCGGGCCGAGCGTCACGCCCGAGCCCGATGCGGTTTTCAGCAGGTTGAACGAGATGTTCGCCGCGTCGACCGTCGGCATGATCAAGAGGTTCGCGTCGCCCTTGAGGCGCGACGTCGGCAGCGCCGCCATGCGCACCTGCTCGTTCAGCGCCGCGTCGCCGTGCATCTCGCCGTCGACCTCGAGCTCGGGATCCATGCCGTTCACGAGTCCGAGCACCGCCTGCATCTTTTTCGCCTGCGGATGCGCGCTCGAGCCGAAGCTCGAATGCGACAGCAGCGCGACCTTCGGCGTGATGCCGAATCGGCGGATCTCCTCGGCGGCGGCAAGCGTGATCTCGGCGAGTTGCTCGGCCGACGGATCGGCGTTGACATACGTGTCGGCGATGAACACGGTCCGGTTCGGCAGGATCAGCCCGTTCATCGCCGCGTAGACGCGCGCGCCGCGCCGCAGGCCGATCACGTGGTCGACGTACTTCAGATGCTGCGCGTGCGTGCCGATCGTGCCGCACAGCGCGCCGTCGGCGTCGCCCATGTGCACCATCATGACGGCGATCAGGCTCAATCGCCGGCGTATCTCGAGCTTCGCGTATTCCTGCGACACGCCGCGCCGCTGCGTGAGCTTGTAATACTCGGTCCAGTAATCGCGGTAGCGCGCATCCGACTCGGGGTTGATGATCTCGATGCCCTTGCCCTGCCGCATCCGCAAGCCGAAACGATCGAGCAGCTTTTCGATCACCGCGGGGCGGCCGATCAGGATCGGCTTCGCGAGCCCTTCGTCGACGACGACCTGCGCCGCGCGCAGCACGCGCTCGTCCTCGCCTTCCGCGTACACGATGCGCTTGGGCGCCTGCTTCGCCGCCTGGAAGATCGGCTTCATCAGCAGGCCGGAGTGGTAGACGAACTGCGTCAGCCGATCGCGGTATGCATTGAAGTCGGTGATCGGACGCGTCGCGACACCGGAATCCATTGCGGCCTTCGCAACCGCAGGCGCGATCTTGACGATCAAGCGCGGATCGAACGGCTTCGGGATCAGGTATTCGGGCCCGAAGCTCAGGTCCTCGGTGCCGTACGCGCTCACGACGATATCCGACTGCTCGGCCATCGCGAGATCGGCGATCGCGCGCACGGTTGCAAGCTTCATCTCCTCGTTGATCGTCGTCGCACCCACGTCGAGCGCGCCGCGGAAGATGAACGGGAAGCACAGCACGTTGTTGACCTGGTTCGGGAAATCCGAGCGCCCGGTCGCGATCACCGCGTCGGGCCGCACTTGCTTCGCGAGGTCCGGCATGATCTCGGGTTCGGGATTGGCGAGTGCCAGGATCAGCGGCTTCGGCGCCATCAGCGGCAGCCAATCGGGCTTCAGCACTTTCGCGGCCGACAATCCGAGAAAGATGTCCGCGCCGGGCAGGATGTCGGCGAGCTTGCGCGCGTCGGTGCGCTTGGCGTAGCGCGCCTTGTTCTCGTCCATCTCCTCCTTGCGGCCTTCGTAGACGACGCCGGCGATGTCGGACACGAAGATGTTCTCCATCTTGATGCCGAGCGCGACAAGCAGATCGAGGCACGCGAGCGCGGCGGCGCCGGCGCCCGAGGCGACGAGCTTCACTTTCGAAATATCCTTGCCGACGACGCGCAAGCCGTTCAGCACCGCGGCGCCGACGATGATCGCCGTGCCGTGCTGATCGTCGTGGAACACGGGGATCTTCATCCGCTCGCGGCATTTGCGCTCGACGTAGAAGCACTCGGGCGCCTTGATGTCCTCGAGGTTGATGCCGCCGAACGTCGGCTCGAGCGAGATGATGATGTCGACGAGCTTTTGCGGGTCTTTCTCGTCGATTTCGATATCAAAGCAATCGATGCCGGCGAACTTCTTGAACAGCACCGCCTTGCCTTCCATCACCGGCTTGCCGGCGAGCGCGCCGATGTTGCCGAGGCCGAGCACCGCGGTGCCGTTGGTGACGACGCCGATCAGGTTGCCGCGCGCGGTGAGCGAGCGCGCTTCGGCGGGGTCGCGCACGATCTCGTCGCACGCGGCGGCCACACCGGGCGAGTAGGCGAGCGCGAGATCGCGCTGGTTGATGAGCTGTTTCGTTGCCGCGATCGCGATCTTTCCGGGCGGCGACTGGCGGTGATACTCCAGCGACGCCTGCCGGATGTCCTTGTCGCCCATGGGGAATTTTGATTCAGAGTTGCGGAAGGGAAGGTGAATCATACGCCGGCAGCCAAGCACGAAAGGAAGCGCCGCCGAAGCGCTCAGCCGACGGTTACTCCGTCATTGACGTAGTCCGTCAATGACGTATAATAAAGCGAGATGATCAGCTTCATCGAAACCAAACCCTTCAGACGCCTAGTGCAGGAGTACTTGTCCGATGATGAATACGCGAAACTCCAGCAAGCGCTCCTCACCGATCCCGAGGCTGGCCGCGTGATCTATTTTCTTCGCACGCGGCAGGGCCAGATTTGGATGCTCACCCTCTACCCGAAGAATGTGGCCGAGAACATTCCTACCCATGTTCTGAAACAGATCAAGGACGAAATCGATGGCTAAGATTGCGACCAAGCGAAACGTTGGACTGGAAATCCTGGCGGGATTGCGACAACTCAAGCGTGGCGAGGTTGGGCGCGTGGTGAACGTTCCCTCAGTCGCTGCCATCCGCGAACGCACCGGTCTTTCGCAGGCGAAATTTGCCGCCCTGCTTGGTGTTTCGGTGCGCACGCTCCAGGAATGGGAACAAGGCCGTCGTGCGCCTTCGGGTGCCGCTCGGACGTTGCTCATGGTCGCCGCAAAGAACCCGCAGGCGCTACTGGAAGTCGCCTAGCGAGAGCCGGACAGTATTTCTGCAAGGTGGATCCAGGGCCAACCAACTTCCAGACCTCGCCGCCCCCTTGACCGCACGCAAGGGTCGTAACGGAGGGGGTAGCTATAATCGGCGCTGTTTTTACGGCGAAATCGCTCGATTCCGGCGCTTTGCCCCATACGACCTGTCCTGAGCATGCTCGAAGCCCACGACCTCGCTGCGCGCCGCGGTTTCTCCCTGCTCTTCACGGGACTGTCGTTTCGCGTCGACAGCGGTCAGGCGCTGGTTGTGACGGGCGCGAACGGCACCGGCAAGACGACGCTCTGGAACGGTGTCGCGATGGCGCCGTTTTCCGCAGCGATGCGCGCGATTCTCGCGTTCGCCGGTCACCTGCCCGCGCTCAAGGACGAGCTCACCGCCGAGGAGAACCTCGAGTCGCTGATGGCGCTCGCGGGCGAGCATCCCGACAAATCGACGCTGGCTGCAGCGCTCGACGCTGTCGCCCTCGGCCGCCAACGTCGCCTTCCGGCGCGCGTGCTGTCGCAAGGCCAGCGGCGGCGGATCGGGCTCGCGCGGCTGTCGCTGCTCGAGCGTCCGCTGTGGATCCTCGACGAGCCGGTCACCGCGCTCGACTCCGGGGGCTGTGCGTTCCTTGCCGACATGGTCCGGCGCCATCTCGAATCCGGCGGCGTTGCGGTTGCCGCCACGCACGCGCCGCTCGGGCTTCCGGAAGCGCGCGTTCGCCCGCTCGCACTCGCGTGATGGACGCCACGACGATGCCCGCCGCACAGACGGCGCCCGGCGCCGAGCTTGCGGGTGCGGTGGTGCCGGGATTCCGCTGGGCGCTCGTGCGCGACCTGAAGCTCGCGCTGCGCTCGCGTGCCGAACTCGGTGTGCAACTGCTTTTCTACGTGATCGTCGTGGCGCTGTTCCCTCTCGCGACGACACCCGAGAAGACCCTGCTGGTCACGATGGGCCCAGGCGTTCTGTGGGTCGCGGCGCTGCTCGCGTCGCTGTTGTCGCTGCCGCGGCTTTTTGCAAGTGACTATGCCGACGGCACGCTCGAGCAAATTGCGTTGTCGCCGTCGCCGCTGGCGGCGCTCGTGTCCGGTAAAATAGCGGCGCACTGGCTCACCACCGGGCTGCCGGTCGCGCTGATGGCGCCGCTTCTGGGCGTGCAGTACCAGATGGAGGCGGAGTCGCTGTTGATTCTCGCAGCGGCGCTGCTGATCGGAACGCCGATCCTGTCGCTGCTCGGCGCAATCGGCGCCGCGCTGACGTTGGGATTGCGTGCAGGCGGCAGCCTGCTCGCGCTGCTGATCCTGCCGCTGTACGTGCCCGTGCTGATCTTCGGCGCGGGCGCGGTGGACGCTGCGCGATACGGGCTCGGCGCGGGCGCGAACCTTTCATTGCTCGGCGCCGGATTGCTGATCGCGATCGTCGGCGCGCCGTTCGCTTCGGCGGCGGCCGTGCGCATTGCTCTCGACTGACATGACGCTCAACTGGCTTCGATACGCTTCACCCGCGACGTTCTACCCGGTCGCCGGCAAGATGATTCCGTGGTTCGCGGCGATCGCGGCCGTGCTCGCGGCGATCGGCGTGTACATCGGGCTTTCGATCGCGCCGACCGATTTCCAGCAGGGCGACGCGTACCGGATCATCTTCATCCACGTGCCCGCGGCGTGGATGAGCATGTTCATCTACCTGGTGATGGCGTTCTGGAGCGCGCTTGCGCTCGGCTTCAACACGCGGCTCTCCGCGATGATGGCGCAGTCGCTGGCGCCCACCGGCGCGCTGATGACTTTCATCGCGCTTCTCACCGGATCGCTGTGGGGCAAGCCGACGTGGGGCACGTACTGGGCGTGGGATGCGCGGATGACGTCCGAATTGATTCTGCTGTTCCTCTACCTCGGCATCATCGCGCTGCGCCACGCGATCGACGATCCGCGCCGCGCCGACAAGGCGACCGCGGTGCTGTCGCTGGTCGGTGCGGTGAACGTGCCGATCATCTACTTCTCGGTCAAGTGGTGGAACACGCTGCACCAGGGCGCGTCGGTGTCGGCGACCTCCGCACCGAAGATGGCGGCAATCATGTTGACCGGCATGCTGATCATGGCGCTTGCCGCGTGGGCGTACACGATCGCGGTGTCGCTCGCACGGGTGCGCGTGATCATGGTCGAGCGCGAGCGCGGCACCGCGTGGGTCAAAGAGGCGATCGCGTGATTGCTTTCGTCATTCCCGCGAAGGCGGGAATCCAGCGTCTTTTCACGAACGCCACTGGGTCCCCGCCTGCGCGGGGACGACAACCGACATGAGCGAGTTCTTCAACATGGGCGGCTACGGCTTCTACGTGTGGAACGCGTACGGCGTCACTGCGCTCGTCATCGTGGTCGAGCTCGTCACGCTGCGTTCGCGCCGTCATACCGCGATCGAGGAAGCGCAATTGTCCGGCCCCGACACGAAAGAGATGCCGACGTTGCAGCCGGCAGGAGAATCGAAATGAAACCGCGTCACCGCAGGTTCGCATGGATCGCCGCCGGCGTTGCAGTGCTCGCCGCCGCGGTCGGGCTCGTGCTGAACGCCTTCCAATCGAACCTGGTGTTCTTCTTCACGCCGTCGCAGGTCGCGGCGAACGAAGCGCCACACGGCCGCGCGTTCCGCATCGGCGGTCTCGTCGAGGACAGGAGCCTCAAGCGCGAGGGCGACGGCCTCACCGTGCACTTCAACGTCACCGACACCGCGCAGACGATCCCGGTCGTCTTCAAGGGCATCCTTCCGGATCTGTTCAAGGAAGGCAAAGGTGTGGTTGCGCAAGGCTCGATCGGTCCCGACGGCGTGTTCAAGGCGACCGAGGTGCTCGCGAAGCACGACGAGAACTACATGCCGCCCGAAGCTGCGGCGGCGGTCGCCGATGCGCACGGCAGGGCAGCGGCTGCGGAAAAAGCCGCAAAGACGCTGAAGTATTAGGAACTACGATATGGCGCGGGCAGGAATCACTGAAATGCGCTACCTGGTTGTGGTCGAAATGGGTCCAACGTCCTTCGGAGCTTATGTTCCGGATCTTCCGGGTTGTATCGCCGTGGGCGAATCGCGCGAAGAAGTGCTTGCCTCAATTCACGAGGCGATTGAATTCCATCTCGACGGCCTGAAGCGCGATGGACAGCCTATTCCACCTCCGACGTCGTCAAGCGAGATCGTCGAGGTCACTGCTTAATGCCGCACCTGCGCGTCATCGACGAATCCGGCGAGGATTACCTGTATCCCCGCAAATTCTTCATTCCCGTGGAGTTACCAAGCTCCATTCGCCGTGCTGTACTGTCGGCAACTTAACTGATTGGTAACTTAGCCATGATTCCCGAGCTCGGTCATTTCGCACTGATCCTCGCGCTGCTGCTCGCGACGGTTCAAGGGACGCTGCCGCTCGTCGGTGCAGCGAAGCGCATTCCGGCGTGGACCGCGCTCGCACGGCCCGCTGCGCAGGGACAGGCGGTGTTCGTCATCTTCGCCTGGCTTGCGCTCGCCTACTCGTTCATCAGCAACGACTTCTCGGTGCTGAACGTCGCGACCAACTCGAATTCGCAGCTGCCGATCCAGTACCGGTTCGCGGCGACCTGGGGCTCGCACGAAGGCTCGATGCTGCTGTGGGTGTTCATGCTCAACCTGTGGACGCTCGCGGTGTCGATCCGCAGCAAGCATCTGCCGCAGGAGATGGTCGCACGCGTGCTCGGCGTGATGGGTCTCGTGTCCGTCGGCTTCCTGCTCTTCATGCTGCTGACGTCGAACCCGTTCGAGCGGCTCTTCCCCGCCGCGGCGGACGGCCGCGATCTGAATCCGCTGCTGCAGGATCCGGGCATGGTCATCCATCCGCCGATGCTCTACATGGGCTACGTCGGATTCTCTGTCGCGTTCGCGTTCGCGATCGGCGCGCTGATGGGCGGCCGGCTCGACGCGACGTGGGCGCGGTGGTCGCGGCCGTGGACCACGCTCGCGTGGTGCTTCCTCACGATCGGCATCATGCTCGGAAGCTGGTGGGCGTACTACGAATTGGGCTGGGGCGGCTGGTGGTTCTGGGATCCGGTGGAGAACGCGTCGTTCATGCCGTGGCTCGTCGGCACCGCGCTGATCCACTCGCTCGCCGTGACCGAGAAGCGTGGCACGTTCAAGGCGTGGACGGTGTTGCTCGCGATTTGCGCGTTCTCGCTGTCGCTGCTCGGCACGTTTCTCGTGCGCTCCGGCGTGCTCACGTCGGTGCACGCGTTTGCGACCGACCCGCGGCGCGGCATCTTCATCCTCGCGTTCCTCATCATCGTCATCGGCGGATCGCTCGCGCTCTTCGCGATACGCGCGCCCAAGGTGGGCGTGGGCGGCCGCTTCGACGTCGTGTCGCGCGAGTCCGCTTTGCTCTCGAACAACGTGATGCTGCTGGTCGCGTGCGGCTCGGTACTGCTCGGCACGCTGTACCCGCTGTTCCTCGACGCGCTGAAGCTCGGCAAGATCTCCGTCGGCCCGCCCTACTTCAACAGCGTGTTCGTGCCGGTTATGACGCCGCTCGTGTTCATGATGGGCATAGGCCCGCTCGCGCGCTGGAAGCAGGCGTCGTTGCCCGATCTCGCAAAACGCTTGAAGTGGGCTGCCGTCGTCGCGATCGCGACCGCGCTGCTGCTGCCGCTCACCGCCGGCGAATTCCGCCTCGGCGTGTCGTTCGGGCTGCTGCTCGCGCTGTGGATCGTCGCGTCGACGTTCGTCATCGTGCGCGATCGCATCCGCGGCGTCCGCGGTGGCGTTCTGGCACAACTCGCGCGCCAGCCGCGCGGCTGGTGGGGCATGGTCGTCGCGCATCTGGGCGTTGCGGTATTCATCACCGGCGTCACGCTGGTGAGCGGCTATCAGGCCGAGCGCGACGTCAAGATGAACGTCGGCGACACGCTCACCGTCAGCGGCTACACGTTCCGCTTCGACGGCGTGACCGACCGCACCGGACCGAACTATCGCGCGGCACGCGGCACCGTCGACGTCAGTCGCGACGGCAAGAATGTCGTGACGCTCAATCCCGAGAAGCGCATGTATTTCTCGAATCAGATGCCGATGACCGAGGCGGCGATCTCGAGCGGCGTCTTCGGCGACATCTACGTCTCGCTCGGAGAGCCGATCGACGGGGGCGCATGGAGCGTGCGCGTCTATCGCAAGCCGTTCATCACATGGATATGGGGCGGCTGCATCCTGATGGCGATCGGCGGCTTCCTCGCGCTCTCCGATCGGCGTTATCGCTATGCCACGCAGCGTTCGAGCGTGCCGGTTGCCGTTGCGGCGCAAGCGGCGGACTAAGCAGCCATGCACATGGAAACGGGCACACGTCATTCCCGCGAAGGCGGGAATCCAGTGACTTTGTCTTCGACCGCCAAAAGACGCTGGGTCCCCGCTTTCGCGGGGACGACAGGCGGCGGATCGGGAGCGCGACGATGAACAAGAAGCTCCTCATTCCGCTCGCGATCTTTCTCGTGCTGTCGGTGTTCCTGTTCGTCGGGCTCTGGCGCGACCCGCGCGAGATTCCGTCGCCGCTGATCGACAAGCCGGCGCCGACGTTCAAGCTCACCGAGCTGCACCAGCCGGGCAAGGTGCTCGGCACGGACGACATGAAGGGCCAGGTGTGGCTGCTGAACGTCTGGGCGTCGTGGTGCGTGTCGTGCCGCGAGGAGCATCCGCTGCTGGTCGAGCTCGGCAAGCAGAAGATCGTCCCGATCATCGGCCTCGATTACAAGGACGAGCCGGTCGCCGGCAAGGGCTGGCTCACGCAGAACGGCGACCCGTACACGACGTCGGTCGTCGATCGCGATGGCCGTGTCGGGATCGACTGGGGCGTCTACGGTGTGCCCGAGACGTTCGTCGTCGACAAGCAGGGCGTGATTCGCTACAAGCAGATCGGACCGATCACGCCGCAAGCGCTCGAGCAGACGATCGTGCCGCTCGTGCGCAAGCTGCAGGCGCAATCGTGAGCGGTGCGGTGATTCGCGCGTTGATGTTCGGGCTCGCCGCGTTCGCGCCGCTCGCACACGCGGCCGACGCCGTGCCGACCGAGAAGGATGCGGTCGCCGCATCGCGCGCCGTCAAGCTCGCCGAGCAGCTGCGTTGCCTCGTCTGCCAGAACCAGACGATCGCGGAATCGAACGCCGAACTCGCGGGAGATCTGCGCCGGCAGGTGCACGATCAGATTGCCGCCGGGAAAACCGACGCCGAGATCATCGACTTCATGACGACCCGCTACGGCGACTTCGTGTTGTACAAGCCGCCGCTCAAGGCGACAACCGTGCTGCTGTGGTCGGGTCCCGCACTGCTGCTCGTCGCCGGCTTCGGTGTGCTCGCCGGCGTGCTGCGCAAGCGCCGCACGGTGGGCGAGCCGCCACCGCTCACCGACGAAGAACGCGCGCGTGCGAAGCGCCTGCTCGACGGCGACAAACCGGAAGACAAACCGTGACTGTTTTCGTGATCGTTGCCGCGGCGATGGCCGTGATCGCCTGCGCGTGGGTCGTCGTGCCGTTGATGCGCGCGCGTTCCACGCCGGACATCGTCCGCGAAGCGTCCAACGTCGCGATCCTGCGCGATCAGTTGGCGGAGCTCGAGCGCGACGTCGCGCAAGGCGTGATCGCGCGCGAGCAATACGATGTCGCGCGCCGCGAGCTCGAGCAGCGCGTGATCGAGGAATCGCAGGCGGCGCCTGCGACGGCGAGCGTACCGGCTGCATCTCGTAGCGGCGCAAAGATCGCCATCGCGGTCGCGGTCGCATTCCCGATCGTCGCGGCGGCGCTCTATTTCGGCCTCGGCAATCGCGCCGCATTCGATCCCGCGGCGCAGGTCGCGGCGGAAGCGCCCAACCACGAGCTCACCGGCGAGCAGGTGAACGAGATGGTCACGAAGCTCGCGGCTCGCATGGAGAAGGAGCCGGACAACGCCGAAGGCTGGGTGATCCTCGCGCGAAGCTACTACGCGCTCCGCCGAATGCCGGAGGCCGTGCGCGCGTTCGAGCACGCGACGAAGCTCGTTCCCGACAATGCGGAGTTGCTCGCCGATTACGCGGATGCGGTCGGCGTCATCGAAGGTCGTCTGGACGGCAAGTCGGCGCCGTTGATCGAACGCGCGCTCAAAGCCGATCCGAAGCACTGGAAGTCGCTCGCGCTCGCGGGAACGGCCGCGTTCAACCGCAAGGACTACACGCAGGCCGTTTCGTATTGGGACCGCATGAAGAAAGTCGTGCCGCCCGAATCCCCGATGGCGCAATCGATCGATGCGAGCATCGCCGAAGCACGCGAATTGGGCGGCTTGAAAGGATCGGTTTCGGCGCCGGCGATGGTCGCCGCCGCGCCGAAGAGCGTGATGCCGAAGGCCGCCGAGACGAAGGCCGCTGCGCCGGCCACGTTGCCCGGCGCGACTGTCGCCGGCGAAGTGAAGCTCGTGCCCACGCTCGCCGGCAAGGCCGCGCCGACCGACACGGTGTTCGTGTTCGCGCGTGCTGCGCAGGGTCCGAAGATGCCGCTCGCGATCGTGAAGATGCAGGTGAAGGATCTGCCCGCGAAGTTCGCGTTCGACGATTCGATGGCGATGACGCCGGAGATGAAGCTGTCGAACCAGGCCGAGGTCGTGATCGGCGCGCGCGTGTCGAAGTCCGGACAGGCGATGCCGCAGAGCGGCGACCTCGAAGGCCTGTCCTCGCCGGTCAAGGTCGGCGCGAGCGGCGTCGCCGTCGTAATCGACAAGACCCTCCCCTAAAAAAGTAGGGTCAGACTCGACTTTTCGAGAAGTAGGGTCAGACTCGACTTTCCACCTCCTCAGATCTCGACACCACTGGCGTAGTCGTTGTCATCGCCAGGCCGCGCCCCTGAAAAGTAGGGTCAGACTCGACTTTTTGAAAAGTCGAGTCTGACCCTACTTATTTGGCTGCGGCGGCGCGTCGCACCTCGCGGCGACTGTTGACGTGCGTCAATCAGGTGCACGTCGCCGCGGGTCAGACTTTTCCCGATATCGCGATCGCGATTCGGGGAGAGAACATGAAGCACGGCTTCGTCGAAAGGCTGCTGCAGGCGGCGTCCGCGGCAGCGATCGTCGCGCTCGTCGCGTTCGGCGGCGATGCGCTCGCACAAACGAAGAAGGCGGCGGCGTTCGATGCCTCGCCGTGCCTCGGCTGTCACGCGCCGATCAAGGCGTTCCACGACGCGGGCAAGCACAAGGGCCTCGCGTGCACGACGTGCCACGACGGCACCGCCAAGCACCTTGCCGACTCGAAGGCGCGGCCGGTGACGAAGACCGACCCCGCCGTATGCGGATCGTGTCACCAGAACCAGTTCCGCTCGATGTACACGATGAACTGGGACAAGCAGGCGCGCCGCGAGAAGGTGCAGGCCGGCGGCCCGTCGCCCGATCCCGCGTTCGACAAGCTGATGATGCCGCACGGGTTCACGAAGGAGCACAACGAGCCGCGCTCGCACGCATTTGCGCTCTACGACCAGCTCGTCGTCGACCGCGCGTTTGGCGGGCGCTTCGAGAACAAGGAAGGCTGGCGCGGGCTCGCGCGCGCCGGGGGGAGCTTCAAGATCTGGGACACGCTCGAGGACAAGTATCCGGGCCAGGACCACAAGGCGTTCAAGCCGGGAACCGCCGCCGCTGCGAATCCCGTCTGTCTGTCTTGCAAGACGGCCGACCACATCCTCGACTGGGCGTACATGGGCGACCCGGTCCCCGGCGCGAAGTGGAGCCGCACGTCGAAAGTCCAGGAGCTCGCAAAGGACGTCAACCACTCGCTCAACTGCTTCTTCTGCCACGACCCGCACTCGGCGAAGCCGCGCATCATCCGCGACGGGCTGATCCAGGCGCTGACACGTCCCGAGAAGGACACGCTGTGGCACCGCGACGCCCGCGGCGCGAAGATCGACGTCAAGGAGCTCGGCATGCGCGGCTACACGCGCAAGATCGCGGTGCTCGACCGCTACGACACGAACCTGCAGTGCGGCCAGTGCCACGTCGAGTACAACTGCAACCCGGGTACCGACCCGACGACGGGCCAACCGATCGGCATGGCCGATCAGCGCACGAACCACTTCCCCTTCAAGCCGGTCGACGAGATCGGCAAGCACTACACCGACCTCAAGTTCCGCGACTTCCGCCATGCCATCACCGGCGCGCTGCTGTGGAAGGGACAGCACCCGGACGTCGAGACGTACTACGGCTCGAAGCACCAGCAGGCGGGCGTCGAGTGCAGCGCCTGCCATATGCCGAAGGTGAAGGACGCGAAGACCGGCAAGCTCTACACGTCGCACTGGCAGACGAGCCCGAAGCATTACCTCAAGGAAACATGCCTCACGTGCCACAGCGAGTGGAGCGAGAAGCAGGCGACCTATGTGATCGACTCGCTCAAGGCACGCTACGAGGGGAAGAAGCGCAAGGCCGAGTTCTGGCTCACTCGGATGATCGACAAGTTCGAGGAGGCGAAGGGCGTCGGCGTCGACGATGGCGTGCTGAACCAGGTGCGCGCGAAGCACGACGACGCGCACATCAATTGGGAATGGTGGACCGCGGCGAACGGCGCCCACTTCCACAATCCGCAGCAAGCCGAAGCGTCGCTCAACAAGTCGATGGCGATCTCGCAGGAGGGCATCAAGCTGCTCGACGACGCGATGGCCGCGCGACGCGCGAAGCTCAACGCGGCGCTGCCGACGCCAGTCCCGACCGCGGCTGCCGCGAAGTAGCCGAAAGTAGGGTCAGACTCGACTTTTTGAAAAGTCGAGTCTGACCCTACTTTTTCTGTGACCCTACTTTTCTCTTGGGTATCGGCTCTGACCCTATACTTTGCCAATGCTCGCCGCCGGCCCTATCGTCTTCTACGTCATCGCGGCCGCGATGGCCGCGGTCGCGCTCACGTTCGTGCTACCGCGCCTTCTTTTGCGCCGGGGCGCTGACGCCGACGGCTCGCGCGACGCGAGCAATGTCACGATCCATCGCAGCGCGCTTGCCGATCTCGAGCGCGAGCATGCCAGCGGAGGGCTCGACGACTCGCAGTTCGACGACGCGCGCGACGAGCTCGCGCGTCGACTCCTCGCCGAGCAGGCCGACGACCTGCCGCCGCGGCGTTCGTCGCGCACGGTCGCTTCCGCCGTCGCGATCGCGCTCGCGCTTCCGCTCGCTGCGTTCGGCTTGTACGCGATCGTCGGCGATCCGCGCGCCGTATCCGAAGTTCGTGCGTCCGACGATTCGCCCGCGTCGATCGAAGTCGAGCTCGAACGCCACCTCGCGCGGCACCCGCGCGACGCGCGCGGCCACGTGATGCTCGCGCGCGTCCGAATGCAGGCGGACCGCTTCGCCGAAGCGGCCGCGTCGTACGAAGCCGCGCTCGGCCTTTCACCCAAGGTCGCCGCGGATGCGGGCGTCTGGTGCGAGTACGCCGACGCGCTCGGCATGGCGCAGGGCGGCACGCTCAGCGGCAAGCCGAGCGAGCTGATCGCGAAAGCGCTCGCACTCGATGCCTCGCACCCGAAGGCGCTCGAAATGGCCGGCAGCGCAGCGTACGAGCGGCGCGAGTTCGCGGCCGCGGCGCGACACTGGCGTACTTTGCTGCAATCGATGCGCATCGACGCCGCGGGTCGCGATGAGCTCGCAGCGGCCGTTGCACGCGCCGAGCGGCTCGCCTCGACGTCGCTGCCGCCTGCCGAGCCGTCGTCGCGCGGCGGGTGAGCGTGGCGGAAGTCGATCGTGACGTCATCGTCGTCGGGGCCGGCGTATCGGGCCTGGCGGCCGCGTTCCTGTTGCGCAAGCGCGGCTACGACGTCGAGGTGCTCGAAGCGTCTGCGCGCACCGGCGGCGTCATCGAAACGCGGCGGCGCGACGGCTTCCTGTTCGAAACGGGCCCCAACAGCACGCTCGACACGACCCCGCTGATTGGCGAGCTGTTGCGCGACGTCGGTGCGGACACCGAACGCGCGAACGCGAGCGCGGTGGCCGACACGCGCTTCATCGTCCGCGGCGGCAAGCTCACGCCGCTGCCGACATCGGCGAGCGCATTTTTCACGACCCCGGCGTTCTCGCTCGGCGCGAAGCTGCGGCTGCTGCGCGAGCCGTTCATCGCGGCAGCGCCTCCGCACGTCGAGGAATCGATCGCCGACTTCGTGCGCCGCCGGCTGGGCGACGAGTTCCTCGACTACGCGATCGATCCGTTCGTCGCCGGCATCTACGCGGGTGACCCGGAGCGCATCTCGGTGCCCGCCGCGTTCCCGCGGCTGCACGCGCTCGAGCAGCAGTACGGCAGTCTGATCAAGGGCCAGATCAAGGGTGCGAAAGCGCGGCGCAAGAACGCCGAGCAGGCGAAGAATGTCGCGAAGAGCTTTTCGTTCAAGCCGGGCATGCAGGCACTGCCCGACGCGCTCGCCCGCGCGGTCGCGAATGTCACGACCGGCGTTCGTGTCGAGCGCATCGCGCGCAACGGTGACGGCCGTTACACCGTCGAAGGAACACGCGCGGGCGAGACGCTCGTTCGGCGATCGCGCGCGGTCGTGCTCGCGACACCGGCATATGTCGCGTCGACGCTCACGAGCTCGCTTTCGACGGGCGCGGCGCGCGAGCTCGCGGCGATCGACTACGCGCCGGTCGCCGTCGTCGCGAGCGCGTATCGACGCGCCGACGTCGCGCACCCGCTCGCCGGCTTCGGATTCCTCGTGCCGAAGAAGGAGCGGCGCGCGATGCTCGGCACGCTGTTCTCGAGCAGCATGTTCCAGGGGCGCGCGCCCGCCGATTCAGTGTTGCTGACCACGTTCGTCGGCGGCCGCCGCAATCCCGACCGCGTCGCGCTGTCCGACGAACGGCTCGCCGAGCTCGTCGGCGGCGAGCTCGCCTCGCTCGTCGGCGCGCCCGCGAAGCCGCTGTGGACCGAAGTCGTCCGCTGGACGCAGGCGATTCCGCAGTACGATCTCGGGCATCTGCACCGGCTTGCCGCCGTCGAGGCGGCCGAGGTCGCGTTGCCCGGCTTCCGCTTCTGCGCGAACTATCGCGGCGGCGTGTCCGTCGGCGACTGCATCAAGTCCGCGCATGCAACCGCGGATGCGCTGCACACGTTCCTCACCGGCGGCCGGTAGCGAAAGGAGACCGCTTTGCTCGACGCGACGATGAAGCCGAGCTCGATCGTGAGCTATCTGGACCAGTACGTGATCGGCCAGGACGATGCGAAGAAGACGGTCGCGGTCGCCGTCTACTCGCATTACCGCAAGATCGAGAAGTCGCGCCGCGACAACATCGCGATCGTGAAGAGCAACGTGCTGCTGATCGGTCCGTCGGGCACCGGCAAGACGCTGATGTGCGAGACGCTGTCGCACGGGCTCGCCGTTCCGTTCGTCACCGCCGAGGCGACCTCGCTCGCGCAGACGCGTTACGTCAACGAGGAGATCGAGGCGATCCTGCAGCGTCTCGTCGACAAGGCGAACGGCGACATCGACCGCGCGCAGAGCGGCATCGTCTTCATCGACGAGATCGACAAGCTCAAGTCGACTGCCGGCAAGCTTCCCAGCGTGTCCGGCGAAAGCGTGCAGCACGCGCTGCTGAAGATCATGGAAGGCGCGCCCGTCAAGATCGGCACCGGCCGCTATGTCGACACGACGCACATCCTGTTCATCTGCGGCGGCGCCTTCGTCGGCATCGACGACATCATGTCGCAGACGCACAACTTCGGGTTCATCGCGACGACCAAGGACGAGAGCCAGAAGATCCTCGATCGGCTGAACACGCGGATCAAGCCCACCGATCTGTTCACGTTCGGCCTCATTCCCGAGTTCACCGGCCGACTTCCCGTGATTGCGCGGTTCCACGATCTGGAACGCGATTCGCTGGTGCGCATCATGATCGAGCCGCGCAACTCGATCTACGAGCAATTCCGCGACATCTTCGCGAACGAAGGCGTCGATCTTGTCGTCGAGCCGCGCGTGTTCGAGCAGATCGCCGAGCTCGCCATCGAATACAAGACGGGCGCCCGTAGCCTGCGCGGCATCTTCGAGGAGCTGATCACACCGGTGCTGTATGCGATTCCCGACGATCCGGGCATCGGCAAAGTGGTGATCGCGTCGCTGTTCAGCGACCCGACGTATCTGCGCAAAGCGAGCTGACGGGCGGAACGCGAAATGAAATGCGCGCTGGTGGGATCGCGCTACTTCGGCGCGATGGTGTTCGAGGCGCTGCGTAACGACGCCGCGCAGATCGCGTGCGTCGTCGCACCGGCGGCCGACGATCGACTCGCGCTCGCCGCAAAGGCGGCCGGCATTCCCGTGCACGTGCTCGACGACCCGAAGATCGTCCCGGGCAGTGCGATTCCCGACGCAACGGATCTGATCATCGCCGCGCACACGCACGCGCGCGTGAGCAACGAAGCGCTCGCGCGCTCGCGGTTGGGCGGCATCGGCTACCACCCGTCGCTGCTGCCGCGACACCGCGGCATCGCTGCCGTCGAGTGGACGATTCTTTCGGGCGACCCGATCGCCGGCGGAACCGTGTATCACCTCGCCGACGGCTGGGATGCGGGCGCGATCGCCGCGCAGGACTGGTGCTTCGTCGCGAAAGGCGAAACGGCGCGCGAGTTGTGGGAGCGCGCGCTCGCGCCGATGGGGCTCGAGCTGCTGACTCGCGTCGTTCGCTACGCCGCCGAGCACCGCGCGCTGCCTGCGCGCACGCAGGACGATCGCTTCGCAACCAAGGCGCCGAAGATCCGCAGCACCGTTTCGCTGACCGACGAATCGAAAGCGGCGGTCACATCGCTCGTCGTGACCGCGATCGCCAAGGACCGATCGGGCCTCGTCAGCCTGTTGTCGGATCGCGCGCGCGGTTTCGGCGCGAACTGGGCGGGAAGCCGCATGGCGAGCCTCGCCGGCCAGTTCG
>WNFV01004744.1_pt1 | contig 16700 bp, 26 predicted proteins | sample 5400101 | NCBI WGS metagenome assembly WNFV01 (sample SAMN13153361, study PRJNA577476) | soil metagenome | isolation source: 115 cm soil or saprolite under grassland replicate 1 | place: USA:California | collected 2016-06-15
TTCTTTCAAGACGGTGCTGCCAATCGAGGTGGCCGGGCGGATCTGGGAGGTCCATTTCAGAACTCCCACCAAAGCGATAATCGACCGTACCGACTTGATGCTTCCATGGCTGACGCTCGCTGCCGGGCTGGTATCCAGCTTTTTGCTGTTCCTCGTGCTCCACTCGCTCGCCTCTTCCAGGCGCCGGGCAGTCGAAATAGCCAGCGTCATCACCAAGGACCTGCGCGAAAGCGAGGCAAGTCTTGCGCAAGCGCAGCACATGGCGCGCCTCGGCAACTGGTCGTTCGATCTCGCCAACGGGACCATGGACTGGTCGGCGGAGATGTACCGTATCTTCGGGTTCAATCCGGCCTTTCCGCCGCCGCCGTACGAAGACTTCCTGCGGCACATCCACGCCAAGGACCGGGCCTCGTTCAATGAAGCGTTGCAGGAAGCCCTCCGGGCTTCACAGGACTGCAAGATCGAGCATCGGATTGTCCTGAAAGACGGCATCACGCGCTGGGTGCAGACCATCGCACAGCCTGCTCAGAACGCTCGGCAAGCGGTGGTGCGCGGCACCGTCATGGATATCACCGAGTCCAAGCTCGCCGCGCTGCGCCTCCAGGTCGAGCATCGAGTCGCGCAGTTGGTCGCCTCCACCGAAGATCCTGACCAGGCGATGCCCCAGATCATCGAAACAATTTGCACAGGTTTCGGCTGGGAATGCGGCTCGCACTGGAGCCTCGACAAGGACGGGGCGCTTCTCCGGTGCTCCACGAGCTGGGGGGAAAAGGCGCCTGCGATCTGGGAATTCCTCGCCCTCACGAAGAAGATGTCCGCCCCGAACGGCGTCGATCTGCCCGGCCGTGCGTGGGCGAATCGCGAACTGCTTTTCGTCAAGGACGTCGCATCCGAACAGGGGTTCAGTCGGACTGCAGCAGCCCAGCAGGCCGGCCTGCACGGTGCGCTTGCGCTTCCCATCATCGCCGGGGGCAGGGTCTTTGGGGTGATCGAGTTATTCAGCGCCGAACCCGTTCAGCCTGACGAAGCCCTCTCGCAGCTGCTGAAATCCCTCAGCGCACAGATCGGGCAGTGCCTCCAGCGCAGGCTCGCGGAGGATCAACTCCGTTTCATAGCCACTCACGATCCGCTGACCGAGCTTCCCAACCGCGCCATGTTCAACGAGCGGCTGCGCCACGCCCTCCACCAGGGCGTGCGTTACAACCGCGGCCTGGCGGTCATGTTCATCGATATCGACCGCTTTAAAGTGGTCAACGACTCTCTCGGACACGGTGCCGGCGACCGCCTCCTGCAGACCTGCGCAAAGCGGCTGACCGAATGCCTGCGCGAGAGCGACATCGTCGCACGCCTCGGCGGGGACGAATTCGTGGTGATGATCGAGAACTTCACCGGACCCAGGGACGCGATCGCCGTCGCGCAGAAGATCCTCCAGGACCTGGCGAAGCCGTTCTTCGTGGACGGCCAGGAGTTCCTCATGTCGGCGAGCATCGGGATCAGCACCTTCCCGGATGACGGCGCGGACGTGGAGACGCTCGTGAAAAACGCCGACATCGCGATGTATCGCGCCAAGGACCAGGGGCGCAACAACTACCAGTTCTATTCGGCGCAGATGAACAAGCACACCTTCGAGCGCCTGGCGATGGAATCGAGCCTGCGCCGCGCCGTGGAGCGCAGCGAGTTCCTGCTGCACTACCAGCCCAAGCTCGACCTGCGGACGGGGGCGATTGCCGGCGTGGAAGCGCTGATCCGCTGGAAGCATCCCGACTGGGGCATGGTCTCCCCGGCGCAATTCATTCCGCTCGCGGAGGAGACCGGCCTGATCGTGCAGATCGGCGAATGGGTCCTGAAGACGGCTTGCGAGCAGAGCAGGCAGTGGCGCGACCAGGGCATTCCCGGCGTGCGCGTCGCGGTCAACCTCTCGGCCCGCCAATTCGCGCAGAAGACCCTCCTGCAAGACGTCGCCAAGATCATCGCTCAGAGCGGACTGACCCCCGAATCCCTCGAGCTGGAAATCACCGAAAGCATGGTGATGCACAACGCCGAGCACGCCAGGGAAACCCTTGAAAAACTGAAAGCGATGGGCGTGAGCCTCTCGATCGACGACTTCGGCACCGGCTACTCCTCGCTCGCGTACCTGAAGCGCTTCCCCATCGACTGTATCAAGGTCGACCGCTCGTTCATCAAGGACATCCCTACAGACGCCGACGACATGGCGATCACCAAGGGCGTGATCGCGCTCGGCCACAGCCTGCGGCTCAAAGTGGTCGCCGAGGGCGTGGAAACTGCCGAACAGCGCGATTTCCTGCAGGCCAACGATTGCGACGAATTTCAGGGATTTTTGTTCAGCAAGCCGCTTCCCGCGGAGGAGGTAACGGCACTTCTAAAAAACCATTCTCGCAAACCGAATTTGACTGTTGTAGAACCGCGGAAAAGAGCCTGAGCCGCCGGGATCCCCTCCCGCCGCCGGCTCTGTTCCGCTTTTTTCTCAAAATGTCACAGGAGATACAAATGGAAGTGCAATTGACCACGAAACCCGTGGATGAAGTCGTTGCCGCAATCCAGGCGCTCGACCTTGAATCAGTCAAGATCAGAGCGATGGACCCCGAGCTGGGAGAAGGCTGGACGCGCGAATACGCCGACAGCATCGCGGTGGCATACAAGAACTACCTGACCATGGTAGCGAAATACCCCGAGGAAGCCGAAGACATCCTTTTGAGCGAGGACGTGGACGAGTTCTGGCATACACACATTCTTCAGACCATGAAGTATGCGGAAGACTGCCAAAGCGTTTTCGGTAACTTCCTGCATCATCAACCTCATGTCGGTGAGGTCACCGCCGAAGACGTCGAAACGAGAGAAGCGCAGGCCGAGAAAACCCAGCGCCTCTACGAACGGGAATTTGGGGCCGAACAGGACGCGGCATGGGCTGGGGATGTCATCAAGGCTGAGAACGCGGCAATGTCTGGCGCCCGTATCCTGGCCGAAAAGGCCGCAATGTCCGGGGCACGCATCGGGGCTGAAAAAGCTGCAATGTCAGGTGCGCGCATCCAGGCAGAGAGGGCGGCGATGTCCGGTGCGCGTATCCGCGCCGAAAAGGCTGCCATGTCAGGCGCACGCATCCGCGCTGAGAAAGCGGCTATGTCTGGCGCTCGCATCCGGGCAGCAAATGACACCCGGTTCAGCGCGCCCATGCTGATGGCCGCGTAACACAGACAGTCCTCCGCATCCGCGGAGATTGCAACAAAAAAAGGCCGGAGCAATCCGGCCTTTTTCTTTTGAGACTATCAGGGTACGACTAAGCCTTCGCTTCCTTCGCTTTTGCTTCTTCCCCAGGTTCGGGACGGTCGAGCAATTCGACGAGCGCCATCGGCGCATTGTCTCCCTTCCTGAACCCGTACTTCAGGATCCGCAGGTAGCCGCCGTTGCGCTTTGAATAGCGCGGGCCGAGCTCGGCGAAGAGCTTGGTCACCAAGCCGCGGTCGCGCAGGCGGTCGAACGCGAGGCGCCGGTTGGCAAGCGTGGGTCTCTTTCCGAGGGTGATCATCGGCTCGACCACGCGCCGCAGCTCCTTCGCCTTCGGGAGGGTCGTCTGGATGACTTCGTGCTTGAGCAGCGACACGGTCATGTTGCGCAGCATCGCGAGGCGATGGCTGCTGGTGCGGTTGAGCTTCCTCAGTCCGTGGCGGTGGCGCATTGTTTTGTCCGGTGCTTAATCTTTCCCTCACCCTAGCCCTCTCCCAGAGGGAGAGGGGAAAGAAAGAGGCTTCAGCTGCTGCGCGCCGTTTCCATGCCCGCCGGCGGCCAGTTCTCCAGCTTCATCCCCAGCGTGAGTCCGCGCGAGGCGAGCACTTCCTTGATCTCGTTGAGCGATTTGCGCCCCAGATTGGGCGTCTTGAGAAGCTCGGTCTCGGTGCGCTGGATCAGGTCGCCGATGTAGTAGATGTTCTCCGCCTTGAGGCAGTTGGCCGAGCGCACGGTGAGCTCCAGATCGTCCACGGGCCTGAGCAGGATCGGGTCGACCTGCGGGGCCTTCCTCTCCTCGATCGCCGGAGCCGTGCCTTCCAGCGCCGCGAACACGGAAAGCTGGTCCACCAGGATCCTCGCGGCGTAACGGATCGCCTCTTCGGGCTCGATCACGCCGTTGGTCTCGATGTCGATGATAAGCTTGTCCAAATCGGTACGTTGCTCCACGCGGGCGGATTCCACCGAATAGGCCACGCGCCTCACGGGCGAGAACGACGCGTCGAGGATGATCTTGCCGATTCCCTTGGACTCCTCGGGGATCACGCGCAGGTTGCCGGGAACGTAGCCGCGGCCGGATTCGACCTTGATCTGCATCTCGAGCTTGCCCCCGGGAGACAGGTGCGCGATCACGTGCTCCGGGTTGATGATCTCGACGTCGTGGGTGGCCTCGATGTCGCCCGCGGTCACCGGCCCTTCGCCCTTCTTCTTCAGATTGAGCAGCGCGTCCTCGCGGTTGTGGAGCTTGAGCACCACGCCCTTGAGGTTGAGCAGGATATCGACGACGTCCTCCTGCACGCCCTCGATCGTGGAATACTCGTGCAGGACGCCGGTGATCTGCACCTCGGTCGCCGCGAAACCGGGCATCGACGAAAGCAGGACGCGGCGCAGCGCGTTGCCGAGCGTATGGCCGTAGCCGCGCTCGAACGGCTCCATCACGACCTTCGCGTGATTGGGGGCGATCCCCTGGACGTCGATGATGCGCGGTTTGAGAAATCCACTGGTTTGCATGTAAGGCCCTCGATACGATAATCCGCCGGCGCCGGTTTGCGAACGCGGCGCTACTTCGAATACAGCTCGACCACCAGGCTTTCGTTGATGGTGGAGGGCAGCTCCGAGCGCGCCGGAAGCGCCTTGAACTTGCCCTTCATTTCCTTGGAATCGACCTCGATCCACTCCGGGAAGCCGCGCGTTTCCGCCGCCGCGACCGCACCCTTCACGCGAAGCTGCTCTTTCGCCTTCGCCGCGACTTCGACGGTGTCGCCCGGACGCACCAGGTAGGAGGGCATGTTGACGCGCTTGCCGTTCACCAGGATGCCGTTGTGGCGCACGATCTGGCGCGCCTCGGTGCGGCTCGAGCCGAAGCCCATGCGGTAGGACACCGTGTCGAGACGCGACTCGAGCAGCTGCAGAAGGCGCTCGCCCGTGATGCCCTTGCTGCGCGCGGCCTCCGCGTAGGTCTTGCGGAACTGGCGCTCGAGCAGCCCGTAGATGCGGCGCAGCTTCTGCTTCTCGCGCAATTGCTTGCCGAAATCGGACATGCGGCCGCCGCTCTTCTGGCCGTGCTGTCCCGGCGCGTAGCTGCGCCGCTCGATCGCGCATTTGTCGGTGAAGCACTTCTCGCCCTTGAGGAAGAGCTTCTCTCCCTCGCGGCGGCACTGGCGGCACTTGGCGTCCAGGTCTCGGGCCATCTGTAATCCCTATATGCGGCGCCGTTTCGGCGGCCGGCAACCGTTGTGGGGCACGGGCGTCACATCGGCGATGCTGCCGATTTTGAGTCCGAGGGCGTTGAGCGCGCGCACCGCCGACTCGCGCCCGGGGCCCGGGCCCTTGATGCGCACCTCGATGTTCTTTACTCCGCACTCCTGCGCGGCGCGGCCGGCCTGCTCGGCCGCCACCTGCGCGGCGAACGGCGTCGATTTCCTCGAGCCCTTGAAGCCGGCGGCCCCGGAGGTGGCCCACGCCAGCGTGTTGCCCTGGCGATCGGTAATGGTCACGATGGTGTTGTTGAACGAAGCATGGACGTGGGCGATGCCCTCGGCCACGTTTTTCTTGACCTTCTTGCGAACGCGTGCCGCGGCGGTCGGTGCGGCGGGCGGTTTTGCCATGGTCGCTGTCCTCTGAGATTCTTAGCCGGCTTTCGGCGCCGCGGCGGTAATCTTGACTGCGGCCTTGCGCGGCCCCTTGCGGGTGCGCGCGTTGGTGCGGGTGCGCTGCCCGCGAACCGGCAATCCCTTGCGGTGACGCGTGCCGCGGTAGCAGCCGAGGTCCATCAGTCGCTTGATGTTCATCGACACCTCGCGGCGCAGGTCGCCCTCGACGGCAAATTTTGCGACTTGTTCGCGCAGACGCTCCATGTCGGACTCAGACAAGTCTTTGATCTTGGATACTTTATTGACCTTTGCCGCGGCGCAGATCGCCTGCGCGCGCGCCCGCCCGACACCGAAAATCGCCTGCAGCGCGATCTCGGCGTGCTGGTGGTTCGGAATGTTGACTCCCGCTATGCGGGCCATGCGCTGCTCCGTTGTTTATTCGCCGTACGGACGAAACCGGAAATTATAACGTGAAATCCGTCCGTTACCTAGCGACTGCTATCCCTGCCGCTGCTTGTGGCGGGGATTCTTGCAGATGACGCGCACCACGCCCCTGCGGCGCACGATCTTGCAGTTGCGGCAGATTTTCTTGACCGAGGTCAGCACCTTCACGGGTGTTTCCTTTCCATCAGTTCACTTCGCGCGGAATATGATGCGCCCGCGCGTGAGGTCGTACGGCGTCAGCTCGACGGTCACCTTGTCCCCCGGGAGGATGCGGATGTAGTGCATGCGCATCTTGCCGGAGATATGTCCCAGGATGAGGTGTCCGTTCTCCAGTTTCACGCGGAAGGTCGCGTTGGGCAGGGTCTCCATGATTTCGCCCTGCATCTGGATCACGTCCTCTTTGGCCATGTTCGCTGCTGTCGCTCTTCCCTCTGAGGATCAACAGGGGTGCGTGCCCCCTTGCTCTCCCGATCGTCACCGGGTCGGGAATCCCGCTCCCTTGAAATTGGCTTTCTTCAGCAGGCTCTCGTACTGGTGCGTCATGATGTAGGCCTGCACCTGCGCCATGAAGTCCATGGTCACGACGACGATGATCAGGAGCGAGGTCCCGCCGAAGTAGAACGGCACGTTCCACCTGAGGATCAGGAACTCGGGCAGGAGACACACCAGGGTGACGTAGATGGCGCCCGCCAGGGTCAATCTCAAGAGGATCTTCTCTAGGTACTTCGCGGTCTGTTCGCCGGGCCGGATCCCGGGGACGAAAGCGCCCGATTTCTTCAGGTTGTCCGCCGTTTCCTTGGGATTGTATTGCAGCGCCGTGTAGAAGAAGCAGAAGAACACGATCGCGCTCGCGTACAGGATCACGTAAATGGGCTGGCCCGGCGACATCGTGGACGCGATGTCGCGGATCGTCAGGCTGAATGCAGCGCCGATTTGCCACTGCTTCAGGAGCTCCCATGCGCTCCCACCCGCAACGCCGCTGGTGAACCAGCCGGCAAGGGTCGCCGGAAACAGGATGATCGAGGAGGCGAAGATCGGCGGGATCACGCCGGACATGTTGAGCTTGAACGGCAGATGCGAGGCCTGTCCGCCGTAGATCTTGTTGCCGATCTGGCGCTTGGCGTAGTTGACCAGGATCTTCCTCTGGCCGCGCTCGATGAAGCACACGCCCCAGGTCACGACCACTACCGCGGCGGTTATCAGCAGCGCCGTGAGCGGATGCATCGCGCCCGTGCGGACCAGCTCGAGCAGCCCGCCGATCGCGTTGGGCAGCCCCGCGGCGATGCCGGCGAAGATGATGATCGAGATGCCGTTCCCGAGGCCCCGCTCGGTCACCTGCTCGCCCAGCCACATCAGGAACATCGTGCCGGTCACCAGAGTCACGACGGTGGTGAAGCGGAACATCAACCCCGGATCGATCACCAGCCCCGCCTGCGACTCGAGCGCGATCGAGATGCCGGTCGCCTGGAAAAGCGCGAGAAACACCGTGCCGTAGCGCGTGTACTGGGTGATCTTGCGCTGGCCGGCCTGGCCCTCTTTTTTCAGCTGCTCGAGCTGCGGGGACACCGCGGTCATGAGCTGCATGATGATCGAGGACGAGATGTAGGGCATGATGCCGAGCGCGAAAATCGTGAAGCGCGAGAGCGCTCCGCCCGAGAACATGTTGAACAGACCCAGGATCCCGCCTTGCTGCGACTGGAACAGCTCGGCGAGCCGGATCGGATCGATACCTGGAACCGGGATATGCGCGCCGATGCGGAAAACGACCAAGGCTCCGAGCAGAAAGAGCAGCCGCTTCTTCAGGTCGCCGTACTTGCCGGTCTTGCCGAGCTGAGGGATTTGCGTGGCCATCGAACGCTACTCGCCTTTCTTTCCCTTTTTGCCCTCGGGTTTCGCGTCCGGCCGGGCTTCGGCCTTCTTGGCTTCACCCTTGGCTTTGGCCTCGCTCTTGTCGGCCTTGGCTTTGGCCTTGGCCTCGTCCTTGCCCGGTTTCGCCTGGGCCTCGGGCTGCGGCGCAGCGACCCATTTCGGCTCGGGCTTCGGCTTGGGCTGAGGAACGGGCGCGTCGGTGCTGCCGCCCGCCGCTTCGATCGCGGCGCGCGCGCCCTTGCTCACCGCGATTCCGGCGAGGGCCACCTTGCGCGTGAGCTTGCCCGAGACGATCACCTTGGCTGCGTTTGAAAAAGCCGGCACCACGCCCGCCTCTTTCAGCGCGGCGAGGTCGATTTTCTCGGCCCTGAGGCGCTCGAGGTCCGAAAGCCGCACTTCGGCGGTGTCCTCCCGGGTCGGCGAATTGAAGCCGCGTTTGGGCAGCCGGCGCTGCAACGGCATCTGGCCGCCCTCGAATCCGACTTTGTGAAAGCCGCCCGAGCGCGCCCTCTGGCCTTTGTGCCCGCGGCCTCCCGTTTTGCCCGTCCCCGAGCCGATGCCGCGGCAGACTCGCTTGCGCGCGCGCTTGGAGCCGGGGGCGGGTTTCAGCGTATTGAGTTCCATTTATCCCTCGAAGCGCACCAGGTAAATCACGCTGTTGATCATGCCGCGCACCTGCGGCGTGTCCTTGAGCTCGACGGTCTGATGCATCCGCCGCAATCCCAGGCCGCGCACCGTGGCGCGATGCGCCGCCTTACAACCGTTGGTGCTCTTGACGAGCGTGACGCGGATTTTCTTGTCTGCCATGTGCGTGTTCAGGCGGTGATCTCTTCGATCGATTTGCCGCGCTTGGCCGCGATCTGCGCGGGGGTATTCATTTTCTTCAGGCCGTCCAGCGTCGCCCGCACCACGTTGTAGGGATTGGTCGAGCCGATGCACTTGGCGAGCACGTTGGTGACGCCCATCACCTCGAATACCGCGCGCATGGGACCTCCGGCGATGATCCCGGTGCCTTCATGCGCGGGCAGCATGATCACTTTGGAGGAGCCGTGCTTTCCGGTGACGGCATGCTGCAGCGTGCCGTTCTTCAGGGTCACGCGGAACATCCTGCGGCGCGCCTCTTCGAGCGCCTTCTGCACGGCCACCGGCACCTCGCGCGCCTTGCCTTTGCCCATGCCGACCGCGCCGTCGCCGTCTCCGACCACGGTGAGCGCGGCAAAGCCGAGGATCCGGCCGCCCTTCACGACTTTGGTGACGCGGTTCACGGAGACCATCTTCTCCTTCAGGCCGTCCATGCGCTCGCTGCCGCCTTGCATCCTGGGTTGCATTCTCGCCATCGTGTTCCTCTCGTTACAGCTTGAGGCCGGCCTCGCGCGCGGCATCCGCCAGCGCCTTGACCCTGCCGTGGTACTTGTAGCCCGAACGGTCGAACGCGGCGGACTGGATGCCCAGGCCTTTTGCCTTTTCGGCGATGCGCCTGCCTACCGCCGCCGCAGCCGCTTTGTTGCCGCCTTTCGAAACTTTGGCGCGCACCTCTTTCTCCACCGTGGAAGCCGATGTCAGCACCTTGCCGTCCGCCGCGCAAAGCTGCGCGTAGATATGGGTGTTGGTGCGGTGCACGGCCAGCCGTACCGCGGCCAGCTCGCGGATTTTGCGGCGCGTCTGCGATGCGCGCCGGAGCCTTGCCGTCTTTTTATCGATCATCGTAGGTTCCTACTTCTTCTTCGTTTCCTTCAAGACCACCCGCTCGTTGGCGTAGCGCACGCCCTTGCCCTTGTAAGGCTCGGGCGAGCGGTAAGCGCGCACTTCGGCTGCGACCTGCCCGACGAGCTGCTTGTCCAATCCCTTGATCACGATCTCGGTCTGCGTGGGAGTCTCGACTTTGATTCCTTTGGGCATCGGGTGCACCACCGGATGCGAGAAGCCGAGCGTGAGGTTGAGCTTGTCCCCTTGCGCCTGGGCGCGATAGCCGACTCCGACCAGCGTGAGCCGCTTCTCGAAGCCCTTGGTCACTCCGAGAACCATGTTGGCGGCGAGCGCCCGCAGGGTCCCCGACATGGCGTTCGCCTCGTCCGAATCGTCGAGCGCCTTGAACAACAGCTTGTCCCCGTCCTTGTCGATCTTGACGTCGCTGCGCAGCCGCTGCGACAGGGTTCCGAGCGGTCCTTTGATGGAGAGCGCTTCGGCCGCAAGGCTCGCCTCGACGCCCTTCGGGAGGGTCACGGGATATTTTGCGATTCGCGACACGGCCCTCTCCTAGGCGACGATGCAAAGCACTTCGCCGCCGACACCGGTGGCGCGGGCCTTGCGATCGGTCATGACGCCCTTGGAGGTGGAAACGATGGCGACGCCGAGGCCGTTCATGACCTTCGGCAAGTCATCGCGCCCTCTGTAGATGCGCAAGCCCGGGCGCGATACGCGCTCGATTTTCTCGATCACCGGCTGCCCCGCGTAGTACTTGAGGCCGATCTCGAGCTCCGCCTTGCCTTCCTTTTCGCGGACGGCGAAGCCTTCGATGTAACCCTCGTCCTTGAGCACCTGGGCGATCGAAACCTTGACTTTGGAAGACGGAATGCCGACCGCGGTCTTGCCGACCGCCTGGGCGTTGCGGATGCGGGTCAGCATATCGGCGATGGGATCGGTCATGCTCATGCGAGGAACCTCCTTCTACCAGCTCGCCTTGATCAGTCCCGGGATCTCACCGCGCAGCGCGATCTCGCGCAGCTTGTTGCGTCCCAGTCCGAACTTGCGAAAGACCCCGCGCGGCCGGCCGGTCAGCCTGCAGCGATTGCGCAGGCGCACGGGCGACGCGTTCCTCGGCAGCTGCTGGAGCTTCTCGCGCGCCTCCTGGCGGTCCTCGTCGGAGCGCCTGGAATCGTTGATGAGGGCGAGGATCGCGGCGCGCCTGGCGGCGAACTTCGCCACCGTCTTGCGGCGCTTTGCTTCGCGATTGATGAGGGCGAGCTTGGCCATGGCAGTCCTTCAGGTCTTGAACGGAAAGCGGAAGGCCGCGAGCAGCGCGCGCGCTTCGTCGTCGGTCTTCGCCGTGGTGGTGATGCTGATGTTGAGCCCCCGCAGGGTGTCGATCTTGTCGTAATCGATCTCCGGGAAGATGATCTGTTCCTTGACGCCGAGGTTGTAGTTGCCGCGGCCGTCGAACGCGCGGTTCGAGATGCCGCGGAAGTCGCGGATGCGCGGAATCGCGACGGTGACCAGGCGGTCGAGGAATTCATACATGCGCGTGCCGCGCAGGGTCACCATGCAGCCGACCGGAAAATCCTTCCGGATCTTGAAAACCGCGATCGACTTCTTCGCTTTCGTGACCACGGGCTTCTGGCCGGCGATCTTGCTGAGGTCCGCGACGGCGTTGTCCAGGATCTTCTTGTCCGTCGTCGTCTCGCCGACGCCCATGTTGAGCGTGATCTTCTGGATGCGCGGCACCCGCATCGAGGTCTTGTACCCGAACTTCTTCATCAGGTCGGGCACGACGTTCTTGCGGTAATAGTCTTGGAGGCGGGCCATAGCGGGGTTTTACGAAATCCTTACGGGGGCGTTTACGAAATCCTTACGGATTAGGCGTCCACCATTTCGCCGTTGGACTTGAACACGCGCACCTTGCGCCCGTCCTCCATCAGCTTGAAGCCGACGCGGTCGGCCTTCTTGGTCTGCGGGTTGAAGAGCGCCACGTTCGAGATATCGATCGGCATGTCCTTGTCGACGATGCCGCCGGTGAGATTCTTCATCGGATTCGGGCGCTGGTGCTTCTTGACGCGGTTCACGCCCTCCACGACGAGGTGCCTCGCGTCGACGATCCGCAGCACGGTGCCGCGCTTTCCCTTGTCCCTGCCGGCGGTGACGATCACGTCATCGCCCTTTTTGATCTTCTCCACCTATAACACCTCCGGGGCAAGCGACACGATCTTCATGAAGCGCTCGCTGCGAAGCTCCCGGGTCACCGGCCCGAAGATGCGCGTGCCGATCGGCTCCATCTTGGGGGTCAGCAGGACCGCCGCATTCGAATCGAACCGGATGCGGCTGCCGTCGGCGCGCCGCACGCCCTGAGCGGTGCGCACCACCACGGCGTGGTAGATCTCGCCCTTCTTGACCCGCCCGCGCGGGGCCGCGTCCTTGACGCTCACCCTGATCACGTCGCCGATGTTGGCGTAGCGGCGCTTCGAGCCGCCGAGCACCTTGATACACATCACAGCGCGCGCGCCGGTGTTGTCGGCGACCTCGAGCACCGTCTGCATCTGAATCATTTTCTCTCTCCAACTTGTCCCGCCCGTTCAAGCCTTGGGGCGGGCAGTCTTGGATCCCGTCCGGGACGCGAAAAAGTGCTGAATTCTACGCGGAATCAAAACCCTTGCCAAGTCAAATCGACTCAGCCTGCACCTAAGCCGCCCGCGCTTTCTCGACGAGCTTGGCGACCCGCCATGCCTTGGTCCTGGAGATCGGGCGGCACTCCTCGATCAGCACCACGTCCCCCTCGTGACACTCGTCTTTTTCGTCATGGGCGTGGTATTTCTTCGAGCGCGTCACGATCTTTCCGTACATCGGATGGGTGACGCGGCGCTCGACCAGCACCGTCACGGTCTTGTCCATCTTGTCGCTGACGACGCGGCCGGTCAGCGTCCGGGTGGTTTTTGCCTCGCTCATTTCGCTTCCGCCTTTTCGTTCAGGATGGTGCGCACCCGCGCGATATCCCTGCGCACCCTTTTCAGCTGGCTGCTGTTGGTGAGCTGCTGGGTCGCCTTCTGCATGCGCAGGCTGAACTGCGCGCGCAGCAGCTCCTCGAGCTCCTTGGAGAGCTGCGTCGGGTCCTTGGCGCGGAGCTCGCTCGCTTTCAACTAACCTCCCATCTGCCGGAACACGAACACGGTGCGAAGCGGAAGCTTGGCCGCCGCAAGCGCGAACGCCTCCCGCGCCATGGGCTCATCGACGCCGTCCATTTCGTAGAGCACCTTGCCGGGCTGGATTTCGGCGACGAAGTACTCGGGGTTGCCCTTGCCGTTGCCCATGCGCACCTCGGCGGGCTTCTGCGAGACGGGCTTGTCCGGAAAGATGCGGATGAAAATGCGCCCGCCGCGCTTGATGTGGCGGGTCATGGCGCGGCGGGCCGCCTCGATCTGGCGCGCGGTGAGCCGCCCGCGGGTCGTCGCCTTGAGCCCGTATTCCCCGAAGCTGACCTTGGTCCCGCGGGTGGCGACGCCCCGGTTGCGTCCCTTCTGCTGCTTGCGGTATTTGGTTCTTGCCGGTTGAAGCATGGAAATCGCTCCTCGCCTACGAAGCCTTGGGCTTGCGGGACTTCTTCACCGCGGTCTTCGGCTTCGTTTCCGACTTGGCCTCGGTCTTGCCCTTGGGCGCGGCTGCGGCCTTTTTCTCCGGGGCGGGACGGGAGCGCGCGGGCTTGGGCTTCGCCTCCGGCGTGGCTTCGGTCACGGCGTGGGACGCTACCCGGGCCGCGGCAGGAGCGGGCTGCACCTTTTCCTCGGGGGCGCTCGAAACGGGCTTGGACGGCACCTTCTTCACCTTCTTCGCCGCGAGCGCCTCGTCCGCGGCGGGCGCTGGAGGCGCGACCGGCTGGTCACCCTTTGCCATCACTTCGCCCTTGTACACCCAGCACTTGACGCCGATCACCCCGTAAGTGGTCTTCGCCTCCGAAAATCCGTAGTCGATGTCGGCGCGCAGCGTGTGGAGCGGCACGCGCCCCTCGCGGTACCACTCGGTTCGCGCGATCTCGATGCCGTTGAGGCGCCCCGCGCTCATGATCTTGATCCCTTGTGCGCCCAGGCGCATGGCGTTCTGCATGGCGCGCTTCATGGCGCGCCGGAACATGATGCGCTTCTCCAGCTGCTGCGTGATCGAGTCGGCGATGAGCTGCGCGTCGACCTCGGGCTTGCGGATCTCCTCGATATTCACGTGCACCATCTGCACTCCGAGTAGCTTGCGCAGGTCGGACTTGAGCATTTCGATGTCCTCGCCCTTCTTGCCGATGACCACGCCGGGCCGGGCGCTGTGGATCGTGATGCGCGCGTCCTTGGCCGGGCGCTCGATCACCACCTTGCCGACCGACGCGTGGGCGAGCCTCTTCTTCAAATAAGCGCGGACCTTCAGGTCCTCGTTCAGCATCGTCGCGAAATTCCTGCTGTTCGCGTACCAGCGCGAGGACCAGTTCTTGTTGACGCTGAGCCTGAAGCCGGTCGGATGAATTTTCTGTCCCATGGGTGTCCTATTTCTTTGTCTGCTTCGCCGGTGCCTTCTTCTCCTCGTCGCCGACGGTCACGAAGATATGGCAGGTTCGCTTGGTGATGCGGTTGCCGCGGCCCTTGGCGCGCGCCTGAAAGCGCTTGAGCGACATGGCCTGCTCGACGAAAATCCGTTTCACCTTGAGCTCGTCGACGTCGGCGCCGTCGTTGTGCTCGGCGTTGGCGATCGCCGATTCCAGCACCTTCTTGATGATGTGCGCTCCCTTCTTCGGGCTGAAGGCGAGCAGATTGAGCGCTTTTTCCACCGGCAGCCCGCGGATCTGGTCCGCGACGAGCCGCCCCTTCTGGGCCGACAGCCGCACCCCGTAAAGCGTTGCGCGGGTTTCCATGGGCTCCTACTTCTTCTCGCCGCCCGCGGCGGCGGCTGCCGGCGCAGGGGCGGCGCCCGGCGCGGGGGCACCCGGGGCGGTCGGCGCGGTCGGCGCTCCGGGGGTTGCGTGCGCTCCGCCGGCCCTCGCCGCGGCTGCGGCTTCAAGAAGCTTCTTGTCGGCCATTCCGTGGCTCTTGAAGATGCGCGTCAGCGCGAACTCGCCGAGCTTGTGTCCGACCATGTTCTCGGAGATGTACACGGGGATGTGCTGCTTGCCGTTATGGACGGCGATCGTCAGCCCGACGAAATCCGGGAGGATGGTGGAGCGCCGCGACCAGGTCTTGATCGGGCGCTTCTCGTTCGTGGCGCGCGCCGCGTCGACCTTTTTCATCAGGTGGTGGTCCACGAATGGACCCTTCTTGACCGAGCGTCCCATGGTCTAGCCCTTGTCCCGCTTCTTGTGCCGGAACTGGATGATCATGCCGCGCGTGCGCTTGTTCTTGCGCGTCTTGTAGCCCTTGGTCAGCACCCCCCAGGGACTCACCGGATCCTGCCCTGCCGCGGTCTTTCCCTCGCCGCCGCCATGCGGGTGGTCGATCGGATTCATCGCGACCCCACGGACCGTGGGCCGCACTCCGCGCCAGCGGACGCGCCCGGCCTTGCCGATCGATTCCAGGCTGTGCTCCTCGTTGCCGACTTCGCCGATGGTGGCGCGGCAATCCACGTGTACTTTGCGGATCTCGCCGGAACGCAGGCGCACCTGGGCGTAGCTGCCCTCGCGCGCGAGAAGCTGCACCGAGGCGCCCGCAGCGCGAGCGAGCTGCGCGCCCTTGCCCGGCTGCATTTCGACGCAGTGAACCGTGGTGCCCACCGGTATGTTTCTGAGCGGCAGCGCGTTGCCGGGCTTGATCGGCGCCTCCGCCCCCGACAGGAGCTGCGTTCCGGCCGCAAGGCCCTTGGCGGCGATGATATAGCGGCGTTCGCCGTCGGCGTAACACAGCAGCGCGAGGTTCGCGCTTCGATTGGGATCGTATTCCAGCCGCTCGACCTTCGCTGAAATACCGTCCTTGTCGCGGCGGAAATCGACGATGCGGTAATGCTGCTTGTGGCCCCCGCCCTGGTGGCGCATGGTGATGTGGCCGTTCACATTGCGGCCCGCCTTCCTCGACTGCTTCTCGACCAGCGGCTGGTAAGGCCCGCCCTTGTGCAGGTCCGGGTTCACCAGCTTGACGAGCTGCCGCCGGCCGGGCGATGTGGGTTTGACTTTGACGAGCGGCATGGCCTACTCCGGAGCCTGGAAGCTGATTTCCTGCCCTTGCGCGAGCGAGACGTACGCCTTTTTCCACCGGCGGCGGCGTCCGACGTAGCGCCCAAAGCGCTTTTCCTTGCCCCCGACGTTGGCGACCTGGACCGATTTCACCTTGGTCTTGAACATGAGCTCGACCGCGGCCTTGATTTCGGGCTTGGTCGCGTCGGCGGCGACGTGGAACACGTACTGGTTGTGCTTCTCGCCTATGAAGGTGCTCTTCTCCGAGACGAGCGGCGCGAGCAGCACCTGCATCAAGCGCTCCTTCGGCGCGGCCGCGTTCATTTCAGGATCTCCTCGAATTTCGCCATCGCCTTTTTCGTCAGGATCACGTGATCGAACTGGACGAGCGACACCGGATCGGCGTGGTGGACGTCGAGGATGCGCACCCTGGGCAGATTGCGCGCGGAGAGGTACAGGTTCTGGTCCACGCCGTCGGTGATCACCAGCGCGGAAGCTATGCCCATTCTCTTGAATTTCTGCGCGAGAAGCTTGGTCTTGGGCGCCTCCATGTCGAAGCTCTCCACGACCTTCAGCCGCTCCTCCCGGGCGAGCTGCGACAGGATCGAGCACATTCCGGCGCGATACATCTTGCGATTCAGCTTCTGCGAGAAGTTCTCGTCGGGCAAATTCGGGAAAATCTTGCCGCCTCCGCGCCACAGCGGGCTCGC
>WNFV01004751.1_pt1 | contig 16687 bp, 16 predicted proteins | sample 5400101 | NCBI WGS metagenome assembly WNFV01 (sample SAMN13153361, study PRJNA577476) | soil metagenome | isolation source: 115 cm soil or saprolite under grassland replicate 1 | place: USA:California | collected 2016-06-15
CGCACACCCGGCCGATCCCGGTCAACGCGACGTCCGCGGACCCGGAGCTTTCCGAGGCGTGGGACCTGGAACCGTCGCGCTACGAGGGACCGACCGGCATCACCGGCGTGTTCGCCGACGCCTGCGGCCGGGTCGGGATCCCGGCGGTGTCGATCTGGGCCGCGATCCCGCACTACATCGCGCACCCACCCTGCCCGAAGGCGACGCTCGCGCTGCTCGGCAAGGCCGAGGACCTGCTCAACATCACCGTGCCGGAGGGCGACCTGCCCGAGCAGGCCCGGGCCTGGCAGCGCGGCGCCGACGAGCTCGCGTCCGAGGACCCCGAGGTCGCCGAGTACGTCGCCACCCTCGAGCAGCAGCGCGACACCACCGACCTGCCCGAGGCCTCCGGCGAGGCCATCGCCGCCGCCTTCGAACGCTACCTGCGCCGCCGCAACACCGACCGCGACTGACCCCGACGAGTGACGACACGCCGGGTCGCAAGGGCCCGATGAGCGAAGTTGGGCAGCGTTCGGTAGTTGGTCGGATGCTGTTCGCACAGGGCGGGGGTAGGCGCCGCCAGTGGCCGAAAGGGTTGAGACTCCGTCTCACCCTGAGAGGAACCACATGGTGAAGAAGCCCTCCCTCCCGGCAACGTCCCTCACGGCGCTCGCGCTCGCGGGCGTCGTCACCACCGCGTCCGTGATCTTCGGACAGGGAACGGCCGTGGCCGCCGCCACGACGTTCACCCCGGTGGCCGACACCTACGTCCAGAACTCCACCCCCACGACGAACTACGGCACGTCCAGCCAGATCGTGGTCGACAACTCGCCCGTCCGCCGGATGTTCCTGAAGTTCACCGTCAGCGGCCTGACCGAGGTGGTCAGTAGCGCGAAGCTGCGGATCCACACGGCCGGCGGCAACAGCGGCAGCAACAACGGCGGCACCTTCAGCAAGATCACCAACACCACCTGGTCCGAGACCGGCACGACCTGGAACAGCCAGCCGGGCATCGACGGCGCGACGCTGGGCTCGCTGGGCTCGGTGACCAAGAGCAGCTGGTACGAGATCGACGTCACCAGTGCGGTCACCGGCAACGGCACGTTCAGCTTCGCCGCCACCTCGCCGAGCACCGACGGCGCGTACTACGACGCGCGTGAGACCGGCGCGAACGCCCCGCAGCTGGTGATCAACACCGGCACCACGACGACGAGCCCGCCGCCCTCGGGCGATCCGGTGCTGGTCGGCGCGGGTGACATCGCGAACTCCGGCAACGGCGACTCCGCCACCGCCGCGCTGCTCGACAACATCCCCGGCACCGTGTTCACCGCGGGCGACAACGCCTACGACAGCGGCACCCTGACCGAGTACAACACCTACTACGACCCGACCTGGGGCCGGCACAAGGCGCGCACGAAGCCGTCGCCGGGCAACCACGAGTACAACACCTCGGGCGCGACCGGGTACTACAGCTACTTCGGCTCGCTCGCCGGACCGTCCGGCCGCGGCTACTACTCGTACGACCTCGGCAGCTGGCACGTCGTCTCGCTGAACTCCGAGGTCAGCATGGCCGCCGGCTCGGCGCAGGAGACCTGGCTGCGTCAGGACCTCGCCGCCAGCACCAAGCCGTGCACGCTGGCGTACTGGCACAAGCCGCTGTTCACGTCGGGTTCGAACCACGGTCCGGAGACCGCGGCGCGGCCGCTGTTCCAGGCGCTGTACGACTACAACGCCGAGGTCGTCGTCAACGGCCACAACCACCAGTACGAGCGGTTCGCGCCGCAGAACCCGACCGGCAGCGCGGACAGCACTCGCGGCATCCGGGAGTTCGTCGCCGGCATGGGTGGCGCCAGCCACTACAGCTTCGGCACGATCCAGCCCAACAGCCAGGCGCGCAACAGCGACACCTTCGGTGTGCTGAAGTTCACCCTGCACAGCAACAGCTACGACTGGCAGTTCGTCCCGGAGGCGGGCCGGACCTACAGCGACGCGGGCACGACCGCGTGCCACTGACGTCCTAGGACGTCGTACGACGGCCCCGCGGCGGAACCGTCCGCCGCGGGGCCCTTACGTCGTACCGCGGTCCTTCAGAGCTCGACGCCGAGCAGCGCGTCGACGGTCGCGGCGACCAGCGCGGGAGCGCCGGCGTCGTCCCCGTCGGTCGCGGCCCAGGCGTCCACGGCGGCCAGTGCGGCGCCGGTGTCGAGGTCGTTTGCCAGCGCCTCGCGGACGGCGGCCAGGACAACCGCTCCGTCCGGGCCCTTGTCGCGGGCGGCGGCCGCGCGCCAGCGGGCGAGCCGGTCGGCGGCGGTGGTCAGCTCGTCGTCGGACCAGAACCAGTCCGTGCGGTAGTGGTGCCCGAGCAGCACCAGCCGGATCGCCATCGGGTCGGTGCCGGCCTGCCGGACCGCGGAGACCAGCACCAGGTTCCCCTTGGACTTGGACATCTTCTCGCCGTCCAGCCCGACCATCGCCTGGTGCACGTACGCGTTCGCGAACGGGTGCTGCCCGGTCGCTACCTGCGCCTCCGACGCGGACATCTCGTGGTGCGGGAACACGAGGTCCGAGCCGCCGCCCTGGACGTCGATCGTCATGCCCAGGTGCTCCAGCGCGATCGCCGCGCACTCCACGTGCCAGCCCGGCCGGCCGGGGCCGAACGGCGAGTCCCAGTACGGCTCACCGGGCCGCGCGGCCTGCCACAGCAGGCAGTCCAGCGGGTCCCGCTTGCCGGCCCGGTCCGGGTCGCCGCCGCGCTCGCCGAACAGCTCCCGCATCCTGGTCGCGTCGAGCCCCGACACCCGCCCGAAGTCCGCGTCGGACTTGACCGCGAAGTACAGGTCGCCATCCACGTCGTACACCGCGCCCTCGCTGCGCAGCGTCTCGATCATCGACACCACCAGCGGGATCGACTCGACCGCGCCGACGTAGTGCCGCGGCGGCACGATCCGCAGCGCGGCCATGTCCTCGCGGAACAGCTCGGTCTCGCGCTGCGCGAGCGCCACCCAGTCCTCGCCGGTCGCGTTCGCGCGCTCCAGCAGCGGGTCGTCGACGTCGGTCACGTTCTGCGTGTAGACCACCTCGTGGCCGGCGTCGCGCCACATCCGGACCACCAGGTCGAACGTCAGGTACGTCGCCGCGTGCCCCATGTGGGTCGCGTCGTACGGCGTGATGCCGCACACGTACAGCCGCGCCGGCCCGTCGGCGGGCCCGGTCCCCACCACCGACCGCGACGCGCTGTCGAACAGGCGGAGAGCCCGCGCCGGCCGGGGAAGTTCCGGGATCTCTGGTGCCGCCCACGCCTGCATGCCCCGGAGCCTATACAGCCGCCCCAGCGGGTCAGAACGCCGGCCAGGGGATGGCCGGCCAGTCGTCGCTGGGGAGCGGGTGGACCCTCGTGTCGAGCAGGTGGGCGACGCGGAACCGGGTGATGTCGAGCTCCTCGGCGGTGATCAGCCGGGCCAGGCGCTCGCCGAGGACGCCGTCCAGCTCGACGCCGAGGCGTCGTACGTCGGCGAGCAGCTCGTCCGGCACCGCCGACCCGGCCCAGCCCCACAGCACGGTGCGCAGCTTGTCGTCGGCGTTGAAGGTGACGCCGTGGTCGACGCCGTACACTGCGCCGCCGTCGGTGGACAGGATGTGCCCGCCCTTGCGGTCAGCGTTGTTCACGATCGCGTCGAACACCGCCATCCGGCGCAGCGCCGCCGCGTCGGAGTGCACCAGGGTCACCGGGTTGTGCCGGCCGTCGTACGCGTCGAGCACCCCGAGCCAGCCGTCCGGCACCTCGCCGCGCGGCAGGATGTCGACCAGCTCGTCCTCACCGGCCTCGATCCACAGCTGGCACATGCCCTCGCCGAACGGGCCGTCGCGCAGCAGCGTCGGGGGTACGACGGACCAGCCGAGCGCCTCCGAGACCAGGTAGGCGGCGTACTCGCGCTGGGCCAGGGTGCCGTCCGGGAAGTCCCACAGCGGCCGCTCCCCCGCCACCGGTTTGTAGACCACGGTCGCCGTCCGCTCGCCGAGGCAGACCTCGCCCTGGAACGTCGCGTTCGACGCCGCGACCAGCCGTCCGGTGACGGTGAGGTCGCCCGACCGCAGCAGGTCGAGACCGGCCAGCGCAGTCATCTACGTGTGCCGGCGGTAGCCGTTGGAGCGCGGACAGATGTGCCCCTGCGGATCGATCGGACGGCCGCAGAACGGGCAGCTCGGCCGCCCGGCCGCGACCAGCGCGACGGCCCGCCGCGCGAATGCGCGCGCCTGCTCCTCGGTGATGCGGACGACGAACACCTCGCCGTCGCCGTTCTCGAGCGTCGTCAGGTCCGGCTCCTCCTCGGGCTCCGGCGCCTCGGGCACGGCGGCGAACACCTCGATCACGACCCGCTCGGCGTCGGCCTCCCAGGCCAGGGTCATGGTGCCGGCCCGGAACTCCTCCTCGATCGGCTGGTCCAGCGGGCGGTTGTCGTCGGCACCGATGACCACCGCCGGCTCCCGGTCGAACCGTCGGGCGACCTCGTCGAGCATCACGTCGAGACGCTCGGCGAGCGCCATCACCTGCTCCTTCTCGCAGGCGATGGAGGTGATCCGGCTGCCGTCACGGGCCTGCAGGAAGAACGTCCGGGCGCCGGGCTCGCCGACCGTCCCGGCCACGAACCGCTCGGGATCCTCGTACGAATGCACCAGTCGGGACACGCTCCAAACCCTATTACCGGCCGCCAACCACGGCATCCGACGACACCGTACGACGAGACCGCGTCCGCTTCGGAGGCGGCGGCACCAGTGCGGCGAGGTCGCCGGTGGTGTCGTTGAGCCGGACCAGGAACGGCCGGCCGGGCGTATAGCTGATCACCGTCGCCGACGCGGTGTCGACCACGATCCGCTGGAACTGGTCCAGGTGCAGCCCGAGCGCGTCCGCGACGATCGCCTTGATCACGTCGCCGTGGCTGACCGCGACCCAGATCGCCTGCGAACCGTGCGTCGCGGCGATGGCGGCGTCGTGCGCGCGGACCGCGTCCACGCCGCGCTGCTGCATCTGCCGCATCGACTCGCCGCCGGGGAACGTGACGCCGGACGGGTACTGCTGGACGACCGGCCACAGCGGGTCCTTGGCCAGGTCCTTCAGGGACTGGCCGGTCCAGTCGCCGTACCCGCACTCGGTGAGGCGGCGGTCCGTGCTCGGCTTCAGCCCGTCGTGCCGGCGCGCGATCTCGGCCGCGGTCTGCCGGCAGCGGTCGAGCGGCGACGTGACGATCGCGGCGAGCCGCACCTTCGCCAGCCGGTCGGCGACCGCGGCCGCCTGCGCCCGGCCGGTCTCGTCCAGCTTCACACCAGGAGTGCGGCCGGCAAGCACGCCGGCGCCGTTGGCGGTGCTGCGGCCGTGCCGGACCAGGATCACCGTGGGCATGTGGTGCACGTTATCCGGTCGGTGCAAGACCCCGGTGGAACAATGCGAGACGTGATCGTCGACTGCGGGGTCTACGCCGAGGGCGTGCGGCAGGACCTGCCGCGCGACCCCGAGTCGGTCGCCACCGCGATGGACCGCGACGAGGACTGCTTCGGCTGGATCGGCCTGTACGAGCCGACCGAGGACGAGCTGGCCCGGGTGCAGAGGCTGTTCGACCTGCACCCGCTGGCCGTCGAGGACGCGCTCAAGCCGCACCAGCGCCCGAAGGTCGAGCGGTACGACGAGTCGCTGGTCGTCGTACTGCGCACCCTGTGGTACGTCGACGCCGGGGACGCGGTGGAGACCGGGCAGGTCTCGGTGTTCGTCGGGAACCGGTACATCGTCACGGTCCGGCACGGCACCGGCGGTGAGCTGGCCACCGCGCGGCACGACCTCGAGGAGCGCGCGCAGCTGCTCGGCCACGGCCCGGGCGCGGTGCTGTGGGCGATCTGCGACGCGGTCGTGGACGGGTACGAGCTGGTCGCGTCGTCGGTCGAGGAGGACGTCGACCAGGTCGAGGCCTCGGTCTTCTCGCCGCTGCGCACCAGCGATGCCGAACGGATCTACAGCCTGAAGCGCGAGGTGCTGGAGATGCGCCGCGCGATCCTGCCGCTGCGGGACCCGATGGAGCGGTTCGCGGTCGGCGCGGTCCCGGGGATCAGCAAGCAGGCGGCGCCGTTCTTCCGCGACGTCGCCGACCACCTGGTCCGGGTCGCCGACCAGACCGAGACCCTGGACGCGCTGCTCGGCTCGGCGCTGAACGCGCACCTGGCCCGGGTCTCGGTTCAGCAGAACGACGACATGCGCAAGATCTCGGCCTGGGTCGCGATCGCGGCGACGCCGACGATGATCGCCGGCATCTACGGGATGAACTTCGACAACATGCCGGAGCTGAGCTGGCACTACGGCTACTACGGCGTGCTCGGCCTGATGGCCGCGATCTGCCTCGGCCTGTACGTCTTCTTCCGCCGCGTCGGCTGGCTCTGACCGGGCTACGTCGCCGTCATCGTGCCTGCGGCGAGCAGGGCGACGAGCAAGATGCCGAGCGCGACCCGGTAGACGGCGAAGACCTCGATGGTGTGCTTCTGCACGAACCGCATCAGCCAGGCCACCGACGCGTAGGCGACGACGAAGCTCACCACCGTGCCGACCGCGGTCGGCACCAGGCCCACACCGCCGTGCAGCGCGTCCTTGAGCTCGTAGACCCCCGCGCCGACCAGGGCCGGGATGCCCAGCAGGAAGGCGATCCGGGTCGCCGCGACCCGGTCCAGCCCACGCAGCAGCCCGGCCGAGATCGTGGCGCCCGACCGGGACACGCCCGGGATCAGCGCCAGTGACTGCACCAGGCCCATCACCAGCGCGTCGGTGAACGTGAGCCGCGCCAGCGGCCGCGCCTGCGTCGCGACGCGTTCGGCCAGCACCATCACCGCCGACCAGGCGATCAGCGCGCCGGCCACCCACCACAGGCTGCGCAGTGGCCCGGAGATCAGGTCCCTGGCCAGGAACCCGGCGATCACGATCGGCACCGAACCGACGATCACGTACCACCCCATCCGGTGGTCGAGCTCGCCGCGGTGCTCGGGCTTGAACAGGCCCCGGAACCAGGCGACGCTGATCCGCGCGATGTCGGACCAGAAGTAGACCAGGACGGCGGCGATCGCGCCGACCTGGATGACCGCGGTGTACGCCGTGATCGAGTCGTCGTCGATCGGCAGGCCCAGCACCTTCTCCGCGATGGTCAGGTGTCCGGTGCTGGAGACGGGCAGGAACTCGGTGAGTCCTTCGACGATGCCGAGGACGATGGATTCCCAGATGGTCATGGTGGTTTGTCAGTCACCCAATCCGGTGAGGTCGAGGGCTTCGGCGACGGTGCGCAAGGTCGCGATCCGGCTGTCCACGTCGCCGTCGAACGGGGTCAGCGCGACCGTGGTCACCCCGGCTTCGGCGTACGCGGCCAGCTTCTCGGCGATCCGCTCCTTGGGCCCGAGCAGCGACACCCTGTCGATGAAGTCGAACGGTACGGCGGCCATCGCGTTGCGGTACTGCTTGTCCAGGTAGAAGTCCTGGATGATCCTGGCCTCGCCGGGGTAACCCATCCGCACCGCGAGGTCGTTGTAGAAGTTCTTCTCCCGGCTCCCCATTCCGCCGATGTACAGCGCGGCGTAGCCCCGGACCGGGTCCGCGCAGGCCTGGAGATCGTCGCCGACGACCACCGGCACGGACGCGACCACGTCGAAGCCTGTGAGATCGCGGCCACTCGGCGCGCGACCGGTGCGCACGTGCTCGAGCTGGGAGGTGACGAACGACGGGTCGTTGAAGATGCCGAGCCAGCCGTCGGCGATCTCGCCCGTGAGCTCCAGGTTCTTCGGCCCGACCGCCGCCAGGTAGACCGGTACATGGTCGCGGACCGGGTGGATCGACAGCTTCAGCGGCTTGCCCGGCCCGTCCGGCAGCGGCAGGGTGAAGTGCTTCCCGTCGTACCGGACCGTCTCGCGGCGCAATGCGGCGTTGACGATCTCGACGTACTCCCGGGTGCGCTGCAGCGGCTTGTCGAACCGGACCCCGTGCCAGCCCTCGGAGACCTGCGGGCCGGAGACACCCAGCCCGAGCCGGAACCGGCCGCCGGACAGCGTGTCCAGGGTGGCGGCGGTCATCGCGGTCGCGGCCGGGGTGCGGGCCGGGATCTGGAAGACCGCGCTGCCGAGGTCGATCGCCGAGGTCTGCGCGGCGAGCCACGCCAGCACCGTCGGGACGTCCGAGCCGTACGCCTCGGCGGCCCAGGTGACCGCGAAACCGAGCCGCTCGGCCTCTCGTACGACGGTGAGATGGTCCAGGTGGTCGCCTCCGCCGAAGACGAACCCGATGTTCAGACCGAGCCGCATGGCAGGCGAGCCTATCCGGGTCCGCCGCCGCCCGGCACATAGGCTCTGGGCATGCAGCAGCGTTACCTCGGCCACAGCGGCCTGCGGGTCGGACGGCTCGGCCTGGGCACGATGTCGTGGGGCCGGGACACCGACGAGCACGAGGCGCGCGAGCAGCTCGCCGCCTTCGCGTCCGCCGGCGGGACGCTGGTCGACACCGCGGCTGCGTACGGCGAGGGCGCCGGCGAGCGGGTGCTCGGGTCGCTGCTCGGCGACGTGGTGGCGCGCGACGAGATCGTGATCGCGACCAAGGCCGGTTTCACGGTGCGCGGCGGGGCGCGGGTGACCGACACCTCGCGCGGCGCGCTGCTGCGGGATCTCGACGCGTCGCTGCGGCGGCTCGGCACCGATTACGTGGACCTGTGGCAGGTGCACACCTGGTCCGACGACGTGTCGCTGACCGAGACGCTGACCGCGCTCGACGCGGCGGTCGCGGCCGGCAAGGCGCGGTACGTCGGGGTGTCGAACTACACCGGCTGGCAGCTGGCCCGTGCCGTCACCTGGCAGCAGGCCTGGCCGGGCCGGGCGGTGCCGGTGTCGAACCAGGTCGAGTACTCCCTGCTGCACCGCACCTGCGAGGCCGAGCTGGTGCCGGCCGCCGTCGACCTCGGCGTCGGCGTGCTGCCCTGGTCGCCGCTCGGGCGCGGGGTGCTGACCGGGAAGTACCGCACCAGCATCCCGGCCGACTCGCGGGCCGCGTCCGCGCACCTGGCGCGTTTCGTCGACCCCTACCTCGACGAGCGCGGATCGGGCATCGTGGAGGCAGTGGCACGAGCCGCGGACGGGCTCGGCTGGACCCCGCTGGAGGTGGCGTTGACCTGGGTACGTGACCGGCCGGGCGTGACCGCCCCGGTCGTCGGCGCGCGTACCGCGGCCCAGCTGAAGGCCGCACTGGGGACCGAGCAGCTCGCCCTGCCGCCCGCCATCATCGGCGCACTCGAGGACGTGTCGTGAGTGCCGCCGCCTGAGTACGAGGTGCAGCAGTTCACCGTCTCCCGGACCGAGTCCCGGGGGGCGGTGCGGCGCCTGCTGGCCGACCACGCCGAGTACGGCGGCTGGGAGCTCGCCCGGCTGCGCCGCTACCCCGACGGCACCCGCAAGGTCTGGCTGCGCCGCCGCATCATCCGGGTGATGCGGACCTTCTAGAGATCGTGCCGAATTTCAGTCGACCTCGACTCCGGCATCATCGTCTCCTGCCTGCTGCCGGGGCGCAGGTGTCCCGGCGGCAGCCAGCCGGTCGAGGCCCTGGAGGGTGACGCGGATCTGGCGGACGTACTCGGTACAGCCGTCGCAGCCGGCCAGGTGCTCCTCGAAGCCGGCCCGCCAGCCCGGTTCCAGCACCCCGTCGAGGTAGTCGGTGACCAGCTCGACCAGCTCGCGGCATGCCAGTTGCTCCGGTGCGAGGGCCGCCTCGGTCAGCGGCCGGGGCCCCCTGAACGCCGAGGCGACCAGCAAGGCACCCACGACCAGCGCGGCACCCGTCAGCATCCACCCCGCCGGTCGCAGGCCGTGCTCGCGGGCGAGCCAGCCGAGAGCCAGGGAGAACGGCAGGAACAGCATCCAGGACAGGGTCCCGACACCCGACGCGACACCGGTCCGGATCGTCGACGGCACAGCGTCGTGCAGCAGGCGGCCGGTATGGATGCCGATGACGGCCAGCAGCAACGCCAGAACCGCCTGGGCCGTCACGACCAGCGCGAGCGATCGGCTGACGGCCAGCGCCAGCGCGACCAGCGGTCCGGCGCAGGCGAGGAGTACGACGATCCCCCGGCGATCCAGGTGCAGCTTGCTGACGAGATACCCGCCGAGCCCGAGTGTGGAGACCAGTCCTGCCCAGTACGGCCCGAACAGCACCGCCGGAGCCGCCAGCACGACGAGCCACAGCGGCCCGAACTCGAACACCACCTGCGACAGCATCGCCGACAGTGCGGCGAGCAGCAGCACCTGCACGACCTCGCGCTGCCGGGTCATCGTCCGCACCGTCAGGGCGACATGGCTGCGCAGCGACACGGGATCGGCCGACCGGTGCAGCCGGGGCTCGTCGAACACGAGGAATCCGACGATCGCCAGGGCCACGAACGGGATCGTCGCGAAGTAGGTGAGGCGGGCCGACGTCCAGCCGGCCAACAGGCCGCCCGCGAGAGCACTCGCGACGAACGCGCCGCTCTCCACCATGCGAACCCGGCCGATCCACGTCTCGTACAGATCGTTCGAGCCCGTCTCCTCCATCACCACGTCGTACACGATGCTGTCGACCGTGCCCGAGCTCATCGCGAAGTAGACACCGAGGATCATCGCCGCGAGCACGTAGGTCGCCACGTTCGTGCTCAACCCGCCGAGCAGGGTGCTGGCGATCAGCGCGACACACGCCAGCACCATCACCCAGCTGCGGCTCCACCGGTCGGCCAGGACGCCGGACGGGACCTCGAGCAACGGCACGACGGCCGCGTACGCCGCGGCCATCACGCCGATCGATGCCGCGTCGAAACCGATCTGCGTCATGAAGAGCTTCTCGACCGGCACCCACAGGATCAGCCCCTGCAGCCCGACGCCGACCTGAAGCGGCCGCAGCCGCCGCGCCAGCGGGCTCACCGCCGTCCCGCCAGGTCCGCGAGGCGTTCGCGCAGATGCGCCCGGGCCCGGTTCAGCATGGCTCGCTGCTGTTCGTCGCTGAGCCCGAGGTCAGCCGACACCTCGGCCGGGCTGCGGTGCTGCACGTCGCGCTGCCACACCACGGCCCGCCACTGCTCGGGAAGCTCACCCAGGGCCTCGGTCAACCGGCGGCGCACAGCCGGGTCGGCCGGGTCGACCCGACGCCAGGGCGCTGGAAACCTGCGCCAGTGTCGCGGCCAGGGCTCGCCGTCGTCCTGGAACCGTGCCCCGTCGACCGCCGGTGTGCGGGGAAACCACCGGCTCCAGCGCGCGAACCGGTTGCCCCGCTCCTCGCCGCGCAGCACGGTCGCCGCCGCCGCGCGCGAGAGCCACCCCTTCACAGGCCCCACCACCTCCTGACAGTCGACATCCCGGTTGTTCAGGCCTGGTCGAAGAAGCGGTCGAGGACGCGGCAGCCGAACTCGAGCGAGGTCACCGGGACGCGTTCGTCGATGCCGTGGAACATGCCGAGGAAGTCCAGATCCGGCGGCAGCTGCAGCGGGGAGAAGCCGAAGCAGCGGATGCCGAGGCGGTGCCAGGCCTTGGCGTCGGTGCCACCGCTCATCAGGTACGGCGCGACCCGGCCCTGCGGGTCCTCCGCGGTCAGGCAGGACTTCATCGCCTCCACCAGGCCGCCGCTGAACTCGGTCTCCAGGGCGCGGTCGTTGACGAGCATGTCGCGGGTGACGTCGTCACCGAGCAGCTCGTCGACCTTGGCCAGGAAGATCTCCTCCTGGCCGGGCAGGAACCGGCCGTCAACGTGTCCCTCGGCCTCGCCGGGGATCACGTTCACCTTGTAGCCGGCGTTCAGCATCGTCGGGTTGATCGTGTTGCGCAGCGTGGCGCCGAACATCCGGGCGAACGACCCCAGCGTGGCCACCGTCTCGTCCATGTCCGCCGGGTCGAGCTCGACGCCCAGCACGTCGGACAGCTCGGCGACGAAACGTCGTACCGACTCCGTCACCACGATCGGCCACTCGTAGGAACCCAGCCGGGTGACAGCGTTGACCAGGTTCGTGACCGCGTTGTCGTCGTTGATCAACGAGCCGTGGCCGGCGGTGCCGCGGGCCTTCAGCCGCATCCAGGCCATGCCCTTCTCGGCGGTCTGCACGATGTAGAGCCGCAGGTCGTCCTTCACCGTGATCGAGAAGCCGCCGACCTCGCCGATGCCCTCGGTGCAGTCCGCGACGGTGTCCGGGTGCTGGTCGACCAGCCAGTGCGCACCGTACCGCGAGCCGGCCTCCTCGTCGGCGGTGAACACCAGCCGGACCGGGCGCCGCGGCTTGACGCCGGCGCGCCGGCGGGCCCGTACGACGCTGAGCACCATCGCGTCGAAGTCCTTCATGTCGACCGCGCCGCGGCCCCACACGCAGCCGTCGGCGATCTCGCCCGAGAACGGGTCGATCTTCCAGTCCTTGGCGTCGGCGGGTACGACGTCCAGGTGGCCGTGCACGAGCAGCGGGTCGGCCGAGGTGTCCTCGCCCTCCCAGTGGGCGACGAGCGTGGCGCGGCCGGGCTCGGACTCGTAGATCGTCGACTCCAGGCCGGCCTCGTCGAGCAGCGTGGCAACGTACTCGGCGGCCTGCCGCTCCCCCACGCTCTTGCCGTTGCCCCAGTTCGTGGTGTCGATCCGGATCAGCTCGCTGCAGATCCGGGCGACCTCGGTCTCGGCGTCGTACCCGCGCTCCGTCATGCCTGCCATCCTTCCCCAAAACCAGAGCGTCCGGAGGCACCAGCCGCGCCTCCGGACGCCCGTCACTCACGACAGATCCAGCCAAGCCTTTAGTACGGGATGGCCTGCCACTTCTCGTTCTGGCCGACCGTGTCGTCGCCCTCGATCTCCTTGGGGACGTTGCGGATCTTCAGGCCGTTGCGCTCCGCCTCGGCGATCGTCTCGTCGTCGTACGGCGACTTGCGCCAGATGTTGCAGATGTACGTCCGGGTCTTGAGGTACTCGGTGTACCGGTCGTGGTGCGCGTCGTCCAGGCCGATCGCGGCGAACACGGCCATCCGGTCACCCTCGGCCTTGGCGACCCGGTAGTACCACGGGAACTCCTCCGGCTTCACCGGCACCTCCGGGCTGACCCAGCGCGGCCAATTCAGCAGCGTGCCGTTGCCGCTGTGCGTGGTCCGCAGGCTCCACACCGCCAGGTCGCCGACCCGGTTGCGGATGTACGTGTGCTTGCCCTCGGTCAGCGACACGGTGTTGTGCGACGCGTGCCGCAGGTTCAGGCCACCGGTGTGCTTGGTGTGGTCCTGCAGGTAGATCCCGAACCGCAGGATCGTGTACCGGCTCTGCCAGTCCGGCGCGTTCGGGTCGGTCCGGTCCGCGTTGTCCTTGTGGTACCCGTGCTGGTTCGAGTTGATCGTGAACGAGCTGTCGCCGGCGTACCAGACGTCGTCGCTGCCCAGGATCTGCCTGGCGACCTCGGCCATCCTGCCGTCGGTCAGCGCGTGCTTCATATGGGGGTTCGACAGGAGGTCGCCCCCGTGCGAGCGCGACGCGAGCGCACCCTCACGGAACTTCTTGATCTCGTCCGGCGTGTACACGCCGGGGATGACCTGGTACCCGTCCCGCCAGAACGCGTCCACATCGACCTTGATGCCCGCTGCCACTGCAACTACCTCCTACTGGATATGTGCCCGTATGTCTCTGGTGTCCCGCGCTCCGCCCGCGGCCGGCCCGGCCCCCCGGAACATGATGCCGTCCGGGGCCGGGAAGTTACGGCCATCGCCACACCTTGGTCCGGCGTCGCGCGATCCGCAAGCCGGTGGCGGGACTCGATGTGAGTTTCACCGGTGGTGTTTGCTAGAGTTCTCCGGTCGCAGTCGAAGAGCCTACGCTCTCGGCGGCGCACCACTCGTCCGGGTGGCGGAATAGGCAGACGCGCTAGCTTGAGGTGCTAGTGCCCGTTTTAGGGCGTGGGGGTTCAAGTCCCCCCTCGGACACACTCGTTAACCACACGCGGCGACACGGAGACGAGCGCGACGCGCTCGGTCGGTTCGAAGCGGACTTGGAGGTCCAGCTCCTCATACACGGGAGCCAGGTCGTCGAACGACGCACGGTTGAGCACAGACGTGATTTCGCCGAGCGACTCGAGCATGGCCCGCACGGTGTCCTCGGTGAGCGTCTGCGCCACCGGAAGGTTGTTCAGTTCCGCTCGCGCGGCTGCTCGCTCGGCGTTCGCGGCGTTGACGGCCTCGACAAGGGCGGTCGGATCGATGCCGGCCTCGATGGCCGCCTGGTGTCGACGCAACTTAGCCTCGGCGTCGGCGAGCCGCCTCTGTGCGTCCAGGCGCCGCCGGCTTTCGGGGGCCATATCCTGCGCACCGACAAGCTCACGGATCGTGTTGTCGAGGTTACCCGGGCCGAACAGGCTACCGATCCACTCGTTGACCGGGCCCACGAGGTGGTCTTCTCGGAGATTGACGGTTCGTGGGTGGTCGGCGAGCGCGGCTGAGCCCGGTGCGAGCGTTCGGGCGATGCATCGGTAGAACGTGTGGTTGCGGATGGCCCCGCCCTGCATTTTCCGCTCGCACGCCGTGCATCGATCCGACCCCGGAACAGGTAGGGCCGGCTGCTGGTCAGGTTGGATCGTTCGAGCTTGGCCTTGCCTCGCATACCGCCAGCTGCACGAGAGCGGCGAAGTAGCTGGGTCTGGGTGAAGGTTTCAACCGACACCAGGGCCGGATGAGCCGGCTGGCGGGAGCGAACGACGCGCTTCGCAGGTGACTTCCTGAAGCGGACGACGTGTCCAGCTGCTACATCGTCTGGGTCGAGAAGCGTCTCGTGTTTTGTCCAGCGGCCGAAGAAGGCGTAGCCGGTGTAGCGCGGGTTGTCGAGGATCGCGCGCACGGTACTCCCCTGCCACCCGTCTGCTAGGCGGTGGGTGTTCTGGTTGGGTCGCCGCGCTGACGGGCACGGGATGCCATCGCGGTTCAGACCGGCGGCAATCGCGCGATCACCCTTGCCGCCGAGGTACTCCCCGAAGATGCGTTGGACTACAGGAGCTGCCGCCTCGTCGACGCTCAGAATGCGGAGGCGATAGCCTTCGGCCGCCTTTCGAGGGTTTGGATGTGTGCCACCGTCTACCACGACGTAGCCATAGGGCGGACGACCGCCCTGGTAGCGGCCTTCGTTGACAACCTGGGCGTCCATCGCTGCGCGGACCCGCGCCTGCACGTGCTGCCGCTCGGACTCGCTCATTCCGCCGAGGACACTCATAAGCATCTTGTGTGACGGGTTGCGGTCGTCGAACTGCCCGCCAAGTTCGGGCACCCAGAGACCAACCTCATAGGCGGCGAACCGTGGTGCGATCAGCGAGAACTGATTCCCGAACCAGCAACGTGTGCCTTCGCCAACGACGACACCGCTCCAGCCGCGGTTGGGGTCCTTGAGTTCGGCAAGCAACTGCGCAGCGGCCTCACGTCGGTTCCACGGCACCGACCTGGACTGGCCGACGTCGAAGAACTGCGCGACGACACTGCCGCCCAACGGCTCGACGAACTTGGCTGCGTTGCCGAGTTGCCACGCTCTGGACGTCTCTGGATCCTGGTTGTCCTCGGTCGAGCAACGGCCATAAAACGCTACTGGACCGATACCAGTCGCAGGTGCATCGACAGCCTCGACGCCGAGCAACTGGTCAAGCGTGTCCCACTCGTTATCCTGACTCGGCATCTCAACCTCGCTATGCAGCTCGGCCGCGTCCCCCGCGGTTGTCCGACTCTGCCACAGTCCGCAGCAGCCGTAGTAGAGCCCGCGCGGCGGTGGGTCGAAGGCTCGGCGGATTACCGGGCACCTGAACCGTGATGTCGGTTGCACGCCGAGGGCTCCTCGCCGCCTGCGCAGCAGAGTCCTGTAGGGCTGGCCCGATGCTCGGAGACTGGGCGGCCGAACTGCCGGCAGCCGTCCCCTGGTTCGCTCTCAGGTCCATAGACATCAGTGAAGATCCGCTGTGGCGGCCGGACCATGTGACGGAAGTGCAACCGCACTGCAACGGCGGTGCACCGTCCCGGTCGGCATCGCTGTATGAGCTGTCGTGGTGGCCGTTTGCCGGGGCAGGCCGTGCCTGCCCGCTCCTTGCCACCCGCTGTGCCGACGAAGGCTCGGGGTCAAGGGCAGCCGCTCGGGGCTGTCGCCGAAGCAATGCCGCGTAGTTAGGCGGCAGGGCCGTGGGTCAAGGAAGTGGCGCGGTCGCGTGTCGGGGACGGCGTGGTGGCGATGGAATGCGGCGGAGCCCCTGTAGAGCGAGGACTGTCGAGATCCCACTTCCCCAGGAGCTCCGCGCATGTCCGAGTCTGCCACCGTTACTGTCACGCGTTCCGTCACGGCTGCCGCGGGCGTCTACGCGCCCGGCCATCTGGGCGAGCTGACCCAGTATCTGCCGTTTGAGCTGGTCGATGACGTGCTGTTTGAGACCAAGACGGTTGAGCGCCGGCTGCGGGATCTGCCGTCTCGGGTCGGGGTGTATTTCGTGCTTGCGCTGATGCTGTTCCCGCGGCTTGGGTATGCGCGGGTGTGGCGGAAGCTGACTGCCGGGCTCGTCGGTTTCGAGATGCCGAGCCCGTCGGAGAAGGCGTTGCGGGACCTGCGCCGACGACTCGGCCCGGCACCGTTCAAGGCGCTGTTCGAGGTCGTCGCCGGACCGTTGGGACAGCCGCACACACCCGGGGTCTGCTACCGCGGGATGCGCACCGT
>WNFV01007730.1_pt1 | contig 16686 bp, 14 predicted proteins | sample 5400101 | NCBI WGS metagenome assembly WNFV01 (sample SAMN13153361, study PRJNA577476) | soil metagenome | isolation source: 115 cm soil or saprolite under grassland replicate 1 | place: USA:California | collected 2016-06-15
GCCGTGATGGGAGAACCGGCCGTCGCTCTGTCGCGAAGGCGCAGTCGTAGCGTGGCGAAAGGGAGACTGTTGTGGTGCGCCTTCGCTCACGGCCGCCTCCGGAAGGCGGTCCCGCCGCCGGGGCTGCAGCGTGGCTAAGCCGAGGTGCAGCCCGGAGGCGACGGCGTTGCCCGGCGGCGGCACTGTCGGAGGGCACACGCCAAGCTCTCAACCAAACGACGCGGCCTCTGTGCCCTCGGACCGTAGCGGCGGCCCGGAGTTTCTCCGTACGGCCTGGCCGCCGCGTGCCGCCAAGGGCATTGCCGACGACTCCGGGCGGATTGTTAGAGAGGAGATACCGACGCGCGGGCTCCCAGCTTCATCAACTCCCTCGTCGGTTTGAGGCGAAGCTTCGTTAGTGTTCTGTCTCAGAAATAGCGAGACAAACACTCCACCCTGTCATCCCGAGGTCGCCGGGTGCAGATCCTTCGCTGGCTCAGAGCCTGCCCTGAGCTGGAAGGCAACAATCGAAGCCACGAGAGCAGATCCTTCGCTGCGCTCAGGATGACAGGGAGGGAGCGAAGGGATGACAGGGAAACGCTAAGGGATCATGCGGACGACGGTGGGAGGAAGGATTCCCTCGCTGGAGTCCCGCCTAAATCTCGCTGACGGCTCTTTGTGAAAAGAAGAGGGTCGGGAAGGCCTGACGGAAGTAGGCGGTCGCGTCGAGGACGAGCTTGTTGTCTCCGTTCTTCCAGCCCGGATCGCGGAAGCGGTACTCCTCTCCGGTGTGCGTCACGAAGCCGAACTCGAGACAGAGGTTCTGGCTCGGGCGCAGCACGCAGGTGTTGAAGACCTCCTTGATATTGCGCGCGTAGATCGAAAAGTTTTTCTTCGGGTCCTCGGCGTCGAACCAGGAGACGTTCTCTCCGTCCACGACGAGGCGGCCGACCTTCCTGGCCAATGTGCTGAGGCCGAGAAAGCCCTTGCTCACGCGCGCGAAGCCCGAGAACTCGGCCTTGCGGGCGACTTCCATTCCGCTCGTCGCGGCGGCAGGCTGGCCCGACCGCATCATCTCCTGCAGGACTGTCTCCGAGATCCCCGCGGTGCGCAGCTCTACGATCTCGGGCGTCGTCAACTGGTAGGGGACGTTGTCCGCGTGGATCTTGTTCAGGAGAAACTCGTCGGAGAGGCCCGCCTGCTTCAATTTCAGGATGTCCTGGTAGGGCCGGGGTGGGGCCACGACCGTGAGGGCCGGCGCAAGAGCTGCGGGAGGTGCGGCGGCGGGAGCGGATGCGGGAGCCGCGGTCGCCTCCGGCATGGCCACGGAGGGAACGACCGTCGGCACAGGCGAAACGACGGGAGCAGGCGGCGCGGGATTCGGATTGGGCGCCGCGGGCGGAGCCCCCCTCCCGGGAGCCGGTTGTCCGGGCGGAGGTGGAGCGGGGCCGGTGCTCCTGCAGCTCATCGCCATCAGGCTCATTCCAAAAAGCAGGGCCCAAAGCCGTCTGTTCATAACTCTCCTCCTCAAAGGCAGCGCCAATTCTGCCACTTTTTGGGCGGCGCGAGACCAGAGTCCTACGCATGGAGGCTCGGGCGTAGAACTTGCTTTGTGAAGCCCTGGAGGAGAAAACATGAAGTGGAGCGGTCTCTACCTCGTCGGCTACGGAGTGTTCCTGATCGGAGCCCTGCTCGCCCTCTGGAAGATGGGAGTCCTGGCTTCCATCGGACCCGTCTGGACCGCCATCGGAGTGATCATCGCGATCGGTCTCCGGGAGCAGATCCTTCGCTTCGCTCAGGATGACAGGGGTAAGGGTTGCCCTCACACATCCTCAGCGACACATCGAATAGACCACCGCGATACCGTCGGCGACGGTTAGGCGCGGCTGTCCCAGAGAACGTCGGGAATTCCCCGCCGCTTGTTCTCGTGGCGGGCCATCACGAAGAGGGCGTCGGAGAGGCGGTTCAGGTACCGGATGGTGTGCGGCCCAACGGTTTCCCGGCGCGACAGCGTGACCACAAGCCGCTCGGCGCGGCGGCAGACGGTCCGGGCGACGTGGAGCTGCGCGGCGCCGGGCGATCCGCCCGGCAGAACGAAGTTCTCCAGCGGCGGCAGCTCCTCCGAGAGGCGATCCATCAGGCTCTCCAGGGCGGCGACGTGGCGGTCATCGATGCCGGGAACGGGACGGCGCTTCTTCTCCTCTTCGAGGGTGCAGAGGTCCGAGCCCAGATGGAAGAGATCGTTTTGAATCGAGCGCAGGGGCAGAGCGATCAGATCGTTGACTCCCGCGGCGAGCGCGAGGCCGATCTGGCTGTTCAACTCATCCACCGTGCCATAGGCTTCGATGCGCGGCGAGTCCTTACCGACCCGGCCTCCCGCGCCCAGACCGGTCGTGCCATCGTCACCCGTGCGTGTGTAAACCTTCGTGATACGCGGCATCAGAATTTGACCTCGAGGCCTCCGGCCACGAGTCTGCCCGCGGCCGGATATCCCGCCGCCTCATCGTACTCGCGATCCAGAGAGTTCGTCAGGCGCACGTAGGGCGCGAGGACCGGCGTCGCCTGCCAGTGCGCGGCGAGGTCGAACCTGGCGTAGGACGGGTCCTCCACCGAATGGCCCGTCAGCGGATCTCCGTCGGGCCGATGCCCCACGAACAGGATGCGCGGCAGGATGTCGAGGCCCGGCAGCGGTCTCCAATCCAGGCCCAGCGCGGCGCGGTGGCGGGGGCGGCGCGCAAGGGCGGCGTCGCTGACGCGGTTGCGCGCGTCGAGGTAGGTGTAGGTCGCGTCGGCGGAAAGCTCGGCCAGAACCTCCTGCCGCCAGCCCACCTCGATGCCTCGCGTCCGCGCCCTGCCGACGTTGAGATTCTTCGACTGCGCAAAGTCGTAGACGATGAGATCCCTCAGATCGTTCCAGAAGAGGGACACTTCGGCGCGGCCGCCGACGACGTACCGCTCGACGCCCGCCTCCCAGGAGACCGAGCGCTCGGGCTTCAAGTCCGGGTTGCCGGCGAAGGGATAGTAGAGCTCGCCGACCGTGGGGGCGCGGAACGCGCTGCCGCCCGAAGCCCGCACCTTCCAGAGCGAGCCGCGGGAGAGCCACGCGATCGTCCCTCGCGGGCTCCAGGCGTCGCCAAAGACCGAGTGGTGATCGAAGCGCAGTCCGGCCGTTACGGTGACGGGACCCAGGGTCGCCGTGTCCTGCGCGCCGGCGCCCCAGAGCATGGTGCGCTGCCCGTCGAGATTCGTTCCGAAGTTGCTTGCGTCGTCCACCTTCCACTGCTCCCAGGACGCGAGGACCGTCACCGAGTGCGCGCCGATGAGCGCCGTGTCCGCGACGCGCGCCTGCAGCGTCTCGGCGTCTGTCCGAGAGGAAAATCCGCCTTCCGTGTCGCGATAGCGGGGCTTCGACCGCACGTCCGCCAGCAGGACGTCGAGGTGGTTCGCGCCCGAGAGCGGGAAGCTGCCCGGGATGGCGAGCCGCTCCTCTCGAAAGATTCCGCGGGCCGTGCTCGGGGCGCCCACGGGACCCGGGTTGCCGACCTCGCCGTCGAGGAGAGAGCCTTCGACGGCGACGCGGCCGCCTCCTGTAAGACGCGCCTCGAGGCTGGCCGAGCCGTTGCGCTGTCTCCAGTCGGTGTTGGGGCGATTCCCGCCGAATGTGGCGTAGCGGTAGCCGCCGGTCGCGGAAAAGGTCCCCTCTCCCACCGAGGCGAAGGCCGAGCCCTGGCCCTGCCCCTGGTTGCCCGCTTCCCCGGTGGCCCGGCCGGACAACCCGCGGGAGGCGGTGCGCGTGAAGATCTGCACGACACCGCCGATCGCGTCGGACCCGTACAGGGCAGAGAAAGGACCCCGAACGATCTCGATTCTCTCGATGTTCTCCGTCGTCATGGCCGAGAAGTCGTAGCCCGCGAAGAACGGGGAATTCATACGGACGCCGTCCACGAGGACGAGAGTGTGCGTGGAGTTGACCCCGCGGGTGAAGAGGGAGGTCAGGGAGCCGGGCGTCCCCGACTGCACGACGTCCAGTCCGGGCACCGAGCGCAGCAGCTCCAGCACCAGGGTCCTCCCGCTCTTCTCGATTTCTTTTCGGGTGATGACCGTGACGGCGGACCCGACCTCCTTTTCCGCCTCCGGCAGCGAGGTCGCGGTCACGACGACCGATTCGGACACCGGCGCCGGCTGTTGCGCTCGCAAAGCCCACGGCAGCAGAAAGAGCGCCGCCAGAACGGCCGGGGCGCGAAGCCAAAAGCGGTCACGCGTCTGTCGAGAATTCCGGCCGGGCCCGAGGAAGGCGGCGCCGCCCGGCGGCACGGCATTCGGAGGATGGGGCAGAAGCTGGGAGAGAGAGCCGAGGAGGGAGAGCCGGACCGCGGTCGTCATTCGAACCTCCCGTTCGATGAGACATCCCGGTCGGTTCGAAAAGATCCCCGCGCCCGCGGGAATTCGAAGGCGCGCTCTTTCCGGTGCCCCGACCGAGAAGCGTTTCATCCGGCAGGTCTCCTGGCTTCCGGATCCTCCGCCGCCGGGCTCCTTCCCGGACGCGCGACCGTTCGATCCGACGCGTCCAGTGGTTTGTTGCCCGGGGCGTCCCCGGTGACAGTGGCGGGGGCCGCGCGGGATTTTCACCCGCTTCCCCTCCCGCCTCCCGGCCCCGGATATGATCCCGGCCGTGCAGCAGGACTTCACGCTCGACTTCGACCGGATGCGCCGCGTCGGTTTTCCCGAAGTCGTGCTGGCGCAGGGAAAGACCCCCCTCCAGGTCGTCGAAATCTGCCGGCAGCTCGCGCGGGCGCACGATGTGCTCGTCACGCGTCTGTCGCCGGAGCAGTGGGAGGAGGTCTCGGTCGCACCGCTCCCCGGCCGCGCCCGTTACGACCCGCGCTCGGGAACGCTGCACCTCTCGGTGGGAAGACCGATGCGCCGCCTGGAGGGCACGGTCTCGGTCGTAACCGGCGGAACCGCAGACACCGCGGTCGCCGAGGAGGCGCGCGCGACGCTCGAGTATCTGGGCGTCACTTCCACGTTCGTTCCCGACGTCGGCGTCGCCGGCGTTCTGCGCCTGCTCTCGCGCCTGGAGGAGATCGAGAAGGCGAGTGTCGTCATCGCGGTCGCCGGCATGGAGGCTTCGCTCTTTTCGGTCATCGCGGGACTCGTGGGACGCCCGCTCATCGCCGTCCCGACCTCCGGCGGCTACGGGGCCTCGCTCCAGGGATTCGCTTCCCTGCTTTCTGCCCTGACCTCCTGCGCCAACGGAATCACGACGGTCAACATCGACTCCGGCTACGCGGCCGCGATGGCGGCGTACCGCATTCTTTCCGGAGGTCCGCAGACATGGAAGGAAACAAGACCCGGCGCGCGAGAAGCGCCCGCGAGTACACGCACGAAGCCGCGGTCGGCGTCGACAGGAAACGCAAGAAGGCGCTCCTCGGCAAGCCGACGACGCCGGTAAGAATTCGCCGCGGGACGACGGTCTCGGAGCTTCTCGACTCCTACCGCGAGGCGTCGTTTCAAGCGCGGGCGCTGGGCAAGTGCGCCGCGGTCTTCGAAGCGATGCTGCGGGACCGGCAGCGGCCGACGATCCTGCTCGGGCTCGCGGGGTCGCTCATCGCGGCGGGCATGCGCCAGGTGATCGTGGACCTGATCGAGCGGAACATGGTGGACGTCGTCGTCTCGACGGGCGCCATCATTTCGCAGGACTACTACCAGGTCCGCGGCGGCCGCCACTACCACGGGCACGCCGACGCCGACGACAGGGAGCTGCGCGACCTCTACATCGACCGCCTCTACGACACCTTCATGGACGAGGAAAAATACTGGGAGACGGACCTGGCGGTCTCGCGCTTCGCCGACACGCTCGCTCCGCGGAAACTCTCCTCGCGGGCGTTCCTGGCGCTGCTCTCCGAAAAGGCAAAGGGCGACAAGGGGTCCATCCTCGGCGCTTGCGGCCGAAACGGCGTCCCGCTCTTCGTGCCCGCATTGAACGACTCGTCGATCGGCATCGGACTGACCGAGCACTATCACCGCTTCCGTCAACAAGGAAAAGAGCCCCTCACGATCTCCTCGATCCGCGACAACTACGAGCTCACACAGATCGTGGTTCAGAGTCCCGCGACGGCGGCCGTGTACGTGTCTGGCGGAGTACCCAAGAACTACATCAACGACTCGATCGTCATGTCCTACATCTTCGGACTCGACACCGGCGGCCACAAGTACGCGCTTCAGGTCACGACCGATGCTCCGCACTGGGGCGGCCTCGGAGGATCGACGCTCTCGGAAGCGACCTCCTGGGGAAAGGTCTCGAAGACCGCCACCCATGAGATGGCGTTTGTCGAGACCTCGGTCGCCCTCCCGCTTCTTTACGGCTACGCTCTCCAGAAAAACGCCGCGAAGGGACGCAAGCGCCTGCGCTATTCCTGGAAAGACGACATCCTCGCGAAGATCACACGCATATAACCCGCCCCGGAGGCGCAGGCGTTGCACGGCGGCGGCACTGTCCGAGGGCACACACCGACCTTCCGACCAAAGAGATGGGGCCACTGTGCCCTCGGACCGTAGCGCCGGCCCGGAGTCCCTCCAAGCGGTCGGGCCGGCGCGTGCCGCCAAGGGCGACGCCGGCAACTCCGGGCGGATTGTTTGCCATCAGAACCAGCCAAAAACAAAACGCCCCGGCTGAGCCGGGGCGCTGCTGACAGTGGAGTGCGGTTTTTTTTACAGGACCTCGCCGCGCAGCGGGAGCTCGATGACGGCCTTTTCCTTGTCCGTCGTATAGAGCTTGACTTTACCGTCGAGCGTCCCCTTCTTGATCTTGTCGCCGGCCTTGACGACGACCGTGTAGGAGACGCCCTCCTGGATGGGAACGACGTCGGTGATGAATCCGGGAATCGAGACCTCGGCCTTCGTGACCTTGAGCGGGCTGGCCGGCTTGTTGTTGGTCACGACGATGTTGCGCGTGATCGGGTCCTTGCCCGCCGTGAAGTTGCCGAAATTGACCATGACCGGCGTGACGGAGACCCGCGCGCGCACGATCCCGGAGACCGGGATCTCGATATTGGACTGCTGCGAAACGCCCGTCGCGACGCGGATCGGCGCGTTCAAGAGTCCCTCAGGCGCGTCGGGCGTCACGGTGATGTGCAGCTTGTACTGCTCGCCGGGGTGGCCGGGAATCTTGTCCTTCTCGCCGGCCGGTGAGATCTCCGCCTTCACGTAGGGCTGCGCGGCCTCGAGGATCGTGGGCTTGAAGGATTTCTCTTCCGACAAGAGGATCACATCGCGGGCGTCGGTATCGCCTTTGACGACCGAGAGCCGGACGTACGGCTGCGGAAGCACATCCACGAAGGGCTTGACGGTCGCCTTGATGAAGAGATTGATCTGCCCGCGCTCGGGATCGTTGGAGACCAGGAGAACGGACTTGGAGATCGGTCCGGAGAAGCTCTTCGTGTCCACTGAGGTCTGGACCTTGCCTTCGGCGCCGGGCTTGATGACCTTGTCGAAGGAGGCCACCGTGCACCCGCAACCCGGCCGCGCATCGGAGATCACCAGGTCCGATCCGCCGTGGTTCTTGATGAGAAAGGTCGTGTCGATGACCTTTCCCTTGGCGACAGTCCCCGCGTCGTGGGTCTCGGGAATGACCTCGATCTTGGGGACCGCGGCGGCCTTCTTGGCACTGGTGGCCGCGGGCTTGGCCGGCGACTTGCTCGCAGGGGACTTTTCAGCCTGGGCCTGCGCGATCCCGGCCGCAAAGCCAGCCGACAACGCGAGGCAGGCCAGTTTAGAGAGGTGACGCATTTCCGACTCCTCCTGTCTTAGTATGCCGATGGGGTCAAACTCGCTCCAGCCGAAGGATATTTCCACAAACGGGATGAGAACGGGCTTTTTCGTTGGTCGGGCTACGGATTTCAGATGAAAGGCCGGAGTTGAAGTTCCACATGGCGCCGATCGGGGGGACCGCCATGGTGCCTTTGGCAGCGCTGCTGGTGGAGGCGGGGCACCGGGTCACCGGCAGCGACGGCGAACTTTATCCTCCGATGTCCACACTCCTCGAATCCCTGCAAATCCCTCTTTCCCGGGGCTTTTCACCCAATCACCTCCCGCCAGACTGCGACACCATGATCGTCGGGAACGCCGCCACCCGCGACAATGCCGAAGCGGCAGAGGCCTTCCGGCGAGGGCTGCCTGTCCTCTCATTGCCGCAGGCTGTGCGCCAGTACCTTCTTCCTGGAAAAATCTCCATCGTCATCACGGGCACTCACGGCAAGACGACCACCTCGGCTCTTCTCTCCTGGCTGCTCCTGGATTCCGGCCGCGACCCGGGCTTCCTGGTCGGCGGCGAGATGAAAAACCTTTCCCGCGGATATCGACGGGGAGGAGGGCCGCACTTCGTGCTCGAGGGGGACGAGTACAACGCCGCCTTCTTCGACCGCGGACCGAAGTTTCTCCACTACGAGCCCCGGCACCTCTTCGTCGGCAACATCGAATTCGATCACGCGGACCTCTATCCGGATCTTTCCGCCGTCGTCGAAGCCTTCCGCGGCGTCGTCGCGCTCGTGCCTCCCGAAGGCTCGATCGTCGCCAATGCCGACGACGAGCGCGTCATGGAGGCCCTGTCGCGGGCCCGGGCGCCGATCACGCGGGTCTCGCTTCTGGACGCCGGAGCGGACGTGTCGGCGCGAGACGTCGAAGAGCATCCGGCGGGAACGGATTTCACGCTCGTCCTGTCCGGAGAGCCCGTGCGGCGTCTCTCCTCGCCGTTATCAGGCCAGCACAATCTCCGCAACGCTCTCGGAGCGATCGCACTCGCGCGAGGCCTGGGCCTGTCGGTGGAAGAGATCGCCACGGCGCTGCCGCGCTTTGCGGGAGTACGGCGGCGGCTCGAGGTCAAGGGGGAAGTCAACGGCATTCTCGTCGTGGACGACTTCGCGCACCACCCGACCGCCGTCGCCGGCACGCTCGCCGCGGCGCGGGCGCGCTGGCCGGGACGGCGCCTGTGGGCCATCTTTGAGCCCCGCTCGAACACCGCCGGCCGTAAGATCTTCGAGGAGGACTACGCCCGCGCCTTCCGCGGAGCCGACACGCTTATCCTCGCGCCTGTCTTTCACGCGCGGCGCCTGACCCCCGAGACGGTGCTCGACCGCGCGGCGCTCGCCCGCCGCCTCGCCGACGCCGGCAAGCCGGCCTTCGCCCCGGATTCGACATCCGAGATCCCGGAGATCCTGCGCCAGCACGCACGCTCCGGCGACGTCCTGATCCTCATGTCCTCCGGCGCCTTCGGCGGCCTGCCGGAGAAGCTCCTAGACACGCTGCGAGACTGAACAGTCATCTCCAGCCCAGCGTCGGTCTCAACCGGCAGCGGGCGTTCGGGCCTCCAAGAGCCGCGAAGAGACCGCAGACCCCCTTCTGCAGCGTCGGCAGATCGGCGAGCTCGACGAGCGGTTCGGACCCTGGAGAAAACTCCCACGCCTCGACCGCCGCGCTGTCAAGGTCGGGCCAGAACTGGCGGTAAACGATCAACTGCGCGGCTGGGAACCGCGCGCTTAGCGGATAGCCCTGCTGCTCGTATCCCTGCAAGACCGGAAGAATCCCCTTGCCTGCAGGCACGCGGGGGGCAAGGGCCGCCAGAAGCACCGCGAGTCGCTCTCGCCATTCGTCCTCTTCCCGCGCTTCCCCTATGAACGTGGTTCCCACCGGGTAGTAATAGGGAGTGACCAGATCACTAAAGGCGGGCCGGAAATATCGGTCCAGGAAATCGGGACTCCAGACGATCGGATCGAGCCGAGTCGGATAGAGGACGAGCTTGTCGGGGAACAGGCCCTTAAGCGTCGTGTAGGCGCGCTGCTGTGCCTCGGGGGTCGTAAACCCTTCCGCGGCGAGGTTGGCGTCCCAGTAGTAGAACCCCGCCAGGTTGTGCTCTGCCCTGGCTTCGGCAACTCGTGCGGGATCGCCGACGAAGCTCTTGATCCCGTCGGTCGACAGAAAGGCGAGGTAGGCGAGCCCCGCCGTTCCGGCTACTTGATCGGTCTCAGGGCGCGGCGGACCCGCGGTCGCAACAAGATTAGCTCCGAGTGCGCCCATGGCCCGCCAGACCGCCGGGTCGAGATCGTCTCGTTCCAGCACGAGGCAGCGGATGCCGGAGGCGAGAGACAGTGAATCTCGACGCTCAACAAGAAGAGCCGGCAAGAGAATCAGAAGGATGAAGCTATGAGGACGCCGCCACTTCCAGAATCCGAAAAACGATCGCCTATGTCTATTTGACTGTGGAACCTGCGGCAAACAGACCCCACGAGGTGTCAACACCTTTATGGGATAGGTCACTCTAGGGCCAGCGGCACGGCACGCGCTCCAAGAACGAGGGCGAGGGCGGGAACGAGCGCGCAAACGATGCGGCCGAACGAGGCGGCCGCGAGCCAGGTGGCGCCGAATGCCGAGAGCGAGCAGGCTAGGAGGTAGCAGGCGGCCTGCGTTGTCAGGATCGGCAGCAACCGATCCGCGGGGCCGGACGAGGTCAGGGCAAGAAACGCCGCCAAGGCGGCGAGCGGGACCGCCGCCGCGACGACATCGGTGCTCGCGATCCGTCCCGCGGCCTCGCCGATCCGTCCCAGCCACTCGCCCCAACGCGATGGCGACAGCAGCGTCATGTCGTAGTCGCGCACGGGCACGCTGCCGCGTGCCCAGTGCATCAGCATGCCGTGTACCGCGGGAGGAAGGAGAAGCGCGGCAAGCGGAGTCGCCCGGGCGCGGGCGGGCGGCCGGGCGACCACCCAGAGCAGCGCCGCAAGAACGGCAAAGAGCGTCCCCTCGGGTTTCAACGCCGCGCAGTAGAGCGACGCCAGAGCAAGCCGTGCATGACAAGCAGCCGTACCCAGTTCGAAAACGTCGAGCAGTGCCGTCGAAAGGAGCACGAACCCGAGGGCGAGCGGAACCTCGACGGTGCCGACGTTGACGGGGGCATAGAGCGGAAAGAACCACGCGATGAGAGCAGCCGCGATCGCGCCGCCGAAGGCCTGAGTTCGGCGAGCGAAGAAGCCGAAGGCGGCCGCGGCGGTTGCCGCATGATAGAATGGATAGAGCAGCGCGAGGGCCTTGCCCTCCCAGCCGCGCGCCCAGGCCGCGAGCGCGGCAAGATCGAGCGGAAGAAGAAGAGGGTAGTCCCAACGGGACCAGATGATCGCGGGATCATGGAAAAGACGCGTCGGCACGGACGCCGTCAGGTAGATCGTCTTCGCCTTCAAACCCCACATCGCGAGGTAGTCGGTCGACCACATCGGCTCCGAGGCAGCCGCGAGCGCGAAGAGCGCCACGCCGGCAGCGGCGAGCGCCACAAGAGCACGCCCCGACGGAGTCAGCCTCTCGGTCTTCGGCGCGTCCGGATCCGTGGATCTCCGGCGAAGAAGCGGTAGAAGGAGCAGTGCCGTCGAGAGTGAAAGCGGAGCCGAAAAGTCGGACCCCGGCCGCGCTTCGACGAGGACGAGCGCGATGAAGGCCTCGATCAGGAGGCCGGCCGCAAGACTCCACGCAAACCGCTCGGTCCGAGAGAGCGCTCGAACGAGAGGCCGCACGAGGGCGTAGCCGGCGAGAGGCGTCGCGACGAGCGCGAGCACCACGCCGGTCATCGGCGGACCAGCAACCCGCCGGCGATTCGGACACCTCGAGGCGGCGAGATGGAGACGTCCTTGTAGTACGCGACGAAGTCGGCAGACGCCGCATCGCTCAACGCGACAACGCGGCGTGGCGCAAGAGTGAAGGCGGCCTGGTAAAGGTATGCGGGGAGCCTCTCCGGAACTCCGACGGCGACCGTGGCCCCGGGAGGCGTGGATCTAAGAACAGCCTCGAGGAAGGAGGGGTAGTCGCGGTCGAACCAAAAACCCGTGCTGCTTGCCCGTGCCTCGATGTCCGACTCGCTGCGCCATCGAAGGGAGTCCTCGAAGAAGCGCGGAAGCTTCCGCCATTCGTAGCGCGCCGCGGCGGCCAGCGCGAACGTGAGCAGACAAACCGCTGCGAAAAGGCGGCGCCAGGCCGGACTCAACGGCGATCTCCTCCGCTGTTGACAACGCGGTTCAACAGCGTCCCCAGTCCCTCGATCTCGCGAGTTCCCTCGGGCGCGCAGGCACAGGAGCCGATAGCCGTAGGCGCCCGACCGATAGAGATCGGAGTAGCCGGCGCCGCTCTCGATCAAAGCGTCCAGTTGCTCCGGGGGGACGCCGAGATCGGCCACGAGCACGCCTCGATGGCGTGGAAGGCGCTCGAGGAAATAGTTGATCGTCGGGGCGGCCTGCCGGGAAAGATCGATCTCCTCTTCCAGTCGGAATCCATGGCTCTCGGCGCAGGCGAGGAACTGGTCCAGCCGGTGCAGCGCGTCCGGCCTCTCGACGGGCCGGATCGCGAACTCGTCGAGAACGATGACACGGGCGCCGGGTGCCGCCAGACGGCGCGCCTTGCGAAAGAGCTCATCGCTGTCGATGTACTGGGAGGACTCCTGGAAGACGATCGCGTCGTAGCGCTTCGCGGTCTCGAAGGCCTCGAAAGAGATCGCGTGCAGAGGCTGGTTCTCGCCGAATCGGGCGCGCGCCACCGCGAGCTGACGCTCGTCCGGCGTGAGTCCTTCGACGTCGTAGCCCAGGCGGGTCAGCCGCGCGAACGTGGTGCCGAGTCCGACTCCGACCTCCAGCAAACGGCAGGGCGGACGCGGGAGACGCTCGAGGAGCAACTCCGTGGACCGCTCCTGTGCCGTCGCGATGGACTCGTCTCCACGCTCGAAGAGGCCGTAGTGCATCGAATGCGCGGCGCCTTCCTCCAACGCGAGGACGCGCAGGAAGACATTCAGAGGAAACGGAAAATCCCGGTAGGGAAGCTCCATGTCGTCAGGACCCGGGCGAAACGCGATTCTTGAGGATACCGATCTTCTCGATCTCGACCTCGACCACGTCGCCCGGGGCAAGGGGGCCGATGCCGGCGGGGGTACCGGTCAGGATCAGGTCTCCCGGCAGGAGCGTCATCATGCGTGAGACGTAGGCCACGAGGAATGCGGGGGAGAAGACCATTTCCGAGGTGCGCGAGGACTGCTTGACGGCGCCATTGACTCGTGTCTGGATCGCGAGATCGGAGGCGTCGAGGCCCGCTACGATCTCGGGGCCGACGGGACAGAAGGTGTCGAAGGACTTGGCGCGGGCCCACTGCCCGTCTTTCTTCTGGAGGTCGCGGGCGGTCACGTCGTTGGCGCAGCAGACGCCGGCCAGCGCCTCCATCCATCGGTCCTCCGTCCACCTCTTGATCGTCTGACCGATGACCAGGGCGAGCTCTCCCTCGTAGTCTACGCGGGCGGATTCCGGCGGAAGCACGATGTCGCCTCCATTGAGGAGAAGCGCCGAAGGGGCCTTCAAGAAGAGGATCGGCTCCTCCTCCGGGGCGACGTGGCCGAGCTCTTTGGCGTGCTCGCGGTAATTGCGTCCCACGGCTACGATCTTCGAGGGAGGAGGAGGCGCTTCCGGAGATCCGAACGCGATACCTTTCATAGTTGTCAGTTCTCAGTTGTCAGTTTTAGGTTCTCAGCTCTCGTCAACTGAAAACCGATAACTGATAACTGATGACTCGTCATTTCCAGGCCTCCTCGCTCAACTCCGCCGAAAAAATCTCCCGGGCGTCGCCGGTCAACGCGGCTTCGATGATCGCGCCTTCCTTCTCGACGAACGTGACAGTGAACGCGACGCCGCTCTGAGTGACGCAGACGACGGGAGGCGTGACGAGACCTGCCCGCGCGGCCACGACGGCCGACGCGACGACCCCGGACCCGCAGGCGAGAGTCTCGCCTTCGACACCGCGCTCATACGTTCGTACGGCGATTGTGTTCGGTCCGGTGACTTTCACGAAATTGACATTGGCGCCGTCGGGGAGAGCCGCGTGGTGCCGCAGAGGGGGAGCCAGGTGCTCGACGGGAAGAGCGACGAGGTCGCCGGAGACGAAGACGACCAGGTGAGGCACTCCGACTTCGATCGGGACGGCGTTGCCGGGAAGGCCTTCACCGAAGATCGGCAGCGGCTCGCCAGGCGAGGCGAGGGCCGGGAGGCTCAAAGTGACTTTCTCTCCCGAGACATGAGCGGAGATCGGCGCCCATCCGGTCTCCAGGACCGGCGTCTCCCCCGCGACCAGCCGCCGCGTGACGGCGTAGCGCGCCGCGCAGCGCGTGCCGTTGGCGCAGAAGGACGCGAGACCGCCGTCCGCATTGAAGTAGTCCAGATGAACCCGCCCCGCTCCACCTCCGGAGAGGAAGAGGGCGCCGTCGGCTCCCACGGAGAGGCCGCGCCGGCAGAGCAACGAGATTCGCCGGCGGTCTTCCTGCGAAAGGGATCGCCCGTCCGCCTCGAAGAGGAGGAAATCGTTTCCGCCGCCGGCCATCTTTACGAAACGGGTCGGAATCGCCATTCACCTTCCTTTTGTCATTCTGAGGAGCGAAGCGACGAAGAATCTGCTCCGGTCGAATCGGCTGATCCTGACCAGGGCAGATCCTTCGCTTCGCTCAGGATGACAATTCTCTCAGAGCGGCTCCGCGATGGCTTCGGTGGAGGGCGCGCTGACGTTCCCGGCCTTGTCCACAGCACGCACGGTGTAGCGGTAACGGTGGCCGGGTCTTGCCGATGTGTCGGTCATGAAACTCTCCTTCAAAGGCTCCGCGTTCAGACGCTCGGGCTGCCCGTTGTCCTCCGCGCGGAAGACGATGTAGCCGGCCAGATCGGGGACAGTCACCGGATCCCAGACCAGGCGCACCAGCCCCGCCTCGGGAAGGGCGTCCAGCCGCGCGGGGGCCGGAGGCGGGAAGATGTCCCGGTAATCGACAGGCGCCTCCTCCGCCGGCGCGCCTTCGACCTTCGGCTTTTTGGGAAGAATCGCGCGGACCGTGTAGACGAGCTGACCATGGGGAGCGGCCGCGTCCACGTAAGCTGTTCCCGTGGAAGGCCTGGAGTTCAACGCAGTCTCGTACTCCTCCTCGGGCAGGAGACGGCGGTAAACGAAATAGCCTCCGACCTCGACAGGCCGGCCCAGCATGTCCGCGGCGGGCGGCAACCACTCCAGGCAGACCCGTCCCTCTTCCGGCGTCACGGCCAGAATGACGGGACGGCCCGGAGGCACGTCCGGGGCGAGGATCACGAGGTTGGAGAGCGGGCTCTTCTCTCGGTTTCGCCGCACGGAGACGACGGCGTAGGCCAGCGCCGAGGGGAGCTTTCCGTTCTTGAGCAACGGCCCCAGACCGTCGCGGTATACGACCGTCGCGCCGCGCGTGTGCTGCGCCAGGGCCGCGACCGGCAGCACAAAAACACGTTCCGCATCGCGCAGAAACGCCTGCTCCGCGAGCCGGACGGCTGCCGCGGCCTTTCGCGCGGCCGAGCCGGGAGCCTCGTCGGTCTTCGGCCCGCTCGAGGCCGCGGCCGGCCTCGGAGACGTCAGAGCCGGTGAAGGATTGATCACGCGATAAATCTCGATCGACTCCAGATCCGTCAGCGGCTGTCCCGTCAGCAGCCGGTCCGGATAGGAAAAAGTCAGGACGGCTTCGCCGCCCTCCTGCTCGACAGAGAGATCCGAGACCGCGCGAGGGCCGCGCGGCAGCGGCGCCTGCGGGTCCCCTTTCTTCCCGCAGCCCGCCGCGAGGGTCAAGCAAGCCGCAACGAGAAGGTTGACGACGGCGGCTGCCAACCGTGTCTGTCGGCCGTCGGAGAAAGGGCTGGAACGTGGGAAGCGATGAGGCCCGACTTTCAACCCCCTCGTTTCCCGTTTCCCAAGACGCCCCTCACCCCCGCCCTCTCCCGTGGGGAGAGGGAGAAGATGCCCCTCACCCCAGCCCTCTCCCGCCGGCAGAGGGAGCAGAGTCCCCGTTTCCCGATCACAGGACGTACCTCGAGAGATCCTCATCCTTTACGAGATCGGCGAGCGCGGCGCGAACGTCGTCGATCTCGATCGAGATCGCCCGGCCCGCGTTCTCCGGGCCGGCGAAGGAAATCTCCTCGAGCAGCCTCTCCATGATCGTGTGGAGGCGCCGGGCGCCGATGTTCTCGAGCGATCTGTTTACTCTCTCGGCGTCCCGCGCGATCTCGCGGATGGCCTCCTCGGAAAAGGTGAGGTCCACGGTCTCAGCCCCGAGCAGGGCCCGGTACTGTTTCAGGAGCGCGTTCTCGGGCTCGGTCAGGATGCGCACGAAGTCTTCCTCGGTCAGTGAGTCGAGCTCGACGCGGATCGGGAAACGCCCCTGGAGCTCCGGAATGAGGTCCGAGGGCTTCGAGACGTGGAACGCTCCGGCCGCGATGAAGAGGACGTGGTCGGTCTTGACGAAGCCGTACTTGGTGTTGACCGAGGTCCCCTCGACGATCGGCAGGAGGTCCCGCTGCACGCCCTCTCGCGAGACGTCGGGACCACGCCCGGACTCGCGGCCGGCCACCTTGTCGATCTCGTCCAGGAACACGATACCGGCGGACTGCGCTCTCTCGACAGCCTCCCGCGCGACCTGGCCCGGGTCCACGAGCCGGCCTTCTTCCTCCGCCTGCAGAATCTCGCGCGCCTCGCCGACCGTGGCCTTGCGGCGCTTCTTCTTGCCGCCGAAGAGACCGGGGAGCATCTCCTTGACGTTGATGTCCATCTCCTCCACGCCCTGGTTCGTCACGATCTCGAAGGACGGAAATGTCTTGTCGGCGACCTCGACGTCCACCATCCGGTCTTCGAGCTTTC